>Ga0187862_10000216_pt1 | contig 67241 bp, 73 predicted proteins | sample June2016WEW_10_1_FD_133003 | JGI IMG/M metagenome (GOLD analysis project Ga0187862, IMG submission 133003) | Peatland microbial communities from SPRUCE experiment site at the Marcell Experimental Forest, Minnesota, USA - June2016WEW_10_150 | ecosystem: Environmental > Terrestrial > Soil >... | reverse complement strand
GCGCCTCTGCGCCCGCTTCGCTGCACTCGCCGCAGCCGTCGCCCTCAACCACCAACTCGGCCGCCCCAGCCGCAGTCTCGCCAACTACACAGCCTGAAAACCGTGGCACTACTCATCTAGATCTCGCGGCTCTAGCAAAGCAAGCCGACGAAGAGCTGGGGATGTCCGCGCGCGCATTGCTTGAGGCGGACGACCACTATGAGGTTCACGCGCCGGCCCTTCAGGAGAACCTTCTGCGCCGCCTCCAGCAGTTCCATGGGTCCGAGTCACGCGATGCGCTTCAAATCCAGGAAGCGGCGTCGGCAATCGCGAGCGAGCTCCGGAGGTTCAGCTCGGTGCGCGCCAGCATGATGTCGCAGATCGCCATTCTTCGCGTGTCGCTGAATCAAGCAGCGACCCTCGCAGGGCTGAGCATGCTGGAGTCCATTGTCCACCCGATCACCACCGGTGAGGCCGGGCTGGCAGGGTTGCGCTCGACCCTTGAGGGCCTGGATGAGGCCGACCGGCGAAACGCCTACCTAGTCGCCGAGGCGGCCCACGTGGCCGGTGAGACGGCCAAGGCGAGCTTGGTCGCCGCGGCGGTCATCAAGGAACGTCAGGCCAAGCTCGAGCAGTACTGCGACGCGCTCCCTGCCGCAGAGCGCGCCGGTGTCCTGCGCGCCGCCCTGGATGCCTTCGCCGCCGAGGGCACCGTGACCCTTGCAGCGCACGCTCTGACTATTACTGTGCTGCTGGTGGCGGGTCCTGTAGGAGTGCCGGCGGCGGTGGTCACCGAGACGCTTATCGCGATTACCAACAGCGTGCGCGGAACAGGGGAGAAGTTGAAAGCATCGGAGACGCCCTACAGCCGCGGTGGAGTCACGGCGGTCTTTGAGCTCAAAGACCAGCTGGCTGCGGAAAACGAAGGAGTTGCGGCACTGAGCACACACTTCGGAGTGCTTTTCGACGCCCACCAGCGTCTCGGCAGCGGCAGTGAGCCCAGCGCCGGGTGATCGGTGATTGGAGAGGATCAGTCCTCGATGTCGGAGAGGAGAAAACGGATCCCGCCCGTGGCCGCCTGAGCCAGTCCGCCAGCCAGCTCGCCCGCCTCAGGTGACTCAAGCGCGGCGCACGCGGTCGCGTAGTCGGAGAAGTAGATGTCGATGGTCCGGTAGGCGGGGGTTGGCGAGCCGTCCTCCTTCGGGAAGACCTTGGCCGATTCGCTGGTGGCCAGCATGCCGACCATCGCCATCACGAGGTTGGATGTCCCGAAGACCGCGGCGCCTCCAGTCAACGCGACAATCGAGACGAAGAAGGCGTCCACCAATGCGCGACGCTCTGCGCCGAGCAGAGCGTGATCAGTAGCGTACCCCGCATGCGGGTTGCGACCTGGAACGTGAACTCAGTCAAGCAGCGGCTGCCGCGGCTGATGCCGTGGCTCGACGAGCGCCAGCCCGACGTCGTCTGCCTGCAGGAGACCAAGCTCGCCAATGAGGCGTTTGACCAGCTGCTCGGTGACCAATTCACGAGCCGTGGCTATGCCTACGCCAGGGACGGCGAGCCGCAGTGGAATGGCGTGGCGATCCTCTCGCGCGTGGGGCTGGACGACGTCGTGGCGGGGCTCGCCGGTGCGCCGGGCTTCCCGGACCCGGAGTCGCGCGCTGTGTCCGCGACATGTGGCGGCGTCCGAGTGCATTCGGTGTACGTGCCGAACGGGCGCGAGCCGGACTCCGACCATTATCGGTACAAGCTCGCCTGGCTGGCCGCCCTGCGGGCGGTCGTCGCCGGCGGCCCGCACGACGCGATGGTGTGTGGCGACATGAACATCGCGCCAGCAGACATCGACGTTTTCGATCCGGCCGCCTACGTCGGGCACACGCACGTCACGCCGCCGGAGCGTGACGCGCTCGCGCAGCTGCAGGAGCTGGGCCTGCGCGACGTCGTACGAGATCGCTGGCCAACCGAGCGCGTGTTCACCTATTGGGACTACCGCGCTGGAATGTTCCATCAAGACCTTGGCATGCGGATTGACCTCGTTCTGGCCAGTTCCACGGTCGCGAGCAGGGTGCGAGCAGCGTGGATCGACCGGCAGGCTCGCAAGGGAACCAAGCCGAGCGATCACGCCCCCGTGATCGTCGATCTCGACGAGGCGCCCGACGGTGACATCGGACCGGTCGTGCCGCCTCCCTCGGTGTCGGTCGCCGGACGCAGCTCGGCCAAACTGCCACAGTCAAGATGACCACACAGCGCACCGTTGCCGAAGCGCGCTGCGCCGGCCGGTGAGCCTCAGGTCACTCCGACTCGACGGAGATCCCGAGGGCGGCCGCCAGCGCCTGCACTGAACCGACGAGGTCAGGCCACGGCATCGTCAGTCCGCGCAGCGACTCGACACCGATCACAGCGTCGAGCGAGCTTCCGCGGATCACACACTCCTTCAGGCGGGCACCGCGGAAGTCGGCGCCGGTGAGATCGCAGCCATCGAAACGAACCGACGTCAGGCGCGCCTCGAGAAAGCTCGCTTCGCGCAAGTTGACATTCTCGAACGCCACACGACAGAGCGTGCAGTGTGCGAACGAGGAGAGCATCATCGTGCCTCCGAGGACGCGAACGTCCTCGACTGTTCCCTCGCTGATACCGAAGCCCACCAGCCGTGAGTCAGTCAGCTCCGCGCGCCTGATGGCACCGCCGCGAGCGCGAATGTTGGAGAGGTCGCAGCCCTTCAGGCGAGCGTCACGCAGCAGGAACTCCGACACGGCACCTTCGCTTACAGCCAATCCACGGAGCTCGGATTCCTGAACCCGGACGCGATGCGTCGTGATCGCGTCGCGGCCGTGGTGCTCGACCAGCGCCTCCTCGAGCACGAGCTCGTCCAGTGCACCGCCGTCTTGGAGCTCGCGTGGGGTCAGCTCTGGAAGGAACGGTGAGGCGACGGCCGCCAGCTCTGCCATGGCCGCGGAGCGTACCCGTCAGAGCTCGCGCTCGTAGAAGTGGCCGTCAAAGGCACCGGCTTCATCGTCGGCTGAGGCTCAAGAGCACACGCCGCTAGACGGGACTCCGCCCGTCTGGCGGCGTCGAGGCGACGGTCACCGCGGGCGGCGCGTCAGCTGAACTTGGTCTGCGGTCGTGGCTGCAGCTCGCCGTCGACCTCGATGTCGAGCTTCTCGCTGTAGAAGGCGATCAAGCCCGCGATCTTCTGGCTCTCGGGCAGCGGCGCCGGATAGGACCACGCCAGATCCTCGTGCAGGCCGTCCTCGAGACGCACGCTCCAGGTTCGAGCCTGGCCCTTGTACGGGCAGTGCGTGACCGTCTCGGAGGGCTCCAACAGGTCCATGCGCACATGCGTTCTCGGCAGGTAGTAGCGGACCGGCAGGCCCGTCTCGAACAGGAGCCGCGGACTGTGCGAGTCCGCGACCGTGACATCCCCCACATGCACGCGCACGTGCCGCGAGCTCGCCAGGACGTCAACGCGCGTGTAGGGGTCGCGCGGGTGCGTGTAGACCTCCTCGTCCTCCTCGAACCACGCTTCCATCGCCTCCCACGAGATCCGGATCGCCCCGCGCAGCTCCTCGATCGGCGACTCCTCGTAGCGCAGCGCTGCGCCCGTGGCGCGCTGGCCGCCCGCGCTGACCGTGAACGTCGTCGCATCGCCACGGCTGGGCGAGTGCGCGACCGTGCCCTGCTCCTCCAGCAGCTCTGCGCGCACGTCAGCGAGCGGGAAGTAGTACGTCGGGTAGTACGGGACCTCCCACACGAGCAGCGGGCTGATCGTGTCCGCCACAAGCTCACCGCCGAGATACGTGCGTATCCGCTTGGCCGCGTGCTCGACGCGCACGCGCCCGCGTGCGGCGCTCGCCCCGGGATCAGACATCGGCGAGCCCATCGAGCGCGTCAATGATCGCCGCCACCTCGGTACGGGCCGTGTAGTCCGCGTGCGTATCCGCAAATCTGACCGTGCGTTCGTTGTCGACGATCAGGACCGTCGGCATCGGCAGCTCGGCGGAGCCGGCGTCGTTGACCTGCTTCAGATCCAGGCCCAGCGCTCGCTGTGCCGCGAGCACCTCCTCAGCCGGCTGGAACGCGATGCCGACGTCGTGCGCCAGCCGCGACCCGGTGTCCGACAGCACCGTGAAGCTCAGCTCCGCCTTCTCGGCGGTGCTCAGCGACTGATCCGGGCTCTGCGGGCTAACGGCCACGAGGCGCGCGTTGTAGCGATCGAGCAGCGGCAGCAGCTCCCGCTGGTAGGTGCGAAGCGCGAGATTGCAATACGGACACCAGCCGCCACGGTAGAACACGATCACCGCCGGCCCGTCGGCCACCAGCTCGCCGAGCGTCACCGGTGCGCCGGCCGCGTCCGCGAGCGTGAACTCCTCGAGCCTGTCGCCCGCCCCGACGATCCCCGAGGGCTCGCCCCGCTCGCGCCAGCGCCGCTGCTCATCCGCGAACACCTGCGCGATCTCGGCCGGCAGATGCGTCGCGGATGCCGCCGAGATCTCTGCCGCCTGTTGGGTGATCGTGCTCATGCCCATCTCCTCAAGATTGGATTATACGGTCCACTAGGGCGCATCGCATCACAGCCAGATTGGATTGTCAAGTCCAATCACGTACGCTGTGGGCATGAGCAGCAGGGCACCGACCACGGAGAAGGGTCGGAGGACGCGCGAGCGCATCGTGCAAGCGGCAGCCGAGCTCGTCGCCGAACGCGGCGCCGCCGCAGTGAGTCTCGACGACGTCGGTGCGCGCGCACCGGCCAGCCGCAGCCAGCTCTATCACTACTTCGACGATCGAGCCGACCTGATTCGAGCCGTCGTGGACGCGACCTGCGACGCCGTCGTCGGCGGTCAGGACGAGCTGCTGGCCGACCTCGACAGCTGGTCGGGCATCGAACGTTGGATGGACGCGCTCGTCGCCCTGCAGGTCGATCGCCAGGCCTGCGGCGGCTGCCCGCTCGGGTCGCTCGCCGGCCAGCTGGCCGAGCGCGACCCGCAGGTGCGCGCTGCGCTGGCACGCGGGCTGGGACGCTGGGAGGCGCGCATCTGTGCCGGGCTCGAGCGTCTGCAGGCCAACGGCGCGCTGGTGAGCGACGTCGACCCAGCCGAGCTCGCCAAAGCGACGATGGCCCTCGTCCAGGGAGGGCTGTTGCTGACACAGCTCCGGCGCGACCCCCAGCAGCTGCGCTCGGCACTCGACGCCGCGCTGTCGCTGCTGCGCGCCGGCGCAGAGCCAGGACATACAACTCGGGCGCTCGCCCCAGCGAGCACTGCCGCTATTTCAGAGGACTGAGGTGATGCTGTGCCGATAGCAATTTCAGATGAGGTCCGAGCGCTGCTCGATGCGCCCAACTTCGTTCATCTCTCTACGCTGCGCGCCCGCGGCGCGCCGCGCAACTGGGTCGTGTGGGTAGGGCTCGAGGACGACCACGTGCTCGTCTGCACAGGCGACTCCACCTGGAAGGCCAAGGACATGCGTCGCGACCCGCGCGTTGCGCTGTCCGTCCTCGACAACGACAACCCGTACCGGATGGCAGCGCTGCAAGGTCGCGTGATCGAGGTCCGAGCTGACGAGGACTGTCGCTACATGGATCCGATCTCCATCAAGTACACCAGTGCCCCATTTCCAGTGCGCGGGTCCGGCCGCGTCTGCTTCGTGATCGAGATCGAGAAGGCCGTCCAGCGCACGCTCGGGTTCGTGCACAATCCCGGCTCGGTGTGACGCTTCGCTCAGTTGCGGTGAAGGCGGCGCGTCATCAGCGCTTCGTGTCCCTCGGACAGCATGGTCACCAGCTCGCCCGGGAGCAACCGATTGCTCACCAGCAGCGAGTCCGTCGCCTGCACGAGCTCCGCCGGCTCTCCGCCCCGTGCGATCTTGTCGAGCTCGCGGAGATGCTCACCAAGACCGAGCCCACGCACCACCGCCAGCCGCGCGATCTCAGATGGAACCAGCTCCAGCACGCCCCCACCGAAGCTGCGGCCCTCGAGCTCGACCGCCAGCAGCGTCAGCGAGCAGTGAAACGACGCGACAAGGTCGCCCGCCGACATCCCCTGCGCGGGGAGCACATCGCCGCGGTAGATCGTGTCGGTGGTGTGCACTCCTGCGCTGTTCATCAGCAGCCGCGGGTACAGATGCGAGCGCTTCGACAGCAGCAGCGAGGAGTGCCGGATCGACGGCACCCGGTACCACGGCTCTCTGATGCGGCACTTGTAGCGGTCGGCGAGACCGTGGCGCAAGCCGGCGTCCAGGTAGTCCTTCGCCCGCGGACGGTCCTCTGGATTCGGGGCGTCGAGGTCGAAGTCGAGCAGCCACGTGCGCGCGCCCCTCTCCCGAGCAGCGGCGCGGTCAGCGGCCTTCACCACGAGGCCTGGGGCATGCCGTGCGCGGGCCAGCAGTGGCTTTGCCCAAGGCTGCAGCTCATGGGCGCAGAGCGTTTGGTCATCGACGCAGAAGAAGTCGTTCGCGCCCGTCACTGTGCTTACTTCAAGCCGTGCCACTCGGTCCAACCGCGTCACGCTAGCGAGCGAGCACGCCACGTCCACCGCCTCGCGCTGGCACGGATCGAGCAGCGATCGCGTCCAGCCGCGATCCTCAGCGCGTGGCCGGTAGGACCACGATCTGCTGCTGCCGCGCCCGCTGTGCTCGACGATGCGGATGCTCTGCGCTTGCGTCTCCACGCGCGCCAGTCGCCGGCCGCTCAGCACCGTCACCTCCTGGATGACATCAGGGAAGGAGCCGGGCGCGAACAGGTCGAACGTGAGCTCGCCGACCTCGCGCGCCAGCCACTGACGGACTACCGCCGCCGAGCAGCCGGTGAAGCATTCAGCGGGCAGCACGAACGCCAGCACGCCGTGCGGCTGCAGCCGTGCCAGCGAGCCCAGGAGCACCGGGATCCAAAGGTTCGCCACGCCCGCGAATCTCAGCCCGAGCCGCGCTCCGAGTCGCTCGATCGCGACCTTCTCGTCCGCAGGCACGAACTGGTAGCGGACGAACGGCGGATTGCCAACGACGAGCCCGAATGACTCATCGGTGTCGGCCGCCCACGCCAACGCCGAACCACACACCACCCGCCCCGGAATGCCGATCGAGCGCAGCGACACCTCGGCCTTGGCCGCCTCCTCGGGGAGGAGCTCGATCGCGCAGATCTCGCGCACCCGCTCAGCGACGGCGCCAGCATCTCCGGCCAGCCCCCGAAGAAACGCTCCGTCGCCGGCGCTCGGCTCGAGCATGTGCACGTCCGTCTCCCCGGCGAGCAGATCTGCGGCGCGCTGCAGGCAGAGCCTCACGAGCGCCGGCGGCGTGTAGAAGCCGCCGCGCAGCTTCTCCGCGCTGATCTCTGCGCGGGCTCTCAACCGAACCGCCCGTCCAGCACACGCTGTTCCAGCATCCAGCGAGCGTATGCAGCCAGCCAGACCGATTCGCGGGAGGACTAGCGGGCGTTCGCTCGAATCTTGGAGCGATGATCTCCTCGGAGGTGCAGCGGACGCTGGTCAAGTCGCCGCCCGAGCTGTGGGCCGAGTTGAGCGATCCCGCCGCGCTGGCACGTCATCTCGGAGAGCTCGGCGAGATCCGCATCGTTCGCACCGAGCCCGAAAGCACCGTCGAGTGGGCAGCCGAGAACACGACCGGCATCGTCTCGATCAAGCCCTCCGGGTGGGGGACGAAGGTCACGCTGAGCGTCACCCGCACGCTCGTCGCGCAGGCGTCGCTGAAGGACACGCCGCCGGAGCCGGGTCCGGCTCAGGAGCCCCAGCTTGACGCGAGTCCCGAGTCAGCCCAGGAGAGCCCCGCGCCATACTCCGAGCCAGAGCCGGCGATCACGGCCGCCGAGTCGACGACGCATGCCGACGCGGAGTCGACCGTCGAAGTCGACGCAGAGCCGTCCGTGCCCGCGTCCCAGGCCGAGCCCGCAGTTGCATCGGAGCCCGCGGTCGAGCCCGAACAGCGGCGTGGGTTCTTCGCGCGGCTGTTCTCTCGCCGCCGAGCGCCGGTCGCGGCAGCAGAGCCAGCAGCGGCGGCAGAGCCAGCAGCGCCAGTGGCGGCAGCAGCGCCAGTGGCGGCTGCGGATCCGGCGCTGCCCGCCGAGCCGGTGGCGGCCGTCGAGCCGTCCCCCGCTGAGTCCGCCCCGGGCCAGCCAGTGCCCGGGCAGCCCGACGCATTCGCGGCGGTGAGACAGGCCCTGGCGCCCGAGACCATCGCTGCGGCACATCCGTTCGCCGCGTCTTCCAACGTCGCGCCTGGACCCGGCGATCTCTCCGCCGAGCTGATGGCCGCCGAGGAGGTCACGCCGGCGCAGGTGACCGCCGAGGAGGTCACAGCTGTGCTCACCGCCGTGCTCGACCGTCTCGGGGCCGCGCATCATCGGCCGTTCTCGCGCAGCTGAGCACGGCCGCTCGCAGCGCTCCTCCTCGCCGTCCTGATCGTGTCGTGGCGAGATCGTTCGCCGGTGTAATCATTCCGGGCTGTAATCGTTACAAGGTGTAACGATCTCCCAACGGCACCACCTCGCCGCGCTCCGCGGCTATCCCGCCGCCCGTGTCCCGAACGGCGCAGAGACAAGAGGTCGGCTGATGGCCGATTCGCCGACCAGTGGGCTCGCCGAGCTGATCTGCCACGAGAACGCCAGCATCGAGGAGGCCGTCAGGTCGATCGCCGGCTCGGTGTTGGTGAACGTCTGCACGTTGTCCTTGTAGTCGGCCGTCGCGCTGTTGAAGCGGCCGAACGCGTTCCCTCCTGCGGCTGGGCAGGGGCGCATGCCGGGTAGCTTGCCGGAGCTCGTTTCGCCGCTCGGGCCCTCCACCACTGCGCCCGCCAGCACCGGCGGCGAGCCGTTCAGCGAGCCCACGATGTTCGCCACCTGGTGCTGGAGGCAGTCGGGGAAGGTGCTGCCGTCGCCGACGATGAACGACGAGCCCCACGCGTTGGCGCCCAGCACATTGCCCAGCCAGCGCGCCGCGTACGCGCTGTAGGCTGGCTCGCCGACCAGGTAGTCATACTCGGAGGCCATCACCGACAGGCCGTCGCCGTGCGAGGCGGTGTCCGCTTCGCTCCAGGGGAAGCCGAAGCCGAACGGTTCGCTCTGCGACTGCTCGACCGCCGCTTCCAGTTTCTGCCCGAGGCCGGCGATCAGCTGCCCTTCGCCGAGCGCAAGGCCGGGCGGGTCCCCCTCCGGGGAGGATGCACCGTACGCGCGCAGCGCGCGCACGAGCTCGAAGTCGGCCAGGCCGCTCACGTCGTACAGGTTCAGCCCTTCGCCGCCTTCGCCGTTGTGCGCGAGGTATTCGCTCGCCCAGTGCGCAGCGTCTTCCAGGTAGTACAGCGACTGCGTGTGCGGCAGGCCCGCGGGCAGCCCAGCCCCTGAGGACAGCGCGTCAGCCAGCTCCGTCGCGCCGAGCTCGAGGTCATCGCGCCATTCGGTCTCCGGGTAGAAGCCGAACGGGATCGCCGTCAGCAGATTGCCGTGCGGGTCGGTGTCGGCCAGTTCGAAGATGTGCTCGGCCGAGAGCAGGCAGCGCGAGGCGAGTTCCGGGCGCGTCTGGTGAAACACCTGGAAGCACTCCGCGAACGCCGCCGCGTCGCGGCCCGCGAGGTTCGGGCTGACCGGGGAGGCAGGCCCACCCGCGCGGAACACCGGGCGGTGGCGAATGAACCGATACAGCGGGTTCTCGCCGCCGTAGGTGTCGTCTTCCTGAGGCAGGCGCCAGATGTCGTGATCGCCGATCGTGTTCGCGTTGCCCTCGCCGATGCCCACCTGGTAGTACAGCGTGCGAGTGTTGTCGTTCCACATGCGCAGCAGCCATTCCACGCCGAAGCGCGCCTCTTCGGTGAAGTTCGAGCGCCCGGCGGCGGCGCCCATCTCCCCGGGGAAGTCGCGCACGCCAAGCTCCATCAGGTCCACCGCGTAGCTGGTCGTCTGCACGAACTTCAGGTAGTCGCCCGCGTCCCACCAGCCGCCCGACGCGTTGATCGTTTCGCCGAGGCTTTCGAGTTCGCCCTTGAATTCGCCTTCGTCGTTGACCTGCGGCGTCAGGTAGGTCATCGCGCCCTCGTCGTTGAGGTGCGCCGGCGCCGTGCGCAGCACCGAGGTGATGTATTCCGGGCCGTCGCGCTCGTTCTCGTAGAACGACAGCGTGTTCGCCAACGGCCCTGCATACAGCGCCTGCGCCGAGGCGATCGAGAACGGCGGCGAGGACGCCGGCGCGCGCCCGCCGACTTCGAGCGTGTACGTGCCCGGCGTCTGCACGGCATCGAAGTCGAGCGCGTAGACGTTCTTGAAGCGCCCGCTCCACGCGCCCAGCGACGCACCCACTGTGCCGCTGAACACGACTGCTCCTTCCGTGGATCGCACCGAGAAGGTCGCCCCCGTCTCGTCGCGGCGTGACATCAGATAGCCGCGCTTGGGAGCAGTAGCCGGGTAGCCGACCTGGTTCACGCGGACGAACGCCGAGCCCGCCAAAGCCGCCGCTGAGCCCACAGGCGCCGCGGCCGCTGCTGAGCGCACAGGCGCCGCCGTCTCTGAGCCCGCGGGCGACGCTGCCGCGGTCTGCGTCGCAGCGCCCAAGAACGCCGCCAGCGCGCATGCGGCGAAGGCCCCCACCACGGGCGCGATACACCCTCCCCGATGCCGCATCCGTTCAACAGTAGCCCGGCGGCCGTCTGCTGCGCGGCGCTTGCTGCCTTGAAGAGCGCTGCCGTCGGTGCTACTTTGTTCATACTGCAAGTGAGGAATAGCCGGGAAGGCTGACGATGTTCTTTCGGCAGGTGCTCTATCGAGATCTCGGATGCGCCTCCTACGTCCTCGGTGACGGAGGAGAGGCGATCGTCGTCGACCCGCGCTTCGACATAGACGTGTACGTCGACATCGCACGCGAGCAGGGACTCCAGATCACGCATGTGCTGGACACGCACGAGCACGCCGACCACATCAGCGGTCGCGAGCGGCTCGCCGCGCTCACCGGTGCGCACGCGCATCGCCCGGCGCACCCCGACGATGGCAGCGGCGGTGACCTCGCGGACGGCACCGAGCTGCGGGTGGGGCGCGTGCTTCTACGCGCGATCGCCACGCCAGGGCACCGTCCCGAGCACCTGGCGTTCGTCATCAGCGACGCAGCGCGATCCACGGATCCGTGGATGCTCCTCAGCGGCGACTCGCTGCTGGTCGGCGATCTCGCGCGCCCGGACCTCGCCGTCGACGCCGAGCTCGGCGCGCACGATCTGCATGCGAGCCTGCGCACCCTGCTCGAGCTCGGAGATCATGTCGAGGTCTGGCCGGGGCACGTTGGCGGCTCCCTCTGCGGCGGCGAGAACCTGAGCCTCAAGACGTCCTCCACGATCGGCTACGAGCGCCGAAACAATCCGCTGCTCTCGCTCGCCGTCTCGACGTTCGTGCCGAGCGTCACCGGCAGCATCCCCGCGCGACCGCCGAACGTGGCGCAGATCGTGCAGGCGAACTGTCGCGCGCATGAGCATGTGCCGCCGTGGCCGCCGCTGCTCGACGCCGAGGGGCTGCTGCGCGCGCTCGACGACGACGTCACCGTGCTTGACGCGCGCGATCCCCGTGCCTTCGACGACGGCCACATCGCCGGTGCGCTCAACCTGCCGGTGTCGACCTCCGCGCTCGGCACGCGCGCCGGCTGGGCGCTGCGTCCGCACGATCCGATCGTGATCGTCGCCGACGAGCGGCTGCGCGCCGAGGCGATGACGCGCGCGCTGCACGCGGTCGGGCTATGGCGGATCGTGGGTATCGCGCTTGACTGGACCGGGCTCGCCGCGATCAGCGAGCGCGCGTGGAGCCTCGGGACGCTCGCCGCCGGGCTGCGCGAGCGATCCGTCGCGCTGGTTGACGTGCGCGAGCCCAGCGAGTGGCGCGCGGGTCACGTCGACGGCTCGATCCACCTGCCGCTCGGCCGGCTCGGCAACGGCCGCGACCTCGACGTGCCTGCGCCCAGCGCCACCGTCGCCGTCGCCTGCGCCGCCGGCGCTCGCGCGGCGTTCGCAGCGAGCCTGCTGCGCCGAGGCGGCTGGCAGGACGTCGTACGTATCGGCGGCGGCGGCATCAGCGGCCTGTCCGCGCACGGCATCGCACTGGTCGGCGGCGCCGCCTGACGCCATGGCAGGCCGGAGCGCCTGCCCGCCGGCGCCAGCGCTCAGCGCAAGCGCGCCAGCTCGGCCATGCCCTCGAACGCCGCGAGCGGGTTCATCGGCTCTTGATCGCCAGACAGCTCGGCGTAGATGTTGGCCACGTTGACGACCAGACGCTCGGCCTCGCCCCAGTGCGCCCAGCGATCCAGCGCGAGCGAGCGCGCCGCCTCGAGCGCGGTCATCCCCTCCGCGTAGCGCGTGCCAGCCTCCGCATACAGGTACTCGAAGTACGCCTGCAGCTCGCGCACCTCATGCAGCCCCGCCAGCGGCCCGTGCCCGGGCACGATCACGTCGACGTCCATCGCCACGATCCGCTCGCAGGCCGCGATCCAGTTGGACACCGGCCCCGCCCACGCGATCGGGTGGGCCGCCGAGAAGAGGATGTCCCCGGAGAACAGCACGCGCTCGGCCGGCAGGTGCACGAGCGTGTCGCCGCGTGTATGCGCCGGGCCGACCTCGATCAGCTGCAGCTCGCGCTCACCCACGCGCATGCTCAGCTCGCCGCTGAACGTCTCCTCGGGCAGCGCCAGCTCGATTCCCTTGAAGTCGAACGCCCCGAAGCACTCCAGGAGGAACGCGCCCAGCTCGCCCATCGCCGGCGCCTGCTCCAGCAGCGCCGCCATCGCCGCCGGCGGCAGCTCCGCCATCTCCGTAGCGGTCCGCTCGGAGGCGACGATCCGCGCGCCATCCACGAGCTGGTTGCCGTAGCAGTGATCGCCGTTGGCGTGCGTGTTGACGAGCGTGTCGATGCGCGCCGCCGCCGGCACCGCGCGGCGCATCGCCTGCAGCATCTGCTCAGTCAGCGCGAGGTCGTACAGCGTGTCCACGAGCAGCGTGCACTCGCCGTCGACGATCAGCCCCGCGTTGCTCCAACCCCAGCCCCCATCGGGCTGCAGGTACGCGTACAACCCATCGCCCACCTCCTGCAGGCCCTTGACGAAGCTCATCTCGCGGGCCTCACTCCTGCTGCTCCTCGCGCCAGCGGCGGTACAGGTCGGTGAACTCCTCGCGCATCGCCGGCGTCAGATCCTCTTCGCGCAGGTGGCCGGTCAGCCTGATCGTGGCACGCATCTGCTCCAGATACTCGGTGCAGTTCTCGCAGGCCGCCAGATGCGCCTCGAAGCGCCGGCGCTGCGAGCGCGACAGCGCGCCTTCCAGGTAGTCGGTGATCAGCTCGACCATCTCCCGGCACACCAGCTCGTCTCTCGACCAGAACATTCTCAAGCGCCCCCCAGCTCGCTTTCCAGCGCCTGGCGCAGCTGGCTGCGCCCGCGGTGCAGCAGCACCCGCTGGTTGGCCTCGCTGATATCGAGCACCTCGCACACCTCCAGGCCACTCAAGCCATCGACGTCACGCAGCATCACCACCTCGCGCTGGCGCGCCGGCAGCCCATCGAGGGCAGCCTGGATCTGGTGCGTCATGCCCTGCGCGAGCATGCGATCGTCGCTGTCCTCGATCCAGTGCGTCGGCGGCGACATCCACGCTCCCGACGCGTCGAAGCGCGCGCGGTCGACGACCGGCCCCGCATCTCCCACCGCCACGCTGCGACGCTCACGCATGCCGGTGCTCGTGGCGCGATTGACGAGGATCCGCAACAGCCACGTCCGAAACGACGAGCGCCCCTCGAACCCGTCGATCCCGCGCAGCACTCCCAGCCACGCGTCCTGGACGACCTCCTCGGCCACGGCCGTGCTCGGCACGAACGATCTGGCCAGGCGCAGCATCGCCGCGTGGTGACGCGAGACGAGCTGCACAAACGCCTGCTCGTCGCCCGCCCGCAGCCGCGCCACCAACTCGAGGTCCGCGTCGATCGCCGGCGCCTCGCTGTGCTTGCGACGCGGAGCGCCGAGTGCGGCGATCAGTCCCACGGGCGCCCTCGGGGATCGGATGCGAGATCAGAGACACAGTCCATGCCGTTCATTCGTCGCCGTGCAGGCTACGGTGCCCGTGCGGGCACCGCAACCTGCATAGCGTGGCTCCGCTAGCCCGCGACGATGCCCTCGCCGCCGATTGCGCCCGGGACGGTGACCGTGCCGATCTCGCTCAGCGCGCCCTGGGCCCCGATCGCGAACTCGTCCACGATCCCGGCTGCGCCGGTCTGCACGTAGATGAAGCGTGCATCGCCCGACACCGCGGCGTCAACCGTGCCGGCGTCGGTCGGGGTGTCGCCCAGCAGCGTCAGCGCTCCGTCGAAGCCGGACTGGAAGCCGCTGAGCGAGGCGCTGCCCGCGTTGGAGGCATAGAAGCGACTGCCAGCGGCGGCGACCCAGCACGTGGCGGCCTGATTCGTTTCGACCGCGTCGAGCAGTGTCACCGTCCCGTCCCGGTTCAGCCGGAAGCTCGCGAGGGCGCCCGCGGCCTCGGCCACGACCAGGTTGCCCTCCTGATCGAACGTCACCGCGAAGGGAACGGTGCCCGGCTCCGAGTTGACGACCGGCGTCTGGGAAAGCTGCCCGAATCCAAAGACGCGAAAGACGTCGATGTCGCTGCCGTTTGCCTTGGTCGTGACGATCAGCTTCGAGCCGTCCGGCGAGAACGCGAGCTGGCCAGGTGTGTTGGTGAACTGGGGGCTCGCGGTCGGGTTCAGGCCGAGCGCGCGCGCGGACCCGGGGATTGGGAGCAGGTGGCCGAACGCGGCCACGTAGCCCTGCACCGATCCGCCGTCCTCGGCGTTCAACACGTACACCACATCCCCGCGGACCGTGATGCTGACGGGGAACGAGCCGCCCGAGCTGAGCACCTGGCGCAGCGCGAGGTGATCGCCGAATACCGCAAACACGGAGATCGTGTTGCTGCCGGCGTTGACGGCGTACAGCAGGCCATCCGCCGCGTCATAAGCAAGCGAGCCCTGTGAGGCGAGGTGGTCGACAACCGATCCTTCGAGCGCTCCGCCGAGCCCGCCCGTGCTGTAGACGCCGGCTTGGGTGAGCGTGCCGTTCCCAGCCCGGTCGTAGGCGACCACCTGGTTGCCCGCCAGGTTGTCAGTCTGTACGAACACCGGTTGGCCCGCTTCGCCTCCGAACGGGAATCGGTGGGGTGGTCCTCCAAACGCGCTCGCGGATCCGCTGGCGCCGGCCAGCACGGCTGCGGCGGCGATCGTTGCCGCGCTCAGACGAGTGATTGTTCTCATTGCAGATTCTCCTAGGAGTTGGGGAGTTGACATGCAACGTTCAGTCCGCCGAACCGGCGATGCGTTACAGGCCACCGGCGTCGAGCCGGGCGCGCGCGGGCGGTCGAACCGGGCACGGGGGCGGTCGAACGGGGCGCGGGGCGCGGTATCGTCGTGTGCGTGGATGACAGAGACGACGCGTTCGCGACAATCGATCAGGTCGCGAACGTGGCCGTGATGGTCGTGCCGCTCGGGCTCGTGGCACTGGCCGCGTGGCGGGCCTGGGGCGGGGCTCTGCGCTGGCCCGACCTGGTCGCGCTCGCCGTCACCTACGTGCTCACCGGCCTCGGCATCACCGTCGGCTTTCACCGCCTGCTCACGCACCGCAGCTTCAAGACCAGCCCCGCGCTGCGAGCGCTGTTCGCGGCGCTCGGCTCGGCGGCGGTCGAGGGGCCGGTGATCGAGTGGGTCGCCAACCACCGCAAGCACCATCAGTTCTCCGACGAGCCAGGCGATCCGCACAGCCCCCACGTCGACCACGCGAGCGGCTGGCGCGGCGCGTTCGGCGGCCTGTTTCACGCGCACGTCGGCTGGATCCTCGGCGGCGACGCGCTCGCCAACGAGCAACGCTACGCAAAGGACCTGCTCGCCGACCCGGTGGTGCGCTTCGTCGACCGCACATTCGTGCTGTGGGTGGCGCTCGGGCTCGCGTTCCCGTTCGGCCTTGGCTACGCGCTCACCGGCTCGCTCGCCGGCGCGCTGACCGCGCTGTTGTGGGGCGGCGCGGTACGCATGTTCCTGCTGCACCACGCGACCTTCTCGATCAACTCGCTGTGTCACTTCTTCGGGCGGCGCAGCTACGTCACCGGCGATCAGTCGCGCAACCTGCTGTGGCTCGCGCTGCCGACGCTCGGCGAGGCATGGCACAACAACCACCACGCGTTCCCCACCTCCGCGCGTCACGGCCTGCGCTGGTGGCAGCTCGATCCGTCGGCGTGGTTGATCGCCGGGCTCGAGCGCGCCGGACTCGTGTGGGACGTTATCTACATCGCGCCCGAGCGCCAGCTCGCGAAGCTCGCCCGCGGCAACTGAGGGCGAGCAGCGGGCCCGGGCGTCTACCCTGCCGCGCGCGTGCGGGTGTGGCGGCCGGCCGCGAGGAGTATCGTGGGCGCGAAGGAGGGAGTGAATACATGTACGACTACCTGATTGTGGGAGCAGGATCGGCGGGTTGCGTGCTCGCCAACCGCCTCAGCGAGGACCCCGACGTGCAGGTGCTGCTGCTCGAGGCCGGGCCGCCGGACACAAACGAAAACATCCACGTACCGCTCGGCTACCTGAAACTCGGTGGCACCGAGGTCGACTGGGATTACCACTCCGCGCCCGAGCAGGAGTGCAACGGGCGGCGCATCACGCTGCCGCGCGGCAAGGTGCTCGGCGGATCCTCCTCCGTCAACGCGATGGTCTACATCCGCGGCAACCGGCTCGACTACGACGAATGGGGCGTGCCCGGCTGGTCCGCCGCGGACCTGATCCCCTACTTCATCAAGGCCGAGGACAACGAGCGCGGCGCCTCGCGCTGGCACGGGGCCGGCGGCCCGCTGGCGGTCAGCGAAGAGCGCTCCGGCAACCTGATCTCGCACGCGTTCGTCGACGCCGGCGCGCAGGCCGGCCTCGCACGCAACGACGACTTCAACGGCGAGCAGCAGGACGGCGTCGGCATGTACCAGGTGACCCAGCGCGGCGGCCTGCGCGCGAGCGCCGCCGTCGCCTACCTGCACCCGGCCGCCGAGCGGCCCAACCTCACCGTGATGCCGTACATGCTCGTCCAGCGCGTGCTGTTCGAGGGCACGCGCGCCGTCGGCGTGCAGGCCAGCCAGCTCGGGCAGGTCAAGGAGCTGCGCGCCGAGCGCGAGGTGATCCTCTGCGGTGGCGCCTACAACTCCCCGCAGCTGCTGATGCTCTCCGGCGTCGGACCCGCCGAACACCTGACGATGCGCGAGATCGAGGTGCTGCTCGACCAGCCCGCCGTCGGCGAGAACCTCTCGGACCACCCCGCCACGCAGCTCGTGTGGACCACCCCCGAGCCGCAGAGCCTGCTGCTCGCGCTCGAGCCGGCCGCGCTCGAGCAGTACGAAGCGACGCGGACCGGACCGTTCGCGTCCAACCTCGCCGAGGCCGGCGGCTTCGCGCGCGTTGGCGCCGGTGCGCCCGCACCCGACATCCAGTTCCACGTCGCGCCCGTGCACATCGTCGAGGAGGGCATGCGCGACCCCGAAGCCCACGGCGTGTGGGTCTCGCCGTGCCTGCTCACAGAGCACAGCCGGGGCTCGGTGCGCCTCGCCTCCAACGACCCCACCGCCAAGCCGATCGTGCACAACGCCTTCTACACGGCCGGCGATGACATGCAGCGCATGATCGCCGGCCTGCGCCTCGCACTGGACATCTGCGCGCAGCCCGCGATGCAGCCCTACTGCGCCGGGCCGTTCAACACGCCCGCCGGCGACAGCGACGAGGCGCTGCGCGCGCACGTCGCGCGCACGACCTTCGCCATCTACCACCCGGTCGGCACCTGCCGCATGGGCGAGGACTCAGGCGCTGTCGTCGACGCGCAGCTGCGCGTCAACGGCCTCGAGGGCCTGCGCGTCGTCGACGCGTCGGTGATGCCCGTCGTCCCGCGCGGAAACACCAACGCGCCGGTCATCGCCGTCGCCGAGCGCGCCGCCGACCTGATCCGCCACGGGCGCGCGCTCGAGCGGCCGGCCGAGTCCGCGGCGCATGCCGAGAACGGCACGGTCGCCTCCGCCAACGGCGTCGCGCCGCAGCACGCTTCGGCGTAGGCGAGCGCGTACGCTGACGGGCGGTGAACACCGCTCCACGCGCGATCCATCACCTCAGCTGCGGCACCATGTGCCCGCGCGGCGCGCGCATGCTCACCGGCGAGGGCGGCCTGCTCGCGCCCGCGCGGCTCGTCTGTCACTGCCTGCTGATCGAGGGCGCCGACGGCCTCGTGCTCGTGGACACGGGCTTCGGGCTCGACGACATCCGCAAGCCGCGCCAGCTCGGCCTGGTGTTCAACGCGGTCGTCCGGCCACGCGTAGACGCCGCCGACGCTGCCATCACCCAGATCCGTGAGCTGGGCTTCGATCCGCACGACGTACGCCACATCATCACTACTCATCTCGATCTCGATCACGCGGGCGGACTTCCTGACTTCCCGGACGCAGAGGTGCACCTGCTCGGCCGCGAGCTCCGCGCCGCCCTCGAGCCCAGTTGGCGCGATCGCCCGCGCTACGTCGCCGCGCACTGGGCGCACGGCCCTCGCTGGGTCGAGCACGACGCCGGCGGCGAGCAGTGGCACGGGTTCGACAGCGTGCGCATCCTGCCCGGCAGCGACGCCGAGATCCTGCTGATCCCGCTGCACGGCCACACGCACGGGCACACCGGCGTCGCCATCAGAGACGCAGACGGCTGGCTGCTGCACTGCGGCGACGCCTACTTCCACCACGGCGAGGTCTCAACGCCGCCGCACTGCCCGCCCGGGCTCGCCGTGTTTGCCGCCTTCGACCAGGTCGACGGCGCCGCCCGGCGCGGCAACGTCGAGCGGCTGCGCGAGCTGGCCGCGCGTCACGGCGCGGACGTGCGGCTGATCTGCTCGCACGACCCGCTGTATCTCGACGAGCGCTAGCTGCCCCGGGCCGCGCGGGCGTCGCGCACGAGGCGGCGCATACCCTTGATCCAGCGTTCCGGGTCGCTGCCCTTGCGCGCCATGAACTGCGCGACGTTCTCGTGCGGCAGGATCAGGAAGCGCTCCTCGTTGATCCCCGCCACGACCGCGTCCGCCACGTCCTCCGGTTCGATCAGCCCGCCCGCCGACAGCGCCGCCGCGGCCGCAGCCTCCTGCATGCCCTGTTCGAGCATCGGCGTGCGCACGCCCTGCGGGCAGATGCACGACACGCGCACGCCCTGGTCGGCGTATTCGATCGCCAGCCACTCCGCCAGCGACACCGCCGCGTGCTTGGTCACGCTGTACACCAGCGAGGACACCTGCGTCAGCAGACCGGCCGCCGAGGCGGTGTTGATCAGGTAGCCCTCGCCGCGCGCGAGCATCGCCGGCAGCAGCGCGCGCGAGGCCCACACGTGCGCCATCACGTTCACGCGCCACGCTTCGTCCCAGCACTCGTCCGGCACCTCCGGGCCGCCGCCCATGCCGCCGATGCCGGCATTCGACACGAACATGTCGATCGGTCCGTTGGCCTCGCTCGCCGTCGCGATCAGCTCGCGCACGCTGCTCTCGCGGCCCGCGTCGAAGCCCACCGCCAGCACGGCTGCGCCCAGCTCCTGCGCCAGCGCTTGCGCGCCCTCGAGCTCCCGGTCCGCGGCCACCACCGCGCGTGCGCCCTCCGCGGCGAAGCGCCGCACGAGCGCGCGGCCGATGCCGCCGGCCGCGCCCGTGACGACGATGTGCTTGTCGATTAGCTCCATCGGGCGTACTCTATGTCACTGATGTCACGAGGGACTTCGGAGGGGGACGTCGAGCCTGCATCCGTCGCGCCGGTTTGGCGAGAGCTCCGCTACAGCGGCGAGCTCGCGCGCCTGCTCGCCGACGGGGCGATGCGCAGCCCGCGCCGCCGCGAGGACGCGCCGCCCGTGCTGCTGATCCCGGGGTTCATGGCCGGCGACGCCTCGCTGAGCGTTCTGCGCCACTGGCTCCGGCGGCGCGGGCATCGCGTGGCGATGAGCGGAATGCTCGTCAACGTCGGCTGCGCCGAGCGCATCGTCACGCGCCTGGAGGCGCAGCTGGAGCGGCTGGCGGAGGACTGCGAGCGCCCGGTGGTCGTCATCGGCCAGAGCCGCGGCGGCACCTTCGCGCGCGCGCTCGCCGTGCGCCACCCGCAGCGCGTGCGCGGCCTGGCGATGCTCGGATCGCCCGTCCGCGACGGCCTCGCCGTCTCCTCGCAGGTGCTGCGAACCGTGCGCTGGGTGGCGATGCTCGGCGACCTCGGGCTGCCCGGGCTGTTCTCGAACGCCTGCCGCGACGGTGACTGCTGCGCCACGTTCAGGGACGATCTGCTCGCCCCGCTCCCCGGCGGCATCGACGCCGTCTCCGTGCACTCCCGCAGCGACGGGGTCGTCGACTGGCAGGCTTGCGTGGACCCATACGCCAAGGCCGTCGAGGTGGACTCCAGCCACTGCGGCATGTCCGTCCATCCAGAGGTCTACCGGGTGCTCGAGCGCGTGCTCGACGGTTCGACGGAGCCGCATGGCATGGATGAGTCCGATCGCCCCCGCCGCAGGCGCGCCAGGTCTCCCGCGCGTCTCGCCGGCTAGGGCATCGCCCACCGCCTCTCATACGATCACCTGGACATGCCCCACGCCGATCAGATGCTCAGCGTCGCGGCCTCGCGCGCGGACGAGCTCGCCGCGCCCGGGCTCAGCCCGCGCCCGCGCCGCAAGGTGGCCGTGCTCGCGTGCATGGACACGCGCATCGACCTGTTCCCGATGCTCGGCCTGCAGCGCGGCGACGCGCACATCATCCGCAACGCCGGCGGCCTCGCCACAGACGACGCGATCCGCTCGCTGAGCGCCTCCCAGCGGCTGCTCGGAACCGAGGAGGTCGTCGTCGTCATGCACGACGGCTGCGGCCTGTGCGGTGCCTCCGAGGACGACTTCGCGCAGGCGCTCGCCGCCGACGGCGCGCTGCCCCACTGGCGCCTCGGCGCGTTCGAGGACGTCGAGGACACCCTGCGCCACAGCCTCGCGCGGCTGCGCTCCAGCCCCGAGCTGCCCGCCCGCGAGCACATCCGCGGCTTCGTCTTCGATCCCGAGACCGGGGCGCTGCGCGAGGTGCAGGCGGCGGCGTCCGACGGCCCTGCGGCGAGGCCGGATCGGTAGGCTGGCGTCCGCCATGAGAGCCGTCACCTTCCAGGCCCCCGGCGTCGTCAGCGTCGAGGAGCGCCCACAGCCCGAGCTGATCGATCCCGAAGACGCGATCGTGCGGATCGAGGCGACCGGCATATGTGGCTCGGATCTGCACATCTTCCACGGTCGCGTGCAGATCGAACCGGGCTTCACGATCGGCCACGAGTACGTCGGCACCGTCGTCGCCGCAGGCGACGCGGTCACGCGCGTGGCCGTCGGAGACCGCGTGCTCGGCTGCTTTCAGACCGCCTGCGGAGGCTGCTTCTTCTGTCTGCAGGGCCTCTATCACCGCTGCGAGCACTCGCGCACGTTCGGCCACGGCGCCGCGCTCGGCTCGCTGCAGGGCACGCAGGCGGAGGCCGCGCTCGTGCCGCACGCCAATCTCGTGCTGCGCCGCGTGCCCGACGGCATGAGCAGCGACGTCGCGCTGTTCGCCGGCGACGTGATGGGCACCGGCTTCCACGCAGTGGACGCCAGCGGCATGCGCCCCGGCGACGTCGTCGCCGTGCTGGGGCTGGGGCCGGTGGGGCTGTGCGCAGTGCAGGCGGCCAAGGCATGCGGTGCTGCGCACGTGTTCGCGATCGACACCGTGCCCGAGCGCCTGGGCGTGGCCGAGGCCTTCGGCGCGGAGCCGCTGCACCTGGTCGAGCAGGATGCGCGCGCTGCCGTGCGCGGCGCCACCGAAGGCCGCGGCGTGGATGTGTCGATCGACGCCGTCGGCGACCCCAAGGTGCTCGAGAGCGCCATCCGCCTGACGCGCAACTGCGGGAGCATCCAGTGCATCGGCGTCTACGCCGAGCGCGCCGAGGTGCACATGGGCCTCCTGTGGCTGAAGGCGCTGACGCTGCGCGGCGGCCACGCGAACGTGATCGGCCACGTCGACCGCGTGCTCGCGATGCTGTCCGCCGGCGTGCTCGACCCCACCGCGCTCGTCACCCACCACATGAAGCTCGAAGACGCGCCCGAGGCCTACGCCGTGTACGACCGGCGTGAGGCGCTCAAGATCGTTCTCACGCCCTGATCGGCGCCGTTCGGCTTCGGCGCGGGCGCGCGCGACGTCTGCGTGCGGACTCGGTGTATGGTCGCCGGCGGTGCGCAGAACGCTGACAATGGTGGCGGTGATGGCGTTCCTGGCGATCGCCGCGGCGACGTCGGGCGCCGGGGTCGGTACCGGCGGCAGCACCGTGCCCCCGACGCCCACCACGCCGACCGCGCCGACTACGCCAACCGCGCCCACGACGCCAACCGCGCCGACCACCACGACGCCTGCTCCGCCCGTCAAACGGCCCACCACCCTCTACCGCATCACCGGCTGCCGCAGTCGCGGCACGCTCGCCTACACGCACGGCCCGGCCCGCAAAGAGGTCGCAATCGGCTTCGACGACGGCCCGGCGCCCGACACCGCCGCGTTCGTGACGATGCTCGAACGCAGCCACGCGCAGGCGACGTTCTTCATGATCGGCGAGCAGGTCAGCGCCGCCTACCGGGCGACGCTGCTGCGCGAGCTGCGAAACGGAGACGTCCTCGGCGATCACACGTTCACCCATCCCGACCTCGTGACCGCCGGCGGCGTGCGCGCGCAGCTGCAGCGGACGATCGCCGCGATCCGCGCGTTGACCGGCTACACGCCGTGCGTCTTTCGCCCGCCGTATGGCGACTACGATCAGTCGGTGATCCAGACCGCGCGCTCGCTCGGGCTCGCGACGGTGCTCTGGAACGTCGACCCCAGCGACTACACGCTGCCCGGGACCGCCACGATCGAGCAGCGCGTGCTGGCCGAGGTGCAGCCCGGATCGATCATCATCTCCCACGACGGCGGCGGTCCGCGCGGGCAGACGCTCGCCGCCTACCCCACGATCATCGCCGCGCTGCGCGCGCGCGGCTACCGGATCGTCACGATCCCGCAGCTGCTCGGCTTCCGCCCGACATACGTCCCCTGCATCAAGCTGTGCGAGGGCATCGGCGTCACGCGCGCGCGGCTGCCGGCCGACGCGATCGTGGAACGCGCGCCGTAGCGGCTGCCCGTCCCTTGTCGGCCACTTCGGGTGCGCTCGTGCGCGACGCGGATGCGGCGCGGGCGTGCTTAGAATAAGGTGCTCGTCGGTACGTCAAGTCGCATAGACATCCATAGCGCGCGCCCGTAGCTCAGTGGTCAACGGTTCTCTTCGGGGAGCCAAAGAGCAGCGGTCTTTCAAGCCGCAGGCCGCGGGTTCGATTCCCGCCGGGCGCACTTCTGATCCCTGGGCCGAAGTTCTCCGCCGCGCCGTTCTCCTCGTTCGTCCGGTCAGCGCCGCTAAAGCTCGAGTTTCGAGTGTTGAGGCGGGCCGGCCGCCTGGTGCGTGAATGTCTTCGACGACCATCTCGGCGTCGATTTTCCGCATGGCGCCGCCATATCTTGGGGCTTATGCGAGATCGTCGCCGGCGTATCGGCCATCGGTCCAATTGTCAATCGAACGGCTAAAGTTGACAAGCTGCGTAAAACCTGGTTTATATGTCCTCGACGGGGACGCTCCCGCCGACCGATGGAAGGGATTGGGACGATGGGCTTTGGGTCAAGCAGGAGGCGCGACCAATGGAGATGAGGCTGTTCCCGTGTCACGAGCACCGGATGCTGCGCGCGCTGCATGGGCGCTGGCCGTACCGGCGCTCGCACTGCCGGCACGACCTGCACTGGCTTGTGCGGGTGCAGTCGCAGGGCTGCTGGTGCCCAAGCGCACGCACGCACTCGGTGCTAGGGCTGCGTGCCTGCAGTCGTCGGCCGCAGGGACGCTGACCGGGGAGGCGAGGGCGCCGCTACCTACCGGCTCGCGACGGGGAGCGGGCCGGTAGGGGCAGGTGTCCGTTGGTGCTTTCGTCGGCGCGCAGCGCGAGCGCGGCGATCCCATCGATCAACTGCGGCCACACCGCGCGCGGTAGATCGTGGCCCATGCCCTCGATCAGCATCAGCTCGGCTCCGGGTATCGCGCGCGCGGTCGCGCGCCCGCCGGAGGGTGCGATCAGGGGGTCGGCGGTGCCGTGGACGACCAGCGTCGGCGCGGTGATCCGCGCGAGCTCCGAAGTGCGGTTACCGGCGGCGATGATCGCGGCGAGCTGGCGCCCCGGTCCCTCGGGATCGTGGTCGCGCTCGTAGCTCGTGGCCGCGATCGCGTGCAGATCCTCCGGATCGCGCGGCAGTCCGGGCGATCCGATCACGGTGAACAGGCGTTCGATGTGCGCGATCCGCGCCTCGCGGCCCGCCGGGGGCCGGCGCAGGAAGATCGGGTAGACGCGCAGTGACGGCTGCCCGCTGCGCCGGCTGCCGGTGCTGGACATGATCGAGACCAGCGAGCGCACCGCCTGCGGGTGGCGCGCAGCCAGGGTCTGGGCGATCATGCCGCCCATCGATGCGCCGATCACGTGGGCCGGCGCAAGCTCCAGCTCGGACAGCAGCCCGGCGGCGTCGTCGGCCATGTCGCCGATGGTGTAGCGGGCCGCGCGGCTCGAGCGCGTCAGCAGCTGGGCGATCGTTGGCGGACGCCCGCGCAGGTGCGTCGAGCGGCCGATGTCGCGGTTGTCGAAGCGCACCACGTGCAGGCCGCACGCGGCGAGCTCGCTGCAGAAGTCCTCCTGCCAGGCGATCATCTGCGTGCCCAGGCCCATGATCAGCAGGGCGGTCGGGTTCGACGGCTCGCCGAAGGTCTCGTAGCAGAGCGTGATGCCTCTGCCGACGTCGCAGAACTGCTCAGACATGATCCAGCGACTGTAGCGGCCCGGATCGGGATAGGATCGACTGCAATGTCAGCTTCACTCGAGTCGCTTTCGATCGACACCATCCGCGGCCTGTCGATGGACGGCGTGCAGAAGGCCAACGCCGGGCACCCCGGCACGGCGATGGCGCTCGCGCCGCTGGCCTACGTGATCTTCAGGCGCTTCCTGCGCGCCAACCCCACCGACGCGGGGTGGCCCGATCGCGACCGCTTCATCCTCAGCGCGGGGCACGCGTGCATGCTGCAGTACTCGCTGCTGCACCTGTGCGGGTACGACCTCGGCATCGAGGACCTCAAGCAGTTCCGCCAGTGGGGCTCGCGCACCCCGGGGCACCCCGAGCGCGGCCACACCGCCGGGATCGAGGTAACGACCGGGCCGCTCGGGCAGGGCTTCGCGAACGCGGTCGGCATGGCGATCGCCGAGCGCTTCCTCGCCGACCGCTTCAACCGCCCCGGCCACACGATCGTCGATCACCACGTCTACACGATCTGCTCGGACGGCGACATGATGGAGGGGATCAGCCAGGAAGCCGCGTCGATCGCCGGCAACTTCGCGCTGGGCAAGCTCGTCGTCTGCTACGACGACAACCACATCACGATCGACGGCTCGACCTCGATCTCCTTCGACGCCGAGAATCACACCGCGCGCCTGGAGGCCGACGGCTGGCATGTCCAGCGCGTCGAGGACTCCGAGGATGTCGCCGCGCTGCAGGCCGCAATCGCGGCCGCGCGCGATGAAACCGAGCGCCCGTCGTTCATCGCCGTGCGCTCGCACATCGCCTACCCGGCGCCGCACGCGGTCGACACCGCCAAGTCCCACGGCGCGCCGCTCGGCGAAGACGAGGTCAAGGCGACCAAGCGCGTGATGGGCTTCGATCCCGAGCGCACGTTCTGGGTCGACGAGCGCGTCTACGAGCACATGTCGCTGAAGCACAGCGGCGCCGCCGCGCAACAGGAGTGGGAGGAGCGCTACCGGCCGTGGCGCGAGGCCTTCCCCGAGATGGCGGCCGACTGGGATCTCGCGTGGGGCGGCAAGCTGCGCGACGGCTGGCGCGAGGCGCTGCCGACGTTCGCGACGGGCGAAGCGGTCGCGACACGATCCGCCGGCCAGAAGGTGATGGCGGCGTTCGCGGCGTTCGCTCCGACGATGATCGGCGGCGCCGCCGACCTGGTCGAGTCGACCAAGACGGTCTTCGAGGGCGCCGGCCAGTTCTCGCACGTCCACGCCGGGCGCAACATCCCGTTCGGGATCCGTGAGCACGCGATGGGCGCGATCGTCAACGGCGCCGCCGCGCACGGCGGGATCGTCAAGCCGTACGGCTCGACGTTCCTGATCTTCTCCGACTACATGCGCGGCGCGGTGCGGCTGTCGGCGCTGATGGAGCTGCCGGTGCTGTGGGTGTGGACGCACGACTCCGTCGCCGTCGGCGAGGACGGCCCGACGCATGAGCCGGTCGAGCACTTCGTGTCGCTGCGCGCGATCCCGCACCTGTGGGTGATTCGCCCCGGCGACCCGAACGAGACCGTCGAGGCGTGGCGCGTCGCGCTCGAACGCGAGGACGGGCCGGTGGCGCTGCTGCTCTCCCGCCAGAACGTCGAGGTGCTCGATCGCTCGGTGGTGGCGCCCGCGAAGCTGCTCGAGCGCGGCGGCTACGTGCTGTGGGACTCGAACGCCGCCGACGGCGAGCCGGAGATCATCCTGATCGCGACCGGCGCGGAGGTGCCGCCGACGCTGTCAGCCGGGCAGGCGCTCGCCGAGCAGGGCACGCGCGTGCGCGTCGTCTCGATGCCGTGCGTCGAGCTGTTCGAGGCGCAGACCCAGGAGTACCGCGACGAGGTGCTGCCGCGCTCGAGCACCGCGCGCCTCGCCGTCGAGCCCGGTGCGAGCATGGGCTGGTGGAAGTGGGTCGGCAGCGACGGCGACGTCCTGGGTCTGGACAGGTTCGGCGCGTCCGCGCCGGGTACTACGGTGCTCAAGGAGTTGGGCTTCAGCGCCGAGAACATACTCGTGCGCGCCCGCGCCGTGCTTGAACCGAAACACTGACGCGCTACCAACAGGAGACATCATGCCCTCCGACGCACCCCCGCCGCTCCAGCGCCTCTCGGCCCTCCGGCAGAGCGTCTGGGTCGACTACCTCTCGCGTGAATCGATCCGCGGCGGCCACCTGCAGGAGCTGATCGACGACGACTCCGTCGTCGGCGCCACGTCCAACCCGTCGATCTTCGAAAAGGCGATGAGCACGGGCGACGCCTACGACCCGCAGATCCACGAGCTGGTTGAGCAAGGCTGCGACGTCGAGCAGACCTTCTGGGCACTTGCCGAACAGGACATCAAGGACGCCTGCGATCTGTTTCGCCCGGTTTGGGAGGCTAGCCAGCGACGCGACGGCTACGTGTCGCTGGAGGTCGATCCGCGTCTGGCCTACGACACGCTCGAGACCTTCCGCGAGGCGATGCGCCTGCACAAGGCGCTTGAGAAGCCGAACCTGATGGTCAAGATCCCCGCCACGAAGCCGGGGCTGGCCGCGGTCGAGGACGTGATCGCCAAGGGGCATTCGATCAACGTCACGCTGATCTTCTCCCTGGGCCGCTACGCCGAGGTCGCGGAGTCCTACGTGCGCGGGCTCGAGCGGCTCATCGCCGAGGGCGGCGATCCGAGGAAGCTGGCGTCCGTCGCCAGCTTCTTCGTCTCGCGGATCGACACCGAGGCGGACAAACGCCTCGACGCATTGGATCCCGCCCATCGCAGGGACGAGCTGAAGGGCAAGCTCGCGATCGCCAACGCGAAGCTCGCCTACGCCCACTACCTGGAGGTGTTCTCAGGGCCGCGCTGGGAGTACCTGGCGGGCAAGGGCGCCACGCCCCAGCGAGTTCTGTGGGCGTCGACGTCGACCAAGAACCCCGCCTATTCGGACACGCTGTACGTCGAGGAGCTGATCGGGCCCGACACGGTCAACACGATGCCCGAGGAGACGATCCAGGCATACCAGGACCACGGCGACCCGCAGCCACGTCTGCAGAGCGGGCTGGCAGAGGCGCAGCAGGTGTTCGAGGATCTGAAGCAGGCGGGCATCGACTACGACGATCTCACCGACACGCTGGAGCGCGAGGGGGTCGAAAAATTCTCGGCCGCGTTCGAGGAGCTGCTGCAGACGCTGAGCGGCAAGCGCGAGTCGCTCGCGCCCGCCTGATCACGAGTAGGGGATCGGCACCAGCACGCGAATCGTCAGCGGCCCCGACGGGAACGCCTTGGCTTGGACCGTGAACACGCGAAAGCTGCGACCTTCGTAGGTGTAGGCGCCGCTGGCGGGGACCGCTGCGAGCGTCGGACCCGGCGCTGGGCCGAGACTGTCCTTGACGAGCTCGTCTTCGGGGTTCATGTACATCAGCACATCAAGACCCGCCAGGCGCCTGGTGAGTCGCAGGTAGCCTTCGTCGTCCTGGATCGAGAGCACGAAGCTGCCGATCGTGCGGCCGTGCAGGCGCAGCTGGGCGCTCACGGGCGCCAACACGTACGGCCCGCCGACGTCGGACAGCAGCTGCCCGGCGGCGCTCACCCGCAGGCGCACGATGTGCTCGTTGAGCAGCGCCTTGATCGCCGCTTCGGTGGCGGCCGGTTCGCGGTGGGCGACGGCTTCGAGCAGGGCCGTGTTGTGCTGGACTCGCTGCACCTGCTTCTGCGCGGCCTGCCCGAGCTCGCCCGTGTAGATGAGCTCGGCGACGTGGCGCAGCGTGTTGACGGCCGTGTCCTGCGGCGTGGGCCCGCACAGGGCGGCGGACGCGCTGGCCGGGATCAGCAGGTAGACGCGAAGCGCCCCTGACGGATACGCCTCTCCCGGGAACGACGTGTACTGGTAGGCGACGTGTTCGAGCATGAGCGCGCCTTCGTTGGCGAGCGCGCTCGAGCCGAGCGAGCGCGAGCCGCCGAGGCTGCGCCAACCCATCGAAGATCGGCCAGCACGCAGCACGACGACGCCCTGGGTGATGCCGCCGGCCTCGATCAGGAAGCCGTTGTCGGCCCACACGCTCGTGCGGTAGTTAGCGATCGGGGTTCCGTTCGCACTCGTGAGCGTCCCCTGCAGCGGAGCGAGGGCGGGCCCACCTATGTTGACCAGCGTCTGGCCGCCCCGCGTGATCGTCAGGTTTGTCATGTGCCCGGTCGCAAGCAGCGCATGCGCGGCGGCGCGCGCCGCCGGACGGTTGTCGCTTTCGACCGCCGTGCGCAGCGCTTGCGAGTGCGTGATCAGATACTCGGCGCTGCCGATCCTTTCGCCGTGCACCCCCTCGCGGTAGACGCGCTGGAGCACGCTCGAGAGGGTGGCGAGCACCGTCGCCGGGCAGCTGCCGGGAGCGGCTGGGCTCTGCGCGGCGACGGCGGCCGTCGGCGTGGCCTTGAGCGTCGAGCCGCAGCCGGCGATGACGGCGGTCGCGAGCACGCCGGCGGCGGCGAGCGCAGGTAGGGGCCTTTTCACGCGCGACACGATCGTCGCGAATCCTAAGGGTGCGCTAATCGCCGGATGAGGCCCATCACACGACGGCGTCGGGTAACGTCGTGTGCTTGCCGCTTGCACTGATCACCGGCGCGTCAACCGGCATCGGGCGCGCCGCCGCGCTGCGACTCGCGGCAGGCGGCTGGACGGTGCTCGCCGGCGTGCGCCAGGAGGCTGCTGGCGAGCGCTTGGTCGCGGACGCGGACGCGGCGGTGGCGACCGCCGCGGGGGCGGGCTCGCGCGGGCGGCTGATACCGCTGCAGCTCGAGGTCACCGACGCCGCGCAGATCGCGGCCGCGCGCGAGCGCGTCGATCAGGAGGCGGCGCGCGCCGGCTCCTCGTCACGCGGCGGGCTCGACGCGCTCGTCAACAACGCCGGCATCGGCATCGGCGGACCGCTGGAGCTGATCTCGGGCGAGGACCTGCGCAGGCAGTTCGACGTCAACGTGTTCGGGCAGGTGGCGGTCACGCAGGCGCTGCTGCCGGCGCTGCGCCGCGCCGGCGGGCGGATCGTGTTCGTGTCGTCGATCGGCGGGCGCGTGGCGATGGCCTTCACCGCCCCGTACGCGGCGTCCAAGCACGCGATCGAGGCGTTCGGCGACGCGCTGCGCGTGGAGTTGCGCAGCTCCGGCGTGAAGGTCGCGCTGGTCGAGCCGGGGTCGGTGGCGACGCCGATCTGGGACAAGAGTCGCGCCGAGGCCGACCGTCTGGCCATCCCCGCCGAGTTGCAGGACGTGTACGGGCGGATCCCGGCGGCGATGGACAAGGTGCTGCAGGACACCGCGCGGCGCGGCGTCCCGCCCGAGCAGGTCGCCGAGGCGATCGAGCGCGCGCTCACCTCGTCGCGCATGAAGGCGCGCTACGTCGTCGGCAGGGACGCCAGGGCAATGATGATCGTCAGGCGCCTGCTGCCCGACCTCGTGTTCGATCGCGTCGCGCGCCGTGCGCTCGGGGTGTGAGCGTCGCGGCGCCGTGCTCGTCGGTCACGACTGGGGCGCGCTCGAGGCGTATGTGGCGGCGGCGCTCGCGCCGGAGCGGGTCCGCGCGATCGCGACCTTCGCGATGCGCTGGGCGCCGGGCTGGTTGTGCCCGAGTTGGTCGAGTTCTTGCGGGGGTTCGCGGGGTAGCCCGAGTACTAAAGACGAATCTCTACCGCCGCAATGGTGCTGTGCATCTCAGTTGCAGCCTGTCGCCGCGCTCAGTGCCGCGCAGACAGCGGCGACATTCTCTGGCGCAAGCGTCGTGATGCGCTCGACCAGATAGCCCTTGGCGATCGTGTTGGCGTGATCGGCGTTCAAGACGCAGTCGCGGGGCATGCCGTCCTCTCGACCCAGTTCGACCTCAGTCGGAATCCCCCGAATGCGCGTGGTGGCGAATACCACGAAGACCTCGCTGAGGCTGTCGATCGCCTCCTCGCGTGTCATCGCCAGCGCGGGTCTACGGCCCCACTCCGGATGCTCCGCCCACCAGATCTCGCCGCGTCTTACCACGGCTCGTGCCCAGCCGCGCGCTCCTCCTTGGCGAGCCTCTGCATGGTCTCTCCGAACGCCACGTCATGTACGTTGGAGACGTTGCCCCACTCGTCTGTGTCGCTGCCAGCGTGCTCGCGCTGGACGGCTCGTAGGGCGACCTCTGCATCTTGCTCGCTCCAGCCAGGTGCTTCCTGTAGGAGCTGCTCCTTCGCGGTCATGGCACGGTCGATGATAGTCGGCGCAGACGGCGCAACTTGCGCGCTGCCCTCGCCCGGCTCAGCCCGCCGGCGGCGGATATACCGCCAGCCAAGCGAAAAGGCTGGTGGTCGCGGCCTGCGTCTGCAGCATCCCCGGTTCCGCATCGAAAGCGGGCAATGTTTCGCCGTTCCACGAGAGCAGATACAGGCCTTCGCCGTTGGCCGCGCGGGTTTGCGCGTCGCGCGCGTTGTCAGCGGCCAGCTGGTACAGCGTGCGGTCGCCGTCGAGCGCGTACAGCGCGAGCATCCACTGCAGGTAGATCGCGTCGTACTGCGGCGAGAAGTCGAGCAGGTAGCCGAAGCGGTCGAGCGCTGTGGTCTTGATCTGTTCTGCGCGCTGGCAGCCGCCGCTCGAGCCGGTCAGCTGGCAGAGCAGCGCCTGTGCGTAGATCAGCGGCGCCTCGACGTAGTCGACCGGGGTGGCGCTGAGGCTGCTGTCGGCGTACAGTCGTTCGGCGCTGCTGAAGCCGCCGCCGTTCGCCCAGGCGATGAACTTCTGGGCCTGGGCGAGCGCGAAAGCAGCGTGGTCCTGCTGGTAGATGAGCGTCGCCAGCAGCGTGTCTGCGGCGAGCGCGGGACCGGATTTGTACGGGTGCTCGGTGTTCCACCAGATGCCGCCGCCGCTGGGGTCCCAGCCAGCGGCCGCGATGTAGCGCAGCGCGCGTTCTGCATCCGCGAGGTAACGGTGCGCGCCGGTTGCGCGATAGGCCTCGAGGAACGCGATGCCCCACCAGCCGTTGTCGTCGAACCACGTCTCGGTGTTTGCTTCGCGGTCTCCCGGGTAGGGCGAGTAGCCGGGCAGCGGCCGCAGCCCGCGGTTCAGGTAGCGCTCGGCGCCCGCCGCAAAGCGGGTGAGCGCGCGCCGGTTGGCGGCGGTCGGCTCGGCGATGTCGATCGCGTCAAGCGACTCGAACAGCGGCACGATGTCCCAGATGGTGGCCAGCGGATAGCGTTCGTGGTCGTTCAGCCGCGCGTCATACCAGCCGCGCCGGGGATCGGCCCAGCGCTGCTGTGCGTGCGCGACGCCGGCCTGCGCGAGCGCCAGATAGCGCTGCTGGGCGGAGCTCAGAGCGGCCTGCGCCGGGCACGCGAGGAAGAGCGTGGCTGCGAGCGTTGACAGGAAGAGCGTTGGTGTGCGCATGTGAGCAGTAACCCGACACCTGCATGATCGGCGCGGCGCACGCGTAGGATGAGTTGTCGTGTCGTCGGAGAGCCACTTCGCTTCCCCGCCTTCGCCGCCCTCCGAACGCGGCGCGTGGCTGCTCGCCTGCACGATCGCGGCAGTCGGGCTGGCCGTGCTGATCGCGGCGCTCGGTGGCGTGTTCGGCCGTGCGAGCGCGTCCGTCGCGCCGCCGCCGGTGCTCGCGTCGGCCGCGACTCCGGCGCCGGCGTCAGCGTCTGTGGCCAGCGCCGCCGGCGCGAGCACGCACGCGGCGATCGTCGCGCAGCCGTCGCTCGCGCAGCAGCGCCTGCAGGCCACGAGCTTCGTCGACGCGACGCAGACGCACATCTCCAGGCGTTGGATGGAAGGCTTCTACCCGATCTATGCGGTCGCGCAGAGCACGTTCGGCGTCAACTGGCTGCTGCTGGCGTCGATCCACAGGCAGGAGAGCGCGTTCTCGACCGCGGCGGGCATCTACCACGGCCTGAACTTCGCCGGCTGCTGCGGTGGCCCGATGCAGTTCAACGTCACCAACGGAGGGGCGGGCGGGGGGGCGGGCGTCTCAACATGGGACCTCGTCGCCGACTCCTACGTCTACGGCAAGCGGCCCGCGCACTATGACCACATGACCGCCACGCACCCGTCGATCTACGACGACTTCGACGCGATCATGGCCGCCGCGCACCTGCTCTCGGCCGACGGCGCCGAATATACGCTCGGCGAATCGGCGTGGGACGCGGCGTACGACTACTACGGCCACGACGCCACCGGCGTCACCTACGCCGACCAGGTGCTCGCGCGCGCGATCAGCTGGTCACAGCATGGCTTCTGCATCAACTGCGGTGTCGAACCGGCGATGGTCGAAGCGGTGCAGGCCGCCTATGGCGCGCCGGTGCTCGCGGCGCTCGAAGCTGCAGCGCAGCCGAAGGCCGTGGCGGCTTCGCGTGGCAACCCCAGCTCGCCGAAGCGCACCCAGCGACCTGTGCGCTGACATCCACTCCGCGAGTCCCGTATAACCATCGTGATACAGGACCCACGAAGTGAGTTATTGTGCGCGTCCGCCTCAGGCCGCCTGTGCGATCAGCTCGCCGGCGACGCGGTCGGTCGCCTGGCCGGTGCCGCCGAGCAGACGCCTGGAGAGCTGCGCGCGGCGGAAGTACAGCGGCGCGTCGTGCTCCCACGTGGCGCCGATGCCGCCGTGCACGGAGATCATCGTGCGCGCGGCCTCGTCGAGCGCACGGCCGCCGACGGAGCGCGCGGCGCTGGCTGCGAGCGCAAACTCATTGGGAGCGCCGGTGCGCGCCCAGCCCGCGTAGTAGAGCAGCGAGCGGCCGTTCTCGAGCTGGCGCAGCACCTCTGTGAGCGCGTGCTTGATGGCCTGGTAGGAGCCGATCGCGCGACCGAACGTGAAGCGCTCCTTGGCGTAGGCGACGGACACGTCGAGCGCGGTTTCGACGCTGCCGAGCGACTCGGCGGCGATCAGCGCCTGCGCGAGGTACCAGGCGGCGGCGAGTGATGCCTCGGGCGCGTCGAGCACGACGGCGGGGGCGTCGGTGAGCGCGACGTGGCCGAGTGAGCGGGTCGCGTCGTAGCGGCTGACGGGCTCGATCGTGACGCCGGGCGCGTCGGCGAGGATCGCGATGCCGACGGGCCTGCCGTCGCTGAGCGCGACGCCGACGAGCGTGTCGGCGCCGGGCGCGTCGGGCACGAACGCAAAGCTGCCGGTGACCGGCACGCGGCCGTCCTCGCCTGGTGCTCCCGCCGTCGGCAGGGGCGGGCGCTTGAGGCCGCTCGCGGGGTCCGCGCTCCAGCGCTCGTCGAGCTCGCTGGGCGGCTGCGCGGGCAGGTAGGCGGCGCGGCGCTCGCCGGTGGCCAGGTCTGCCATGAGCTCGGCAGCGCTCGGCGCGTCGCTGAGGACGGCGGTCGCGGGCAGGTGGCCGAGCAGCGGGATGCCGGCGAGCACGCGGCCGCACTCGCCGAGCACGAGCATCGCGTCGAACGCGTCCAGCCCGGCGCCACCGTGGGCTTCGTCGATCAGCAGGCCGGGCCAGCCGGCCTCCCTGGCTGTGGGCCACAGGTCGGGTAGGGCGCTGGCGTTGCCGTCGAGCGCCTCGCGCGCGGCTTCGAGCGTCTTGAAGCGCGACAGCGCGCCGCGGGCGGCCTCGCGCAGGAACACCTGCTCATCTGAAAGTGCGAGATTCATACCGCTGCTCCTTCCTTGGAGCGCAGCTCCGAGAATGGGATGCCCTTGTCGAGACGCGGCTCGGGCGGCAGCCCGAGGACGCGCTCGCCGACGGTGTTCTTGAGGATCTCTTCGGTACCGCCGGCTGACTTGAGGCCCGGCAGGAACGAGATCATGTAGGCCCACTCGCTGTCTTCGGACAGCGCGTCGGGGCCGAGCACGTCGGCGATCAGGTCGCCGGCATTGATCGCCCCCTTGACGATCGTGACCTTCGCGAGGCCCGCCTCGGGGCCCGGGATCTGGCCTTTCTGCAGCGCCGTGAGCGTGCGGTAGCCGGTGAACCTGACGGCGAGCAGCTCGCTCGCGATCTCGCCGAGGCGGTGGCGCACCTCGGGGTCGCGGCGCGCGTGCGCGTCGGCGGCGATGGCGCCGGCGAAGCGCGTGGAGTTGTAGCCCATGCCCTCGCTGCCGAGGCCGATCGTGACGCGCTCGAACATCAGCGTCGTCAGGCCGGTGCCCCAGCCGTTGCCGACGCCGCCGACGACGGCGCCCTCGTCGAGCGCGACGTCGTCGAAGAAGACCTCGTTGAACTCGGCCTCGCCGGAGATCTGGCGCAGGCCGCGCACGGTGACGCCCTCGGCGTCGATCGGCACGACGAACATCGTCAGGCCCTTGTGCTTGGGCACGTCCGCGTCGGTGCGCGCGAGCAGCAGCCCGTAGGAGGCGAACTGGGCGTTGGTGGTCCACACCTTCTGGCCGGTCAGCCGCCAGCTGCCGTCATCCTGCTGACGCGCGCGCGTCTGCACGGCAGCGAGGTCAGAGCCGGCGGCGGGCTCGGAGAACAGCTGGCACCAGACCTCATCGCCGTGGAGCATGGCGCCGAGATAGCGCGACTTCTGCTCCTCCGAACCGTGGGCGATGATCGTGGGGCCGAGCATGCCGACGCCGATCGCGTCGAGGATGCCGGGGACTTTCGCGCGTGAGATCTCCTGGTTGCAGATCACCTGCTCGATCGGGCCGAGGCCCTGGCCGCCGTACTCCTTCGGCCAGGTCACGCCCGCGAGCCCGCCCTCGGCCAGCTTGCCCTGCCAGGCGCGGCGCGCGGCGACGATCTCGTCCTCGTCCTCGATCGCGCCCGGGCCCGCCAGGATCGGCGCCTCGGCCTTGTGCTCGTCGAGCCAGCTGCGCACCTGGGCGCGGTAGGCGGCCTGCTCCGGTGTGTCGTCCAGATCCACGTCGTCTCCTTTGGCTGACTGACCAGTCAATCTACGTCAGGGAAAGGTACCACTACGCGCGAGCGCGCTCAGACGCCTGGCGGGAACGGCTGCTCGGGCACGATCGGCTGGTGGTAGACGTCCTCGAAGCCGAGGTCGAGCAGCTGGCGGTCCTGGGTGCCGGGGTCTACGGAGTTGAGCACGATCGCGCCGAGGCGCACGCCGTGGCGTTCGGCGGTCGCCACCAGGCAGCGCCCGGCGGCTTCGGTCTGGCCGGTCTTCATGCCGGTGACGCCGGGGTACTTGTAGATCAGCAGCGGGTTGTTGTTGTCGAGGTAGAGCTTGCCGCCCTTGATCGGGAAGGGCAGGATCGCTTCGTAGGTACCCACGACCTTGGCGATGCGCGGCTGCTCCATGTCGACGTGCGCGAGCACCGCCAGGTCGGCGGCGCAGGAGAAGTTGCCGCCGTCGTAGAAGCCGGACGGCGAGGAGAAGCGGGTGCAGCCGAGCCCCAGCTTGGCGGCCTCTTCGTTCATGCGCACGACGAATTTGTTGACGGTGCCGGCGACGTGCTGGGCGAGCGCGACGGCGGCGTCGTTGCCGGACGGCAGCAGCAGGCCGTAGAGCAGGCTCTCCAGCCGCACGTGCCGGCCGAGCGGCAGCACGCCGACCTTCGAGCCGGGCATCTCGATCGCCTGCCTGGTGACGAGCACGGGCGCGTCGGGCGGTGCCGACTGCACGGTCAGCAGCGCGGTCATCATCTTGGTGAGGCTGGCGATCGGCAGGCGCGCGTAGGCGTTGCGCTGCCACAGGACCTGCCCGGTCGTGAGGTTGAACAGCAGTCCGGCGCGCGGCGGATCGCTGAAGCTGACCTGCACGGGGTCCTTCTGCGGCGTGGAGATCCCGGCGAGCGCGAGCGCGGGCTTGGCGAGCGGGAAGCCGTAGGGCGAGCGCGCGAGCGCCGCGGGCGGCCGCGCGCCGCGGGCGGCGTGCGCGCGAGTGGCGGCGTCGGCGGAGGCGCGCGAGCGTTCGCTCGATCCGCCGGCGAGGCCCAGCTCCACGAACAGGGCGGCGAGCACGGCGAGGCCGAGCACGGCAAGCGCGCCCACCCGGCGCCTGCGCCTGCGCCTGGCGGCGAGCGCCCGCCGCTTGCGGCTCGCGCCGGGGGTGAGGAACGGCGAGGAGCTCATCTCCGTGGAGGATTGCGCAGCGCGCCGACGATGCCAACCGCGAGCAGCACGAGGATGAAGACCGACAGCAGCGTCGCGAACGTGACGCCGTCCTTGAGGATGGCGGTGAAGGTGAGGAAGGCGAAGCCGGCGATGAACACGAGCACGGCGCCCAGCACGGCCAGGCGGGTCATGCGGGGGCTCTGGCGGGTGATGCCACGGGCACTAGTACACCGGCACCGGCGGCTGGGGCGTGCGGCGCCTGACGAACAGCCTGATCGCGAGCAGGCCGAAGGCGAAGCCGCCGATGTGCGCGAAGTAGGCGACGCCTTCTTCGCTGCCCGTGCCGGCGAGGCCGGCGGCGCCGAGGTAGAGCTGCTCGAGGAACCAGAACCCGAGCAGGAACACGGCGGGGACCTCGACGAGCGTGAAGAAGAACACGATGAACACGAGCGCGAGCACGCGCGCGCGTGGATACAACAGGATGTAGCCGCCGAGCACGGCGGCGATCGCGCCGGAGGCGCCGAGCGTGGGCCCGGTCGAGCCGGGGTCGGCGGCCACCTGGGCGCCGAGCGCGACGAGCCCGCCGAGAAGATAGAAGACGGGGAAGCGCACGCGCCCCATGGCGTCCTCGACGGTCGGGCCGAAGATCGCGAGGAAGATCATGTTGCCGAAGATGTGCAGGAAGCTGGCGTGCAGGAACATCGACGTGAACACGGTCTCCCATGTGGCGGGCTGCGGCGCTGGGGTGCCGGTGACCCCGGGCTGGCCTTGGCAGGCGATCGATTCGCCGACGCCGCTGGGCGTGCGCAGGGTGATCAGTTCGCAGTGCTTGCCGGGGTGGATGAGCTCGTAGGGGATCGCCCCGTAGTGAACCTCGACGCTGTTGGTGGGCCCGCCGAAGAAGCTGCCGCCGTGGCGGATCTCGAGCAGGTAGACGATCACGTTGATCGCGACGAGCGCGATGGTGACGATCGGCAGCCGCGCGAGCGGGATGTTGTCTTTGAGGGGGAACATCGCTGCGAGCCCGCGCCGAGCGAGGGCTGCTCAGAGCCTATCCCCCGCCGGACGGCTCGGCGCTGCGTCGGGTGCTATGCGCGTGCTGCCAGCGGTCCGACACCTGCGCGCGCCTGAGGGACGTGCTGGTCGGCGTGGTAGGAGGAGCGCACGAGCGGGCCGGCGGCGACGTGGTCGAAGCCGAGCTCGTAGGCGGCGCGCTCGAGCGCGGCGAACTCGTCGGGGTGCCAGTAGCGCACGACCGGGAGATGGCGCTCGGACGGGCGCAGGTACTGCCCGACGGTGAGCACCTGCACGCCGTTCGCGCGCAGCGCGGCGAACGCGTCAACGAGCTCGTCGTGCGTCTCGCCGAGCCCGACCATCAGCCCGGACTTGGTCACGAGGAGCCCCTCGCCGAGCTCGTGCGCGAGGCGCAGCACGCGGCACGAGCGCGTGAACTCGGAGCCGCGGCGGGCGATGGGGTACAGGCGCGGGACGACCTCGACGTTGTGGTTGAACACGTCGGGGCGCTCGGCGATGACCTTGGCGAGCGGCATCTCGTGCCCCTGGAAGTCGGGCGTGAGCACCTCGATCTGGCAGTCGGGCGCCTGGCGGCGGACCTGGCGGATGACGCCCACGAACGCGGAGGCGCCCTTGTCGGGCAGATCGTCGCGGTCGACGGACGTGACGACGGCGTGGCGCAGCCCCATGCGCGCGATCGAGCGCGCGACGCGCGCGGGCTCGAGCGGGTCGTTCCAGGTGGGCTTGCCGGTCTTGACGTTGCAGAAGCCGCAGCGGCGCGTGCAGGTGTCGCCGAGGATCATGAACGTGGCGGTGCCGCGCTCCCAGCACTCGCCGACGTTGGGGCAGGCGGCCTCCCGGCAGACGGTGTGCAGGTTCTCCGAGTGGATCAGCTCGGTCAGCTCGCGGTAGCGCTGCCCGCCCGGCGCGGGCACCTTGAACCACGGCGGCTTGCGCTCGCGCAGCGGCCGCACGTCGGGGCCCAGCACGCGCAGCACGTCCATCCCCCCGGGGTTCGATCGGGATCGAGTCCCGCCCACCCCGCTCACGCGGGCACCGGTTCCGCGTAGAGGGATGGGATCGTTTTTATGGGGGCTCGCTCGGTCGCTCGCCTGGCGGCGTTCGTGGTGTCGATGCCCAGACGCTGCGCTGACACGAGGCGCTGGCGCCTGCCGTGCGCCTGACAGAAGGCGTAGGCGGCGCGCCGCCTGAAGCAGCTCAGAGACCGATCGGAGATCGGCCGACACTCCCCAGCCGACTCGCGGGCGAGCGAGGTCATGCTCACGTCTGGCAGCCCGCAGGCGAGCACCCACGAGAACGGCTCGAGGTCGTTGTGCACGTTGACGGCGAAGCCGTGCGTGGTGACGCCGCGCGAGACGTGCACGCCGATCGAGGCGATCTTGCGATCGTGCACCCACACGCCGGTGTAGTCGATGCCCTCCGCATGGCGCGAGCGCGCGTGCACGCCGGCGCCGGCGAGCGCGGCGATGATCGCGTCTTCCATCGTGCGCAGGTGGCGGTGCACGTCGTCGATGCGCATGATCGGGTAGCCGACGAGCTGGCCGGGGCCGTGGTAGGTGAGCCGTCCGCCACGGTCGGTGCTGGCGACGTCGATGCCTTTGGCGCGGTAGAAGCCCTCGCCGAAAGGCAGGTCCTCGGCACCGGAGCGCCGCCCCCGCGTGTACACGGGCGGGTGCTCGAGCGTCAGCAGCGTGTCGGGCAGCTCGTCGGCTTGGCGGCGCGCACGAATCTGCTCCTGGATGGCGAGTGCGTCACGGTAGGGCACGGTGCCCAGGTGGCACACCCACAGCTCTTGCGGCGATCGATCGGCGATGTGCATCTGCATGTCTCAGCCTAGCGCTGGGCCGAAGCTAGAACTCTTCATTGGCTTTGGCGCAGGACGGACCCGTTGCAACGGTGTGGTAGGAGATGGGTACGCCCAGCAGGCGATCGAAAGCGATATCGGTGGCGTGCTCGACCACTTCGTCGGCTCTCCAACACTGCGACGTTCCGACCTCGTAGCCGGTGGCGTCGCTTGTCGGTCTGGTCGCGAGCTGGACGGTGAGCGAGTCCTCGCCGAGTATCTGCACCGTCTGGCTCTGGGCTCCGCTCGCGCCGCCGTCGCCGCTTTCCCAACTGAGGACCCACAGGTACTTGCCGTAGTCCGGCGGCCCCGGCCAGGGTGCGATCAGCTGCGGGCTGGTGGCCTGGGTGTAGGCGGCTTGCTTGGCCGCGAGCACCTGGGCGGGCGTGAGGTTGGGCTGCAGCGTGACCGTGAGGGTGCTCCTCGGCATACCGCTCATGGTGTACGTGCAGGAATCGCCGGAGGAGCTCTGCGTCCCCGCTCCGAGCACCGCTTGGGCTTCCGCTGCCGTGAACAGAGCGCAGGCGCCAGGCAGCGCAGCCACCGGATGCACGGCGCCCTTCTCCAGGGCGGCGCTGTCCAGTGCAGCCAGCTGCGGTCCAAGTGGCGCCGAGTAGCTCATGCTGCCGTCATCTGTCGTCCAGGAAAGCGTCGAGCCGGTGCTTTGCGAGAGATCGACCCCGTTCGCGTTTGACAGGCGCTGGTGGGTCGGCGTCAGCCCCAGTCCGCTATCCAGTTCGACCGTGCTGCCGTGGCCGCTCGTCGCCGTCAGGGAGCCGTTGGGGCTGTATTCGGCGACCCAGCCGTTTGACGCGAGCTGAAATCCCGCGAGGCTCGACACGCATGGGTTGTTGACGGGCCCACATCCGCCATGCAGGCCCAGATCGAGCACGGTGCTGCCGCTGAGCGCGTCGAACACGTCCAGATACGGCTCGCCGTCGGACGTGTAGGTGAAGCCGAGGTAGTGTCCTGCGGCGAGGAAGCCCTTGGCGCTCGCGTTGGCGTGCACGATGCGGTGTACCTCTCCGCTCGCGCGCACGCATGAGTACAGGCGCCCGCCGGACGTCGAGGAGACACTCAACTCGGAGCTGGCGAATACGACGCGCCCCCGTGGCGTACACCGGCCGTGAGCAGGCCTCGCTGAGGCGACACCGACATGTGCCCAAGGGAGCATGGTGAACGCCAACGCCACCGCGAGCGGGCGGCTGCGAGTGCGGTGCCGCCACTGGCGATCCATCGTTCGCAGGCTACTAGCCGTTCGCGCTCACGTCAGTGCAGAGCCTGCGCTCGGGCGTCGTCTCGGCGCTCGAAGATCGCCGTTCGATCGCGGCCGGCGCGCTTGGCGTTGTAGAGCGCGGAGTCGGAGCCCTGCAGCATCGCCTCGATGCTGCTCGGCGCAACAGTGGAGAGGATCCCGGCACTCACCGGTACGTTTGGCAGCTCCGGGGGGTGGTGGGCTGCAAGCTCGCCCCGGACGCGCTCCGCGAAGCGCTCGGCCTCGGAGCTGGTGGCGCCGGGCAGCAGCACGACGAACTCGTCGCCGCCGAAGCGCGCGGCCACGTCTATGTCCCTGGACTGCGCAGCCAGCAGCTCGCCTATGCGCGCGAGCACGCGATCGCCGATCTCGTGGCCGAACTCGTCGTTGATGCGCTTGAAGTAGTCGATGTCGAAGGTGACCACCGCCACCGGACGGCCCTCGCGCCGGGCGTGTGCAAGCTCGACCGCAGCGTGCTCGTCGAAGCCGCGCCGGTTGAGCAGCCCGGTGAGGGCATCCGTCCGCGCGTCGTCCGCCAGCTGCGTGAGCAGCAGATCGTTGCGGCGCACGAGCGTCAGGATGACCACCGCCACGACGGAGACGGAGACCATGACGTCGACCCAGCGGCCCGGGTAGCTGCTCGCGGCCGGGAGCGCCAGCAGCGTGACCGCGTGCGCGACGCCGACCCACGCGACGATCGCGATAGCTCCGCGGCGGCCGAAGAAGAACGTCGTCCACAGAACGGGCCACATGTACAGGACGGCGCCGTCGCCGGCGCCCGTGGTGGCGGCCAGCGCGTAGGCGATCATCGCGACGCCGAGCGGCCCGAGCGCCGCCAGCCCCCAGCGGGGCAGGCGCGGTCCGACGAGCACCAGCACGACGGTGGCCGCGATGGACACGAGCACGGGAGCGATCGCGAAGCTGGGGTCGCCGGGAAGCAGACCCTCGATCGACCCGTCGAAGCCCGCGCCCCCGTACATCGCGGCGGCCGTGTACGCCATCAGCTTTTTGTTCACGCGGAGCGTGTCCAGCGAGGGGCTCACGGCTTGAATATCGGCGTTTGGCCGGCCAAACGCGAGCTTCGAGGGCAGAAAGCTGCGCCCTTGGGAGGCCGCGCCGACAGCTCCGGGCGGCCTCGGCGGCCGATCCGCTCACAGCGTGAGCGCCGTGGGCGCCTCCAGCAGCTCGCGGATGCGCGCGAGGAACTGCGCGGCTTCGGCTCCATAGAGGATGCGGTGGTCACACGCGAGAATCAACGTCATCGTGTTGCGCGTGACGATCTGACCCTCGCGCACGACCGCACGTGGTGCCAGCGCGCCGACCGACAGGATGCCGGCCTGCGGCGGGTTGATGATCGCGGTGAAGCTCTCGATGCCGTACATCCCGAGATTGGAGACCGTGAACGTGCCGCCGCCGAGCTCCGGTGGCGTGATCGCGGCGGTGCGCACGCGCTCGACGAGCGTGTGCGTCTCACGCGCGATCTCGCCGAGCGACTTGGAGTCGGCGTCGAACACCGTCGGCACCACGAGCGCGTTCTCGGCGGCCACCGCCACGCCGACGTTGACGCGCGAATGCAACTGCAGGCGTCCGTCGCGATAGCTGCCGTTCGCGGTCGGGTGCTCGCGTAGCGCAAGCGCAGATGCCTTCACCACCATGTCGTTGTACGTGGGCGCCTTCAGCTGCTCCCGGCGCGGCGCGTCCGGCGCGCCGGGCTCGGGGCCGTTCTCGTGGTGCGAGAGCTGCTTGAGCTGCGCGCGCAGCTTCACGCACTCCTCCATGTCCACGTCGATCTGCAGCGTGAAGTCGGGGATCGTCGCCTTGGACTCGGCCATGCGACGCGCGATCGTCTGCTGCGTGCGCGACAGCTCGACCGTCGTCGTCTCGCCCTTGGCCGTCATCACCCCCTCGATGCCCGCCACCGGTGCGGCGCTGGATGTGGAGGCGGCGGCGGGGGCGAGCACATCCGCCTTGACGATCCGGCCGCCGGGGCCGCTGCCTGTCAGCGCACGCAGGTCGACGCCGCGCTCGCCGGCGATCCGCCTGGCCAGTGGCGAGGCCTTGACGCGCTCGCCCGCAGGCGCTCCTGATAGCGCCTCGCCCGCAGGCTCCGCCGAGGTCGCGGCCGCAGACGTTCCGCTCGCCGCCGCAGCGTCACGGTCCGATCTCTCGCTCGCCGGCCCCCCCGAGGCCGGCCCATCATCAGTCCTCGCCGCGGCTGCTCCCACGCGCGCGATCACCTCGCCGACGGGCAGCGTCGAGCCCTCGCCGGCGACGATCTCGAGTACGCCGGCCTGGTCTGACTCGTAGGTCATGGTCGCCTTGTCGGTCTCGATCTCGACGAGCTCCTCGCCGCGCGCCACGTCCTCGCCGTCGGCCTTCAGCCAGCGCAGGATCGTTCCCTCCTCCATCGTGTCCGACAGGCGCGGCATCACGATCTCCGCCATCAGGCGGCTCCGGCGGAGCGGCCCACAGTCGCGAGCACGGCCGCCACGATCTGCGGCTCGTGCGGGTAGGCGAGGTCCTCGAGCGGCTTGGAGTACGGCATCGGCACGTCCGCACCGGTGACGCGCTGGACGGGCGCGTCGAGGTCGTCGAAGGCCTGTTCGCCGATCAGCGCCGCGAGGTTCGCGCCGACGCCGCCGTGCGGCCAGCCCTCCTCGACGATCACGCAGCGGTTGGTCTTGCGCACCGACGCGAGGATCGTGTCGAGGTCCAGCGGGCGCAGCGTGCGCGGGTCGATCACCTCGGCGTGCACGTCGTGCTCGCTGGCGAGCGTCTGCGCCGCGCGCTCGGCCGTGAGCGCCATCCGCGAGATACCCACGACCGTCACGTCCGAGCCCGCGCGCGCCACGCGCGCCTGGCCGAAGTGCACCAGGTGATCGTCATCGTCGGGAACCTCGCCGCGCACTCCGTACAGCGACTCGTGCTCGATGAAGATCACCGGGTTCTCGTCGCGAATGGCCGTCTTGAGCAGGCCCTTCGCGTCCGCCGCGGTCGCTGGCACGGCCATGAGCAGGCCGGGGATGTGCAGGAACAGCGCCTCCAGGCAGTGGGAGTGCGTCGGCCCGAGCTGGTGTCCGGCGCCCTGCGGCATGCGCACCACCAGCGGCACCTTCGCCTGACCGCCGAACATGTAGTGGATGTGCGCCGCGTGGTTGACGATCTGGTCGAACGCGAGCAGCGCGAAGTTGATCGTCATCAGCTCGACGACCGGTCGCAGGCCGGTCATCGCCGCGCCGACGCCGACGCCGACGATCGTGTTCTCCGAGATCGGCGTGTCGCGCACGCGGCGCTCGCCGAACTGCTCGAGCAGACCGTCGGTGACCTTGAACGCGCCGCCGAACACGCCGATGTCCTCGCCCATCAGGATCACGCGCTCATCGCGCGCGAGCTCCTCGCGCAGGGCAGCGTTCAGCGCCTCGCGGTAGCGCAGCTCGGCCATCAGACCGGTCCCCCGGCGTTGGTAGGAGCGTCGGGGCGCTCGGCCCCCGGCGTTTCGCGGCCGTCCTCGCCGGCGGCCAGCGCGTCGGTCAGCTGCTGCGAGATCTCGTCGTTGGCCGACTGCGGCGCGCCGTTCGCAGGCGCGCCTTCGGCGGCGTCGGTCGTCTGCACCGAGTACCAGCCGCGCACCTCCTGGTCGAGCACGTACACGTCGTCGTACAGCGACTCCGGCGTCGGGAACGGCGAGGCCTCGGCGAACTCCACGGCCGCGTCCACGCGCGCGATTGCCTGCTCGTCGATCCGCTCACGGTCGGACTGCTCGATCACGCCCTCGCGCACCAGCAGCTCCGCGTACGCGGGCAGCGGGTCGCGCTCGCGCCAGCGCGCGACCTCCTCTTTCGTGCGGTACTGCTCCGGGTCGGCCATCGAGTGGCCGCGGAAGCGGTACGTGACCGCCTCCACGAGCACCGGCTGGCGGTCTTCGCGCACGCGTCGCACCGCCTCCGTGACTACCGCGTAGGTGTCGAGCACATCCATGCCGTCGCAGCGCATGCCCGGCACGCCCAGGCTCTCGCCCTTGCGCTGCAGGTCGGTGACCGCCGAGTGGCGGCGCAGCGCGGTGCCCATGCCGAACTGGTTGTTCGTGACCATGAACACCACCGGCAGCTTCCACAGCGCGGCGATGTTGAGCGTCTCGCCGAACGTGCCCTGGTTGGACGCGCCGTCGCCGAACGTGCACAGCGTGATCTCCTCGGTCTCCTTGTAGTCGCTCGCCAGCGCGATGCCCGCCGCGATCGGCAGGTTGCCGCCGACGATCCCGTAGCCACCCATGAAGCGCCGCGCCAGATCGAACATGTGCATCGAGCCGCCGCGTCCGCCCGAGCAGCCGTCGACGCGGCCGAACAGCTCCGCCATCACGTTCTCCGGCGGTGTGCCGCGCACGAGCGCGTGGCCGTGCGAGCGGTACGTGGAGATCAGGTAGTCATCCTCGCGCAGCGCCCGCGCGCTGCCAACGATTGTCGCCTCCTCGCCGATCGACAGGTGCAGGAAGCCGCCGACCTTCGCGCGCGCATACATCTCGCCAGCCCGTTCCTCGAAGCGGCGGATCAGCGTCATCGTCTGCAGCCACTCGCGCGCGTGCTCCGGCTCCGGCAGGCTCGACTCGGGCGGGCTTGGCGCGGGCGGGCTCGGCATCAGTGCTCCACGGTACTCCAGCGTGCGATGAACTCCTCCGCGTCCAGCTGCGCCAGCTGCTCGCGCAGTGTGCGCGCGAGCTTTGAGGCGGCCTGCGGCGAGCGGTCCCAGAACAGCACCACTTCGCCGCTGTCCACCTCCACCACCTCGACGTGGTCCACGCGCGTCGTGTCCGCAAGCAGGGCCGGTGTGAGACCGCCGCGCGTGAGGATCAGGCGGTATGCCTGGCCGGCCTTCATCTCGGGAGCGACCCCGCGCGCTTGCCCGCCAGCCCGGCAGCCGTGGCACTCGTGGGTTCGCCGCGCATGCGCCGGGCGGCGCGCTCGAGTGCGTCCTCGCCGAGAAACACGTCGCCCTCGACGACGATCGCGGGCACGCTCGTGACGCCCGCACGCGCGGCCGTCGCTGTGGCCGTCGCGAGCCGCTCGACCGTCGAGCGCAGCTCCGCCCCGCGCAGCACCGCCGTCGGGTGCATCTCGCACGCCGCGGCGGCGATCAGCACGAAGTCGGGGTTCTCCAGCGAGTGCCCGCCCGCGAACGCCTGGCGGAAGGCCGCCTGCGCGAACGGGACCGCGCGCCCGATCGATGCGGCATATGTCGCCACGCGCATCGCCAAGGAGCTGTCGAACGGGAACGGCTCGGGCCAGCGAATGGGCTGCAGGCCGAGCTCTCGCCCGCGGCGCTCGATCTCCGCGCGCGGCACGCTCTGATGCTCGGCGGCAAGAATCGGCCGCCACTCCGCCGGACCGGGGAGCTCGTGCAGGACACGCTCGGCCGCCAGATATGCGAGCGGGCTGGCGAGGTCGAAATAGAAGGCGGCCGGCGTGCAGGTCACCGTCCCAAGCGCAGCTCTAGCCGTGGATCAGCCAGCCGTCGGCGGCGCGTCCAGCTTCCATCACGGCCTCTGACAGCGTGGGGTGCCCGTGGATGATGCGCGCGAGCTCGGGAAAGCCGCCCTCGAGCGCGCGCACGTTGACGAGCTCCTGGATCAGCTCGGTGGCGCGCGAGCCGACGATGTGCCCGCCGAGCAGCTCGCCGTATTTGCTCTCGCCGACGACCTTCACAAGGCCCGTGCGGTCGCCGTAGACGGTGCCGCCGCCGACGGCGCCGTAGGGCACCTTGCCGACGACCACGTCGTAGCCCTGCTCGCGCGCCTGCTCCTCGGTCAGGCCGAACGAGCCGACGTTGGGCGTGCAGAACGTCGCGCGCGGGATGTCCGCGTAGGCGATCGGGTGCGTGTCGCGCCCGGCGATCGTCTCGGCGGCGATGATGCCCTCATCAGAGGCCTTGTGCGCGAGCGCCGGCCCGGGCACCAGGTCGCCGATCGCATACACGCCCGCGCGACTGGTGCGCAGCGCGCCGTCGACCTGCACGAGGCCGCGATCGTCGAGCGCGACACCCGCCTCCGCCAGGCCGAGGCCCTCCACGTCCGCGCCGCGCCCGGCGGCGATCACCATGTAGTCGACCTCGGCGGACTCCGAGCCGTGGGAGAACGTCACGCTGCTCTCGCCCGCGCTCACGTCTGCCGCGGGCGTGCTCGTGTGCACGCCGATGCCCTGGCGCTTCAGGCCGCGCTCGACCAGCCGCGAGATGTCCGCGTCCTCGGTCGGCAGCACGCGCTCGAGCGCCTCCAGCAGCAGCACCTCGCTGCCCAGGCGCGCGAACGCCGAGGCGATCTCCGCGCCGGACGCGCCCGCGCCGACTACCGCCAGGCGCGCCGGCACCTCCGGCAGCGCCCACGCCTCCTCGGTGCCGATCACGCGCCCGCCAAACTGCACTCCGGGGATCGGCCTCGGGATCGAGCCGGTGGCGAGGATCACGCTGCCGGCGGCGATCGCCTGTTGGCCGATCTTCGATCGGTCGGCGTCGAACATCTCTACCAGCACGTCGCCGTCGGCGGTCAGCTTCGCGCTGGCCATGATGACGTCGATGCCGCCTTTCTTGAACAGGCCACCAACGCCGGTGGTGAGCGTGTTCACGACCTTCTCGCGCCGCGCCTGCACGGCGGCGTAGTCAACCTCGACGCCGCTCACCCGCAGGCCGAACTCCTCCGCGTCGCGGATCTCCGACAGCAGATCAGCCGAGCGCAGCACCGCCTTGGCAGGGATGCACGCGTAGTTCAAGCAGCGTCCACCGAGCTTGTCACGCTCCACCACCGCTGTCTTCAGGCCGAGCTGCGCGGCGCGGATCGCGGCCACGTAGCCACCCGGCCCGGAGCCGATCACGATGCAGTCGTAGGAGCTCTCAGCCATCGGGGTGTGAGCCTATCGAACGTCCTGGTGTTCGCCCGCCTGGATGCGGCCCATAACCCGCACCAGCTTCCAGAACAGCCAGCCACCGAGGCCGATCGCGAGCAGGCATCCGCCGGCCGCGACCAGCGTCTCGGCGACGACCAGCGCGAGCGAGGTGACGATGATCTGAAAGGCGAGCAGCGCCTCGAAGCCGAGCACCGCCATGTAGCGGCGGCGATACATGCCGAGCGCGAGCAGCGCGAAGATCGCCGCCAGGAAGATCGCGCCCGGCAGCGAGCCGCCGTGGCTTGAAAGGTCGTGGATGGTCAGGCCGCCCACGAGCACGGCGGCCGCCAGCACGACGCACACGCCCACCGCGACCAGCAGCGCCGGCGGGCGCTCTCCCGGCGCCAGCGGCACGAGCGATGCGCGCGCCTGCTCCTCGCTCTCGCGGCGTCCGCCCGCCGGCCGGCCGGCGCCGTCGGCCACCGGCCTCACAGCTCCACGGTGCGCGGTCCGAGCCGCTCGCGAAGCGCGCGAGCAGCCGCCTCGGGATCGTCGGCGCCGGCGATCGCCCGCAGCACGCACACGCGCGTGGCGCCGGCGTCGAGTACCTGTGCGAGGTTGCCTGCGTCAAGGCCGCCGATCGCGAAGAACGGCACCTTCGCATGGGCTGCGGCATAGCGCACCAGCTCGGTGCCGACCGCCGGGCGGCCCGGCTTGGTGGGCGTCTCGTGGATTGGGCCCACGCCGATGTAGTCGACCACGCTCGCGTCGACCGCATCGATCTGCGCCGGCGAATGGGTCGAAAGGCCGATCAACAGCTCCGGGCCGACCAGCTCGCGAACCTCCGCCGGCGGGATGTCGTCCTGTCCCACGTGAATGCCGTCGGCGCGCGCTTCGCGCGCCACCCACGGGCGGTCGTTGACGATCAGCAGCGCCCCCAGCTCCTCGCACAGGATCCGCGCGGCATTCGCCACCGACGCGAGCTCCTCGTCGGGCATGTGCTTCTCGCGCAGCTGCACCACGTCGACGCCGCCCGCAATCGCCGCCCGCAGCAGCGTTGGCAGTTCGCGCCCGTCCGGATTTCCGCCGCACACCAGGTACAGGCGCGCCGCGGCCAGGCGGGCGGTGCGGTCGCCGCGGGGGTCTGCTGCGTCGGGATCTTGAGTTGACATGGCTCGGGAGTCTGGCACGAGCCGCCGCGAGCCACCGCCACGGCCCGAGTGCAAGCTCTGGACGAATGGTCGGTCATCTCCGAGCGGACGTGACGCCCTTGCTAGCGTCGTTTGGATGGTCGCGGTCTACATCGCACGGAGTTGTCGCGTCGCGTTGCTCGTCTCCGTGTTTTGCGCCAGCGGGCTGCTGTTGACGGCTGGGAACGCCGAGTCATCCACGCGGTCGGCGTCTGCGGCGAGCCTCTCATCGCAGGAAGCGGCTGAGCTGCGGCAATACGACCGCGGCGTCTACGTCGCGTTCTGTCCGCAGGGCGAAGAAGTCGCCAGCATCGCCTCCAACCGGCCGAAGCCCACCCCGCGGGCGAGCGTCGCAGAGGCGAGCCACGCAGGTTGGCCGGCCGACGAATGCCTGAAGATGGACAAGGGGCAACCGGGACTGAGCCACACGCTCGTCGGTCTCAAGCACGTGCACAACTGGCTGCTCGGCGGCTACGGCAACGACACGATCTTCGCGGGCGACGCGGGCGACGTGATCTGGGGGGACTATCACCCCGAAGGACAGCCCGAAAGTCAGAGCGACTACCTCCACGGGGGCGCCGGAAACGACTACATCTACTCCAGCCACGGGTATAACGAGATCTGGACCGGAGCCGGCAACGATCATCTACTGCTGGTCTACGGCCACGGCACCGTGTTCTGCAACGGCCCCGGTGTGAAGACTTTCGTGATGCGCTATCTGCCGCAGAATCGCCCCTGGACGCTGGTCGGCTGCTCACACAAAGTGCTCGTGCGCTACCGCGCCTGAGAAGCCGGTCGCGGCGCGCGCGACTCGCAGTGGCTGTGGCCGTCGCTGTGCGGCGGCGGCGGGCTAGCATCATCGTCATGTTCAGCGAGAGCCAGCGAGTCGACGTGGTTGTCGTCGGCGCTGGCATCATCGGCCTCGCGATCGCCTGGCGTGCGCGCCAGGCCGGGATGTCGGTGATGGTGCTCGAGCGCGACACCGCCGGGCGGGGGACCTCGCGCGTGGCCGCCGGCATGCTCGCGCCGGTCGCAGAGGTGGAGTTCGGTGAGGCAGGGGGGCGCGTGCTGGAGCTGGGGCTGCGCTCGGCGCAGATGTGGCCCGCGTTCGCAGCCGAGCTGGAGGCGGGCGCAGGTTCGTCCGTCGGCCTGATGCGCACCGGCACGTTGCTGGCGGCGCGCGACGATGACGACGCGCGCGAGCTCGAGCGCCAGCTCGACTTCCGCCGCTCGCTCGGGCTGGACGTGCGTCGCCTGCGCCCGAGCGAGGCGCGCGAGCTGGAGCCCGCCCTGGCGCCGACGGTGCGGCTCGCGCTGGAGGCGGCCGACGATCACTCGGTCGATCCTCGGCTGGTCCTCGCGGCGCTCACGATTGCGTGCGATGTGGCCGGCGTCAAGTTGCTGGAGCACGCGTCCGTGGCGCGCGTCGAGCTCGATCGCGCTCGCGCGGACCAAGCGGAGGCCGACAGCCGCAGCGCGCGTGTCACCGGTGTGATCCTCGCCGACGGCGAGCGGCTGGGAGCCGAGCAGGTCGTGCTGGCCGCCGGTCCGTGGAGTGAGCGCATCGACGGCCTGCCAGTGGGCGCGAGTGTGCCTGTGCGCCCGGTCAAGGGCCAGCTGCTGCGGCTGCGTGACCCAGCTGGACCGGGGCTGCTGCGGCGCGTGTTGCGCTTTCGCGACGGCTATCTCGTCCCGCGCGGCGACGGCCGCTACGTGCTGGGTGCGACCGTCGAGGAGCAGGGCTTCGGGCTGGCGCCGACCGCCGGCGGCGTTTACGAGCTGCTGCGCGCCGCCCGCGAGCTCGTGCCGGGTATCAGCGAGCTGGAGATAGAGGAGCTGTCCGTGGGCTTGCGCCCGGGCACACCCGACAATGCCCCCGCGATCGGCCGTGGGGCCGTCGCCGGCCTGATCTGGGCAACGGGTCACTACCGCAACGGCATTCTCCTGGCGCCGCTCACGGCCGAGCTCGTCGTCGGTCTGCTCGCCGGCGGGGGCGCGGGCGCGCAGGGGCACGACTCACTGCTTGCCGCGTGCGCGCCTGAGCGCTTCACTGCGAATGCGACGACCGAGGTGCTCGCGTGATCGTGCTCAACGGCGAGCGCTCCGACGTGCTCGCGGGCGAGACCGTCGCCGCGGTGCTCGTCCGTCTCGGCCTCGATGCGGACGCGCGTGGGGTCGCGGTGGCCGTCGACGGCGAGGTCGTGCCGCGCGCGGCGTGGCGGTCGTTCGCCGTCGGTGAGGACGCGCGCGTGGAGGTGCTCACCGCGATGCAGGGAGGATGATCGAGCTGTGCACGACACGGTGAGCACCGGTGTGGACGAGCTGACGATCGCGGGCAGGACGATGCGCTCGCGACTGCTGCTCGGCACGGGCGGCTTTCCGTCGCTGGAGCTGCTTGCCGAGGCGATCGCCGCCAGCGGCAGCGAGCTTGTCACGGTTGCGCTGCGCCGGGTGGATCCGAGCCCCACGCCGGCTCGGGGGTCGTCGCTGATCGACGTGCTCGCGGACGCTGGCGTGCAGCTGCTGCCCAACACCGCCGGCTGTCACACCGCGCGCGACGCCGTGCTCACCGCGCACATGGCGCGCGAGGCGTTCGCCACCGACTGGATCAAGCTCGAGGTGATCGGCGACGAGGACACGCTCCTGCCAGACGCGCCCGAGCTCCTGAGAGCGGCCGAGGAGCTGCTGGACGATGGCTTCGTCGTCCTCCCCTACACGACCGACGACCCCGTGCTCGCACGTCGCCTCGCCGACCTCGGCTGCGCCGCCGTGATGCCGCTCGGCTCGCCGATCGGAAGCGGCATGGGCATTCGCAACCCTTACAACATCGCGCTGATCCGCGAGGCCGTTGACGTGCCGGTGGTGCTCGACGCAGGCATCGGCACGGCCTCCGACGCGGCCTTGGCGATGGAGCTGGGCTGCGACGCCGTGATGGCTGCCTCCGCCATCGCCCGCGCCAAGGACCCGGTGGCGATGGCGCGCGCGATGCGCGCGGCCGTCGAGGCTGGTCGTCTGGCGCGCGGCGCCGGGCGCATCCCCCGGCGCCTGTACGCGACGCCGTCGACGCCGAACGCGGGCCTCCCCGACTTCGGCTGAGCTCGCGGCGGCGCGCGCCTCCGCCCCGTGCGCCTACGTCACGACTTCGATCGCGCCGTTCATCGTCACCGGGTAGAGCGTGCACTCGTAGTGGATCAAGCCGGGCTTCTCGACCTTGACTTCGAACGTGCCGCCTTCGCCGAAGTTCTTGGACGCGATCCTCTGCGGACCGCTCACGCTGGTGACGTTGGCCTGCACCGAGTCGTAGTTGGTCCACTTGATCGTGCTGCCTACCTTGACCCGGACGGTGTCGGGCTCGATCGCGATGTCGCGGTAGGCGATCTGCACGATCCCGCTCTGCACCGGTTCGGACTTCGACGGGGTGGCGAACTTGGGCGTCGTGTCGACTTTCACCTGCTCAGGGCTGGAGCTGGTCGTCGTTGCCTGCGCTCCGCTCGGAGTCGTGCCCTTGCTCGTGGCGGTGCCGGCGCTCGCGCTCGTGCCGGCGCTCGAGTTGCTCGACGATCCACAGCCCGCCAGGAGCGCCAGTGCGCAGCAGGCGACAGCGGAGGAGATGCCTGTTCTCATTCGTGCAGGTCCTTTCTCGACAAGTTCGTGCGGCCGCACGATCGCACACCGCGGGTCTCGCGGTCACCGGTCGTCCCTGACGAAACGAGAGTTTCGTCGCATTCGGTGCCTACGGTGTCAGATGTGGCCCGGTTCCCGTCTGTAAAGGCAAAGAAGCTCCTGCGTATCTTGAAGGCCAAACCCCTGGGCTATCGGATCGTTCGCCAAACGGGCTCCCATCGTGTAATGGAGGCGCCGAACCGACCGACCCTCGTCTTCTCCTTCCATGACAACCAGACCATCCGTCCCTCAACGGTCAGGGACATCCTCTGCAACCAAGTCGGTCTTTCCGAACAAGATGCCCTCGCGCTACTCTGAGAACGTGATGACCGTGCGTGTGCTCTATCGCCAGGATCAGGACACGTGGGTGGCCAGCTCGCCTGATATCCCGCGCTGGACTGTCGTTGCTGACAGCTACGCCGCCGCGCACGCGCTTGCTGAGGATGGGGTCCGCTTTGCGCTAGAGCGTCACGATCTGACAATCGAGCACTATGTGCCCGCGGGCGTTGCAGTAGCGGCGTAGGGCTCCACGTCACCGACAGCCCGAAAGCCGCTCGGCGTGGGCTGTTCGCAATCCTCTCCGGCGTTCAGCCTGGGACTTCTCCGCTTAGTCCCTACACTGGCCGATTCGATGACGCCACGCCATTTTCTCACCGGCGCGGAGCTGAGCTCCGCCGAGCTGGGCGCGCTGCTCGACCGTGCGCTGGAGCTGAAGCGCGCGCCGCTCTCATCCCAGGCGCTCGCCGATCGCAGCGTCGCGCTGATCTTCGAGAAGCCGTCAACGCGCACCCGCGTGTCGTTTGAGGTGGGGATCCAAGAGCTGGGTGGGCATGCCGTGGTGCTGCGCTCCGATGAGCTGCAGCTCTCGCGCGGCGAGGCGCCGCGTGACACGGCGCTCGTGCTCTCCCGGCATGTCGCCGCGGTCGGGCTGCGCACCGGAGCGGACGCGATCCTCGAGGAGCTCGCCGCGTACAGCAGGGTGCCGATCGTCAACATGCTCAGCGCGCGCCACCATCCGTGCCAGGCGCTCGCCGACCTGCTCACGTTGCGCGAGGCCTGCGGCTCACTCGAGGGTCTGCGCCTCGCCTACGTCGGCGACGGCAACAACATCGCTCGCTCGCTCGCGGTCCTGGGAGCGCTCGCGGGCATGCACGTCGCGTTCGCCGCGCCGGCCGGCTACGCGCTGGAGGACGACCTCGAGCTGCCGGCCGGCGCCACCGGTGTTGTGACGCATCACTTAGATCCGCATGAGGCGGTGCAGGGCGCGGCTGCCGTCTACACGGATGTGTGGGTCAGCATGGGCGATGAGGCCACCGCCGAGCAGCGCCGGCGCGATCTCGCCGACTACCGCGTCGATGACGCGCTGCTCGAGGCGGCGGCGCCAGGCGCGTTCGCGATGCACGACCTGCCTGCGCATCCCGGCGAGGAGATCTCCGCCGAGGTTCTGTACGGCGCGCGCGAGCACATCTGGGACCAGGCCGAGAACCGGCGGCACGCGCAGAAGGCGCTGCTCGAGCTGCTGGTGGCACCCGCGTGAACGTCGAGGCTCCCGCCCCGCCCGAGGGCTCTCCGCGCCCGCAGCGTGGCGACGAGCTGGAGCTGACGATCGAGTCGCTGGCGTTCGGCGGCGAGGGCGTGGCGAGGCTGGGCGACGGCGGCTACGTGGTGTTCGTCGCGGGCGCCATTCCCGGTGACCGCGTCCGTGCGGTCGTGCACAAGCGCAAGCGCAGCTACGCGCACGCGCGCACGCTGGAGGTGCTCGAGCCGAGCCCCGAGCGAATCGCGCCGGTCGCCCAGCACCCCGGCGTGCCGTGGCAGGTGATGCCGTACGAGCGCCAGCTCGAGATCAAGCGCGGCCAGGTCGACGATGCGCTGCGGCGGATCGGCCGGTTGGACGGCTTCGAGCTGCAGGAGATCGTGCCCGCGCTGCAGCAGTGGCGCTACCGCAACAAGCTCGAGTACTCGTTCGGCGAAGACGGCGATCCCGCGCACGCCGAGCTGGTGTGCGGCTTTCACGCTCCGGCCGGCGGCAACAGCGTGACGCCGATCGAGGACTGCCTGCTGGCGTCCGAGCGCGGAAACCTCGCGCGCGTCGCAGCGCTGGACTGGTGCCGCGCCGAGGGCCTGGCCGCCTGGGAGCGAAGTCGCGGCGCGCGCGGGCAGGCGCAGCCGCGCGCGCGTGACGAGCGCACGGCGCCCGCGCCCGATGGGCGTGCGCGCCTGCGCAATCTCGTCGTGCGCGAAGGCCGGCACACGGGCATGCTGCAGGTGCGGATCGTGACCACCGATGGCGAGCTCGACGCGGGCTCGCTGGCGGGTGCGCTCAGCGAGGCGCTCGGCGAGAGCCTCGCTGGCGTGCTGTGGACACGCTCGCGCAGCGTCGCCGAGACGACCCAGGGCGGCGAGACCGAGCTCGTTTGGGGCGAGGCCGAGCTGCCCGAGCGTCTGGGTGAGCTCGACCTGCGCATCTCCGCTGAGGCGTTCTTCCAGACGAACACCGAGATGGCAGAGCTGCTGTATGGCATCGCCGTCGAGTACGCCGCGCTCGAGGGCTGGGAGCGCGTGTATGACCTGTATGCGGGCATCGGCACGATCGCGCTCACGCTCGCGCCACGGGCGGGCGAGCTGTGGGGGATAGAGCTCGTCGAGCAGGCCGTCGCCGACGCGATCGCCGGCGCTCGACGCAACGGGATCACCAACGCGCACTTCTTTGCCGGCGACACGCGCACGGCCCTGCCGGAGCTGCTCGAGCGGGCCGGCCGTCCCGACGTCATCGTCGTCGACCCGCCCCGCGCCGGCCTGTCCAAGAAGGTCGTCCACCGCATCATCGACGCGTCCCCCAAGCGCATCGTCTACGTCTCCTGCAATCCCACCACGCTCGCCCCCAACGCCGCCGAACTCCTCGACGCCGGCTGGGTGCTGCGCAAGGTCCGCCCCGTCGACATGTTCCCGCAGACCCACCACATCGAGTGCGTGGCGCTGCTCGAGCGGGACGATGGCCGGCACAGCTCTGCGTCGGCGGCCGCTCGCGTGCAAAGCACGTCTTAGGCGGCTGCGAAGATCCGGGCACGGCTTGGGCGAGCTGCGCGAGCTGGAACGTCCCCGACCCGGAGGGAGCGATGGCCAAGGACTTCAAGGCGTTCCTGCTGAGGGGGAACGTCGTCGATCTCGCCGTCGGGATCGTCATCGGGGCTGCGTTCGGCGCGGTCGTCACGGCGCTCGTGCGCGATCTCCTAACGCCGATCGTCGCGGCGATCATCGGCAAGCCCGACTTCTCGACGCTGGACTTCACGATCAACCACAGCACGTTCGCCTACGGCGACTTCATCAACTCGCTGATCGCCTTCATCTCGATCGCGGCGGCGGTGTTCTTCTTCGTCGTCAAGCCCATCAACGCGCTGATCGCGCGCCGCAAGACCGGCGTGGACACGGAGTCTGAAACGAGGCCGTGCAGCGAGTGCCTCAGTGAGATCCCGCGACAGGCGCGGCGGTGCGCGTTCTGCACCTCGTCGCAGGAGGGCGTGGGCTAGCGCCCGCGCGCGATGCACGTTCGCTCCTACGCCCAGATACAGCCGTTCATCACGCTCGATGGCTCGGAGATCGGAGAGTGGGCGGGACGGGTGTCCGCGCCGGCGCAGAACCAGAGCCTCGCCGAGGCGACGATCCCGGTCGGCGCCGCGACGACCGCGCACCTGCACCACACCAGCGAGGAGCTGTACCTCGTCACCGACGGCACTGGCCGGTTGATCGTCGATGGGGAGGAGCGGATCGTCGAGCGCGGCGACTGTGCGCTGATCCCGCCCGGCGCCGCCCACAAGGTGCTCAACGTCGGCGAGGAGCCGCTGCGAATCGTGTGTGCGTGCTCGCCCGCCTACTCCGACGAGGACACGCTGCTGCTGGAGTGAGCGCGCGGATAGGCTTGGCGCATGCGTGCCGCCACCATCCGCGAGAAGGAGATCGTGATCGAGGAGCATCCCGACCCGGTCGCGCAGGCCGGCGAGGTGCTCGTCCGGGTACATGCCGCCGGTTTGAACGGCGCCGACATGATGCAGCGGCGCGGCCTGTACCCCGCGCCGCCCGGCTCGCCGCAGGACATTCCCGGCATGGAGCTCGCCGGCGAGGTCGTCGCCCTCGGTGCTGGAGCCGAGCGCTTCGCGCTCGGCGAGCGCGTGATGGCGATCGTCGGCGGCGGCGCGCAGGCGGAGCTCGCCACGGTGCACGAGCGCCAGCTGATGCCCGTGCCGTCCGCCTTGGATTGGGCGAGCGCGGGCGGTCTGCCGGAGGTGTTCATGACCGCGCACGACGCCCTGTTTACGCAGGCCGAGCTGCGCTCCGGCGAGCGCCTGCTCGTGCACGGCGGCGCCGGGGGTGTCGGCACCGCGGCGATCCAGCTCGGCAGGGCGGTCGGCGCTCGTGTGACCGCGACCGTGCGCAGCGAGGAGCTGCGCGAGCAGGTCGCGGCGCTGGGCGCCGAGACGATCGCGCCGGAGGGCTTCGCCGAGCACGGGCCGTTCGACGTGATCCTCGAGCTCGTCGGCGCGCCGAACTTGGCTGACAACCTCAACGCGCTGGGCACTCGCGGGCGTATCGTCGTCATCGGCGTCTCCGCCGGCGCCAAGGGCGAGCTGAACCTGCTGGCGCTGATGGGCAAGCGCGCGCGCATCTATGGCTCAACGCTGCGCGCGCGCCCCTCGGAGGAGAAAGCCCTGGGCGCGCGGCGGCTCGAGCACGAGGTGCTGCCGCTGTTCGAGTCCGGCGCGCTTCGCGTGCCGATCGCCGAGACCTTCCCGCTCGAGCAGGCGGCCGCAGCGTACGAGCGCTTCGCCGCCGGCGGCAAGCTCGGCAAGATCGTGCTCAGCCTGTAATTGGACACACGATGCGTAGATTGGACACATGAGCCTGCTCGAAGAGTTGGCCCGTGAAGTCGGGGTCCATGAGCGCACGCTGCGGCGAGCGGTGGGCGGTGGGCTGATCCACGCGCGCCGGCCGAGTTCGCACCGGCTCTTCCTGTCGGAACAGGAGGCAACGTGGATCCGCTCTTACTGGCCGCTCGTCGGTCAACTGCGCGCAGCACTCAGAACGGAGCCCAACGTCGAGCTTGGTGTTCTGTTCGGCTCCGTGGCGCGCGGGGAGAATGTCAAGGGCATCTCCGACATAGACCTGCTGGTCGAGTTGCGACAACCAGCTCCGGGTGCACTCGAGGCGCTGCGCCAGCGACTCGAGCGGCGGCTGGATACCAACGTCGAGCTCGTACCGCTCCAGGCTGCGTTGCGCGATTCGCGACTGCTGTCTGAGGTGCTGCGCGATGGCCGGCCGCTTGTCGATCGCGAAGGGATATGGCCCGGTCTGCAGGCACAGCGAGATCAGGTGCAGGTCCAGGCCGATATCGCGGGGCGTGAGCTGGGCCGCGAAGCACGCGCAGCGCTTGGCTACTTCCAGCAGTTGGCTGCCGAACGTGCACAGCCATCCGCCGATGGCGGGCGATGAGCGATTCCACTCGCCCGCCGACCGCCGAGGAGGCGCGTCGCAAGGGCGTCGAGCAAAGCCTGCAGCAGCTTGCGCGCAAGGCCTGATTGACCGCAGCGTCCGGGTTGCACAGGATCTCGGCGCGATCGCTGCCGATCGCAAGACTCCGGCGGCCCAGCAACTGCGTCGGCTCGGTCTCTTGCCGGAGGACGCGCAGCTTGTCATGCAAGAGGTGATCGACCTGCGCAACACAAGCCAACACGCATACTGGACACTGACGCCTGACGAGGTGCACGCCGCGGTCAACCGTCAGCGCCAGCACCTTCCCGCCTTCATCGCCGCCCTGGGCACGTGGGTGGAGGATCTGCCGAGGACCTGAATGCTCGACGTGGAGCCGGCGCTGCTCTCAGTACGGCGGCTGCGCCGCGTACCAGTCGCCGAGCACGCGAAACGCCGCCCAGAACGCGCGCTTGGCGTCGTGCTCGTCGAGCGAGTCGTCGATGCTGGGCACGTACAGCGCGTCGACCGTCGGTGTCAGCTGCTGGATCTCGCCGACGGTCTCGTGCAGCGGGCGCGCCAGCGGGATGTCCATGTCGCCTAGCGCGCTCAGTGCTTCGGCGCCCATCACCACCACGATCTTCGGCTGCACGATCGCGATCTCCTCGACCACCCGCGAGATGCACGCGAAGTCCGCGAGCGAGGCGTCGCTCAGCGGGCACTTCACGCAGAGCGTGCCGTAGACGGCCAGCGGGTCGATCGACAGCCGCTTGAGCGACTTCATCAACGCGCCGCCCGCGCGTCCGTAGAAGGCCACGCCCTCCTCGATCTCCGAGGGCAGCGCCGAGTACTTCAGCAGCATGATGTCCGCCTGCGGATGCCCCGACCCGAGCACCGGCATCAGGTTCCCGCGTGGGCAGTGCGGGCACGCCTGCAGCTCACGCGTCAGCGTGTTCAGCTCGCGGATTGCGCGCTCGAGATACTTCTCGCGGATCTCGTCATCGGTCACGGGCATCGACCCCGAGGGATTTGACGAGGCGTCGTCTTGTCCTTGAAGGTGCATCAGTACTTGCGGGGCGACCGATGGCACTTCGTGGGGCAGCGTCCTCGGTCGCTCGCGTACCGAAGCCGGTAGACACTCGCTTCGCTCGCATCCCCGGTTCGGCCAGCACGCCACGCTTCCTGCGTCCTCCCCCCACTCGACCCTCGATCGCCCCGTGGTTCTTCCATCCGCTCAGCCTTCCTTATCTGCGTCCCCCGCCGCCGTGGGTGCGGTTCAGCCGCTTCAGCCGTCGCGCCTTGCTTGCCCGCCGCGCCGAGCGCGGCGTGGCGCGCGTCTGCAGGAACTTCAGCGCCTGCACGTACAGCAGCGAGGACGGGCGCGTGAGGATCTCGGCGTCGCGCAGCGACTGCAGGAACTCCGTCGGCCCGTCGAACTCGCGCATGCGGATCCGCACCGAGCCGAGGCCCTGCGCGACGTGCGAGTCAGAGCCCGCGCCCGCCGGGATGCGGTACTTGGAGGCGAAGCGCGCAGCCTCTTCGTTGAAGCCGGCGATCGCCACGCGCGGGTTGAACACCTCGATCGCATCGACCTCGTCGAGGATCTCCAGCAGGTGCTCGTAGTCCGGCACCGAGTGCATGCGGTCAAACGGATGCGGAACGTAGACGACGCCGCCCTGACGCTTGATCTCGGCGACCGTCTCGCGGAGGCTCAGCCCGCGGGGGATCTTCTCCTTGATGAACAGCCCGATCACCTCGCCCTCGCCGGCCGTCTTGACCTCCTCGCCGACGATCACTTTCACGGGCGGGTGGGGACCGAGTCTGTCGGCCTGCGCGGCGGCCTCCAAAGCGCCTGAGATCTCGTTGTGGTCGGTCACCGCGATCGCCCCCAGGCCCTGCTCGCGCGCGCTTGCCAGCAGCACCTCGACAGGCGTCGCGCAGTCGTAGGAGTGGTCGGTGTGCATGTGCAGATCAACCTCGATCAGCGCTCGCGCCGACAGGCGCCGCGACAGCGCCGCGTCCCCATCGAGCGAGTGCCGCCGCGCGGCGAGCGAGCGATAGATCGCCTCGAGCTCATCCACCGCGCCTGCGTCGTCGCGCACCAGGCGGTAGTCGCCAGGGAAATGGCGAGCCATCAGCTCGGCTGTCGCCGGCAGGCTCGCCGTGCGTGCGTCCAGGCGACCGAAGAAGCTCTCCACGAAGCGGCGCGCCACGAGCGTCGACAGCAGGCGCTCGCTCGAGGAGTGGAACGAGCCGACGTTGAGCGCGCGCGAGTGGCGCAGCGCGGCGTTGGACGTGCTCGGCGCGAATGGCTCGTGCACGTGCACGAAGTCGAGCTCGACCGTGCTCAGCAGTTCCTCGACGGTCCTCGCCACGTCGATCGGCAGCGCCGCCGGGCGCCGGCGCGCGGCGGGTCCTGCCGGCACGCGCAGATCGAGCACCTCGCCGACCGCGATCACCCGCGGCGTTCCGCCGTCTGTTCCCTCGAGCAGTGACGAGATGCCGCCCGCCCCGCCGCGCGCGGCGCGCAGCGCCCTGCGTGAGGTTCGCACCCGCTCCTGCGAGCGCGACGGCGCGAGCACGAGCACGCGGTGACCGCGGCGCGAGAGCTCCGCCGCCACACGCGCGACGTGGGCGTTGACCTCGTTGCCCTCGGCCTCCCACGGATACGGCGTCACGTGGGCTATCGAGAACAAGTCGGCCATCTACTACACGATTATCCCGCTTGCGAGCAAGCTGGCGAGGATCCGGCGCCCAGGCTACTTCGCAGCCGGCGCTTTGACCGCCCGCGGCTTCGCTGCGCGAGCCGGCGCCTTCGCCGCGCCCGCCGCCCGTGTGCCGCCCGTTGCCCGCGCGCCACTCGCCTGCGTGCCGGCGCGGTTTGCATACTTCGCGATGAACGCCTCGGTGTCCGTTCGTGCCTGCTCGTCCGGGCGCTGATTGTGCGGCGACTTCATCAGGTAGGACGACGGTCCGTCGAGCTGGCCGCTGACGCCGTGGTTGAGCGCGAGCTTGCAGCAGCGCACCGCGTCGATCACGATGCCCGCGGAGTTGGGCGAGTCCCACACCTCGAGCTTCAGCTCCAGGTTCAGCGGCACGTCGCCAAACGCTTGGCCCTCGATGCGGATGTGCGCCCACTTGCGGTCGGTCAGCCACGGCACGTAGTCCGACGGCCCGACGTGGATGTCGCTGGCCGGCAGCTGGTGGTCCATGATCGAGGTCACGGCGTTGGTCTTGGAGATCTTCTTGGACTCCAGGCGCTCGCGCTCGAGCATGTTGTAGAAGTCCATGTTGCCGCCCACGTTCAGCTGCGAGGTGCGCTCGATCTCGACGCCGCGCTCGGCGAACAGCCGCGCGAGCGTGCGGTGCACGATCGTCGCTCCCACCTGGGACTTGATGTCATCGCCGACGATCGGCAGCCCCGCCTTTTTGAAGCGCTTGTCCCAGTAGTCCTCGCGGGCGATGAACACGGGGATGCAGTTGACCATGCCGCAACCGGCCTCGAGCACCTGCTCGACGTACCACTTGGTCGCCTGCTCGGATCCGACCGGCAGGTAGGAGACGACTACGTCGGTGTGCGTGTCCCTGAGGATCTTCACGATGTCCGCGGTCTCGCCGGGAGCCTTGGTGATCTTCTCTTTGAGGTACTTGCCGAGGCCGTCGTGGGTCATGCCGCGATACACGGGCACGCCCATCTTCCTGGGGACTGCGTGCGTGCCCTTGGCGAACTTGATCGTGTTGTTCTGCCCCGCCCAGATCGCCTGGCCCAGGTCCTTGCCGACCTTGGTCGAGTCGATGTCGAAGGCCGCCGTGAACTCGATGTCGCGCACGTGATAGCCGCCGAGGTCCACGTGCATCAGGCCGGGAACGCGCTGCTGCGGGTCGGCGTCGCGGTAGTAGTGGACGCCCTGCACGAACGATGAGGCGCAGTTGCCGACGCCCACGATCGCGACCCGCACCTTCTCAGACTGGTAGCTGGCCGGTTCGGGGATGCGAGCGAAGCGAGTGTCTTCCGGTTCGGCGGCGCCGTTGGTGGAGGCTGCGCCATTGTGCTGGGCGCGGCCGTTCTTGTTGTCGTTGGTCACGGCAAGAGACTACTCCGCCGGCTGGTGAAGGTCACACCGAGAGCTCGCGGCGCACGTGCCAGATGCGCTGCGCGACCGTGATCACGCTCAGCGCCGCCAGCACGTACACGGCTGGCTGCAGCAACTCGAAGTTGCCGAGTGAGGCGCCCCTGGCGAAGATCAGGCCGATCGCCAGGATCACGACGCGCACCGGGCGCGTGGCGATGCCCACCTTGCACTCGACGCCCAGCGCCTCGGCGCGCGCGCGGGTGTAGCTGACCATCAGCGACGCCAGTACCGCGACCACAACGGCGGCGGCCGCGGCGCGGTTGCCGTGCAGCGCGAAGTAGCCGGCGACGGCGGTCAGCACGATGCCCTCCTCGATGCGGTCGAGCGTCGAGTCCAGGAACGCCCCGAACGGCGTGCCCTTGCCCGACATGCGCGAGTAGCGCCCGTCGAGGGTGTCCATCACCGAGCCGAGGACGAACGCGATCCCGCCGAGGAAGAACAGCCGTTCCCACACGAGCACAGCGGCGATCACGTTGCCCACGAAGCCCGTCAGCGAGATCGCGTTGGGGGTCAGGCGCGACTCGATCAGCCGGTTGCGGACGAGCTCGCGTCGCTGCCCGGCGCCGATCGGGGCGCGCGCGTGCGGCCGGCCGGCGCGGTAGGCGGCACGCCGAGTGCGACGGGGTGGGGTACGTTGCCTGGGTGCCGGCATTCGCGGTCGAGCGCTCTAGGAGCTCGCGCTCAGCTGTGGGGCGGGGACCGCGGAGAAGCGCCACACCTGCGGCCGTGCGCGCGCCATCCAGGTCGCGGCGTACGCGGAGGCGCCCGCGGTGAGCGCGCCGAGGGCCGCGTCGATGATGAAGTGGTTGGCGGTGACCACGATCACGAACGCCATCAGGAACGGATACAGCACCCACAAGACGCGCACCGGCCGCCAGCGCACCAAGCGCGCGAGCGGCCAGCCGATCATCAGCGCGAACGCAACGTGCATCGAGGGCACCGCGGCGTACAGGTTGGTCAGCGCGCTCAGCGACGCCGAGTGCGCGTCCACGTGCACGCCGGTGAAGTCCGCGACGCTGTCGATGAAGCCCCACTCGGGCATGAAGCGCGGCGGTGCTGTGGGGAAGATCGCGTAGCCGACGAGCGCGATCGCCATCGCGACCATGAACATGTTGCGCACGAAGTAGAAGTTGCGGTTGTGGCGCAGGTACAGGTACACGAGCGCCGCGACGGTCACGGTCGTCTGCGCGTTGACATACATCCAGCTGGAGAGCACCATCAGGAAGTGGCTGCCCGACGCCCACGCCTGGATCGAGGGCTCGACGAACACGTGCAGCGTGCGCTCGAGCGAGATCAGGTCGCGCGCATGCGCGAACGCCGCGTTGGCGTCTCCCTCGACCAACCCCCGCACCAGGCGGTAGGCGAGGTAGGCGGCGCCAAACAGGGAGACCTGGCGCAGCACGTCCAGCCAACCGTGAGGCAGGACGCGCGCCTGCAGGACACGAGCGCGGGCGAGCATCAACCGCTAAAGCCTAGACCATGCTCAGCGGCAGCGAGCTCCGTGGCTGAACATGCGTGCGAGCGCGAAGCGGATCACCACGTGAAAGCGGCCGGCACGGCGCGCCTGCACCTCGGTCCAGCCCTGCGGCGTGCGCGCGACGCAGCCGCTGCCGCTCGCCAGCGCCCAGTACTGGGTGAAGCGCACACGCACCGTGTAGGTGCCAGCGCGCGGCGCGTACAGAGTCAGCGAGTCGCTGCTCACGCTGCGCAGGATGCCCGGCGGGCTGGCCAGCGGGCTGGCGCCGAGCACCGCGAACAGACGCCAGTGCGCCGAGCGCCAGACTTCACGCAGGTAGGACGCCTCGCCACCGCGCAGCAGCCGTGCCTCGGCCAGCGATGAGTAGTCCAGCGGGGCGTCCGGCAGCGCGACATAGGAGACCGCGTTCTGAGCGAGCCACGCGCGGTAGCGCGCGACGGTCAGCGGCTTGGATTCTTCGTAGAAGATGCCGTTGCGGTAGGTGTCCAGCTGGCGCTCCCAGCCGCGCGCGAGCATCACGTGCGGAGCCACCCAACGCGCCTCCCAGTGGTCGGCCGTGGCGACGACCTCGATGCGTGTTGGGCGTGCGCCGTAGCCGACGCCGAGCGCGTGCAGCTCGCCGAGCAGCGGCGCGTAGTAGGAGGCGTTCACCGACGGGTTGGACAGCGTCGAGGCGTAGTCCGCGACCGGAGCGTTCGCCTGCCAATACAGCAGGAACGGCGCGAGCACGATCAATGCTCGCCGGCGCCAGCGCGAGGCGCCCGCGAGCACGCACGCGGCGAGCGGTCCCGCCGCGAGCGCTCCCAGCCGATCGACGTTGCCGCCGACCGCAGTCGGGATCAGGTAGGAGCCGGTCAGTGCGATCGCGTACAGCAACGTGCCGATCCGCAACACGCGAGCAGCGCTCTGCGAGCCCTCCGATCCGATCAGCGCGGCGATGATCAGCACCCCCGTCAGGTCGGGGAAGTAGGCGGACGCAACGAATGGCTGCGTGCCGCCTTCGGGGAACGCCAGTGTCAGCAGCGCGATCGGCGCCAGGGCCGCGATCGTCAGCGCGATCGGCCAGCCACGCGCGGGTCCGGCAAGCGCCCACGCGAGGAACGCGAGCGCGAGGAACGCGCCGGCGACGGGGCTCGCAAACGCGCACAGCACCGCGAGCACGAGCGCGAGGCGCGGTCGTCCGCGCTGGGCCGCGAGTACGGCGCCGAGGCCGATCGCGAGGCCGAGGTCGAACGGGACACGGCTGGACAGCAGCGCGACGGACGCTCCCAGTGCGAAGAACACCGCGGCCACGCGCGTCGCGAGCGCCGGGAAGCGGCCCTTGATCACGCTGGCGAACAGCGCCGTCGCGATCACCATCGAGATCGCCGCCAGCGGCCGCGGCCCGATCAGCGCGCCCAGCACGGGGGCGAGCACCGAGTAGGCGAGCAGGTGGTGGCCGCCGTACCAGGAGTTGTCCCACAGCGTGAAGCCCGCCGTGGAGAACAGGTTGCTGCGGTAGCTGGCGGCGGCGAGATCGGGGCTTGCGGGCGCGAGGATCAGGTACACGACGCCGAGCGCCGCGGTGATCGTCCACGCCGGCGGCAGTTGCGCGCTGCTCGCCGCGGCCGGAGCTGGCGCTGCTCCGGCGCTCGAGGCCGGCCGCGCCGCGCCGGGTGCAGGAGCGGCCGTGCTCACCCGGCGCTCAGGAACTCCACCACGCGGTCGATCACGTCGGGGCGGTCGAGCCACGGCCAGTGCCCGGCATCGGGCAGCTCCAGCAGCTCGGCGTGGGGCAGCGCCTGCGCGTACTCGCGCCCGAAGCGCGCGGGGATGTATGGGTCGCGCTCGCCCCACACGACCAGCGCGGGCATCTCGAGCGCTCCCAGCCGCGCGCCGGCCGCTGCCAGCACGTCGGGCGGTGAGCTGCGGTACAGGCGCAGGATCGCGCGCTGCGTGCCCTGGTCGAAGTGCTCGAGCACGCTGTCCAGCCACTCCTCCGGCATCGGCCCGGGCGTCGCGTTCGACTCGCGCGAGGCGAGGCGCAGCGTAAAGCGGTTGGAGGTCCCCATCGCCAGCTCGCCCAACCCCGGCGTGCGCCACACGCGCGCGGTGCGGTGCCAGCGGTATCCCGCCAGGAACGGCACCGCGTTGATGATCACCAGGCGCTCGACGCGCTCGGGCAGGCGCTGCGCGAACGCGAGCCCGACGGCTCCCCAGTCGTGCACCACGAGCTGCACGCGCTCCACGCCCACCTCCCCCAGGAAACGCTCGATGAAGCGGTCGTACTCGTCGATCGTGTACTTCAGGGAGCCAGGCTTGCCCGAGCGCCCGAAGCCCGGCAGGTCGACCGCCAGCCCGCCGCCGCGGCGCAGGAAGTCCGTCCATTCGTCGCAGTTGCTCGGCACGCCATGCAGATACAGCGGCACCGCCGCGCCGTCGGCGGCGGTTGCCGAGGAGGCCTCGCGCCAGAACACAGGCAGCCCGTCGATCTCGCTGCTGCGGTCGCTCACCTCAGGCACCGGCCGAGGATATACGGGCGCTCGCCGCGGCGGGCCTCCTGCGCAGGCCGGCCGCAGCTACCGTTGGCCCGTGTCACCCGCCGCCGCCCCTCGCGCCTCCCGCCGCCCCGCAAAGACCTCTGCCTCCGCTTGGACGCCGCCCACGCGTGCGCGCGTCGTGCGCGTGCGCGAACGTCTGCGAGAGGTGTACGGCGTGCCGCTGATGCGCCCGCACGGCGACCCGATCGCCGAGCTCGTCTTGACCGTGCTCTCGCAGTCGACCAACGATCGCAACCGCGACGTCGCCTACCTGCGCCTGCGCGAGCGCTTTGCGTCATGGGAGCAGGTGCGCGACGCGCCGCTCGCAGAGGTCGAGGAGGCGATCCGCCCCGGCGGCATCTCGAAGGTCAAGTCCGTGCGCATCCGGGCGATCCTGCGGGCGATCTCAGACGCGCCCGGGCCACCCGGCGCGACCGGCTCGCAAGGCACGACGTCCGGCACTCCCGATCGGTCCGCCCCGGAGCTGTCGCTCAACTGGCTCCCCGACGTGCCTATCGAGCAGGCGCGCGACTATCTCGTGGCGCTGCCCGGCGTCGGGCGCAAGACCGCCGCGTGCGTGCTGCTGTTCGCATACGGCCTGCGCGACGTGCCGGTCGACACGCACGTCTCACGGGTGGGAACGCGCCTGGGGCTGCTGCAGGCGGGCGCGCCGTTCGAGCAGCTGCACGATCAGATGCTCGCGCTGACACCGCCCGGCCAGGAGCTCGAGCTGCACGTCAACCTGCTGCGCCACGGCCGGCGCACCTGCCACGCGCGCTCGCCCGCGTGCAGCGAGTGCGCGCTGGCGCGCATGTGCCCGAGCCGGGCCGACTTCGGCTAGATGAGTAGTGCGTGTGCCCACAGTTCGGAGGTGATGCATCGAGTGATCTGATCTGAACATAAGCTCGCATCGGCCGTGCCGGTGGAAGTCCGGTCCCGGTAGGCGCCAGGGCGCCGGGT
>Ga0187862_10000212_pt1 | contig 68086 bp, 63 predicted proteins | sample June2016WEW_10_1_FD_133003 | JGI IMG/M metagenome (GOLD analysis project Ga0187862, IMG submission 133003) | Peatland microbial communities from SPRUCE experiment site at the Marcell Experimental Forest, Minnesota, USA - June2016WEW_10_150 | ecosystem: Environmental > Terrestrial > Soil >... | reverse complement strand
CGGATAAGGCATCCGTCGCGGCGGGCCTCGCGCAGATCGCCGGTAGTTGCGTCGGCCTTTCGCCGTCCGAGCGGGCGCGTATCACGGTGATTTCCGCGGCGCTTGCGCCGACGCCGCAGACCGTTGCCGCGGTCCTAGGAATCATCGCGGATCCGCAGATCGGGCCGCGGGTCGCGGATCCGTTGGAAGACCTCGGCGATACGTTTTTCGCGGCCGTGCAGACGCGCGGCGCCGCCGACGCCGCGAAATTCCAGCGCGACTGGTGGCGCGTCATGGACGCTGTCGCGAACGATCCGAAAATCATCGATGCCGACCAACTCCGGGCGCTGGGCAAGAAGCTCGAACTCGCGAAGCAGTATTCGGCGGACCAAACGGTGCCGGCGGATCTCGCGGCGCAGGCACGCGAGCGCGTGTCGGTCGTACTGCAAAAGAAAATGGATCCCTACGTGCGCGCCGGCGTCGTCAATTCCGCCTCATTCGTCGACGAGCAATTGGGCGATGATGCCGCGGAGTATGCGATGCTCAAGGCAGAGCTCGCGACCGCGAAAACGCCCTTTTATTACATGGTCGATCTCGGCGATATCGAGGAAAAGCGCGGCCGTAAGACTGCGGCTCTCGCATGGTTCGCGCGGGCCTATCGAGAATCGCGCGGAATCGCGACCCGCTTTCAATGGGGCAGCTCCTATCTCGATGCGCTGCTGCGCCTCGCGCCCAAGGATCGGGCGCGCATTCGGCGTGTCGGGCTCGAACTGATCGGCGAACTCGACGGACCGGACCGCATTCAAGCACGCACACGCAGACGCTTGGAAATACTCGACGAACATCTGCGCCAATGGAGCGCCGCGCAGCACGCGGCCGCGGATATCCGCGTATTGCATTCACGCATGTCGACCGTCTGCGCAGATCTGCCGAGCCAAGACAGCGGATTGGCGAGCTGCCTCAGGTTCTTGCAAAGCGCGGTTTGAGCGTCGCAACCTCGTCTCCAATGTCATGACGGCCCAATTGACAGCGATTCAACCGGTTAGTACCTCGAGGGCAAGCATCCCATGGGCAACATAGCGGCGCGCTATTTCGGCGCGATCGAGGCCGGCGGTACGAAGTTCGTTTGTGCGGTCGGCGATCAGGGCGGCAAGATTCTAGTCGAGGAACGATTTCCGACCGCCGATCCGGCGACCACGATTGCACATCTGGTCGCGTGTCTGCGCCGGCAGAGCGCCGAAATCGGCCCATTGGCGGCGATCGGGCTGGGTTCCTTCGGCCCGATCGAATTGCGCCGCGATGCGCGCCAATACGGCTCCATACTGAAGACGCCCAAATCGGGCTGGACCGGAACCGACGTCACCGGGCCTCTAATCCGAGCGTTTTCATGCCCAATCGGGTTCGACACGGACGTCAATGCCGCGGCGCTCGCGGAACACCGCTGGGGAGCGGCACAAGACGTCGAGGATCTCGTTTATCTGACCGTGGGCACCGGCATCGGCGGGGGTGCGATCGCCGCAGGCAGACCGATACACGGCTTGATGCATCCGGAGGTCGGCCACATGTATCCGCGCCGCCACTCATTGGATGCAGGTTTTGCCGGCGTCTGTCCGTTTCACGGCGACTGCCTCGAGGGCTTGGCGTCCGGACCGGCAATCATCGCGCGCTGCGGGAAATCCTTGGATCAGCTGGATGCGGGCGATCCACAGTGGGAAATCGAGGCGGACTATCTGGGTCAGCTCTGCGCACAGCTCGTGCTGACGATTTCTCCGCGACGCATCGTGCTTGGCGGCGGAGTCATGAATCAGCTGCAGTTATTTCCCTTGATCCGCCGGCGCTTGCAGCTCTGGCTCGGCGGCTACATCGACCGGGAGGAAGTGCTCGCCTGCGTCGACGATTACGTCGTGCCACCGCGGCTCGGCTCGCAGGCCGGCATCTTGGGTGCGCTCGCGCTCGCCTTCGACGCCGCAGCGCGTCTCTAGCGCCCTGCCCCGGCGCCGATGCATACCGAAGGTTTGCATCGCCAAGCGCTCATTCGCGGGGTTTCGTGAGCTGCCAGTTCAGATTGGATTTGACGGCCGGCCACTCGCTCGCGATGACGCTGTAGACGCAGGTGTCGCGCAGCGATCCGTCGCCGGCACGCATGTGTTGGCGCAGCACGCCATCGAGTTTGGCGCCGAGCCGCTCGATCGCGCGCCGGCTCGGCTGGTTGAAGAAGTGGGTTCGAAATTCCACGGCGATGCAGCCGAGCGCTTCGAATGCATGGCGCAGCAGCAGCAACTTGCATTGCGTGTTGAGCGGCGTCTTGTGCACGCTGCGCCGGTACCAAGTCGAGCCGATCTCGAGGCGCCGATTGACCGCGTCGGCGTGCATGTAAGTCGTCATCCCGAGCGCCTTGCCCGACAGCGGATCGAGCACCGCGAACGGCAGCATCGAACCCTCCGCCTGTAAGCGCAGACGCCTGTCGATTTCTGCGCGCATTGCTTCCGGGCGAGGAATCGTCGTGTACCAGAGATTCCAAAGCTCCCCGTCCTTGACCGAGTCGATCAAATCGTCGAGATGCTTGACCGCGAGCGGTTCGAGTGCCGCGCCGGGACCGCGCAAGGAGACAGGTTCTAGCCACGCCATGAGCGCCATTCTAGCCGCAGTCATTGCAGGACGGCGACCTTGCGCACCAACAACACTTCGCAGGCCCCGGGTCCGGTATCGTCGCGCACCAGCGAGGTCTTGATCCATCGACCATCGTCGCGAGTGCCATCGACCAAATCGCCGCTCAGCGAGACGAGCTGCCCCCGACGCAGCCCCAACAACTCTCGGCGCACTGCGCCATCGGCAGGTATCACGTGGGTATTGGCGCTATGATCGATGATGGTTGCGAACGGGATCGGGGTATCGGCGTGTGTGCGCCAAAAATAAAATCGGCCGGATTGCGAGATGTCGATCGTGCGCAGGATGCGGTTGTCGGACATCGGACCCCAGCCGAGCGCCAGGTCCTCGGGCACTAAATCGGACAGCCCATCGATGTAGTAGCGCTCGCGGGCGAGGATGCGCGCAGTGACTTCGTAGTGCGCGCGCGGGGTCAGCATCCATCGGCCCATCGTTACGGGTATGCTGGGGCCGTAGTTGTCCTGCTGCGGATCCGCGTCGACCAGGATTCCATCGCGCGGATGCACGGGCCGATCCGCGATCCAATTCGAGAGGCTCCAGACGAAAAAAAAGGATAATAAGATCGCTACGAATGGGTGCCGCGGCATCAGCGCAGTTTAACAATGGCGCCGCCGGCCGGACCGGCTCTGCATGAGACATGGTCGTGATATTGGGGAACTGATTTGAACAGGTGTCGCATTTTTATTCCGATCGTGGCTCTCGGGCTCAGTCTCGCGACCGCAGCGACCGCGGCCGCCGATGATCTCGATCCGCCGACGCGCGTGGTTCGACTCAACTTGCTCGAAGGCACTGCGGCCCTGCAACCGGCGGGAGCGGCCACTTGGCTCGATGATGTGCTCAATCGCCCGCTGACGAGCGGCGACAAGCTCATGTTCGATAGCGGCTCGCGTGCCGAGCTCCATGTCGGATCGACGGCAATACGTGTCGGCGAACGGACTGCGCTGCAGATCGTGAATGTCGCTGATCATGTCGTTCAATTGGGACTATCGTCGGGCGCGCTGAACATCCGGGTGCGATACCTGGCGCCCAACGAGACGGTTGAGGTCGATACCCCGAACGTAGCGGTCACGGTGCTCGCGCCCGGCGAGTACCGAATCGACGTCAATGGCGGCACCGATACCGTCGATGTCGGCGTGATCGCCGGCTACGCCGAGGTGACCGGCCAGACGCAGGATTTCACGCTCAATGCGCAGCAGCAGGGGGAATTCAGCGGCGCCGAAACACTCGACGTGAACTTCGGGGACCTAGCGTCGGGCGATGCACTCGACGAGTGGGCGGCGGCGCGCGATGCGCATGAGGACGCGCTGTTATCGGCGAATTATGTCTCCCCCGAAGTGACCGGATACGAGGATCTGGACGACAACGGAACTTGGGCTGAGGTCCCCGACTACGGGCCGGTATGGCAGCCGCAGGTACAGGTCGGCTGGGTACCTTATCAAGTCGGACGTTGGGTTTGGATCGGTCCTTGGGGTTGGACCTGGATCGACGCCGCTGCTTGGGGTTTTGCGCCGTTTCATTATGGGCGCTGGGTCTACGTCAACTCTGCGTGGCGCTGGGCCCCCGGAAATCCCCGTCTCCCGCAAGTTTATGCGCCGGCCCTGGTCGCGTGGGTGGGTGGCCCGAGCCTTGCCTGGGTCGCGCTCGCTTTCAGAGAGGAATTTCAGCCGAGCTACCACGCCAGCGCCGCCTACATTCGGCGCCTCAATGCCGATGCAAACCCGATATCGCCGAACAAGGATCAGCATTTGGCGAATCAAGCGATTCCAGGCGCAATATCGGCGGTATCCCAGGCGGCGTTCTCCTCGGGCCGACCGATTGGCCCGAACCTCGTACATCTCGATGCCCGCAATGCCGCGGCAGCGCGGCTCGCGATCGCCGCTTTGCCGCCGGCCCCTATGCTAACCGCCGGACATGTCTCACCCGCGGTCGGCACCGCGATGGAACGATCCAGCGCCGTACTCTTCGCGCGCAGCTTGGTCGCGCGCACGAACGAACGCCGGCCGGCGGTGATCGGCGCCGCGCCGTCGACGCCGAACTTGATCCCGGCGCAAGCCGTGCCGCTGCACGCGCATCGAGAGCCAGGGCCGCCGCCCGGCGCACCCGCACTGACAGGCGCACCCGCACTGACAGGCGCACCCGCACAGACCCGCGCACCCGTACAGAACGGCGCCGCTGAACAGGCTGGTGCCGCGGCGGCCGCGCAGATCCGGCAAGGCGAGCATGCCGTGCAGCCCGAGAGCCGGTCCCCAGAGCGTGTTCCGGTTGCGGAGCCGAAATCCCCGGCCAAATCGGGATCTACGCCCAAAGATAACAAGCCACAAAAGCCCGAGGTTCATTGACGCCGACTCGTAGTCGGCGCTGCGCGCGTATCCGCGCGACGCCTAGTGCATCCGCGCAGCACCTAGTGCATGTGTGCGCCGCCGATCGCGGGCCGGTTGGCTGGATCGAGCGCGGGCTTCTTCGCATCCACGGACCCTTGATCTCCGAGCAGGTAGGCGTCGAGCACTTTGCGCGCGATGGGCGCCGCGACCGATGCGCCGAATCCGCCATTTTCCACGAGTACGGAAACGGCAATTTTTGGATCGTCTGCGGGCGCGTAGGCGATGAACCATGAATGATCGCGATGGCGCTCGTCTTGGATTTTGGCCTTGGTCGAGACGTTCTGCTTGATCGTGAATACCTGCGCCGTACCCGTCTTGCCGGCAATCTTGTACTTTGCGCCCAGCCCGGCTACGTAGGCTGTTCCACCCGGCGATACCGCTCCCACCATGCCGTCGTAGACTACGCTCCATTGCTCGTCGGTCGCGATATTGATGGGAACCATGAGCTGCGGTTGGCGCGGCGTGAGCGCACCGGACGCCGGGTCGCGGAATGCCGCGACGAGCCGCGGGGTCGCGATGATCTGGCCTCGCTCCGCGATCTCTGCGGCAAAGTGCGCCTGCTGCAACGGCGTCACCGTCATCGCGCCCTGACCAATACCCATGCTGATGGTCTCGCCGGGGAACCAAACCTGATCGGCGGCGCGCTTGAATGTCTGGCGCTTCCATTCCGGCGATGCCATGAGTCCGGGCTTTTCACCCGGAATATCGATGCCGGTCAGGGAACCGTAGCCGAAGGTTTTCATGAACTCCGCCATGCGATCGATGCCCAAGCGTTCGGCGACTCGGTAAAAGTAGACGTCGCATGATTTGGCAATCGCGTGGCGCATGTCGAGAAATCCATGCTTCTCGTCGTCACGATACTGATGGATGCTGCCCGGCAGCGTGAAGATGCCGCCGCAATACTGCGCCTGGAGCGGCGAAATGATGTTGTACTTCTGAGCGGCCAAGGCATAGAGCGGTTTGACCGTGGAGCCCGGCGGATAGGCGCCGCGCAAGGCGCGATTCAGCAGCGGCTTGTCGATGTCGTTTTGCAAGGTATCGAATTGCGCGACCGAAAGGCCGCGTACGAAGTCATTGGGATTGAAACCCGGCGTACTCGCCAACACGATGACGTCCCCGGTTTTCGGGTCCAAGGCGACGACCGACCCGCGCCGGCCGGCCAAGGCGTCTTCGGCAATTTTCTGCACGCGGATGTCCAATCCCAAGATCAAGTCTTTGCCTGCAATCGGCGTGCGCGTATTGAGTTGCGGTGCGTACTCGCCTTGCGTTTCGACGGGTCTGCCCGCGGCATTGACGAGGACCTCGCGCCAACCGCGTTTGCCGTGCAACTGCTGTTCGTAGGCACCCTCGACGCCCAGTTTGCCGATGAGGCTCGTGCCTGCATATTCGTCGCTATCGATTTGCTTGAGATCTTGTTCGTTGATCGCGCTGACATAGCCGATCGCGTGCACCGCGGTCGTCCCGAGCGGGTAATGGCGCGCGAGCCGCGCGCGAATGTCGACGCCGGCGAACTGATACCGATGCACGGCGAAGACCGCCATTTCTTCGTCCGTCAACGCCAGCTTGATCGGCACGCTCTCATAGACTTTGTGTACGAGGATCGTGCGCCGGATATTCGCGATCTCATCCCCGCGCAATAATCCGATCGAGGCGAGCGACCCGAGCGTGGCGTCGAGGGCTTTGGTGTCGCCCACCTGTTCGCGCACCAATTCGATTTGAAAAGCCGGCTGGTTCTCGGCGAGCACGACGCCGTGCCGATCGAGTATCAAGCCGCGGCTCGGCGGGATCGGATCCGTATGGATGCTGTTACCCAGCGAAAGCGTCGAGTAATACTCGTGCTTCAATACTTGCAGGTAGAACAACCGGCCCGCTACGACGAGCAGCAGCAGGCCGGCAACGACGCCGGCGACGATGCTGCGGATCGCAAACAAGCGATTTTCCGCCCAATAATTCTTGATTCGCTCTTTGCTGCTTCGCATCATCCGATGGTCAACTCACTCCGGCCCGGCGCCTGACGGGGGCCCGGCTTTATCTTATGCCCATTTTACCCCGCGTCGGCGTCGACTGCGTCCGCTTAACCCCATTTCGGCGCCCGCCTCGTTTAAGTGTTCAGGTACTTCAACAAAAGAGGCTGACATGAAAAACATGGTGCTTTGCTTGATCTTGTTATCGGCGGCGGCCGGCTGCGATGCGCGGGGGTTTTTCGGCATCGCCGACGTCTCGATCATCGACCGAGACAGCGGTGTAACGCTGACGCCGCATTATTACCGCGGCGAGTACTGGGTGGCCGGAACGCCGGGCGCGCGCTACGCGATCGAAATCCGCAACCGTCTCGGTGAACGCCTGCTGGCGGTGACTTCCGTCGACGGCGTCAATGTCGTTTCGGGTGAAAATGCGGCCTGGAATCAGGCGGGTTACGTCTTCAGCCCGGGCGAGAGCTACCAAATCAGCGGTTGGCGCAAGAGCGAGAGGGAAGTCGCGGCGTTCACGTTCACGAATGCCTCCAATTCCTACGCCGAGCGTACCGGCCGACCCGGCAACATCGGCGTCATCGGAGTGGCGGTGTTTCGCGAGCGTCCGCCGGAACCGGTTTACACATCGCCTAGGATCGGCGGACAGGCGCCCAACCGCGAGGGTGTGGCCGCGGACGCTGCGCAAGCGCCGGCCGCGCGGGCTCAGTCAGAAGCCCCAATGCCCTCCGCAGTGGCGCGCTTGACCGCGCCGGCGGCGGGCGCAGGGATATCTGCACAACCGCTCGTCGAAGCCCTCGGCACCGGACATGGAGAGCGAGAATATTCTTATGCGCAGCACACGAATTTCGTCAGGCTGCGCCCCACGCCCGACGAAATCATCCGTATCCGCTACGACAGCCTCGAGAATTTGGAAGCGATGGGCATCATCGCGCGCCGCGGCAGTGAAGCGCCGAAGCCGAATCCGTTTCCGGCCGCCCCGTCGCCCGGCTATGTGCCGGATCCGCCCGGCTAACCGCGCATCGTTCTGCCATGTCGCAGTCCAACTGCCATAATGAGGTGAATGACCAACTCGGGGGACACAGACGAAGCCCTGATGGCGCGTTTCGCGCGCGGCGATGCGGCGTCATTCGAGGAGCTGTATCGGCGGCATGAAATGCGCGTCTGGCGCTATCTGGAGCGCAATGTGGGCAACCGGGCGACGGCCGAAGAACTGATGCAAGACGTTTGGTTCGCCGTCGCCCGGGACGCCCGGCGCTATGAGCCTGATGCAAAATTCACGACCTGGCTGTTCACGATCGCCCACAACCGCATGATCGACTCGATACGCACGCAGCGGCGGCCGATGAGCTTGGACGTGCTGGGCTACGAGGCTGAATCCGTGATCGAGCATTTGACGACGGATCCTCTCGATGGTCCGCTCGCTGCTGCAGATGCTTGGGGCAAGGCGGTGGCGCTGCTGCGCGCGGTCGATCAATTGCCGCGCGAACAACGCGATGCATTCCTGCTGCAAATCGAAGGCGACCTCAGCGTCGAGGAGATCGCGGCCATCACGGTGAGCAGCTTCGAGACGGTCAAGAGCCGTCTACGCTATGCACGCTCGAAACTGCGCGAACTGCTCCAGGAGTACGCATGAACGACGTGCCGCCGAGCAACGACGATCCGGACGACATTGACGATCGATACCGGCGCGCAGCCCAGCTCACGCAGAGTCGCCCGAGCGAGGCGGTCCGTCGCGCGATCCTGGAGCACGCCGCGAAGCGCGCCGCGGAACACGCCGCGGCACAGCCCGCCAAGAGCGAGCCCGTGCAGATTCGCCGGCGGACACCGGCGGCCTATCGATCGCGATGGCGGCCCGCGATTTTCGGCACGCTGGCGGCCGCTGCGCTCGCTGGGTTGTTGGTTACGCCGCTGTGGCACAGCCCGCGCATCCTCCCGAACATGCATTCCACGCAGACCGAAAGCGCTGCGCCGCCTGCCGAAACCACGGCGCGCATCGAGCCGCCGACCACGCAAAACCTGCAGCCGGCAGCCATGGCCGATTCGGGAGCACGCCCGGCAGGCGCGGCACCGCGACCGGCGCCGCGGCCGGCACCGGCACGGCCGTCGGCCGTGGCCGGCGCGTCATCCGCAGCGCCGCTGCCAGCCGACGCAGAGCCGCCCGACGTCGCAACCGCGCAGCGCTTGGCCCAGGCGCCGGCCCTCGTGAGCAGCCGCGAGATGGCGGCTGCGCGTGCGGCTCCCGCTCTTGCGCAGGCGGCGCGGCAACGCAGCGATGTGCAGGGATTGTGGCAAGCATCCGAAAGCGGCGATGCGATCGGGCTGAGTTCGCTACTCGAGCGCCCGGTCGACATCGACGCGCGCGACCCGCAGGGTCGCACGGCCTTGATGCTCGCGACGCTGCACGCACGAGCAGCGGCGGTCGAGGTTCTGCTCGCGCACGGCGCCGACCCCAATATTCCGGATACGCGCGGTATGACGCCGCTCGATGTCGCGCGCTCACAGAATCAGGCTCAAATCGTCACGGCGCTCCAGCGCGCGGGCGCGCGCTAGCGGCGCAAATCCGATTTTATTTCGGGCGGCTCGGTGCGCCGGGTGCCCACGTGAACGAATCGAATTTCAAATCGATGTTCGACCCGGATTCCTGATGCGGCACGCAGGTCATACGGTTTTCGAGGTTCCGCACGGTGAACATCGGCAGCACGGCGGTGACGAACTGTTCGACGACCTCGCAATCGCCGAGCGCGAGTCCGCGCGGCGAGCGCACCGAAAAACTCACCGGGCGCCAAGTGCCCTCGACGCGCTTCGCGTCCGCAGGCGCTTGAGCACTGTCCGGCGCCAAGGTATAGAAGCTCAGATCGGCCCGCGCAAGCTTGTCCGGGCGCCCAAAGCCCGCGGCGCAGGCGCCCGCGCTTGACTTGGCGTCGGCGCGCGCACCCGCGGCGATCAGCAGAGTCTTGAGCTTATCGGCGAGACCGTCGCAGGAATACGTCGATGTAAAGCCCATGAATGCAAACGAATAATCATGCTTTTGCCAAACCCCGGCGGCATGCGCGGCCGGCTCGTCCGCGAGCGCCGCGCTCGCTGCCAAGAGCGCCGCGCTCGCTGCCACGAGCGCACCAGCCACGGGCACCCCAGCGCTCGGGACCCATTTGCAGGACCTTTTCATGGACGACCCTCCTACGGGGTTGGAGTAACGCTTGTCGCTAGCATAGAGCATAAATCGGCTGTGGAGTTCCCGGCGCGCGACGGCGAGCGACGGCCATCGGCTGCGATGGGGTATTTACTGGTCGATGCCGAGATTGCGCCCAATGATCGCGTCGGCTTCAGCGTTGGCCTTTTCGATATCCCGCGTATACACCTGCGTATCGCCCGAAAACTGATCCAGGCTGTCGGAGGCGAGCACCGGGCCTTCGCGCGAGGTCGTGTCGACGGTCACCGTTGTGGACAAACCTACGCGCAGCGGGTTGACGGCGAGATCCTTGTCATCAATTTGAATGCGCACCGGCACTCTCTGCACGACTTTGATCCAATTGCCCGACGCATTTTGTGCCGGCAGCAACGAGAAGGCCGCCCCCGTGCCTGCGGACATACCCTTGACGCGGCCGTGGAATACGAAGGATCCGCCATATAAATCGCTGCGCACCTCGGCCGGCTGCCCGATCCGCAGGTGGCGCAGCTGCACTTCCTTGAAGTTCGCATCGACCCACAGCGCGTTCAAGGGGATGACCGTCATCAGCGCCTGACCCGCGCTGATATGCTGACCCAATTGCACGCTGCGCTCGGCCACGTAACCCGTGACCGGAGCGACGACCGCGTTGCGCTCGGCGGTTATCCAGGCATCGCGATACGCCGCCTTGGCGACGAGTACCGAAGGGTTTTCCGCGACCTTGGCGCCGTCGACGAGTGCATGCGCGGAACGCGCCTGCTGCAGCGCTTGCGACAAGGCCGCGCGCGCGAGATCAACCGTCTCCTGTGCATGGTGCAATTCCTCGGCAGCGATCGCCTGGTCGGCGAGCAACGGCTTGCGGCGCGCAAGATCCGCCTCGGCACGCGCCAATTCCAATTTCCGCTCAGCGATGCCGGCGTCATATTGCTGCGCCGTCGACTTTTGCTGGCGCACTTGGCGCACCGTCTGCGCGAGCATGCTGCCGGCGCGATTCAGCGCCGTTTCGGCGTCGATCGGATCGAGCCGCACCAACACCTGGCCGGCGTTGACCAATTGCGTGTCGTCGGCGAGCACCGCGACGACCGTGCCGGCGATTTGCGCCGAAATCACGACCTTATTGCCGTTGACGTAAGCGTCGTCGGTTTGTTCGCGGTTCGCGAGTACCAGAAACCAATAAAGCCCCCACAACAGCCCCACCGCGATGAATGCGACCGCGATGAGAGACAGTATCTTGCGCCGCTGATTGCTTTCCGGCACGGGCGAGGTATCGATGCTTGCGATCATGGCTTGTTTTGCTGAAGTTTCGAATTGGTATTGGCGAATTCGGCGGGCAATTCATAACCGCCGCCGAGCGCGCGCTGCAGCCCGATGTCGGCGGACAGCGCCGCGGAATCGAGCTGCATCAAGGCATCGCGCTGCTGGATCCAGGATTCGGCGGCCGTGAGCTCCGCGCGCGAATCGGCGATGCCCTGCCGCACGCGCGCAGCGGCGCTCTGGCGCAACTGAAGCGCCGCATCGACTTGCACCGTGCGCTGCGCGCGTTGCGCGGCAATCTCGGCACGCGTCGCGGCCTGCGTTGCGACTTCGCGGGCGGCATCGACGAGCGTCTGGTTATACGCGGCGACGGCCTCATCGATGAGCACCTGCGTCGCACGGTAGCGCGCCTTGAGGCGGCCGGCGTCGAAAATCGGCAGATGCAACGCCGCGCCGGCGACCGGCGCGCGGCTGCCGTACTCGAGCAAATTACTGGCGGTCAAGCTGTTGAGATTCGCCAACACGTTGATGCTGATATCGGGGTAAAAATCGGCGCGCGCGGATTCCAGATTTTTCTCGGCGGCCTCGACGCGCCAGCGGCTGGCGGTAATATCGGCTCGGCGCGAGATCAAATCGAGACGCACATTGTCCGGTAGCGCAACCGCGACCGCCGGCAGGGGCTTCGGCTCCAGCGGCGGCAGGTCCGCCGGCGCGCGGCCCAGCAGGGAGGCGAGCGCGACGATGCGCAGTTGCGCCGAACCCTCGAGGCCCGCGATCTGTTCCTTGATCGCAGCCAGCGCCTGATCGGTCCGGTGCAGTGTGTCGGCGGCATCCAATTCCGCGTTGACCCGATCCAAGGCAATCGCACCCTCTCGCTGCACCGTCGCGAGCCGCTCCCGAGCCAAGCTCAAGCGACTCTGGTCCGCCTGCCAACCGAAATAGGTGTCGGCAACCGAGCTTGCCAGCGCGAGCGCAGCGGCGCTGCGTTCGGCTTGCGCCGCATGCGCCTGATCCATGGCCGATTCAACGGCCGCGCGCTGCTTGCCCCACCAATCGAAGGTGTAGCGGGCCTGTAGACCGAGATCGAAGGTGTTGTACCAATGAAATGGAAGCAAGGCCGGCGGGAATGCGCTGACGATGCCGTTGTCGCTGAGGCGCTGACGTTCGGCATCTGCGTCCAGACCCAGTTGCACGCCGCTGGCGGCGGCGGCCACACGGACCGACTCGCGTGCGGCGTCGAAGCGCGCGTGGGCGGTCGCGAGCGTCGGCGCGACGGCAAGCGCTTGCTCGATGAGCGCGTTGAGCGATGGATCTTGATATCGCTGCCACCAGTCCTGCGCCGGCCAAGACTCGCCGCCCGATTGATCGAGCCCGCTGAGCGGCGCAGTCGTCGACAGCACGACGGGCGCCGGTTTGGACGGCAAACCCGCGCAGGATGCCAAACTGAAGCCAGCCAGCACGATTGCCGCGCGAAGGCCGCTCATTCCGCTGGCTCCTCCACCACGCTATTTGCCATGACCTCGTCGACTCGATTGGCGAGCCGCTTGAGCTGGGCGATCAGCTGCTGCTGTTCATCGGCCGAGAATTCGCCGAACACCTGTCGTAGCGCGCCGAACATCGTGGGCAGAAGATCGCGCACGAGTTGCTCGCCTTTGGGTGTGATTCGAAGCACCATCTTGCGTCGATCCTGGGCGCTCAGATCGCGCGTGATCAGGTCCCGCGTCACCAGTGCATCGCAAATGCGCGACATATTTGCCGGGCTCTGCGAGGCCCGTGCGCACAGATCGGTCGGATGCGCCATGTTTTCGGGCTGAGAGAATAACGCGGTCAGCACTCGAAAATCGCCCTCGCCCAGCCCGTGGGGACGAATGTGCTGATCCATGAGCTGTGCCAGATCGTGAGCCAAGAACAGCACGATGCGGCTCAACAGCACCTGGTCGACCGGAACATCCTCGAAGCGTCCGCTCAATCGCTGCAGACCCGCCTCGACCATCTCGATTTGCTGGTGTACCATAATGATAAGTGAGCTAACTATTTACTATTTGATATTCTATAGTGAGAATATCTATAATGTAAATAGTTGAAATTAAAAACGACACGTGTCATTTTTCCGCTATGAGTCAAATCGACAACCTCGCCGCCGAAACCCCAACGCACAAGCCCGGTCGACCGCGACGTGGCACCGAGGCCGAGCGCATGGAGGCTTTGGTCCGTGCTGCCACTAAGATATTTCTCAAAGAGGGCTATGGCCTCGCGAGTATCGACAAGATTGCGACCGAGGCCGGCATTTCCACGCGCACGATTTACGAACGCTTCAAGAACAAAGGCGAGCTCTTGAGCGCCGTGATCAGTCGCCTCATCGATCGCGACATGCAGAGCATTGCCGAAGTTGGGGAACTCGATCTCATGGAACCCGAGCAAGCGCTGACGCTCATTGGCAGGACCGTCGCGAGCCGCCTCGCGGACCCGGAGTCCGCCGCACTCTTTCGCATCGTCGCGACGGAATCACAACGATTTCCGGAATTGACCGCGAAGGTGCGCGCCGGCGGCAAGGCGCATCTCGATGTCGTCTTGGCCGGTTATCTTCGGCGGCAAATGCAGCGCGGCGTCTTTTTACCGGACGACCCGGCACGGGCCGCTGCGTTATTTACCCACATGATTACCGCGGAGCTGCAGGAATGCCTGTTGTTCAAGTCTCAGGAATCGATCGGCGCACTTGATCAGCGCGACCACGTGGCGCGCGTCGTGCGGCTGTTCCTGTTCGGCGCAACCCCACGCAGAGACCGCCCCGCCAATTCAGCCACGCGTCCGGGAAACGCTCATCGATGAAACCGCCCGTCATGCGCCCGACTCCGGCAAGGCCGTCTGTCAACGCGAATGCGCGCGCTCGACCAATCGCCGCGATCGCCCTGACAGCGGGCATTCTGGCCGCGTGTGCTGTCGGCCCGAACTTCAAGCAGCCGCCGGCGCCGACGACCAAGAGCTACGTCGCGGGCGAGTTGCCGCAAGGCACTGCGTCCAACGATTCCAAGGGTGGCGAGGCGCAGCGTTTCGTCGCCGGCCTCGATATCCCCGGCCAATGGTGGACGTTGTTTCAGTCGACGGACCTCAACGCACTGATCGAGCGTGCACTCGACCACAACCCGACACTGGAAGCCGCGCACGCGGCGCTGCGCCAGGCGAACGAGACCCTCGCCGCGCAGCGTGGCAGCTACTACCCGAGCGTGTCGGCTTCGGGCGGAGCCCAACGCAGCAAGTCGTCGGGCACCGCCATCGGCGAACCGCAGATCGGCTCCTTTTACTACACGCTCAATAGCGCCTCGGTGAACGTCTCCTACGGCATCGATGCGTTCGGCGGCACGCGCCGCCAAGTCGAAGCCCTGCAGGCGCAGTCCGATTACGAACAATATGCGCTCGAGGCGAGCTATCTGAGTTTGACCGCGAATATCGTCACGGCCGCGGTCAGCGAGGCCTCGGTACGCGCGCAAATCGCCGCGACCGAGGACATCGCACGCGCGCAGCAGACTCAATTGGACATCGTGCGGCGCCGTCTATCGGCGGGCGGCGCCTCGCGAGCGGACGTCGCGCAACAGCAAGCGGCGCTCGCCAACACGCTCGCGTCATTGCCGCCGCTGCGCAATCAGCTCGCGCAATTGCGCAACCAACTGGCGACCTATACCGGTGATCTGCCCGCCGACTTCCAGAGCGGCGCGTTCACGCTCGACTCATTGAACTTGCCCGCGGATTTGCCGGTGAGCCTGCCCTCGAAGCTCGTTGAACAGCGGCCGGACGTGCGCGAGTATTCGGCGCTGTTGCACGCGGCGACCGCGCAAGTGGGCGTGGCAACCGCGAACATGCTGCCTCAGATCACGCTGACGGGCAGCTACGGCGGCGAGGCCACTGAATTCTCGCAGGTTTTCAATCCGACATCCGTGATCTGGAGCCTCGCAGCATCGGTCACGCAGCCGATATTCAAGGGCGGCCAATTGAAGCATCAACGGCGCGCCGCAATCGCCGCCGCGCAACAAGCCGCAGCCAATTACAAATCCACGGTACTGACGGCGTTCCAAGACGTGTCGAACACGCTGATCGCGCTGCAATTCGATGCCGAGACGTTCGCGGCGAGCGCAACCGCCGAGCGCGCCGCCGCCGTCAGTCTCGACTTGGTAAAGGTTCAGTACGGCAGCGGCGCCGCGAGCTACGTCCAGGTGCTCACCGCCGAACAGGCCTATCAAACCGCGGCCATCGCGCTGGTCAAGGCGCGCGCCCAACGCTATGCCGACACTGCCGCACTGTTCCAGGCATTGGGCGGCGGCTGGTGGAACCGTACCGATATCGATAAGAATTCCAGCGACTGTTGTAAAGGAAAATTGTGAGTAATCCCGAAATCCAAACAACCGATCGCCCCGCTCCGCCACCAACGCGATCCGCAAAGATCAAGTGGACGATCATCGTCGTCGTCGCGGCGATCGTCATCGTCGGCGGCATCATCGGCTCGAAGATCTACTTCGGTATCCAGATGGGCAAGAAGATGGCCGGCTTCGCGAATTTCCCGCAGACCGTCTCGACTGCGGTCGCGGCCAAGACGAGTTGGCAAGCGCACGCTGAAAGTGTCGGCAGCGTGCGGGCGCTGCGCGGCGCGGATCTCGCCGCGCAGGCCGATGGAGTCGTCGACAAGATCGAGTTCGAGTCCGGCAACGAGGTTGCCGCCGGGACGACACTGCTGCGCCTAAGGCCCAATGACGATCCGGCCAAACTCGCGCAGCTCGAGGCCGCGGCGGTCCTCGCCGAACTGACCTATAAGCGCGATCAGGAACAGCTCGCGGCCCAGGCGATCAGCCAGGCGACGCTCGATAGCGATGAGGCGACGCTCAAATCCGCGCGAGCGCAAGTCGCCGCCCAGCAGGCGCTAATTGAGGAGAAAATCGTTCGGGCGCCGTTCGCTGGCCGGCTCGGCATCCGGCAGGTCGACGAAGGCCAATATCTGAGCGCAGGCACGATGGTCGTAACCTTGCAGGCGCTCGATCCGATCGTCATCGATTTCTACGTTCCGCAACAGATCCTTTTGAATTTGAAGACGGGACAAGCGGTAACTGCGACCATCGACACCTACCCCGGCGCGACCTTCACCGGCACCGTCACCTCGATCAATTCCAAGGTCGACACCGCGAGCCGCAACGTTCAGGTGCGCGCGACGTTTCACAATGCCGACCGGCGCCTCGTGCCTGGTATGTACGCGACCGTCGCGATCGACGCCGGCGCGCCGCAAGAACTCGTCACGGTGCCGCAGACGGCGATTACTTATAACCCCTACGGGGCGACGGTTTTCGTCGTCGATCAGAGCGGCCGCAATGAAAGCGGCGCGCCCAAAGCAATTGCGAAGCAGCATTTCGTCGAGGTTGGCCCGACCCGCGGCGATCAGGTCGCGGTGACCAAGGGTCTCGCGGCCGACGACGTCGTCGTGACCGGGGGTCAGCTCAAACTGCGCAACGGCTCGCCAGTGGCCATCGACAACACCGTGAAACCGGCCGATGACGCGGCGCCGACGCCGCCGAACGAATGAGCGCACCGACGTGAACTTCACCGACATATTCATTGGCAGGCCAGTACTCGCGAGCGTCGTGAGCCTCATGATCCTCGTGATCGGGATCCGCTCGTTCACTTCGCTGCAGGTTCTGCAGTATCCGAAGACCGAGAACGGGGTCGTCACGATCTCGACCTCGTATCCCGGCGCCGATCCTGACGCGATCGCCGGCTTCATCACCACGCCGATCGAGGCGGCCGTCGCCCAAGCGAACGGCATCGACTACATGACCTCGACGAGCCAGAGCGGCTCGAGCACGATCTCGGTCAATCTGCGCCAGAACTACGACACGTCGAAGGCGGCCGCCGAGATCAACATCAAGGTCAACTCGGTGCTCAACCAGCTGCCGACGGGCTCGCAGCTGCCGCAGATCACCGTCAAGGTCGGACAAACCACCGATGCGATGTACCTGGGCTTCACGAGCGCGACGCTCGAGCGCAACCAAATCACCGACTATTTGCAGCGCGTCGTCGTGCCACAGCTGCAGGCGGTACCGGGCGTGCAGACGGCGGAGATTCTGGGCGGACAATACTTTTCGCTGCGCGCCTGGCTCGACCCGAAGAAGCTCGCCGCCTACGGGCTGACCGCGAACGACGTATCCGCGGCGCTCGCGAACAACGATTTCGTTTCGGCGATCGGCAATACCAAAGGCCAGATGGTCCAAGTGACCCTGACCTCGACGACCAGCCTGCACAGCCTCAAGGAATTTCGCGACCTGATCATCAAGCAGATCGGCGCCACCAACGTGCGCTTGAGCGACGTCGCCGAAGTCACCCTGGGCGCCGATAGCTATGAGGCGCGCGTCGCTTTCGACGGCAAGTCGGGCGTATTCATCGGCATCCAGGTCGCGCCGAGCGCGAACCTACTGACGGTCATCAACGGCGTCAACGCCGTGTTTCCGCAGATCCAGGCCCAGCTTCCGCAGGGCCTGGATGGCCTCGTCATTTATGACACCACAGACTTCGTGAAAAGCTCGATCCGCGAAGTCGCGGTGACGCTGGTCGAAGCCTTGATTATCGTGATGTTGGTGATTTTCGCGTTCTTGGGCTCGCCGCGCTCAGTGCTGATCCCGGTCGTCGCGATTCCGCTCTCGCTGATCGGCACTTTGGGGATCATGTTGGCGCTCGGCTTCACGATCAATCTGTTGACGCTGCTCGCGCTCGTGCTGTCGATCGGATTGGTCGTCGATGATGCGATCATCGTCGTCGAAAACGTCAACCGGCATCTCGAGCAAGGCACGGCGCCGCTCGAGGCCGCGGGCATGGCGGCGCGCGAACTCGCGGCGCCGATCATCGCGATGACCGTCGTGCTGCTCGCGGCCTTCACGCCGATCGGTTTCCAGGGCGGCCTCACGGGCGCCCTGTTCGTCGAATTCGCGTTTACGCTGGCCGGTGCCGTCACCGTGTCGGCGGTCATCGCGCTGACACTCTCGCCGATGATGTGCTCCAAATTGCTCAAGCCCCATAGCCCCGACGCGGCCGATTGGGAATCGCGTCTGGTTCGCGCAATCGATCGGCGCTTCAGCGCGGTGCGAGACTGGTACCAGCGGCGGCTCGCCGCGAGCCTGGGCTACACCTCCGTGACCGCGGTGCTCGTGGTCGTCGTGCTCGCAAGCATTTATCTGCTCTATGGCTCTTCGAAGGCCGAACTTGCGCCGCAGGAAGATCAGGGATTCGTGGCGATGCAGCCGACTTCATCGCCAAATTCAACGCTCCAGCAAAAGGTGCTCTACGCCTTGCAGCTCCACGATCTGATCGAAGCCGCGGTTCATCCGCAGCACCTGTTCCAGATCGACGCGCCCGGCCAGTCGTTCAACGGGCTGGTGCTCGGGCCGCGTAGCCAGCGCGCGATGGGGAGCGACGAGATCCAGCAGTTGCTGCAGCAAAAGGTCGGCGTGATCGCAGGCCAGCGAATCGGGGTGTTCCAGCCGCCGTCGCTGCCCGGCGCGTTCGGCTACCCGCTGCAGGTCGCGATCAAGACGACCGACTCACCGGCGCGTTTGAATGACGTATCGACGAATTTCTTCAGCGCCCTGCTTCAAAGCGGTAATTTCGTGTTCCTGGACACCGATTTGAAATATGACCTGCCCCAGTCGGTCATCGAAATCGATCGTGAAAAATCCGCGCAAATCGGCCTGACGATGACCCAGGTGGGATCGGCGCTCGGCAATCTGCTCGGCGGCGGATACGTGAACTATTTCAGCATGGACACGCGCTCTTACAAGGTTATTCCCCAGGTTCAAAGGACCTCGCGGCTCAACGTGGACCAGCTGCTCGATTATCCGATTGCAACGGTCGGCGGCGTGCCGGTGCCGCTCTCGACGATCGCCACGGTTCGCAATGAGACGGTTCCGGAGACTCTGAATCACTTTCAACAGCTCAATTCGGCGACGATCTCCGGCGTGATGCGGCCGGGGATTTCGCTCGAGGACGCCTTGAAATTCTGCCAGAATCTCGCCGCACGCACGCTGCCCGCAGGCTACACGATCGACTACGCGGGACAGGATCGACAATTCGTCAACGAACAGAGCGGCATCATGGTGACCTTCGCGCTCGCGATCATCATCGTGTTTCTGTCGCTCGCGGCCCTGTTCGAGAGTTTTCGCGATCCCTTCGTCATTTTGATCTCGGTGCCGCTGTCGATCGCAGGCGCGTTGATCTTCATCGCGATCGGGATTCACGGCGCGTCCATCAATATCTACACCGAGGTCGGCCTCGTGACGCTCATGGGCTTGATCAGCAAGCACGGGATCCTGATCGTCGAGGTCGCGAACGTGCAACAGCTGAAAAACGGCTTGTCGAAATATGACGCGATTCTCGCGGCGGCCGGCGAACGGCTGCGTCCGATTCTCATGACGACGGCTGCGATGGTGCTCGGCGTCATGCCGCTCGTATTCGCGAGCGGCGCCGGCGCCGCGTCGCGCTTCGCGATCGGTCTGGTGATCGCCGCAGGCCTATCGATCGGAACGATATTCACGCTGTTCGTGGTTCCGGGCGTCTATATGCTGGTCGGCGCCGACCATGCGCGGCGCGCGGCCGTGACGCCGGCGGCGGCCATGCAAACGCAGGGTAGCTGACGAGCCGTGGCAGAAGCGCCTCAATTGGCGCCGCTGACGGGTGCCGCGAAGATCTTCGGCACCTTTGCGCTCGCGCTCGCGACCTTCATGAACGTGTTGGACACGTCGATCGCGAACGTCTCCCTGTCGTCGATCGGCGGCGATCTCGGCGCAGCCACGACGCAAATCACCTGGGTCATCACCTCGTTCGCGGTCGCGAACGCCATTGCCGTGCCGCTGACCGGCTGGCTCACGCAGCGCTTCGGCGCCGTGCGCTTATTCGTCGCATCGATCATCCTGTTCACGCTGGCTTCGCTGGCCTGCGGACTCGCAACGTCGCTGCAAATGCTGATCTTCTTTCGCGTCATTCAGGGCGCGGTCGCCGGTCCGATGATTCCGCTGTCGCAGGCCCTGTTGCTGTCGAGTTTCTCGAGGGCCAAGGCCGGTACCGCGCTCGCGATCTGGGCGATGACCACGTTGATTGCCCCGGTCATGGGGCCGTTGCTCGGCGGCTGGATCACAGACAACATTTCGTGGCCGTGGATTTTCTATATCAATATCCCGGTCGGCGCGTTTGCCGCCGCCGTCACTTGGCGGATTTACCGGGTGCGCGAAACACCGCGCAAGAAGTTGCCGATCGACACGATTGGTCTCGCCCTGTTGATCATCTGGGTCGGGTCGCTGCAAATCATGCTCGACAAAGGCGAAGAACTCGATTGGTTCTCCTCCTCGGCCATCGTCACGCTCGCCGTCATCGCAGCCGTGATCTTTTGCGTGTTCTTGGCCTGGGAGTTGATTGCCAATCGACATCCCATCGTGGAATTGCGGCTATTCAAGCGTCGCAATTTCTGGACCGGGACGCTCGCGATGGCTCTCGCCTACGGCGTGTTCTTCGGCAACGTCGTCGTGCTACCGCTGTGGCTCATTCAATATATGGGCTATACGGCGACCGATGCGGGTTTGTTGACCGCGCCGGTTGGTATCCTCGCACTGCTGCTCTCGCCGTTCGTCGGCAAGCGCGTCGGCAAAACCGATCCACGCCTGTTGGCGACCGTAGCATTCGTCATTTTTGCGATTTCCTTGTACATGCGCTCGCGTTACAACACGCAAGCCGATTTCGCGTTCCTTGTCGTGCCCATCATCGTGCAAGGCGCGGCCGTGGCATTTTTCTTCGTGCCGCTCGTGTCCCTGATACTGTCGGGCCTCCCGCCGGAACAAATTCCGGCGGCCTCCGGGCTCTCGAACTTCGCGCGCATTCTCGCGGGCAGCTTCGGCACCTCGATTGCGACGACGATGTGGGACAACCGTGCGATATTGCACCATGCCCAACTGACGGAGTATGTGAGTGGGGCCAGCCTGCCCACCCAGCAATATCTGCAAACGCTGCAAGGCGGAGGTCTGTCGATGCAGCAGGCGGCGGCGGCGATCAACCGCAGCGTCGACGTCGAGAGCCATCTGCTCGCGGCCAACGACGTTTTCCTGGTTTCGGCGGCGCTGTTCGTCGCCTTGATCGCGATCGTTTGGCTGGCTCATCGGCCCAAGCACATGGCCGAGGCCGGCGCCGGGGCTGGCGCGCATTGAGAACCGCCAAGAATAATTGATTATTTTAATATTAAATAACAATCGGTTAAGAAGTATAGTTAATGTTACTGATATCAATGATTCGCAAGGCCCGCACCTGCTCCGGCAAATTCAGCGCTCGCATACCGCCCGACGAGGTCTCGGAATCGTTTTCAAAACTGAGAAAAAGGGCGTTGCGTTTTATCGATTGTCTTGTATATTCCGGCTGCAGAGTCTTGATTTATCAAGCCTCCCAGGGAGTGATGCAGCCTCGAAACCACTTTAAGGTTTCAGTCTTGTCGAAACGCCGGGGCTTTCATGATCAGTGCGTGGGATTGTTTCCATTTCGCAACACTTGAGTTGGTGCGCTCGACGCCTATTAAGCAACGCCTCATATGCGCCTACCGGCGGCATCTTTCGGTCATGCCCGAAGATCAATTGCCGAGCGATATTCGCGAATCTTTCGGCCGCGTCATGCGCTGGCTTCGCGGCGTGCAGCCGTTGCGCGGCGAGGATGCCGTGGCCGCATCGGTGCGCAAAATGTCGAATCAGGAAGCGGACGACTGCGCGGCACTGATCGTTGAGATGTTTGGTCAGATGAGCCGCGCTCAATCGAATGCCGTACGATCGAGCAATTCTCTAGTCAAGCTGCACAGTGTCGATTCGGACTCCGAGTTCGACGCCCCGGCGATGATCGCCAACAACTAGGGCGTAGGCGCACGATAGCCGGTCACGCGATGACGTCTGGGCGGCGCTAGGCCGACGCAGCGTCAATCCATTTTGAATTCGATCGTCTCCCAGCGATTCGTATCCTCGTGGCGCGCCTGGCGTTTGAGCGCATCGATCAGATTCCGCTCGTTCCAGGCACTGACCTCGTCGGCGAGATCTTTGATGGCCTTTGGCAGATCTTCGGTCGAGCCAAAGTTTTCCAGCGCCACGATTGGCCGATCCGCGGCCTTCGCAAAATTCAGCTGAAACAGCACCAATTCCGGCTCGCGGCGGTAGGCCGCCGGCACTACGATCACCACCTCGCAAGGGGCTATTTGACGCCGCAAATCTTCGCGCTGGGCTTCCGGATCGACGGGTCGCTTTGCTTGCGGCTGGCTCGTATTGACGTAATAGAAGGTACCGGGCGACTCGAGATACTCGAAAACACGCGAGTAGTCGTCGTTTTCTTCCCACGTATGGGTGACGAATAGCCGGATCGGGTTACTCGGAATAGCCATTGCAGCCTAGTGTATCCCGCCGATGCCTATGCGCGAAACTCCGCCCGCCGATACAATGCCGCGGTGCGCTTGCTTATTTACAATATCCGTTATGCGACAGGTGCCGGCGCCGCATTTCACTTGCCGCTGCCGGGTGCCGGCTATTTGCGCTCCAGCCGGCGTACTCTCGAACGGCTAACCGAGTTCATCAAACAGCAGGACCCCGACGTCGTTGGGCTCATCGAAGTCGACACCGGCTCGATCCGCACGGGCATGGTCAACCAGGCGGATTTCATCGCCCGCTCGCTCGGCCATTACTCCACGTACGAATGCAAGTATGGGATAGCCTCCGTCAATCAATTGGTGCCCATCGTGCGCAAACAGGGCAACGCCTTTCTCGCCGGCCCGCGCGTCCGAGGCGAACGCTTCCATTACTTCGACGCCGGAATCAAACGCCTGATCATCGAGCTCGAGCTGGACGATGTCGCGATTTTTCTCGTGCATTTATCGCTGAAATACCGCCACCGCCAATATCAGTTGCGCTATCTATACGATTTGGTGCGCCAAACACATAAACCGGTCATCGTCGCGGGGGACTTCAACACCTACTGGGGCGATCACGAGATTTACCTGTTCAACCACGCGGCGGGCTTGAAGAGCGCCAATGCGCACGGTTTGCCGTCCTATCCGAGCCATAGCCCGCGCAAAGAACTGGATTTCATTCTTTGCAGCGAAGGCATTGAGGTCAATCGCTTCGAAATACCGGATATCCGCCTGTCCGATCATCTGCCGCTGATCTGCGATTTCACGGTCAAAGCACAAGTGCAGCAAGCGGCTTGAGGCCCCGCAACAAACAGCGAAATGGACTGCATCTCCGCTTAGGATACTGTGTCATTGTGAACCACTAAGCGGTTGTGGCCTATGCCGATTATGTTAGCATTCTCACGCAAAATCCTATGGATGAACGACCCCTCGACCTCGCCGTACTAAAGAGTTTTTCACCCCTCGATGGACTGAAGGCGGAAAACCTCTACGCGCTTGCGCGCAAGACGCAGATCAAATCGCTCGAAGGCGGTCGGCTGCTGTTCAAGGAAGGCGATACCGACAAACGCACGTTCTATCTCGTCACCGGAAGCGTGGAATTGCGCACCGAGGACGGCACAGTCGGCGTCATTCGGGCCGGCACGCCGGAGGCACGCGCGGCGCTGGCGCCGGGTCTGCCGCGCAAATTTACGGCGCGCGCCGGCAGCGATCTCGAATACATCATGATCGACAGCGATTTGCTCGACGTGTTGTTGACCTGGGATCAAACCGGCCAATACGAAGTCGCCGAATTGAATAGCGATAGTCTCGGCGTCAACGGCGATTGGATGACGACCCTGCTGCAGACCAAGGCCTTTCATCGCATTCCGCCCGCGAATATTCAGGCGATTTTCATGCGGATGCAGCGGATCAATTATAGGGCCGGCGACGTCGTCATCAAGCAAGGATCGGAAGGCGACTATTTTTATGTCGTGGTTGCCGGGAAATGCATCGTCACCCGCGAAACGCCTCTGAACAAGGAGGGCATCAAGCTCGCGGAGCTCAACCCGGGCGATAGCTTTGGCGAAGAGGCCCTGATCGCCGAGGCGAAGCGCAATGCGACCGTGACGATGGCGACGGACGGCACGCTGATGCGCCTCGGCAAGCAAGATTTCAATACGCTGCTCAACGAACCCTTGCTGCAATGGGTCGACCAGGATAAGGCCATGGAGATCGTTGCAAGCGGCGGCAAATGGCTCGATGTGCGCTTGCCGAGCGAATTCCAAAATTTTCGCATCGAGGATGCGGTCAATATCCCGCTGTACTTCATTCGACTCAAGCTCAATGCCTTGGACAAGAAAACCCGCTACGTCGTTTGCTGCGACACCGGCAGACGCAGTTCGGCGGCGGCTTATATCTTGAGCGAGCGCGGTTTCGAAGCATACGTGCTAAAAGGCGGGCTCGCCGGAACCGAAGCGGCACGCGCGCGCAAGAGCTGATCGGGGCCCATAGCAACTGAACGGCCCCCCCGGCTGCCGATCCGGTGCGCCCTACTTCTCGCGCCCCCTACATCGTATGCGTGGGTTTATCGCCGCCCAGAGCGCCGGCGAGATAATTCTCGATTTTCTTCTGGGTATTGCCGCGGTCTTGTTCGCTGAATTGGACGCCAATGCCCGCCGTGCGCTTTCCCTGAGCTCCTTTCGGCGTCATCCAGATGACCCTGCCCGCAACCGGCAGCTTTTCTTCTTCGCCCATCAAGTTGAGCAACATGAACACTTCGTCGCCCAGGCGGTAATTGCTGTTGGTCGGGATGAACAGGCCGCCGTTTTTCACGAACGGCATATAGGCAAGATAGAGCGCGCTCTTATCCTTGATCGTAAGCGTCAGCAGACCTGGTTTGTTACTTGGACTTCGCAATTCCTACCGATCCCAAAAAAAAACGTCATGATGCCAGAGCCGCCCGTCCGCCGAGCAATAAGGCCTCCAGCGCCAGCTGCTGATTCACACCCGTCGCAGCAAGGCGCTTAAACCGGCCGATCGCATCGAGCAACTCGAATAAGTTTTGTATCTTGGGCTTAAGTAAAGCGGCAGGCAAGCGGACTGGTTCCGCAGTTTGCACGGCGCCGGCCCCGGCCAAGCTCAGTCGTAGCTGCGATGTGATCCAGTTCTCAAGCCACGTTACGCGCAGCGCCGTGTTGGATTTGACCCATTCAGCGGCCAATAACGTGACGTCGGTCGCGCCCGCGGACAGCTGCTGCAGACCCTCCTGCATGTCGGCCTCGATCGCGGCGAGCCCCTGCCCCTGGATCTCGACAGCCAGCAGTGGCGCGCCGCCCGCGAGCGTGAGCGCGGGACCCCAATCGGCGCAGGGTGGCGCATGGCTCTCGAGCCATTCCCTCGCGGTTCGGGGCGTAGGCGGACGCAAACTGAGGCGCAAGCAACGGCTGGCGATGGTTGCCGGCAGCCGGTGGGTCGGCTTTGCCGTCAGGATCAACATCGTGTTCTGCGTCGGCTCCTCGAGCGTTTTCAAAAACGCGTTGGCGCCATTGGTATTGAGCGTCTCGGCAGCAGCGATGAGCCCGACTTTGTAGCCGCCGCGGTAGCTCTTGAACGTCATCGCCTCGATGAGTTCGCGCACCTGGTCGACTTTGATCTGTTGAGCATCCTCCTCGAGTCGTATCACATGGGCATCGGGGTGGCTGTCCGACTGCAGCAACAGGCACGCAGGACAGGCACCGCATGGCCGCATCGCGGGGCTCTCGCAGAGCGCGAACGCCATCACCCAGTACGCGAGACTTTCCGCGCCGAGGCCCGGCGCACTCAGCAGCAGCAATGAATGCGGCAGTCGGCCCTTCGCGGCGGCCTCTCGAATTCGCGCTTGTGCGTCGCTCAGCCACGGCAGCGTATCGGCGGCGCGGAAGTTCATTGCCGCGTCTCGATTGCCGCAAGCTCGATTGCCGCAAGCTCGATGGCTGCAAGCACCGATTGGGTCACTCGGGATTCGGACGCGGAGGCATCGACGACGACGATGCGCGCGCCTGCCGAGGCCGCACGAGCCAGATAGCCGCTGCGGACACGTTCGAAGAATTCCCGGCGTTCGGTCTCGAAGCGGTCGAGGCCGCCGGGCGCCGCGCGACGCTGGACGCGCGCCAAGGCCACGTCGACCGGCGCATCCAGCAGAATCGTCAGATCGGGGCGCCGCGCACCCTGGACGAGCTGCTCGAGCAGCGCGATCGCCGGCTCGCTGACCCCGCGGCCCGCTCCCTGGTAGGCATAGGTCGCGTCCGTGAAGCGATCGCACAAGACCCAGCGGCCGGCTTGCAGCGCGGGCTCAATCAGGTTCGCGAGGTGCACGGCACGAGCCGCAAACATCAGCAGCAGTTCTGCGAGCGGCAGCAGCGACTCGTCACGCCGCTCCAGTACCAAGTTGCGAATTGCTTCGGCCAATGGTGTACCGCCGGGTTCGCGGGTCACCACCGGATCGATTCCACGCCCACGCAAAGCCTGCGCGGCATGAAGAATCTGCGTCGATTTGCCGACGCCCTCGATACCCTCGAAAGTCACGAAGCGGCCTACGGCTGAATTCATTGCGGCGTGCCCGCGGCTTGCCGACGACGCTGATTCGCGAGGTAGTGCGCGACAGCGGCATTCTGCTGCTCCAGCGTCGCGGAAAACACGTGGCTGCCGTCGCCGTTACCCGAGGCAACGAAGTAGATCGCCTCACTCGGCTCCGGATGCGCGCTCGCACGTATCGCCGCAGCGGAAGGCAGCGCGATCGGTGTCGGCGGCAATCCGGTGCGCGTGTAGGTGTTGTAGGGTCCGTCGGTACGCAGATCGACCGTGTGTATCGTCCCATCGTAATCTGGGCCGAGGCCGTAAATAACCGTCGGGTCGGCTTGCAGGCGCATGCCGATGCGCAGCCGGTGCAAGTACAGTCCGGCAATCTTCGGCAGCTCCTCCGGCAAGGACGACTCCTTTTCGACAATCGACGCAAGCGTCAACAATTGCTCCGGGCTTTGCAGCGGTAGCTCCACAGCCCGATCATTCCAAGCCGCGGCGAGTTCGCGGCTGAGCGCCGTATGGGCTTCGAGCAACAATTCCACATCGGTCGTACCGCCTGGGAACTTATAGGTCTCGGGCAAGAATTGCCCTTCCGCATTCGAGCCCGCACTCCCAAGCTTCTGCATCAAATCCGCTTCGTCCGTCACGCCCTCGGAATTCGCCGGCAACGTCGCCACCACGTCCGGATTGCGCCGCAACGCTGCCAGCATATCGCGAACGCGCCACCCGTCGACGATCGTGAAGGTGTGCATGACCACATCGCCTTTGACCATCTTCGCAAGCAAGCTGCGCGGCGTGAGGCCGGGCTCGATTTCATATTCGCCCGCCTTGATCGCCGACGCGAGCCCCTTCCAGCGCGCATACAGCACCCATGCGCGCGGTTGCGCGACGACGCCGAGAGCGCCCAAATCGGCGGCGACACGCGCGAAGCTCGCGCCTGCGGCAACTTTGTAGCGCAGCGCAGAGGTCGTCGCGAGCGGCTGATCGAGGCTGCGCAAGCCGATCCAGGCAGCCGCACCCGCCGACGCCAGCGCGAGCAGCATGAGCACGACGACGAGGCGCAGTATCCGCCTCACAGCGCATCCAGCCGCGTCCGCAAAGCAACGGCCGTATCGGTCGAGCCGGGTCGAATGCGCGTGTTGCCAACGCGAATTTCACCGACCGTAACCACTCCGACGATGGCGTTGCTCATGAAAATCTCATCCGCCCGCGCCAAATCCGCGATATGAATGCGACGCTCCTCGACCCGTAATTTGAGACTTTTCGACTGCTTCATGACCCAGCGCCGCATGACGCCCGCAACCCCGCAACGATCGAGCAAGGGCGTCGCCAGAGTCGAGCCCGTCTTCAGAAAAAGATTCGACATGGTACCGCAGACCACATGCCCGTCGGCGTCCCGCATGAGGCCCTCCCAAATGCGTGGATCGGTCCATTCCAACCGTGCCATGACCGATTCCAGCCGATTCAGCGTCTTCAATCCAGCCAAGCACGGGTTCGATCCAAGGCGCGTGCGACAAATCCGCAGACGAGCGGGATTGCGCGACGCGTCCCGATGCGCGCGCGTCAAGCGCCGCAAGCTCAGAATGCGTGTGCTGTGTTCGCTTCCCGAGGGGCGATAGCCCCGAGCGCCGACGCCCCGCGTGACGATCAACTTGAGGATTCCCGCGTCACAGAGCGCCGCCGCGGCGCAGATCTCGCGCCGCAACAAGCGCTGATCGGGTGCCTCAAACCGCAGCCGTCGGCAGCCGATGAGCAAGCGCGCAAGATGAAAATCCAGCAGGCGCACGGCGCCGCGGTGCACGCGCATGGTTTCGAATAGGCCGTCGCCGTATTGCAACCCTCGATCGCGATGATCGACATGGCGTGCACGGCGACCGTCGATCCAGGCGTTCATACCCGCGGCACCAAGGCGCGCAGCAGGCCCTCCGCCTTGGCGCGCGTCTCGGCGAGTTCTTGAGCCGGAATCGAATCGGCGACGATGCCCGCGCCGGCGCTAAAGTGAAGCGAATGCGCCTGCGCCGCAATCGTGCGTATCAGTATGTTGAAGTCGCAGCTGCCGTCGCGATTGATATAGCCGATCGAACCGGTATACGCACCGCGGCCGACGCCTTCGAGTTCGCCGATGATCTCCATGCACCGCACTTTAGGGCAACCGGTTATCGTGCCGCCGGGAAACAGCGCACGAATCGCCTGGACCGGCGAGACTCCGGAGCGCAATCGGCCCCTGACATTGGAAACGATGTGATGCACGTGCGCGTAGGTCTCGACGCTCATGTATTCGTTGACCTGCACGGTCCCGCCGCTGCAGACACGCCCGAGGTCGTTGCGCTCGAGATCGATCAGCATGACATGTTCGGCGCGTTCTTTTTCGCTGTCCTGCAGCGCTTGGATCAGCGCCCGATCTTCGAGCGCGGAAGCGCCGCGCGGACGCGTCCCGGCAATCGGCCGGGTCGAGATGAAACGGCCTCGAATCTCGAACAGACGTTCCGGCGAGGAACTGATGACCGCAAAATTGCCGTCGCGCAAGATTGCCGCGAACGGACCGGGGTTCGTCGCCCGCAAGCGCTCATGAACCGCCACGGGATCAATCCGCTCGACCGACTCGCCGCGCCACCGGCGCGATAGATTGGCTTGATACACATCGCCCGCTGCGATGTATTCGAGCGCCCTGCCCACCGCGACCAGAAACCGATTCGGGTTCTCCTCCTCGAGACCGATCGAACCCAGCGGCCGCAGCACGCGCGCGTGCATCGAGGCCGCATGTTGTTGGAATCGATCAAGCAAGTATTCATATCCGGGCTCCGCGACGAGCCAGGCGCGATTCGACACGCGCTCACGTATCCATGCGGCCGGCGTACGAAACGCGAGTGCGACCACCGGGTCTTCGGCCGGCGGGAGCCGCAGCCGCGATTCGATTTCGGCGGCTATTTCGTAACCGAGGTAGACGAACCAACCGCCGCTGAACGGCAAAGGCCCGCTCTCGAGCTCCGGTCCGAGTTCTGTCCACCATCGCTCCAGCGCGTCCAGAAAGCCGGCGTCATTACGCGCATGGGGTCCGGTGAGGCCGCCGCCTCGCTCGAGACGCAGCGTTTCCCCGGAGCGGATTGGCAAGATGTCGTATGCGACCCTGCCGGCGGCCGCGGCCATTGCTCCGCTCTCGAGTAGTCCCGGATAGCAATCCGGAAAGCCGGCAACTAGCCCGAGCGGCTCAAGCTCGGCGGAAAATGAGCGAACCGTTGGTGCCACCAAATCCGAATGAATTAGACAAGGTGTTTTCCAGCTTCATCCGGCGCGCCACTTTTGGCACGTAATCGAGATCGCAGCCCTCGCCAGGCGCCTCCAAATTGATCGTCGGCGGCGCAATCTGATCGCGCAGCGCCAGCACGGAAAAGATCGCTTCGACCGCTCCGGCCGCACCCAGCAAGTGCCCGGTCATCGACTTCGTCGAGCTTACCGCGAGCTTATCGGCCGAGGCGCCGAAGGCACGCCGTATCGCGGTCGTTTCCGCCCGATCGCCCAACTCGGTCGAGGTCGCATGCGCATTGATGTACTGGACTTGATCGGGATTCAGGCCTGCATCGAGCAAGGCCTTCGCCATTGCCTTGCGCGCCCCCTCGCCGTTCTCCGGCGGCGATGTCACGTGGTAGGCGTCGCCGCTCATCCCAAAGCCGACGATCTCGGCGTAAATATTGGCACCGCGCGCCTTGGCCTGCTCGTATTCCTCCAGCAGCATGGCGCCCGCACCATCGCCCATGACGAAGCCGTCTCGATCCTTGTCCCATGGGCGGCTCGCCGCGGTGGGATCCTCGTTGCGCAGTGACAAGGCCTTCGCCTGCGCGAAGCCGCTCATGCCGGTCACGCAGGTCGCCATCTCGGACCCGCCCGCCAACATCGCGTCGGCCTCCCCATACTGAATCAAGCGCATCGCCAGACCGAGAGAGTGGGTCGAGGTCGTGCAGGCGGTGGCAACCGCCAAATTCGGGCCGGTGGCATGGAACGCCATCGACAAATGGCCGCTGACCAAGTTGATGATGCTGCCAGGGATAAAAAACGGCGAGACCTTTTTGGGCGAATGGGTCTCCATGTACCGGTCGTAGGCTTCTTCGATCGACTCGAGGCCTCCCATGCCGGAGCCCATGAGCACGCCGACCCGATCGGAGTTTGCGTCGGTGACGGTGAAACCGGAGTCGCGCATGGCCTGTATGCCGGCCACCACTCCGTACTGCATGAAGGCGTCCATCCGGCGCGCATCCTTGGCGCTGATGTAGGGCTCGAGATTCAACTCGCGGATCTCCCCCCCGAAATGCACGGGGAAGGAACTCGTATCGAAACGCGTGACCGGCGCTATGCCGCTGCGGCCGGCAACGATAGCGCTCCATGCGCTGGCGACATCGTTGCCAACCGGAGAGACGAGCCCCAAGCCTGTGACGACGACGCGTCGTTTGCTCAATTAAGCCTTGCTCTTGTGCGAGTTGATGTAATCGATGGCCTGCTGCACCGTCGTGATCTTCTCGGCATCTTCATCGGGAATTTCCGTCTCGAATTCTTCTTCGAGCGCCATGACCAGCTCAACGGTATCCAGCGAGTCGGCCCCCAAATCGTCTACGAACGAGGCGTCATTGGTTACTTCTTCTTCTTTCACGCCCAATTGTTCTGCGACGATCTTCTTAACTTGCTGCTCGACAGTACTCATCGTTATGGTGTCCTCTCGGAATTTCTAGGTATGCGCCGTCGTCAAACGGCCCTTTGGGCCAGCCTCTGGTACCGGCAGGGCGCGTATTTTATGTGAACGCGAACGCGGCGGCTACCGTGAACACGCAATTGCTGATCTGCGGCAGGATCTTTCTTGACAAAACTCAAGCGCATAGGGCTCTTTTTCGCCGTCAGGCCATGTACATCCCGCCGTTGACGTGCAATGTCTCGCCGGTGATGTAGGAGGCCCCGGGGGAGGCCAAAAAAGCCACCGCGGCGGCAATATCCGCCGGCTGACCCAGGCGCGCCAATGGTATTTGCGTGTTCAGGGCGGCCCGCTGGTCCTCACTGAGCGCCCGCGTCATGTCGGTGTCGATGAATCCGGGCGCAACGACGTTCGCCGTGATGCCGCGAGAGCCGACCTCCCGCGCCAGCGACTTCGTGAATCCGATGATTCCCGCTTTCGCGGCCGCGTAATTCGCTTGACCGGCATTGCCGGTCGCCCCGACGACCGATGCAATGCTGATGATTCGACCCTTGCGCGCCTTCATCATGCCGCGCAGCACCGCTTTGGACAGCCGGAAAACCGAGGCTAGATTCGTATTGATGACGGCGTCCCAGTCCTCTTGCTTCATGCGCAGCAAAAGCGTGTCCCGGGTGATCCCGGCGTTATTGCATAGAATGCCGATCGCGCCCTCTTTGGCATCGATCTCTTGGAGCAGCGCGTCGATCGATGCCTGATTGGCGACATCGAGCACCGCGCCGCGCCCGCCTTGCGGCGCGAGCTTCTCACTGATGCGCGCAGCGCCCTCGGGCGTGGTCGCCGTGCCGATGACGATCGCGCCATCGGCGGCAAGGCGCGCGGCGATCGCCGCTCCTATGCCCCGCGAAGCACCGGTCACCAAAGCAATTTCTCCGCTCAGCATGATTGGGCTCCGCTTGTGTTGATTGGCCTGTATCTCATCGGACGCTCGCGAGCGCTTCATCCAGGGACTTTGGATCCTCGAGCGCGAGCATCTTCAAATCACGATTCTTGTCGATGCGCCGATTCAGGCTCGTCAGCACCTTGCCCGGGCCGCACTCGACGATCTGCGTGGCTCCGGCGGCAATCATCGTGCGCACCGTGGCGGCCCAAAAGACCGGCGTATGCAGTTGTTTGACCAATCCGGCGCGAATATCGGCCGGACTGGAGTGCGTCTTGACGTCGACGCCGTAAAATGCGATCCCCGATATGGCCTCGACCGGCGTGATCTCGAGACGCTCGCGCAGCCGCAGCGCCGCCGGCAGCATCAGCGAGCTATGGGAAGGAACGCTGATCGGCAAGAGTACCGCCCGCTTGGCGCCGCGCGCCGACGCGATTTCGATCGCGCGAGCCACCGCCGCTGCATGTCCTGCGATCACGACTTGACTCGGAGAATTGAAATTGACGGCCTCGACGACCTCGCCCTGTGCCGCCTCGTCGCAAGCCGCCTCGACGTCGCTATCCTCGAGGCCGAGAATCGCAGCCATGGCGCCCTGGCCCTGGGGCACGGCGTTCTGCATGACTTCGGCGCGAAATCGCACGAGTCCAACCGCGGTCTTGAATTCGAGCGATCCGGCGGCGACCAAGGCCGTGAACTCGCCGAGGCTGTGCCCCGCCATGAGCTGAGGTACGGCGCCGCCGCGCTCGCGCCACAGACGATAAGTCGCGACACCGGCCGCCAACATCGCCGGTTGCGTGGATTCGGTCACGTTGAGCGCCTCCGGCGGCCCTTCCTGGCAGAGTTTCCACAGATCGTAGCCCAATATCTCCGAAGCCTCGGCGAAGGTCGCTTGAATTTGGGGCGATTGCGGCGCCAGGGAACTCAGCATACCGACCGACTGCGAACCTTGGCCGGGAAATACAAAAGCAATACTCATGATGCTTGAAGCCTCTGAGGGCGAACGCCTGTTAAGCGCGAATCCGGTGCCGGATTATAGCCATCCGCCAGCAGAGTGCAGCCCCGACCGCAAATCCCGCCACGGCACCGTATAGATGCGCGTCGACGACGATCAGCGGCGCGGAGCGGCCCACATGATGTTGATATTGCTCGAATGCGAGCTTGATGCTCAAGCCGCCGAGCAATATCCAGCGGTCCCAGTTTCGCGTCGCCAGATGCGCAGCGCTGCCTGCGGCCATGATCGTGTGTAAGACACCCGATGCTCCCACATACCAGTTGACGCCGGGGCTGAGCCACCAAAGTCCCGAGCTGATCGCCAGCGCGCCCGAGAATACGATGATCGTCCAGTCGACGGCATCATAGTCTCCGGCAAACAGGGACCACATGAGCACCAATCCCAAGTCGTTGAGGATCAGATGATGCAGGTCCAAGTGCACGACATGGGCGGACAACAGCCGCCACCAGCCGCCGGCCGCGAGCGCCGCTCGATCGTAGCGCAGGCTCAGCGTGACACTGTCGCCGAGCGCCAACAAAGTATGAAAAAACAAGACAATCAGCAGCAACCAAATCCATCGGCCGCGATCCCATTGTAGGGCGGCGGCGAGCTGCGCTGCACGAATTGGTCCGCCATCGGGCATCAGAAGCCCCCTTTTGGTATCATTGTCCGACGATTCTGAGGTTAATGTATGCGTATTCGATCAAGCGGGTTCACTCTTATCGAGATCATGGTGGTTGTCGTCATTCTCGCAGTGCTTGGCGCGCTCGTCGTCCCCAAGATCCTCGAGAACGTCGATAAGGCGCGCGTGACCAGGGCGCAGAGTGATATTCGCGCCATCCAAACGGCCCTGGATTTGTATCGTTTGGACAACTTCAAGTACCCGACGACCGAACAGGGCCTCCAGGCGCTCGTCACGCAGCCGGTGGATCCGACGATCACGAATTACCGTTCCGGCGGTTATTTGGCATCGCTGCCCAAGGATCCTTGGAACAACCCGTATATCTATATCAGCCCCGGCACCGATGGGCGCGACTATGACATCATTTCGTATGGACGTGACGGCAAGCCGGGCGGCGAAGGCTACGACGCGGACATCAGTACGCTGACGCTCGATCCGAGATAGGCGCCGCATCGGCCGCTGCGGCAGCATGCGCAACAAACAGGCGCGCAACGAGATCGGGTCGCGGGGCTTCACGCTCGTCGAGATCCTCGTTGTGGTCGTGATCATGGCCGTCGTGATCGCAATGGCCGTCTTGTCGATCGGCGTCACGGGACGCGATCAGCAACTCGATCAGGAGAGCATGCGCATCGAGGGCTTGCTGAGCCTGCTGCACGATCGCGCCTTGATCGAAGGCCGCGATTTCGGCATGCGGCTCGAACCGACGGCCTATGAATTTGTCTTCTACGACACGCGCCTCGCGCAATGGACACACTTTGATCAGGAACGGGAGTTTCGACATCGCAACCTGCCCAAGGGCATGAGCTTGCAATTGCAACTCGATTCGGTCCAAGTCGTGCTCAAGCCCGTCGATCCCAATCTCATCGACAACACCGCCCCGCCTCCGCCGCAAGTGGCCATCGCGGCGAGCGGCGACGCCACGCCGTTTCGATTGACCGTCGTGCGCGACGACACCCAAGCGCGTGCATCGGTAACGAGCGATGCGACCGGCAAGCTCGCGATAGAAAGTTCGGATCATCCACCGCCAGGGAACCGCTCTTGAGCCGCTCCGGTGCGCATGGGTTCACGCTCGTCGAGGTGCTCGTGGCCCTCGTGATCGTCGCGCTGGGGCTCGCGGCGCTGATGCTCGCGGTCAGCGGCACGGCCAATGCCAGCGGCTATTTGCGCGACAAAGCACTCGCGCAAATGATCGCCGTGAATCGCATCGTCGAGGTGCGCCTGAATCTGCAAAAGCCCTCCACGAGCAGCCCTACCGGCAACAGCACCGGCGGCGACACCGGCGAGCTCGATTTCGCGAATCGTCATTGGCATTACGACACGCGCTACTACGATACCGACATTCCCTCGATGCAGCGCGTGGTGGTGCGCGTCTGGCCCGGCACCGCGGACACCAAAGGCAATCCGCTCGCCGAGTACATCGGTTTCACCGGCAAGGCGCTTGGGCTGCCGGGCGGCTCCAACATCGATTGGACCCAAGGCAGCTTGCCGCCGGCCGCACCGGCGCCCGGCACTGCCCCTACGGGCACGCTGGGTCAGGGCAGCACCGGGACGGGTACGGGCACCACGGGAACCGGCACTACCGGGACCGGCGCCACGGGAACCGGCCCGACCCGCACGATCAGCCCGTCGAATCCGAATGGTTCGACCTCGCCATGACGCCCGCCCCTCGACCTGCGCGCCGGCTCGGCACCAGGCTCAGCACCAGTAGCGGCTTTACGCTGATCGAGGTGTTGGTCGCGCTGTTGATTTTGGCGATCATGTCCGCGCTGGGATACAGCACCTATCGCTCCGCGCGTATCGGCGCCGAGCGCGCGGAGCTGTCCTTGAAGCGCACGCGCGAGATCGAATTCGGATTTCGCGTCATGGCGCAGGACTTCTCGCAGGCCGTGCCGCGCCCGGTCCGCGATCCCTTGGGTACGACCCGGCAGGCGGCCCTGCGTGGCGGCCTCGGCAAGGCGACACTCGTCGACTTGACGCGCGACGGCTGGTCAAACACCGCCGGAATGCAGCGCAGTACCTTGCAGCGCGTTTCGTACCAGCTGACCGGCGACAAATTGCAGCGCATCTACCAAACAGTGCTCGACGCGACTCAGAACAATACGCCGGTCGTCCAGGATCTTCTGACCGGCGTGACCAAGGTGACCTTGAACTACCTCGACGGCAATCAGAACTGGGCAACCGAATGGCCGCCGCCCACGATCACCCTACCCGAGGGACTGTGGGTACGGCCCGTCGCAGTCGAGATCGTCATCGAGTTCAAGGATTGGGGACGCGTGCGGCGCCTCGTGGAGATCGCAGGATGAGACGGCGCATGCCAATGCGGGCGCGCCAGCGCGGAGTGGCGCTGATCATCGCGCTGATCCTGGTGTCGCTGGCCACCATCCTCGCCTGGAAGATCAGCTTCGAAGGCTATCTGGAGCGACGCCGTTCGGTCGGCATGCTGGCCGCGGAACAGGCGGTGCAATTCGGATTGGGCGCCGAGGCGCTCGCGGCCGACGTGCTATCGCGCGATATGCAAATGAACAAGCAAACCACGCTCGCGGCGCCATGGGCGCAAGCGACGCAACCTTTGCCGATCACGTCGCAGAGTAATCCGGACGGCGAGCCCATCGGATACTTGCAGGGTGGCCTCGAGGATATGCAGGGGCGCTTCAATTTGAACAATTTGGGTCGTACGCTGGCGAACGGTCAGCCGGATCCGGTACCGATGGAGCAGTTTCAGCGGCTGCTGCAATCGCTCAATATGGAAACCAAATGGGCCGGTTTGGTGCGCGACTGGATCGATGCGGACAACGTTCCAACAAATCCGGACGGCGCCGAGGATGCCGTCTATACGGCGCAAACGCCACCCTATCTGACCGGCAACTGGCCGATGACGAGTCCGAGTGAACTGATGGCGCTGCCGGGCTTCGATCTCGCGCACTATTTGAAGCTTGCGCCCTACGTCACCGCACTACCCACCGCCAACGCCACGATCAACATCTGTACGGCGCCCGCATTGGTCCTCGAAAGCCTCGCTCCCAACCTCAACGGCGAGTATTCGGGCAATGCCGATGCGCTCGCAATCGGGCGAAAAACCGGTTGCTTTCCGGACCTCAACACTTTCAAGGCGACCGTCGGGCCGAAGAACCTGGTGCAGATCAATGGTCTTTACGCCGAAACCAGTTCGTATTTCCGTCTAACCACGCACATCACGCTTGGCACGTCGGAATTCACCTTGTACAGTCTTTTGCTGCGCGGAAATGGGGGCAAAATTACGCCCCTGTTGCGCAGTTTTGGAACATTGTGAATACACCATGCCGCTGACTGTATTGCTACGCCTGCCATTGCCCGGTCAAACGGACACCGAGTGGCTGAGCATCGATGAAACGGGTGCGCCCGCGGGACCTCGGCAGCGGGGTCCGCTGACACTCGCAGCCGCGGTCGGTGCCACGGCGAAGCTCATCGTGCTCGCGCCGGCGACGCAAGTCCTGCTCGCGGAACCGGACTTGCCGCCCGGAAGCGGCGTCAAGCTCGCGCGCGCAGTACCGTTTGCGCTCGAAGAGCAGCTGACCGAGGACATCGATCAACTGTATTTTGCGATCGGACGGCGCGGCGCGACCGGTAAGACACCGGTTGCGGTGGTGTCGCGCGAGATCATCGAAGGCTGGCTCGCGATGCTCGATGCCGCAGGTCTGACACCGGTCGCGATTTTCCCGGACATATCCTTGATGCCGGAAAACCCGGGACAAACCGTACTATGGCTCGAAAACGACCGTCTTGCCGTGCGCCGGCCGGGCAGTCTGCCATTTGCAGTTGAACTGACTCCCGTGACGGAAGCCTTGATGGTCGCCGGTGTGATCCCCGATCCGGGCGATGAGTCGCAGCCGGTCAAGGTCCCGGAGAGCGCGATCCTGTATTTGTCGCGCGAAGACTGGCTGCGCGTACAAGATGAATTCGAGGGTCTCATCGATAAATTCGATTCGCTGAAGATTCAGCTGCTGGCCGACGGACCATTGCCGTGGCTGGCGCGTGAACTCACGGCCCGCAGTGCCGTGAATTTATTGCAAGGCGAGTTTGCCGCCGAAACCGATTACGGCGCCCGCTGGCGCCAATGGCGCGTTGCCGCGGCGCTCGCCGCCGTGCTGCTGGTCGTGCACGTCGGCGCGCAAGCGCTGGAACTGCGCCATGCCAAACGCCAAAGCGCGGCACTCGATGCGGATATCGCGCAACTATTCGCCTCGGCGATGCCCACGGAAACTGCGACATACCCGCGCCGGCAAATGGAAGCGCGACTCGATCGCATTCGCAAATCCGCGGTAGGACCGCAGTATTTCCTGCACGCCATGCAAGCGCTGGGCGCCGGTGTGGCGAGCGTTCCAAAAACCAGCATCGACGCATTGAGTTTCCGCGAACAGACCGTGGACATGAAAATCACGGCGGCGAGCGTCGACGCCCTGTCGCAGCTCTCGCAAGCGATCGGCAAGCAAGGTCTCACGGCGGAAATCCAATCTTCGACGCCGGTCGCAACCGGTGTCGAAGCGCACATGCGGATCCACACTCAATCCGGGCACCCTCACCAATGAACAAGCTCAACCGGTGGTATGCGGGTCTGACGGAGCGCGAACGGCGCATTGTGCTGATCGGCGCGGCGACGCTCGGCGTTTTGGTCTTGGTGCTCGGCCTGCTGCTGCCGCTGCACGCAGCCGTATCGAACGCCATGGAGCGCACCGAGACTCGGCGCCAGGATTTGGAATGGATGCGCATCCATGCCCAGGAGATCCGCGAAGGCGCTGTCCAGCTGCGGCGCGATACGGGCGAGGCCCCGGTCGTGTTGGTCGACCGCGTTGGACACGAGTCCGGTCTCGCGAGTTCGCTGCGCGGAACCGCACCCGCCGGCGTCTCCGGAGTTCGCGTGCAGCTGGAGGAGGCGCCCTTCGATACGCTGATCCAATGGCTCGCGACGCTCGAGCAACGCTACGGACTCGCGATCGAATCGATCACGATCGATCGTACCGCCCAGGCCGGAGTGGTCAATGCCAGCGTCACGCTCAACCAAGCGCAGCACTAACAGCGAACCGCGCCCCGCGCGCGCGCGCGCCACTGCGGTCTGGATCCTGATCGTCGCGTTGGCCGCGCTCGCGGTGTTCCTCAGTGCCTTGCCAGCCGGCGTCGCGACGCACTTCCTGCCGCCGAACGTGCATGCCGACGATCTGTCGGGCAGCATTTGGCACGGCGCGATGGGAAAAATCACGGTGGCCGGGCGCGACGCCGGAGCCCTCGAATGGCGCATTTATCCGGCGGCATTGCTGCACCTCGCCCTAAAGGCCGATCTGCATTGGGTACACCGGGGCTTCGGCGCCGAGGCGACCGCTACGATCGATCGCGGCCGAGCGACATTGAGCGCGATCCGCGGCGGCGGTCCGATCGAGGATTTGCAGGATTTCGGCGTCGTGCGCGGTTGGCGCGGCACGACCGATATCGCGTTGGATAAACTCAGCACCGATATGGTCAGGATTTTGTCGGCCAGTGGCGATGTCACGGTCTCGGGCTTGAGCGCAGCGCAGTTGGCCGCGGGCGCAGACCTCGGCGGCTACGTCTTGCACCTCGGCGCAGACGCGGTCGATGCGAATGGCGTCATCACCGGGCAACTCAGCGACACCGGCGGTCCGCTGAAGCTTCAAGGCACCATCACGGTATCGCCACAGCAGCACAACGGCACGCTTTCGGGCACGATTCGCGAGCGCAACCTCGTCTCCGAGGAATTGCGCAAGGAACTCGACAGCCTCGCGCAGTTGCGCGGTCGCGACCGCAACGGCAACATTCCAATCGACCTGGAATTCACCTTTTAGGGCGCCCATTCCCGCCAGGCGCGCATCAGCGGAAAATATAATCCGAGTCGCACCGGTTCGGCCCCCAATCTCTGTGCGAACGCGGCGTAACGCTGCATGGGCGCGCGGTAACGCTCGACCTCGCGTTCCAGAAATTCCTCGACTCCCCCGCCCATGTGCTGGCTCGTCTTATAGTCGATGACCCAGCGCACGCCGCGCTCGTCGATGAAGCTGCGATCGAACACCACTCGGACGATCTCGCCGTTCCAGATTCCGGATAAGGCGTATTCACGGAATCCGTCGCGATATCCACTCCGCAATATCCAGCGGCCGCGAGGATCTTCTTGCACGCCGATCAATGCCGAGATCACGCGCCGGCTCGCCTCCTCCGAGCGGTCGGGCGGCACTCCCCGCAGCTCGAGCCGGCGCCTGAAATGCGCCTCACGCGCGTTGATCGCTGCCGCGCTTTCGCGATCCAATGTCAGTGACTGCAGCTCGGCATGCACGAGACTGCCCACTTGCCTCGCCGTTTCACCGGCCCAATCAAATACCGGAATTTGCGATTGCGCTTGCACCAGGCCCGGAGATTCGGCGAGTTCGAATGTTGCGGGTAACGGCGCCGGCGACCAGTCGACCGGCACTCGGCTCAAAGGGCCGCCTCGCGGTGCGCCGTCCTCGCGCGGATCCCCGTTCGCGGCGCTGCGCGGCATGGCTGCGGCCGCCGCCTTGAAATCCTCGCCGACCATGGGCCATAGAATGTTCAGCAAGCTACCGGCGCGCGGCGCCCAATCGCCGTCCGCCTTCGGATTAGCGATGGTGGCCGTCAGCTGCAATTGCCATTTGGCGCGCGTGCATGCCACGTAGAGCAGCCGCTCGGCTTCCAATACCGCCGCCTGCCTCGCCTGCGCAGTCAGAAATTCGAATAAGGAACGATCCTCCGCGCCGATCGCAGGGCGCGCCGCCATGACGAGGCCGTCCCGATCGGCGCGCGTAATTTGCGTCGACAGCAAAAATTCATCGTTGCGGTGCGTTATCGACCGCTCGAGCGCGGGCAGGATCACGAGGTCGAATTCGAGTCCCTTCGCCTTGTGTATGGTCATGATCTCGACCGCGCTGCCGCCGGCATCGCGCGCGAACAAATCATCGAAGGCCGCGTCGAAATTCGCCGGATCGGGCAGGCCCGCACGCTCCAGCGCCCGTACGCGAGCAAACGCCATGCGCGCCTGTTCGAGATCCGTCTCGAGGGCCGCGCATTCCGGACCACCGAGAGCGAGCCAGGTTCTCTGAAGCCACCGGGAAAACGAGTCATGGCAGCGCACGCGCAGCGCATTCTCCAAGACGCCGCGGAATCGTCGGCAACGCGTGGCGCCGTCGGCGCTGAGGCGCAGCAGCGTCGCGTCGTCGGTCAGAGCATCCCAAACGACCGGAGCGGCGTGCGCGACGATCATGAGATCGCGCAACTCGAGCCCCGTCCAGGGCGCGCGCAACAATGCGAGCCAGGCCGTCCGATCGCCCCAATGCAACAGTGCGCGCGCGAGCATGATCAAGTCGCGCACGATTCCCCGATCCCGAAGCGATTCGATGTCGACGGCGTCAAAGGCGATGCCGCGTTCACGGAAGCGCTTCGCGATCTCCCGCGCATGCGTCTTGGCGCGCACCAAGACGGCAATGTGCCAGTCCGGATGTTCGTGCAAGCGCGCCGCGACGAGATCCGCGATAGCGCTCGCCTCGGCGCCGCGGGACCACAAGCCCATGAAGGCGACGCCGGGCTGCAAGCCAGCGGGAACTGCGCGGGCCGATTCGCTCGGCCGGTATGCGATCGCACCGTGGTCGCGATCGTCGCGGCGCGGCATGATGCGCGAGAACGTCGCATTGATCCAATCCACCAACGGTTTCGCCGTTCGAAAATTGCTCGTCAAACGCTGCACATCGAAGCGCACGTCGCCGATACCGTCCTCGGCGAGTTCCAAGAAGGCCCGCACCTCGGCGTGCCGAAACCGGTAAATCGACTGCATCGGGTCTCCGACGCAAAACACGCTGCGCCCGTCGCCCTGCTGCCAACCGGCCGTCAGCACCCGCAGCAACGCAAGCTGGCTCGCCGAGGTGTCCTGGAATTCATCGACTAGAATATGTTGCAGCCGGTAATCGAGGCGCAGCGCGAGATCCGTTGGGTTCAGCGGACTGCCGAGCGCACGCTGCGCCGCCATCGACACGGCCGGAAAGTCCGCGGCCCCCGCTTCGCGAAACACGCGGTCCAATTCCGCGGCGGCAAGTACCAAGACCAGTGCGACGTCGCGTACGGCGGCCCAATCGGCATCGCTATAGACGGGCTCGGGCAACGCCGCAGTGTCGGCGAGAACGCGCGCCGCATGCGGCTCGCGCGCGAGTTCCGCGAGCAGATCTTGCATCACCGGCTTCTCAGCAGACCCGGGCGCAAAACCCTGGGCTTTCGTGACGCTCGTGCGGATGCGGCCGTCGGCCAGCAGGACGATTCCCAACATCGCGCGCCAGCGAGCCAAATCGGTCGGATCCTCGCGCAATCGGGAATCATCGGCGCGCCACGCCGCAAGTTCCGGGCGCTCATCGCGGAGGCGCGTCGCTGCCCCTGCGATGAGCCGCGACAGGACCGCGATCCGCTCGGTGCCGATAGCGAGCAGCGCCTGACCCAGTGTGCGTGTGACCAGAAATGTGAGGTCTGCATCGAAGACGCTTCGGATGCGCTGCAGCTGTGCCGCATCCGGTGCGCTTGCCGCCTCCAGACTGCCGGCGAGCAAGGGCAACCAGCGGTCCCGGCTCGGCAGCATGCCCGCAATCCGCTCGACGAGGCTGGTCCAGCGCAGATCTCCGAGTGCAAGCACGCGATCGACGGCGCCACCGTAGGCATCTTCCTCGTCGTACGCCAGAGCGCGCCGCGCGGCATCCCGGTAGAGGGACTCGGCGCTGTCATCGGTGCGCAGCCTCGAACCCGTGCCCGCAATGATCGGCAGCTGCGCCGCGAGCCAGCCGTTGAATGCATCGATCGTTTCGATGCGCAGGCGTGCCGGGTGCTGGCCCAGATCCAAGCCCAAGCGCTCCAAATGGCGTGCGGCGGCAACACCCAATTCCCAGGTCTGCCGATTCAACTCCGCAGGGCATTCCGGCAAGCGCGCCGCGTGCAAGGCTTGGACCACGCGCGCGCGCATTTCCTCGGCGGCGCGCCGCGTGAAGGTCAGCGCGAGTATGCGCTCGGGCACCTCGACCTGTCCGAGCAAGCGTAAGTAACGCTGCGCCAACAGCGTGGTTTTGCCGGAGCCGGCGGGTGCTTGGACGAGCACCGAGCCGCCCTCGAGAATCGCGCGCTCGCGAGCGAGCTGGTCGCCGACGCTCGGAGTGGCATCAATCATCGGTATCCGCCGATATGCGGCACAAACCTTGTAAGTGGCAGGTCGCGCAAGCTTGCAGCGTCGGCGCCACTTCCGCGCGGCCCGCGGCAAGCTCGGCCGCGAGTCGCTCGATGCGCGCCGACCAGACACCGAGCAATTCGCCGAAGCTGCCGAACCCCTCGAGCTTGCTGCGCCGCTGCCGCGGCTCGAAGACACCGGCGCGCTCGGATTCGGCGACGAAGCGGCTATCGGCCGCATTGACCTGGCCATACGCCACGGCGACCAAGCGTTCGGCGTACTGCAACGCATAGACCGGCAATTGGGGATTATCGGGTCGCGGGCCGCGCCAGTCCGCGTCGCTGAGGCCCGTCTTGTAATCGATGAGGACACGCGCGCCGTCGCGCAGCCGATCGACGCGGTCGATACGGCACGCGAATTCGACGCCCGCATGGCGCGCAGGTTGCCGGCCTTGCTCCAGTCGCTCCACTGCGAAGGGCTCGCGCTGCCGTTCCACGTCGAGCCATCGATCGAGCAGACTGCGCATTCTGAGGCGTTCACGCGTGCGCCAGCGCGCGCCGGGATCGCGGACCGCGCAGCGCGCCTCGATCGCGCGCGCGATGCTCGCATCGAGCAACTGCGCGCGCGCCGCCTCCCCCAGCGCCTCGAGCGCCGCCGAATCTTGCAATCTCGCCCAAACCCCTTCAAGCGCATCGTGCACGAGTTGACCCCGCTCCAGCGGGCTGAAGCCCGGCGTCGGCAACGCGAGCGCGTCGCTGCGCAGTCGCGTGTGCGCGAAACCGCGAAAGGCGCAGCGGCTCTGTGCCCGCAAGCTCTCGACGCCGCGCGTGCGTTCAGATTCGCCGAACGGCGGCCCGCAATCGTCGAGCACACGTTCGAGCGCCGGCGCGCGACGCCGGCCGTGGAGCCAGTGAGGTTGCGGTTCGGCCGCAGCGGAGCGCAACGCGGGCAATCCGGCGGGCAGCAGCGGACTCGCCATCGTTGCGCGTGACGCGTCGGAGTTCGCATAACTGAAGACGATGCTGGGCGCACGCGCACGCCAGCGCTGCTGTAGATCGCGCGCCGAGTGCAGTTGCGATTGCACGGTCGCACCCGCCACGCCGTAATCTCTCTGCAACGCTACGGGGAGCAGCGGATTCGGCTCCGCGCGGGCCGGCCACCGATCCTCCGAGAGTCCCGCGACCCATAGACCGTCGTATTTCAGCCAGGGATCGCTCAGCTCGCCGCTGACCCATATCGGCGGAATTCCCGTCTGCGGCTGAAACGGCGTGTCGCGCGCGGCGGTCGTCAGCAGACGCTCCGCCGCTTGTCGCGAGAGCGCGCCGAAGAATCGATCGGCGAAGGCCAGCGTGGACAATAATTCGCGCAGTCGCTCGGCCGCTTGGTATTCGCCGCTCGACCAGCGATGGCGATAGCCCCAAGGTCCGCTCTCGAACGCGGCAATCCATAGAGGCACCCAGCGACTCAACGGGTGGGTACCGTGCGATCGATCCAGCGTCTGCGTGACCGCACGCAGTCGCACCAGAGCATCGACCGGTTCCATCGCAAGCTCGCGCGCAACGCGGTCCGACAGTGCGAGCCATGCCGCCAAGGGCAAGTCGCTCGGCGCGCGCGTCCGCAGGCCGACGTCGAGCAGTGCCGAGCGACTCGCGTCGGCGGAGGATGCTTGGTACTCGGGAGCGCGCAACATCGCGCTGAAGCGCTCGAATGGCACGATGCCGCGCGCGAGGTTCAAGGTCTCGAGGGCGATGCGCACCGACGGGTAGTCGGCGAGCGGAGCACCGCCGGCGAGCGCATAGGCCGCGACTCCTGCGGTGCCCGGTAGGCAGAAGCGCTGCGGTGCGAGCGCCGCGTCGAATGCGTCCAGCGCCTCGGCGCGCCGCGCGCGTAGGTCCGGCACGCAGACCCAGGCGCGAAAGCCCGGGTCTGACTGCAATCCGGATCGCGCCCAATCGGCGATCGCCGCGAGTTCCGTGTCGGGATCGGGCGCATCGAATAAGGCGCAGGCGACCGCGGCGGGCGCTTGGGCCGGGCGCACGAGCCCGCGTGCGTGCCGCTCCAGCCATCGGCGCGCCATCGGTCTCCATGCGGGACTCTCTATCCAAGAGACGGGCTCCGGCGGCTCAGCGAAGGTTTGCAGCAATTCATCGCTGCTGACGCAGCCGAGTTCGCGGCAGCGCCGATCGAAGCCTCCAATCCATTCCAGTAGAGCGTTCGATTCCTCGGTGGAATACGCCGCAAGCTTTGCTAGCGGTATTCCATGTTCCACCATTGCACGCCGCGCGCGCTGTGCCGCGGCAGCGGCGCCCGCGGGCTCGAGAACGCTCTCGGCGAGTTTGCTGCCTTGCACGATGGCCAGCCACAACTCGCGCTCCTCGATCTCGTTGAGGACGCGCAGCGCCGTGGGGTCCGTCGACTGGCGCCGCAGATGCTGTTCGCGCAGCCACGACGAGAAATCGCGAATGCGCGGCGTCGGCCACACGGCGATACCCGCGTCGCGCCGGGATCTCTCGGTGCTATCGAACAGGATCGCCGCGAGCTCTGCGGTCGGCGTGAGGACCGTCGTGCCCGCCGCGAGGGCGGTCCCTATGTCGCCCGCAACGCCCGGCGAGTTCAGCGGGCCTGCACCTTGCCGGCGGCGGCCACGACCTGCAAGGCCGGCGCGGCGGTTTCGCTCCCGAGCAATTCCTCGATGCGATCGAACACCGTCCTCAACACCTGAGGCTCGGGCAAATTCGTAATGCGAAAGAAATTGCGGTCGGCAACATTGAAACTCACGCCCGGCGCGACGAGCACGTGCTTCGTTTCCAACAGATCGAGCGCGAAGCGCTGATCGTCGAAATCCGGCACGGCGTCGGAGCGCACCTCGACGAATGAATACAGCGCGCCCATGGGCCTCGACAAGCGAAGATATTTGCTGCGCGCCACGCCATCGAGGATCGCTTGCCGCGATTCGTAGAGCCGCCCCCCGGGGCGCGTCAATTCGCGAATGCTCTGATATCCGCCGAGCGCCGTCTGCACGGCCCATTGTCCGGCGACGTTGCTGCAGAGACGCAGAGAGGACAGCAATTCGAGCGCGTTCAAGTACTCGCCGGCGCTTTCGATGTCCCCCGAAAATGCCGCCCAGCCGACCCGGTAGCCGCATGCCCGATAGACTTTCGAAAGACCGCTCATCGTGCAGCACAGCGTATCGTGCACCAGCGTCGCCATTGGAACGAACTGCGCGCCGTCGTAGAGAATCTGGTCGTAAATCTCGTCCGACAGCACGACCAGACGGTGCTTCTCGGCGATGCGCGCGATCGCAGCCAGGGTCTCGTATGGGTACACCGCGCCGCTCGGATTATTCGGATTCACGACGACGATCGCTCGCGTGCGTCGCGTGATCAGGGCTTCGATTTCCGGCGGATCCGGAACGAAACCCTGCTGCGGCCGGCAGGGATAGTGAACCGCGCGCCCCGTATTGAGGTTCACGGCAGCGGTCCACAGCGGATAATCCGGACTCGGCACGAGGACCTCGTCGCCCGGGTTGAGCAGCGCCCGCAAGCACAAATCGATGAGTTCGCTGACGCCGTTGCCGATGAACACCTCATCGACGCTCAACCCGCGCACGCCGCGCTCCTGCTGCTGCATGACCACCGCTTCGCGTGCCGGGAATATCCCCTTTTGATGTACGTAGCCTTCGCTGTGGCGCAAATTCTCGATCATCGCGAGGCGCATCGTCTCCGGCGTGCGGAAGCCGAACGCGTAGGGATTGCCGATGTTCAGGGAAATGATGTCGTGGCCGAGGCGCTCCAACTCGAGCGCCCGACGCGCCAACTTGCCGCGGATTTCATAACGGACGTTACTGAGGGCATCGCTGGGCCGCACGTGCAGTCGTTTACTCATGGGTGCAAGAATAGCGGAAACACCGGGGCCGCGGCCAGCATTTAGCCCGGCGGCGTCGGCGCCGGTAGCTGCCGCCATCGGTGGCAAGCGACCCAATGCTGCTCCGAGATCTGTTCCGGAATCGGCCGGGTCGTGAGGCATTCGGCCGCCGCGTAGGCGCAGCGGCTGCTAAAGACGCAGCCCTTGGAGACCTCGTCGACGCGCGGTGGCTCGCCGGCGAGCGGGTCCACGGGCGCGCTCGAACGCAAGGGCAGCAGCGCGGGCACCGCCGCCAACAACGCGCGGGTGTACGGATGCGCGGGCGCGGCGAACAGGCGATCGCGCGGCGCGATTTCCACCGCACGACCCCCGTACAACACCAATACGCGGTGACTGATGTGGCGCACGACGCCGAGATTGTGGCTGATGAACAGGATCGCCATGCCGAGTTCAAGCTGCAAATCGTGCAGCAAATTGACGATCTGGCCTTGGATCGACACGTCCAGCGAACTGACGGCTTCATCGCAAATCAGGATTTTCGGGCCGGGCATCATTGCGCGCGCGATCGCGATGCGCTGGCACTGGCCGCCGCTGAATTCGCGCGGATATCGATCGCCCAGACTTCCCACCAGGCCGACTCGTTCCAACATGCGGTCGATGCGATCTTGCCGCTCGCGCTCGTTCAACGACGGCTCGAAAATTCGCAACGGTTCGGCCAAAATCTCCGCGATGCGCATCCGCGGATCCAGGCTCGACAAGGGATCCTGAAATACCAGTTGCAGATTGCGCCGCTCGCGGCGCAGCTCGCGCGCGCCCATCGCCAATAAATCCCGGCCGCGCCAACGCACTTCGCCTCGCATCGCCGGAATCAAACGCAACAGCGCCCGCGCCAACGTGGATTTTCCAGACCCGGATTCGCCGACGAGCCCGAGTGTCTCGCCCGCCTCGATATCGAAGCTCACGTCGTCGATCGCGGCAAAGGCCTCGGGTGCGAGCAATCCCCGCGACGAGGAGAATTCCACGCGCAAGTTCTTGACGCGTAGCAGCGGCTCGTTCATGCCGGCATCGGGTGGTGACAAGCCAGCTGCGCCCCGGCGCCGATGCTCTGGAGCATCGGGCGATCGAGACGGCAGCGCGCGGTTGCATTCGAACAGCGCGGCGCGAACGCGCAGCCGTCGACGCGAATGCCCGGATCCGGCGGTTGACCCGGCAGCGTCGGCATACGCTCCTGGTGTATGCCCGTCAGAGCGGGCGCACACTGCATCAATGCGGCCGTGTACGGGTGACGCGGACGCGCGAACAGCTGCGCCGCGCTCGCGCTTTCGACGATGCGACCCGCGTACAGCACGATGATTCGATCGGCGAGACCGGCGACCAAACCGAAATCATGGCTGATCAGCACGATTCCCATTCGAGATTCGAGACGCATGCTGCGCAGCAGCTCCAGCACTTGAGCCTGTACGGTGACATCGAGAGCCGTGGTCGGTTCATCGGCGATCAGCAGATCCGGTTCGCACAGCAAACTCATGCCGATCAGAACGCGCTGGCGCATGCCGCCCGAGAGTTCGTGTGGGTATTGGCGTAATCGCCGCTCCGGCTCCGATATCCGAACGCGCGACAGCATCGCGAGCGCGGCCGCTTCCGCTTCGCGCCACGACTGGCCGCGATGGCGAACCAGTACCTCCGCCATTTGCACGCCGATCTTCAAGTGGGGTGTCAGTGCCGAAAGGGGATCCTGAAAAACCATCGTCAGCTTGGAGCCGCGCACCGCATCCAGAGCCGAGCGCGGCGCCGACAACAGTTCGTGTCCGAAAAACCGCACGCTGCCGCTCGCGCGCGCATTGCCCGCGAGCAGATCCATGACAGCCAGGAAAATCTGGCTCTTGCCGGATCCGGATTCGCCGACAATCGCGAGGCACTCACCCAGCGCGACCGACAACGAGACGTCCCGAACCGCGGCCGTTGCTCTGGTGCCGCGCAGAAAATCGACGTTCAGTCCTTCGATCTCGAGCGCGGGAGTTGCGAGCACAGGCGCCATGCTTCAATGCTCCTCGGTATCGAGCGCGTCGCGCAGACAATCGCCGAAAATATTGAAGCTCAGCAGCAAGACCGCGAGCAGCACGCCCGGCGTGAGCAATATCCACGGTGCCGCCTCCATTTCCGCGGCACCGTCGGCGATCAGGGTTCCGAGACTCGCATGGGGCTCCTGAATTCCGAGCCCCAAAAAACTCAAGAAACTCTCGAACAAGATCATTTGCGGCACCGTGAGCGTCGCATAGACGATCACCGGTCCAATGACGTTCGGTATCACGTGCTTGAAGATGATGCGACCCGAACTCGCCCCCCCGGCGATGGCCGCCTCGATGAACTCACGCCGGCGAATGCTCAAGGTCTGGCCGCGAACGATGCGCGCCATCGTGAGCCATCCAATCGAGCCGATCGAGATCAGCAGCAGCAACACGCCGCGGCCGAACATCACGGTCAGCAGAATCACGAAGAAAACGAGCGGCAATCCGCTCAATATCTCGACGACGCGCATCATCCACCGATCGATGTTGCCTCCGGCGAACCCCGCAACCGCGCCGTATGCGACCCCGACGACGAGACTCACCGAGGTCGCAATCAGCCCAATCAGCAGTGAAATTCGCGTCCCGTCGAGCGTCCGAACGAACAGGTCGCGGCCGAGCCGGTCGGTGCCGAGCCAATGGCCGTGCTGCGCGCCCGGCGCCACGGCGATGTTCGACCAATCGAGCGTGTCGAATCGATTCGAATCCACGAGGGGACCCACGATCGACACCAGCGCAACCGCCACGATGAATCCGGCCGCCGCCAAGGCCAGAGGGCTCGATTTCAGGCGCCGCGCGGTGTCGCTCCAGATGCCGCTCACGACTGGAACCGTATGCGCGGATCGAGCCACGCGTACAGAAGATCGACCAGCAACCCCATGCCGATCAGAAACGTCGAATAGACGATGACCATTCCCAATACGAGCGTGTAATCACGATTCAACGCGCCTTGAACCAAGTATCGACCGATCCCCGGCAAACCCGAGATCGACTCCACGACCAAGGATCCGGTCATGATCGCCGCCACTGCCGGCACCAGGTACCCTGCGACCGGCACCAGCGCCGGCCGCATCGCGTGGCGCAGGATCACGGTGCCGAGCGGCATTCCTTTTGCGAAGGCCGTGCGTATATAGGGGCTGCGCAAGACTTCGATCATGCTCGCGCGCGTCAGCCGTGCGATATAGGCGAGCGGCGGTAGGCACAGCACGGCGACCGGCAGCACGAGATCCGCGGCCGATCCGGGCTCCCACCCGGCCACGGGCAACCAATGCAGATGGATCGCAAACACCAGACCCAGAAAGGGCAGCAGAACGAACGAGGGTATCGCGACTCCGGCGACGGCGAGCGCCATGGTCGCGTAATCGATCATGGAATCTTGATGTAGCGCGGCCAGGGTGCCCAGTGCGACGCCTACACACAAGGCGATCGCGATCGCGATCGCCCCGATCGTCGCGCTGACGGGCAGCCCCTGGCCGATGAGCTCCGTCACCGTGACGTCACGATATCGGTACGAAGGACCGAAATCTCCGTGCGCGAGGGCACCCAGGTAGCGCCCATACTGAATCCACAGCGGTTGATCGAGGCCGTAAACCGCCTCGAGGTTGGCCATGGCGTCGGGCGGCAAGCTCTGCTCGGCGTCGAACGGACCGCCGGGAGCGAGGCGCATCAAAAAGAAACTGATGGTGATGATCGCCAACAGCGTCGGAACAGCACCGCCGAGGCGTCCTAGAAAATAACGGATCGTCCGCATGCCCATTTTTAAGTGTATCCATTGACCGCTGTGTGGACAAGGGAGGCGACGATCCTTAAACTAGCGCGCCGATGGATTAGCGTTCCGCGCCAATCCTAATCCGCTTCCCGAGGTCAAATGGAATCTACACGCCCCATTCGCTCGCTCATGCGCGGGCTCGATGCGCTGACGGTTCTGAATCTACGCGACGGTGCCACGGTATCGGAGCTTGTACAAGATATTCGTCTACCGCGCACGACCGTGTATCGCATTTTGGAGACGCTTTGCGACGCGGGTTTCGTCTATCGCAATTCCACCGACGATCGATATCGCTTGACGATCCTGGTGCGCGGCTTGAGCGACGGCTTCGATGATGAGCCTTGGGTCACGCAAATCGCGAAGCCGTTTATCTACGATTTGTCGCGCGAAATCGCCTGGCCCGTGGCTATCGCGACACTGTCGGGCACGTCGATGCTCGTGCGTGAAACCACGGACCACAGCAGCCCGCTGGCCGTCGAGCGCTACTCGGCCGGCTTTCGCGTGCCGTTGCTGACGAGCGCGACAGGACTCGCGTATCTCGCCCACTGTCCGGCGACCCAGCGCGACAGTCTGATCGACGTTTTAGCGCATTCCGGCAAGCCGGAGCATGGATTCGCGCGTTCACGCGTGCAATTGCTGCAAACCTTGCGCGAAATCCACGCTCAAGGGTACGCGACGGCCAATCGCAGCCGGCCCGCATCGGACGACATCGCGATCAGCGTGCCCGTGGTGCTCGAGGATGCGGCGCTTGCGGGTTTGACGATGCGATTCGCGGCCGCGGCCATGGCGCTGCCGGTTGCGGTGACGCGATTTCTGCCCAAACTACGTGCATGCGCGGATAGAATTCGCGCCGATTTTTCCGAACAACAGACCACGGTAAGCCGTACGAGCGCGGCCACGACGGTCTCCTAAGGAGTCTCAATGCAGAAGATCATGGTGTGCATCAAGCGCGTGGTCGATTACAACGTGCGCGTGCGCGTCAAGCCCGACGGCAGTGGAGTCATGCTCGACGGCGTGAAAATGAGCGTCAATCCGTTCGATGAGATCGCGCTCGAGGAGGCTTTGCGCATCAAGGAACGGGTGGGGAATGTGGAGATCGTCGCGGTCAGCATCGGCGTGTCGGATACACAGCAACAATTGCGTACCGCGCTCGCGATGGGCGCGGACCGGGCGATACTCGTGCAAACCGACACCGCCGTGGAGCCATTGATCGCGGCGCAAACCTTTCTTGCCTTGGCCAAGAAGGAAAATCCGGATCTCATTTTCCTCGGCAAGCAAGCCATCGACGATGACGCCAATCAGACCGGGCAGATGCTCGCCGCGCTTTGGGAGCGACCGCAGGCCACCTACGCGTCCAAGCTCGACATCGCCGGCAACACCGCTACCGTCACCCGCGAGGTGGATGCGGGCTTGGAAACCATCGAGGTCGATCTGCCTGCGGTGGTGACCGTGGATCTGCGCCTCAACGAACCCCGTTACGTGAAGCTGCCGGATATCATGAAGGCCAAGAAGAAGCCGCTCGACGTGACGTCGCTAGACGCGCTCGGCGTCGCCGCCGCAAGCCTGCTAAAGACAGTCAAAACGGAACCGCCCGCGCAGCGACAAAAGGGAGTTCTCGTCAAGGATGTTGCTGAGCTCGTCGATGTCCTCAAGAAAAAGGGTTTGATCTAATGCTCAAAATACTGATTGTCGGTGAACATGACGGCAAGACGCTGAACCTCGCGACGCTTAAATGCGTCACCGGCGCGCAGGGGCTGCCGGACGCGCAAATCACGATAGCCTTGCTGGGCGCGGATACCGCAGCGGTTGCCGCTCAGGCCGCCGCAGTGCCCGGCGTGCACAAGGTGCTGCGTGTGGACCGCCCCGAGAACGCACATGCGCTCGCGGCGCTCTACGCACCGCAAATCGTTGCCCTGGCGGCCGATTACACGCACATTTTCGGTCCGTCGACGAGCTTCGGCAAGGATCTGATGCCGCGCGTCGCGGCGCTGCTCGGCGTGCCGCAAGTCAGCGATCTCATGGCCGTCGAGGCCGCTTACCGGTTCAGACGTCCGATCTACGCGGGAAATGCGATCATCACGGTGGAGGCCGATCCAGCCCGCAAGCTGGTCGCAACCTTGCGCGTCGCTTCGTTCGAAGCCGCGCCGTCCACCGGCGGCAGCGCCAGTATCGAAACGCGCGCCGTCGCTGTCGCTCTGCCCTCGCATACGCGCTACATCGGCGCAAAATCCGGCTCCACGGATCGCCCCGACCTGCAGACCGCGTCGAAGGTCGTATCCGGCGGCCGCGCACTGGGAAGCGCCGAGAACTTCAAGCTGCTATTCAGTCTGGCCGACAAATTGGGCGCGGCCGTCGGCGCCTCGCGGGCAGCCGTCGACGCGGGATACGCCGCCAATGAGATGCAGGTGGGTCAGACCGGCAAGATCATCTCGCCGGAGATTTACATTGCAATCGGCATCTCGGGGGCAATTCAACACCTGACCGGCATCAAGGACGCCCGCACCATCGTCGCGATCAACAAGGACGGCGAGGCACCGATCTTCGAGGTTGCGGATATCGGTCTGGTCGGGGACTTGTTCCAGATCGTTCCGGAACTGCAGCGGCTGATCTAAACGCCGGGCAAGGCGCCCAAGGTCGCATCGATCGCAGCGATCAACTGGTCGGCGTGCAGGCGCCTAAACGACAGCGGCGGCCTGAGCTTCAGGACATTGCCTAGCGGGCCCTCCAAGCCCGTCAATATGCCGTGTCGTGCGCGCAGGGTATTGACGATGCGCTTGGGCTCGGCTTTGAGCTCGAGTCCCAGCAGCAATCCCGCGCCACGGACCTCGCCAAGGGTGGCGTGGCGTGCCGCGAGCGATTCGAGACCCGCACGCAAGTAAGCGCCGGTCTCCTGCGCATTCTGCTGCAAGTGCTCGCGCTCCAAGACCTGCAATACCGCAAGACCTGCAGCCGCCGCGACAGCGTTGCCACCAAAAGTCGAGAAAAATCCGTATCTTGCTTGGAATTCCTCGACTACCGCTCGGCTCGAGATCACGATCCCCAGCGGAAAGCCGTTACCGACCGGTTTGCCGAGCGTGACGATATCCGGCTCGAGCCCGCGGCGTTCGAATCCCCAAAAATGCGACCCGGATCGTCCCAGACCATATTGGACCTCGTCAGCGACGATCAGCGCTCCGGCATTCCGCGCGCGCGTCGTAATCTGCGCGAGCCAGGCAGGCGGCGGATCGAAGATCCCATTGCTGGTCAGCGCAGTATCGATATAAAACGCAGCCGGCGCATACGCCCTCGCGCGCAGCTCCGCGAGTGCGCGCTCAGCGTCCTCGGCCGCAAGCCCGAGCTGGGCCTGACTCGCATTTGCGAGCGCGCCTAGGCCCCGTGGCGGCGCTTTGAGCGCCGCCACATGCGGCTGCGACGCTTGACCGGCGGACGGCGTCAACGCGGCCACGGCATCCGTAATGCCGTGATAAGCGTTCTCCATGATGAGCGCACCCTGGTTGCCCGTCACCGACTGCGCGATACGCCAGGCGACGTCGTTCGCCTCGCTGCCCGAATTGACGAAAATGCAGGTATCGAGATGCGATGGTAGGCGCGCGGTAAGAGCCTCCGCATAATCGAGAATCCCTTCGTGTAAATAGCGGCTATGCGTCGCCAGCGTCGCGCACTGTCGCTGGATCGCCGCTGCCACCGTCGGATGCGAATGCCCCACGTGCGCGACGTTGTTGTAGACATCCAGAAAGCGCCGGCCCGCGGCGTCGATGAGCCAGACGTCTTCGCCGCGGACGATATGCAGCGGCTCGTCGTAGAACAGTTCCGCACCCGCTCCCAGAAGCCGCGCGCGCCGCCGCCGCAGGCGTGCAGCCGGCGGCAGGGTGCCCGCCGCCTCGTGCCAGGCCGCCGTCAATTCGCCTCTCCCAAGCGTCGTCAGATGCTCTAGCGAGCACCCCGCATGGGCCGCCGCATCGCGCAGCGCCCGCGCGCCCCCGAGATCGTTTCGAGAGCGCCATGCCTGCACCAAAAGCGTCACTGCATGGCGTGCCGTGATGAGCTCATAGAGAAACTCGATTTCCGCAGTCTGCAGGGGCTGAACCTCGACATAACCCCGCAACAGCGCCGTCAAATCCTCCTGTGCGGCAATCCCTTCGGTCAGCAGCTCCGACATCGCAACGGCCGGCTCGAGGACCCGCGGTGCGTGGATCATATCGCCGAAATCGACGATGCCGACGATCTCTTGCGCGTCCTCGTCGACGAGCACGTTGCTCGCGTGGCAATCGCCATGGATCGCCTGACTGGGCAAACCGCGCAGCGCGGGTAGCTTCTCGGCGAACGCGTCGACAATGGCCTTGACGAGGCGGCCCACGTGGTCGTGCTCGAGGTCGCCGACGATCGCGGCGAGTTCCGGCAGGCGCCGCACGTCCCAGACCAGCGACTGCGCGAGCTTGGGGTGAAAAAATCCTTGCAACGCCCGATCGAGGCGGCCGATCGCGTAGCCGAAGCCGCGCAGCAGCCGGGGATTGGAGGTCGACGCCGATAGCGGTTGCCCGGGTAAATATTCGATGAGCAGCGTCGAATACCGCGCGCCCGCGCATTGGAGCATGCCGACGGGGGCACCCAATCGAGTCGCTCGAAGTCTCGGCACCGGTAGCGTCGGGTCTTGCTCGGCCAAGTGACGCAGCACCGTGACCTGGCAGTCGACCGTCATCGGATCCGCGGCCAAGTCGAGTATCTTCAAGACGCAGCGCGTGCCGTCGGCACTGCGCAACAGAAAGTTGTCGTCGCGCTCGCCTGCGAGCGGTGTCAGCGCGGCGTCGATGCCGTAGACCTCGCGAGCCACCTTGGCCGCCTCGCATAGGGAAACGCCGGACGACGTAGTCCGCAGCGCTAGCAAGGCACGCGCCGCATTTAGAGCTGCGCTAAGACGTAATCGGCGGCGGAAACCTTGAATTCGCCGGGAGCCTCGACATTGACATGGGTCGCCACGCCGTCCTTGACGATCAGCGCGAAGCGCTGACCGCGCTGGCCCATGCCATGACCCGTCGCATTGAGCTCGAGTCCGAGCGCTTTGACATAATCCCCATTGCCGTCGGCCAACATCAGGATCTCTTCGCCGACCTTGCCATGCTTGCCCCAGGCATTCATGACGAAAACGTCGTTGACCGCGGTGCAGGCGATCGTATCGACGCCCTTCGCCTTGATCTTGGCCGCAAGTTCCACGTATCCCGGCAAGTGCCGCGCATCGCAAGTCGGCGTAAATGCTCCCGGCACGGAAAACAACACGACGGTCTTACCGGCAAACAACTCGTCGGTCGTGATCTTCTTGGGACCGTCCGCCGTCATTCTCGAAAAGCTGCCCTTAGGCATTTTATCGCCCACTTTGATCGTCATACCAGGTCTCCTTAGCTGAGGCGGTCCGAATAGAGCGTCCAGAGCTTGAGAATCTTCGGGCTCATATTGGGAACCGTCTTCAATGAAGCAAACGCTTTCTTGGCGTCGGGAATATCCTTCAGCTGGGCCTGCGCGAGACCGAGGTAGACATAGGCCTCGTCGAGGTGCTTGACCGATCCCTTCTGTAGACCGTCGTTGATGGCCGTGGCGGCATTCTGGTAATCGCCGAAGCCATAATAGACCTCACCGAGTTTCACCGAGAGCTCGCCGCTGGGACTCTTGGCGGCTTCGGCGGCAAACTGCGGCAAGCCTTTGCGATCGGTATCCGCGCGCGACTTCAACGAGGCCTGCAGACGCGTAGTGCGCTCCTTCTGGTCGGCGCCGATGAGCCCCGATGCGATGCCCTTGTCGAGCACCGATTGCGCCTCACCCGGCAATGCCGGTGCATCCGCAAGAAGCTGCGCCATCTCGATATAGTTGCTTCCCGAACTAAAGGAGTTCGTCGCCATCATTACCCGATAGATCATGAGGATGTTGCGATCCTCTTTTTCGTCCTGGATCACGAAGCGCAACAGCTTGTTCCAATAATCGGTCTTGCCGTTCAGACGGATCAGATCCTCGAGAGCGGCAATCGTCGCTGGATTGTCGTTGTTGTCGAATGCGCACTGCAGTTTGAACAGATACAGATTTTCCTTGGGTGTCTCGTTGTTCTTGTGCGCGAAGGCGATCGACTTATCCGACCAGATCACGGCGTTCTTGCAGTCCTTTTGCAGATAATAGCTCTGCGTGATGATCGCGTAGCTATCCGAATTGGCGGCCTCGGTTTCGACGAGTTTCTTGCCGTAATCGATTGCCTTGGCGTATTGCTGAAAGCTGTAGCTGATCTGGAACGCCGCGCGCGTGTAGCGCATCGTCTCCTCGGCGGTCGCCGCGCCCGTCGCCAGCGCCTCTTCGTAGGCGACCAGCGCGGCCTTGAGATTGTTGGTCTTGACGTAGGCATAGGCCTTGAGCTCATCGATCGTCTTGTGATCGAAAGGCGTCAGCGGGCTTACGGCTTCGGCCTCCGCGAGGTGTTTCAGACCCTCATCAAACTGATTGCCTTGCAGGGCCTTCTGCGCCGCGATCATTTCCTTGGCGATCGAACGGCTGATTTGGGGACCCTTGGTATCCTTGGTATCCGCCGCGTCCGCCCATGGTGCGCTGAGGACCAGGCCAAGACCGCCAATGAGCAATCCGAGACAGAGTTTGGAGGTCCAGTTGATCGCCGGGTGAAGCTGGTGTTGTTTTTTTGAATTCATCGTTAGCAATCCTCGTTATCTACTTCGGGAACCGCCGTTCAAACGAACGGCGCGCAACCCGAGCCGAAGGGGCTGGCGCGCCGAAGCACATTTGAGTAACGCCCGCCCTAGAAAAAGTCGTTGTTGACGAAACCGATTTTCTTCAAACCACGGCTCTGCAAATCCGCCAGGGTCTGCGCGACCTTTTCGTACTTGGCGAACTTATCGACCGTAATGTGCACCTCGGGCTGCGGCGACTTGGTAGCCTCGGAAGCAACATAACTTTGCAGAGTCTTGCGATCGACTGCCGCGCCGTTCCAGAGCAGCGTGCCGTCGAAATCGATCGACAGATTGACGATCTCCGGAGGCGGCGGCGGAACAAAATTAGGCGGCGGCGGCAGCGGATTGTCGATTTTCACCGCATGGGTCATGACCGGAATCGTGATGATGAAGATGATGAGCAACACCAACATGATGTCGATCAACGGAGTCATATTGATATCTGAATAGGACTCGCCCTCGCCCGCGCCAACATTCATAGCCATTCGAACTAACTCCTAGCGAGTGACGACGCCGAGATGATCGGGTTCGGTCAGAAATGCCACTTTGCGGATGCCGATCTGCTGAGAAGCCACGAGAACCTGGCCCACGAACTGATAGCGCACATCGGAATCGCCGCGGATGTGCACTTCGGGCTGCGGATCGATGCGCGCGATGCCGCGCAGCTCATCTTTGAGCGCCGCGAGGTTCGGCAACAGCTTGGTGTTCCAATACATGTTGCCGTCCTTGTCGACCGAAATCGTGATGTTTTCGGGTTTGGTCTGGGTCGGCAGATTGGTCGCCTTCGGCAAGTTCAGGTGCACCTGCGCCACGATCACAGGAATCGTAATAATGAAGATGATCAGCAGCACCAACATCACGTCCACCAAGGGCGTGACGTTGATGTCCGACATCACTTCGCCTTCGCCCTTCCCGCCGACGTTCATGGCCATGGGCTTGACTTCCTAGCGCGCAACTGCAGCGGCGGGCTTGCCTGCCGGCGGCGTCGTCGGGCTGTCACGACCGAGTCCGAGCTTCGACCCGGAGAGCACATAGGCATGCAATTCGTGCGCGAAGTGCGTCACTCGCTCTTGCACGTTCTTGTTTCGGCGCAGCAGCACGTTGTAGCCGAGCACCGCCGGCACCGCGACCGCGAGGCCGATCGCCGTCATGATCAAGGCTTCGCCTACAGGGCCCGCGACCTTGTCGATCGACGCTTGTCCCGCGAGGCTGATCGCGATCAAGGCGTGGTAGATGCCCCAGACCGTGCCGAACAAGCCGACGAAGGGTGCCGTGGAGCCGACCGAGGCCAGCACGGGCAGCCCCGACTGCAAACGGCTGATGACGATATCGGCCGTGCGGCTCAGCGCCTCGGACATCCATTCGTTGGCGTCGATTGCACCCTCAAGCCGTGTCTTATTGAGCTCGTGATGCTCAAACGCCTGCTTGCCGGTTTCGGCGAGCGCGCGGAACGGGTTTGACGCGCCCTTGAGCTTGCTGATCGCATCGGTAAGGCTCGTCGAGGTCCAAAACTCTCGTTCGGCCTCGATCGCATAAAGACGCAACCGACGTTGATCCAAGGCCTTCGTGATCATGATGAACCACGTCAACAAGGACATGATTAACAAAATGGCCAAAGTCGTCCGCGCGACGATGTCGCCTTGGGCAATGAGTGCGCCAAGGCCATACGGGTTTTCAACAACTGTCTCTGACATGGACCGATTCCCTCTACTTTAGGCGAGTTTATTTGATGTCAACGCAATAACAATCCGGCAATAAAGTACGTATTCGATTCAATTCTTCAGTTTCCAGACGATCGGAACGGCCGCCGTCGTCTCGATCGGCTTGCCGTCTTCCATCGCCGGCAGCATACGCTGACCGCGTACGCCCTTCAGACAGGCGTCGTCCAAGCGCGGAAAGCCGGAACTCTCTTGAATACTCTGATCGACAATGCGCCCATCCGCCGCGACCGTCAATTTGACGACGCACCGGCCCTCCTCGTTGGCACGCTTGGACGCGTCGGGGTAATAGTCTTCGCCGATCTTCAGCGGGTGCTTGGGATCCATGCGGATGTTCGTATGCGAATGCTGGGGCGCCGGCGCCTGGGCGACCGGGGGTGGTACGTAATTGGTCGTCGCGACCTGTGTAATGGCGGCCTCCGAGACCGGCGCGGAGATGTCGACGAACTCGGGAGGCGGCACATACGGCTTGATGTCTTCGAGTTTCGGCGGCGGCGGCGGCGGTTTGTCGTCGGGCTTCGGCTTGTCGATCTCCGCGATTTCAACCGGCGGGATGATCGTTTGCACGATGCGGCGCGCGAGTCCCGAATAGAATCCATAGCCGACGACGATATGCAGCCCAATGACGAGAAGGAAGATGAACCCCTTCTTGCCCGAAAACATTGATGGTTCTTCGTAGTTATACATAAGTCTCGCGACCCTATTCCCCTGTCTCTTACGTTGAACCGCGCAAGATGCGCCCCCAAAACTGCGCGTGATTCGCCCCCCCCCGAAGAACGGTCGCCGCGCATCGCCGAATCGCGTCCTGAATTTCTCAGTGAGGGTATTCCCAGTTCCCTTCAGCTGCTAAAGAGCCTGACACATAAACCGCCCGAACTGCAAGCGCGAATTGCAGCCCAGAAAAGCGCAATTGCCTCCGGTCGCGGCGGCTTACCCGCCACTGCGTTCGCCTCGGCCGCGCACTGCAGCGATCTTTCAATATATAGTCCACACGGTGCACTCCACATGGGCGACAGAATCTCATGACGGCTGCCCACCGCGGCTTCACTCCAGGTCGGTCACCGCGCCGAGCGTTGCGCTGCTGACACACTTGGCGTACTTCGCCAACACGCCCCGCCTCGGATTAGGCCGCGGCGCTACCCATGCCTTGCGACGGCGTTTCAGTTCGGTCGCGCCGACCTGCAAGCGGATCTCGCGGCGCTTTGCATCGATCACGATGCGGTCACCATTTTTGACCAATGCAAGCGGGCCGCCGACTGCGGCTTCGGGCGATACATGGCCCACGACAAAACCGTGGCTGCCGCCGGAGAACCGCCCGTCGGTGATCAGCGCGACGTCGCTGCCGAGTCCCTTGCCGACGATGGCGCCCGTTGGACTCAACATCTCGCGCATGCCGGGGCCTCCTCTAGGTCCCTCATAGCGAATGACGACGACATCGCCCGCCCGAACGCGCCCGCCCAGGATGCCTTGCAGCGCTTGCTCCTCGGATTCGAAGACCCGCGCCGTGCCGTCGAACGTCAATCCCTCCTTGCCCGTGATCTTGGCAACCGCGCCTTCGGGGGCAAGATTTCCGTAGAGAATGACCAAGTGGCTGTCTTTCTTGATCGGATCCGCGAGCGGCCGCACGATTTGCTGATCGGCCGGATACGGTTTGACGTAATGCAGGTTCTCGGCGAGCGAACAGCCGGTGACCGTGAGGCAATCGCCATGGAGCAGACCGGCATCCAACAAGGTCTTCATCAACGGCTGGATTCCGCCGATCGCCACCAGCTCGGACATCGAAAAACGTCCGCTGGGACGCAAATCCGCGAGCACCGGCACGCGCTTGCCGATGCGCGTGAAATCATCGAGCTTGAGCTTCACCTCGGCGGCCGAGGCCATCGCCAGCAGATGCAGTACCGCGTTCGTCGAGCCGCCGAGCGCAATGACGACAGTGATCGCGTTTTCAAATGCCTTGCGCGTCATTATTTGGCGCGGCAAAATACCTTGCTTGATCAAATTGACGACTGCTGCGCCGGCGCGAGCGCAATCGTCGCGTTTTTGCCCCGACACCGCATCCTGCGCCGAGCTGTTCGGCAGACTCATGCCCAAGGCTTCAATCGCCGAGGCCATCGTATTGGCCGTATACATGCCCGCGCAGGACCCCGGACCGGGGATCGCCGTGCGTTCGACGAACTTCAGTTGTTGCTCAGAAACAGCACCGCGCGCGTAGCCGCCGATCGCCTCGAACACGGTCACGATGTCGCTGCGATCGGGGCCCGGACGAATCGTTCCGCCATAGACGAAAACGCCGGGCCGGTCCAGGCGCGCGAGCGCGATCAGACAACCCGGCATGTTCTTGTCGCACCCCCCGATCGCCACCACGCCGTCGAAGCCTTGCGCTCCGACGACCGTTTCTATCGAATCGGCGATGACCTCGCGGGAAACCAAGGAATAGCGCATGCCGGGCGTGCCCATCGAAATCCCGTCGGACACCGTGATCGTATTGAAGGTGATCGCCTTCGCACCCGCCTCCTCGACGCCGGCCGCCGCCACGCGCGCAAGTTCATCGATGTGCATGTTGCAGGGCGTTAAATTGCTCCAAGTCGAGGCGATTCCGACTTGCGGCTTCTCGAAATCGGCATCGACGAAGCCGACGGCCCGCAGCATCGCGCGACCCGGCGTCTGCTTGATGCCGTCGACGACCACACGGGAAAATTTACGCGTATCGACGGCAGCGGATTTCTTTTTGGCCATGACTCGCAGTTCTTTTGGGATGATCTAGCGGGCGGGAAGCATAAACACGCCGACAGCGATCGCGCAATGCCGGCGTGCATCGCGCGAGGGCCGGCCGTGCGCTTGCGCGGCTTAGCGCGTGCTGCCGTAGCGCGCCAGCAGATACCGGTATACGCCGCGCACGCCCTGAGCCTCGGCGCCGACGCTGCGACCCGGGCGATCCTTCGAATTCCAGGCGTACAAATCGATGTGTATCCAACGCGGTGTTTCCGTCACGAAACGCTTGAGGAACAAAGCGCCGAAAATCGCGCCGGCCAAGCCCGATGGCGATACATTGTTCAAATCGGCGATCTTGCTGCCGAGTTCGTCGTCATAGGCGCTCCACAGCGGCATCGGCCAGAGCGGGTCATGCTCGATCGCGGCCGCGCGCGCGATATCGCCGACGACTTGCTCATCGGTTCCGAACAGCGCGGGCAATTCCGGCCCCAATGCCACGCGCGCAGCCCCCGTGAGCGTCGCGAAATCGATGATCAAATCGGGTTGCTCGGCGTCTGCGAGCGCGAGCGCATCGCAAAGTACCAGCCGCCCTTCCGCGTCGGTGTTGCCGACCTCGACGCTCAAACCCTTGCGCGTCGCCAGCACGTCGCCCGGCCGGTAAGCGTTGCCGCTGATCGAGTTCTCGACCGCCGGAATCAGTACCCGCAAATCGGCGCGAACATGGCCTGTCATGAGCATGTGCGCGAGCGCGAGCGCAACCGCCGCCCCGCCCATGTCCTTTTTCATGAGTCCCATGCCGGCGCTCGCTTTGATGTCGAGCCCGCCGGTGTCGAAGCAGACGCCTTTGCCGACGAGCACGAGTTTCGGCAGGCCGCCATCGGTGAGCGGCGACCAGCGCAACTCGATCATGCGCGGCGCCGCCGCGCTGGCGCGGCCTACCGCATGTATCGCGGGAAAATTCGCGCGCAGCAGATCCTCCCCGACCCATTCGGCGTAGATCGCGCCGTGACGCTCCGCGACCCGCTGCGCCACGGCCGCGAGTTCGGCCGGCCCGAAATCGGCCGCCGGGGTATTGATCCAATCGCGCGCCATGCCGAGGGACTCGGCGGCGGCCGCGACATAGCCGATATCGGCATTCTCCGGCGGCGCGAGACTCGCGCTGCCGTCCGGCTTGACGCGCTTGTAGCGTTCGAAGCGATAGGCGGCATACGCGAATCCCAATGCAATCTGGGTCGCCTCGCCGGCGCCGAAGGATTGTTGCAAAGCGAAGCGTCGCGGCGGTAATCGTTCGGCGATGCCGGCCGCATGCCACAAAGACAATGCGCCATGCCGTTTACCGAGACCGCCGAGTGCGGCGGTCAAGCCGCCTTGCGCATCGGGCAGCAATACGACCCGATGCCGCTCGCCCTTGAAGTTCTGCTCGCCGATCCAGCGCTTCTGCAAAGGCGTATGCTCGGCCGCCCAAGCCTCGATTTCATCCTCGTAAAGCAGCCACAAAGCAATCGCGGCGCCGCCATCTGTGTTCATGAGCATAATTCCTTGGAGACTAAAGCGTTCGGGACCCATGGCCAGACCTTGCATGATAAGAGATTATATGGTGCTATTTGCGGCTTCTTATCGGGCTCGTCGCTTTCGGGGACCCGCACGGCGGGTGTGCTCGGGATCCGGAGCAGGGTCTTGCATTTTCAACGGGACGAGTCGGTTTACCAGGAGATGAGCATGCGTTTGTATTCGCAAAAAGATGTCGACCACAAGGCGCTGCGTGGAGCGCGGATCGCAGTTCTCGGGTACGGCAGCCAGGGGCGCGCGCATGCGCTCAATCTGCACGACAGCGGATACGACGTCGTCGTCGGGGTACGCAAGGGTGACAGCTGGAAGAAAGCCAAGAAAGACGGGCTGACCGTGTTGGAGCCCGCGGAGGCCGTCAAAGGCGCGACGCTGGTCGCGATGCTGGTACCGGATTTGACGCAAAAGGCCTTGTACGAAGAAATCAAGCCGCTGTTGGAGAAGGGCGCGACGCTGCTGTTCGCGCACGGCTTCAACATCCACTTCGGCCAAATCAAGCCGCGCAAGGATTTGGATGTCGTATTGATCGCGCCGAAGGGTCCGGGCGACCTCGTGCGCCGCCAATACCAACAGGGGCGCGGCGTTCCGTGCCTGATCGCGGTGGCACAAAATGCCTCGAGGCGCGCCAAAGCCAAGGCACTCGCCTATGCGGACGGCATCGGCGGAACGCGCGGCGGCGTGCTCGAGACGAGCTTTGCGGAGGAAACCGAGACGGATCTGTTCGGCGAACAGGCCGTGCTCTGCGGCGGAGCGACGGAATTGGTCGTCAAGGGCTATGAAACCCTGGTGGAAGCGGGCTATCAGCCGGCGGTCGCCTATTACGAATGTCTGCACGAGCTCAAGCTCATCGTCGATCTGCTGCACGAAGGCGGCATCACCAAGATGCATCGATTCATCAGCGAGACCGCCAAATACGGCGACCTCACACGCGGTCCGCGCATCGTGAACAAGGCGACCAAGAAGGAAATGAAGAAAATCCTCACCGAAATCCAAGAGGGCAAATTTGCGCGTCAATGGATCGCCGAGAACAAGAGCGGTCGGCGCAAATACACCAAGCTGCTCAAGGCCGATATGAGCCACTCGATCGAGAAGATCGGCGCGAAGCTTCGTGCCCGCATGCCCTGGTTGGAATCCGCAAAGAACTGATACGAGTCGTCGGGTCATGCCAGCGCAAACGATGTTCGAGAAGGTATGGGCGGCGCACGAGGTGGTTGCGGAAACCCCGGACACGCCTGCGATCCTCTATATCGATTTGCACCTGATCCACGAAGTCACGTCGCCGCAAGCATTTGCTCTTTTGCAGGCGCATGGACTTCCCGTGCGCCGCCCGGACCGCACGCTCGCGACGATGGATCATTCGACGCCGACGCGCACCGAACAGATCTTCGGCGACGTGCCGATCAAGGTCGACGCAGCCGCCAAGCAAGTGCGGCAGCTCGAACAAAACGCTGCGAATTTCGGCGTCGAGCTGTTCGGACTGCGCGATCCAAGGCGCGGCATCGTGCACGTCATCAGCCCCGAACTGGGCACGACGCAGCCGGGCATGACGATCGTCTGCGGCGACAGCCATACGAGCACGCATGGTGCCTTCGGGGCACTCGCCTTCGGCATCGGCAGCACGGAAGTGGGCCACGTCTTCGCGACGCAATGTCTCTTGCAGCGCAAGCCGAAGACCTTTGCCGTGAATGTCGCTGGCCGTTTGAAGCCCGGTGTCACGGCCAAGGATTTGATTCTCGCGATCATCGGCAAGATCGGCGTATCGGGCGGCACGGGTTATGTCTTCGAATACCGCGGCGAGGCAATCCGTGCGCTATCGATGGATGAGCGCATGACCGTCTGCAACATGTCCATCGAGGCCGGAGCGCGCGCCGGCATGATTGCGCCGGACGACACGACTTTCCGGTACCTCGCAGACCGGCCGCGCGCGCCCCGCGGAAAGGATTGGGATGCGGCCGTCGCCCGCTGGCGCGCACTTGCGAGCGATCCGGGCGCCCGGTTCGACGCCGCCGTCGACATCGACGCCGGCAGCCTCGAGCCGATGATCACCTACGGTACGAATCCGGGAATGGTGTTACCGATTAGTGCGGCCATCCCCTTCAGAGCGGCAGATGCCGTCAACGCCAAGGCGCTCGAATACATGGGCTTCCACGAAGGCGATGCGATGCTCGGCAAGCCGATCGACGTCGTATTCATCGGCAGCTGCACGAATGGGCGTCTCGAGGATTTGCAGGCCGCTGCGCAGATCTTGAAAGGTCGAAAAGTCGCGAGCGGCGTGCGCCTGATGATCGTGCCGGGCTCGCAGCAAATCAAACGCGATGCCGAGGCCGCGGGTCTTGCAGAGATTTTCATCGCGGCCGGCGCCGATTGGCGCGAGTCAGGCTGCTCGATGTGCCTCGGCATGAACGGCGACACGGTGGGCGCGGGCCAATACGCGGTCAGCACGAGCAATCGCAACTTCGAAGGCCGGCAAGGAGTCGGCGCCAGAACCCTGCTCGCAAGCCCCTACACGGCCGCGGCCAGCGCCGTGCACGGAAAAATCTCCGATCCGCGCAAGATGCTCTGATGGAACCGATCAAGCAATTGCGTTCGACGACGGTCGTCATGCCGTCGACCAACATCGACACCGACCAGATCATTCCGGCGAGATTCTTGACGATCACGACGAAGCTAGGCCTCGGCAAGTCGCTATTCGCGGATTGGCGCTACCTACCCGGCGGCGAGCCGAATCCACGGTTCATTTTGAACCAAGCCGCCGCTGCCGGCAGCCGCATCCTCGTCACCGGCCATAACTTCGGTTGCGGTTCATCGCGAGAACACGCGCCCTGGGCGCTGCTCGACTATGGTTTCCGCGCCGTCATCAGTTCAGGCATAGCGGATATCTTCTGCAGCAATTCCCTCAAGAACGGTCTCTTGCCGATCGTCGTCGATGCAGCGACGCATCGCTGGCTCTTGGAGAATCCCGGCGCCGAAGTGCTCGTCGATCTGGAAACGACGCGTCTGACCTTGCCGAACGGAATCAGCGTGAATTTCCCGATCGAAGCATTCGCACGGCATTGCTTGTTGAGCGGCGTCGACGAATTGGGCTACCTGCAGAGCCGGCTCGCCGATATCGAGCGCTACGAATCGCGGCACGCGGCCGCGTGAACCGCAGATGCACGCGCTGATCGCAGTTCTTCCCGGCGACGGCATCGGCGCCGAGGTCACCGACGAGGCCGTGCGCGCGCTCGAAGCCGTGGCGTCCCGATACGGGCATTCGTTCCGGTTCGAAGCCGCGCTGCTCGGCGGCGCCGCGATCGACGCCACCGGCGATCCGCTGCCGGCCGCGACGCTCGCGGCCTGCCGGCGCGCCGACGCGATTTTGATGGGCGCGGTCGGCGGCCCGAAGTGGTCCGATCCGAACGCGGCAGTGCGGCCGGAACAGGGTTTGCTGCAGCTGCGCAAGGCGCTCGGCCTATTCGCGAATCTGCGGCCCGTCGTGCCGCATCCGGCGGTGCTCGATGCATCGCCGATCAAAGCCGAATTGCTGCACGGTGTCGACATCATGGTCGTGCGGGAGTTGACCGGCGGAATTTATTTCGGCGAAAAACACCGCACCGAATCCGAGGCCACCGACATCTGCCGCTATACCGTGGCCGAGATCGAGCGCGTCGTGCGCCTCGCCGCGGGACTCGCACGCGAACGCAGCCGCAAATTAACCTCGGTCGACAAGGCGAACGTCCTCGAAACCTCGCGTCTATGGCGCGGCGTCGTCGAGAGGCTGCTGCCCGCCGAATTCCCGGAGGTGCGGTTCGAACACATGTTGGTCGACTCGGCGGCGATGCATCTGATCAAGAGACCGCGAGATTTCGACGTCATCGTCACCGAAAACATGTTCGGCGACATTCTTACCGACGAAGCCTCGATGCTGGCAGGATCGCTCGGCATGCTGCCGTCGGCGTCGTTGGGGTCGATGAGCCGCAGCGGACTCTATGAACCGATCCACGGCTCGGCACCCGACATCGCGGGCCGCGGCATCGCGAATCCCTATGCGACGATCTTGAGCGCCGCGATGTTGCTGCGCTATTCGCTGCAACTGGAGCCGGAGGCGCGTGCGCTCGAAGCCGCGGTCTCGGCGGCTCTCATCGGCGGTGCGCGCCCTGCCGATCTCGCCTCACCGGGCATGCCGGGCACGACGACGCGCGCCACCGGCGACGCGGTGCTGAGGGCCTTCGCGCTCAACTGACAAGACCTTCCGGGCTGCGGCGCCGATGCCGCGCCGATGCCGCGCCGATGCCGCGCCGATGCCGCG
>Ga0187862_10000210_pt1 | contig 68376 bp, 60 predicted proteins | sample June2016WEW_10_1_FD_133003 | JGI IMG/M metagenome (GOLD analysis project Ga0187862, IMG submission 133003) | Peatland microbial communities from SPRUCE experiment site at the Marcell Experimental Forest, Minnesota, USA - June2016WEW_10_150 | ecosystem: Environmental > Terrestrial > Soil >... | reverse complement strand
TGATCCCAGCCTTCCGGATCACCTCCACGACGGGGACACCAACCTCTGCCTGTTTCAGCACCCCCACGATCTGCTCCACACTGAATCGCTTCTTCTTCATCAGCAAAAATCCTCCGCCCTCTTCAGGCTAGGTTCTCGCCGAAGACTAACATTCAAGCTGGCTCAGAAATACCGGGGCCGATCACGGGTTAGGAGAGATTTGATGGGTGCAGGGGCTTGACTTTGAGAAGCGCAGACCTAGCGCCTGCTGGTCGATGGCCGAATGGAGCTAAACCGCCAGACGTGGTATATCGGTAAAGACATGTCCGTCCTACTTCGATGGTGGAGGCTCGCCAGCGCGTGGGCTGCCTTGAGGTGGAGTCTGATCCGCGTTCGGCAGGCCTTGGGCGTCGGTGAGCCAAGGCAGTGGCGGGTTCGTCCACGCCGGGTTCGGTATGCGCTAACTGCGCGCTTGCGCGGCAGCAGCGACATGAAGGTCTTTTGGCAGATCTTCACTTTCGATGAGTATTCGGTTTTGCGGAACCTTCAAGGAGTTTCCCTCGTCCTGGACCTGGGAGCGAACGTAGGTTACTCTTCCGCCTATTTCTTAAGCTGCTTTCCCGGGGCGCGCGTCGTCGCCGTTGAGCCCGACGAGCAGAATGTGGCTGTCTGCAGGGCGAATCTCAAGCCATACGGGGATCGTGCGCTTGTTTTACACGGTGCGGTGTGGTCTGGAACCACGTCATTGAGCCTTTCAAATGGAGCTGCCGGCGACGGTAATGAGTGGGCGCGGAGGGTAACGCAGGCACCGGAGGGTGCAGCGGGCAAAGTGCAGGCGTGGGATGTCGGCACCCTGATCGACAAATCGGGTGCGAAAGTTGTCGGTCTGCTGAAGGTCGATATTGAGGGCGCCGAGCTGGAGGTGTTCGGCACGGGTGCGAGCGCGTGGCTGACAAAGATCCGCAATATCTGTATCGAGCTGCACGGGCCGGATTGCGAAGAAGCATTCTTTAATGCCCTGGCTGGCTTCGACTATGATTTAGAGCACTCCGGTGAGCTGACGATTTGCAGAAACATGCGGCCCGGGGACTCAAGCGTCCGCGATTGAGTGGAGCAGCGTCTCCATGTGTGCGCCCGGCTCCACCGCGGACTGGTAGTACTCCCATGCAAGGCTCCGGAGCTGCTTCGCGTCTTCGGGACGAGAGAGATAGCGGTCGCAAGCTGAAATGCACTCATGGGCATTCCGATATCTCGCAAGCGGGACGTCCGGCGGTAAATATGACGCAGCAGACTCGTAGATGAGACATTGTGAGGCGGCAAGCGATTCTGCCAGTTTGAAGCCCAGCGATCCAAAGAGCCCTCTGAAGCCAATGGAGATCAGATGCTCACGTGCACGGCGAACATATTTCCCCTGACGAGGCGGTAGGGTGGTTAACAGGTCGCGATAGTGCTTCTGCGCGAGGATCGATGGCACAAGGCCGCCGACGACTCGATCCTTGAATTCGGCTCTGAGCGCCAACAATAGTCCAATCCTTTCCTCGTTAACCTGCTCATCGCCCGGGCAATCGTATGGCTCCCACAGCCGGGCCTGAAAGAGGATTGTCGGTGAGGCGGGCTCGGTTGGCCGTCTCTCGAACTCCCCTACCAGTGGGACGAGCAGAAACTTCTTCCAAGCGGCGCGACGCCGGACGACGTCCGTAGGGCCGAAAAGGCTTAGCAGACTCACGGTCGCTTTCCACGAGCGGCAGGCGTAGTTCAGTCCGAAGAGGCGAATCCGGTCCTCGGAATTAAGGTTTTCCTCTCTAACGCAACGCTTGAAATAGAAGTCGCAGCCCTGGAGCTCAGGGAGGATTCTGTCGCTGTGATCCCAGAGATCGATTCCAGCCGTGCGAGTGCCTAGATCGAGAACTATCGCGTGTTCCCCTATTTCGGAAGAACGCCGCAACCTGAGTTTGATCAGGCCGTTCGCCTCCAATTCGCACAACCCCGTGACAGTATTCGCGATGTGGAAGAGATCGGCGTCGGCACCGAGGATGCAAGAAATGGTTTTCTTCTGTCCCATCCGGCTAATCCTTCCCCCGCATTTCCCCCGTTTGGAGGGGCCCGATTGACGATTAATACCTTAGGTTTTGCAGCAAATCCGCAGTCTGTTCAAGCTTGGACATGAGAATTTTCTCATCGCTCAGGTCGGCAGGCATCTCTGCAATTTGGCGTAGCCGGTGTGCTGCGCGGCGGGTCCGGTGCTCGTCGCTCCGTCCCTTGCGGTCTCAATTCTCTCTCGTGCACGCGACGATATTCCAGATGTCCTCTTGATCGGCTGAAAGCAGATTCCGCTCTGGGCTCACATACTCTCCGGTTTCCGCGATGAGGAAGCTGAAATTCCGTATCGTCGATAAGAAGCGCAGGTTTTCGCTTGGATCGTGCCCGATTCGTCGGGCTACCCTGGGATTGGCTTCAAGTGAGATGACGCAGTTTCTGGCTTGCCGGATGGTTCGCTCCGCTCCTTTCAATACCTCTGCTTCACCGCCCTCAACGTCGATTTTGATGGCGACATTCGGCGCGAATACCCCAAGCGAATCGATGGATAGGACGTCGATTTCGCCGTCACCGTCGCACGGTGCCAAATAACGTGCGTGGTCAGAGCTTTCGTGTGGAGGACGCACGAGAATACCTTTGCCCGTAAACGAACTCACCGCCTTCGGTATTGCGATCGCAGGTATGTTCAACGACGCCAAGTTCATTCTGAGCACATCTTGAACTTCGCTGTTCGGCTCAAATGCCAGCACATGGCTCACATTGGAGCTGCGGGCAACGAAAAGCGCAGAGAATATCCCGATATCCGCTCCACAGTCAAAAAGAGTTAATTCTGGCCATCCCCCGGCGGCACGACAAAATTCCGTCACCAACCTCTCTTCGTACCCCTTCACGTCTCGTTCGTCCCAACAGCTATCCTCGCGGTAAAGGGGTGTGTGGAAGTTCAAATCGTTCAAGCGATAGCGTGCAATGACATCGAAGTGCCCCCCGCGCCTCGCGAGGGAGATCAGACGGTACCCTCCGCGAATGCCCGAACGAGACATCCACCGTCCCAATCGTAGAGCCCAAGGTGCACCGTCAAGGATCCTCTTCCTCCGATCATCGCTTTCCGAGGCTGCTGGCCATTCCTCAGCCGCCAGCGACTGAATCAGGGCGTCGAGAGCCCTGACCTGCCGAGCTCCATCGAAGTTGTCGGCAAACCATTTGCTTGGGGTAACTGGCTGGCCGTCCAACATTTCGATGAAACTTAAGAGGCGTTGTTCTACTTGTTCAGGGCTGTCTTCCGGAAAGATACATTCGAATGGGACGCCTGCCTGTTGGAGAATGCGCATCGTAGGGGAGTGGCGCACGACATAGGCCAATATGGGACGCCCCACTCGCAAATACTCAAAGAGCTTAGCCGGGACCTGGACCGTGCTTTGGGGTTGAATCAGCAAAAGCCCATCGGATTCGAGTGCCAGCGAGCGTGCTTCCTTTGGCGAAACGAGTTCGTTATTGCGAAACCAACCCTCGGTTTGAGCCTTCTGAAGGAATTCCGAGTCCGGCAGCTCTTCCTTATTCGCAACGCCGATTTGGCGAACCAGGATCGATCCTTGCTGCAAACGATTGCCCTCAAGCAGCCGCGCCACCCCATGGAGGATGGCCCGGATATTCCGGCCCCCGTACAGTTCTCCAACGTGGCTCAAGACTTTTCGGTCGCGTTGCGGAAGTGCATACGTCGCAATTTCATCCTCGGCGTCGAATCCGTTCCAGAGCGTGAGCGATTTCTTCTCGATTCCGAGGTAGCGGTGAGACCAAGCGCGTTGCATTGCGTCTGTATTCGCGAGCGCGAAGTCGGCTCGTTTCATGACGAGTCGCACGATGCTCCGGAGAATACTCCCTTGAAGGGACGTTAGGGCTCCAGGGAGCGGTGTGACTGGATCGCGAAAATCGGCAATCCATTTCAGATCTGTGAAAGCTACAAGACCCATGGCGACCAAATGTGTAGCCGCCGGTGGAGCAGAGGAGAGGATGACTATTTGCTGGTTGTCTCTCTGCTTCAAGAAAGATCTTCCGGCCTTCAAAGCCGACAGCGTCCACCGGGGCTTCAGGGTAGTGCCCCACAATAACTTGCGCCCGGCCCGCTCCAGCTGCCGTGCAAGCCCCTTTCGATATTTGCCATCCTGGGGATCCGCGACGTACTCGACATCCTCTGCTGCATCCTCGGCCTGGCGTGCTGCTGTGATGACGTGGCACTCGTAGCCGAGCCTCTTCAAGTATTTGTAGAACCGGTACGGTCTCGCACCGCCGATTTCGCTGTCGGGCGGAAAATGATAGGCGATCAGCAGCACCAGCGGGGTACCCACGAAACCTCCTTTTGCGTCGCTGGGTCCGGCCTGGACCGCGAGAGCGCTTTGAGAACTCATTCGCATCACCGGTTCAGCACGCAACCCTGGCCTGATGGAAAAGTCTTTCCTAAATCGACGACTTCGAAGTCGGTTACTTTCAACGGAAATAAACTGTGGGTATCGAAACCGACGTCGGCATACTTGGCGGTGGTGTCGGTGTCGCTCTGCGCGGTTAGGGCGATGTTGCCTTCATCGGAGAGGAACATGCCGTATTTCTGCATGGCGCGGGCGACGACGCGTGCCGATGGCGAGAGCTGAGACATGTCGTACGAGGCCTTGAGGCGAAAATGCACGCCATACGGTGGCGCGGAGGGAGGGCCTGGCGTGTTGGTTCCATGAGTGGCGGGATGGACATAGACGCCCGCGCGAATGCGCGCATGAGGAAGAATGAAGCGAATGGCGTGGTTGATGCTTCCCCTGGCCAGCTCGTCGGCGTTGAAGAGCAGCGGGGCGATGGGAAATCCGGCGGCATCGGCGCTGGTGCATCCTTCGCCGCGGCCGGAGGGCGGATAGATGCGATTGAGGTCCCACACGGCGAGGAACGCCGCGTCGAGGGCGCCGTTGTTGACAGTGGCACCGAAGGCTTCGTAGAGCTTGCCGTGACTGCGATCAACGACGTTCAGGTGGCAATCGTTGTTGTTGTTATCGCATTGATAGCCGGATACCCCTTCGATGCCGCCCCCGACGGGAAGCGGCACGGAGGGGACGATGTCGGAGTTCCAGTAGAAGAACCCACGAACATTGTGAATAGGAACGAGGGGCGTGTGGGCGTCGGCCTGGAGGACACGGATGCTCCAGTCGACCTGCATTTTTCCGCGGCCCCATCCGCCTGCATCGGCGAGCCAGTTGATGATGGTGGAGGACTGCGGGTCGACGGGATCGTGGCTGATGTCCTGGGTCCAGATGGCGCCGGGGGGGAAATAGGGAGCAGGCGCGGGAACCTGGTCTAGCCGCGCGGCCCTGACCCTGGCAATGTGGTTGTGGAGCGCGAAGGCGGCGATGGCCACGATGCCGAGGATGGAGAAGACCGACAGAAGCTTTTTGGTGTAGACCATAACGGTTCAATGTCCCTTCAGGGGTGCGAATCGGTGGATAGGGTTTTGGTGATGCCAATGGCCGGGGCGCTGAGCGGGACCGCGGCGGTGACGGGTGGCTTGCGCGGGACGAGGTGCGCGGTGTCGAGGGACGGGCTCGTGGATTCCGGCTGGTTTCGATTCCAGATCTCAAAGAGCGGGCCGCGCGTGAATAGGAATTTGTAGAACGCGCAGATGGCGGCGGCGTTGAGGACCAGCAAAGCGCTGGCCGGCGCGGCGATGCGATGGAGAAGCGGGATGCGATAGCGCAGGCTGGCGATGGCGGCGCACAGGATGGCAATTTGCAGCGTGGCGAAGACCGCATAGAAGAGAGACTGGAGGCCGAGGATCATCGAAGAGATGATGAGGAGAATGAACAGGTAGGGCACGATGAGCCGCAGAACCTTGTGCGAGACGAGCTGGAAGAGAACGCGATTGCGCGGGGTGAGGGTCCAGGGGGCGAGCTGAAAAAGCTGGAAGTTGCCGGCGAGGGTGCGGATTTTACGGTGGAATTCGTTCTCGAACTTCTGTGGCCATGTGTCGAAGCCGCGAGCCTGGGGATCGAGGACGGATCGATAACCCTGACGGATGATGGAGAGCGGCTGAAACATGTCGTCGAGAATGATGCCGACTGGAAGCGGAGTTGCGAGCTGGCGGCGAATTGCGTAGAAGCCACCGTAGACACCGACCGGAGAGTCGAAGAGAGCCTCGGATTTGCGAATCCACTGTTCGTAGCGCCAGTACATTGAACTGACCGCGGCAGAGGCGGCGTCATGGGCGTCCTGTCGCAGGGAGAGCTCGCCGGCCACGCAGCCAACTTGCGGATCGGCAAAGCTGCTGACGAGGTGCGCGATTGCCCCTTCGGCGATCTCAGGGCGGATGTCGACGAAGAGGAGGATGTCCGCGGTGGCCTGGGCGACTCCCGCGTTGAGAGCGGCCGCCTTGCCGACGTGCATAGGCAGGGAGATTGCTTTCAGGCGCGGGTGCTGCTGGCTGGCGAGGAATTCCGCTGTGCCGTCGGTTGAGCCATCGGAGACGACAATGATCTCCTTGATGTTGGGGTAATCGAGGTCGATGAGATGTTGAAGTTTGTGCGACAGCAGCGAGATGCCGTTGTGCACCGCGAGCACGATGCTTACGCTTGGAGTGATTGGAGCAGCTTGCCGTCGGCGTGGCCGGAGGTGAGCTAGTAGACCCATCGCCAGGGGATATCCCAAATACGTGTAGAGAATGCCGGCGAGTGACAACCAGAAGACTAATCTCACTGGGCGCCTCTTCCCAGCACGATGGTCTTGATCGTCTCAAACATGATGAGCAGATCAAGGCCGAGCGACAGGTGCTTGACGTAGTAGAGATCGTATTCGAGCTTTCGCTTTGTCTCCTCCAGGCTCGCGCCATATTTGTATCGAACCTGCGCCCAGCCTGTAATTCCCGGGCGGACCATGTGCCGAAGTTCGTAGAACGGAATTTCTCTGTTGAGCCACTCCACGAACTCAGGGCGCTCGGGGCGGGGGCCGACAAATCCCATTTCACCGCGGAGAACATTCCAGAGTTGCGGAATCTCGTCTAGGCGAGTGGTGCGCATGAACCTGCCGAGCGGCGTGACCCGGGGATCGTTCTTGGTGGCCCACACAGCGCCATCCATTTCGGCGTCCTGCCGCATCGTTCGAAATTTAATGATGGAAAAGGTACGCCCACGTAACCCGATGCGTGTCTGGCGGAAGAAGATAGGGCCTGGCGACGACAGACGCACGGCCAGGATCAAAAACGGAATAAGAGGCAGGCAGATCAACAGCCCGGTTAACGAGACAGCGATCGAAACCAGGCGTCTGGCGGCTTGCTTTGCAAACTTCACATTGAAGCCATTTGTGAAAATAAGGGTGCTGGGATTGAGCCCGTCGAGCGGCAATTTACCGGTGACCCTTTCCATGAGCAGGCTTGCATCTTCGATTACTACGCCTCGCAGCCGAAGCTCGAGCAGTTCGCGAGTGGGCATCGCTCCGCGTCGGTCCTCCATGGCGACGATCACGCGGTCGATGCGGGTCTTCGATTTGGCGAATGCGCGAAGATCGGCCACAAAATGCTCAAGATCTCCGCTGAACGGACCGGCACCCTCTCCGCGGACAACCTCCATCCCCGCATCGCGACGCGCACGCAGCGTCTCGGAAACAGTGCGGGCTCGCTCGCCAGTTCCGAGTACATAGACTCGTTCGCGGAAAACCGAAAGGCCAATGATCCACTCGTAGGCCGAGCGCCAGACTCCGAGGACAATGGCGAGAATAGCGGCGCCGACGAGAAGAACATTTGGGCCGATTTCTATATCAGGGTAGAGGTAGAGAAGAGCCGCGAGAACAAAGGACAGGACGCTAAGAACCAACAGGAGGCGGAAGTAGATTTCCCAGCGCCCCGCTATCCGCTGCGGCTCATAAAGATCAAAGTAGTACGAAAGAAGCAAGGTAAAAACCGTGATGCCAGCGATTTTCAGGATGCCGTTTTCATAGACCAAAGCAAGGTCCGAATCCGGCCCAACAAGAAACGCAGTGGCGAGCAGAAATGATCCACCCACCAGAACCGCTTCACAAAGAAGCAGCACCAGCGTTCGGGTCGGATAGTAAACATTGAACAGCCTGATCATTTCTGCTTATCCACCGCTTTGGCGGTTTGACTGGAGCCATCTAAGCCGCTGTTGTAGTAGTAGTTGTAGTTGTACGACCCCTTGTGTGGCGCATTCTTTACGTCATTGAGAACGAATCCAAGGATGCGCGAGTTGCCGAATGCGGCCTGGGTACGTCGAGCGACGTCGTAAGGTGTACTCGCACCGCGTGCCACGAGCAGAACCGCATCGGCGGCGCGCGCAAGGTCGATCGCGTCGGTTACCGCGAGCGCCGGCGGGGAGTCGATCAATATCCAATCGAAGCGCGATGAAACCTTGGCGATCAACTCTTCGATACGGTGATTTGCCACCAACTCAGAGGAGTTGTCTTTTGCCTTGCCTGAAGGAATGAAGGTCAGGTTGGATATGCCATTCACACCGGCACCATCCGCCATTTCCAGATTGGTGTCGCGCTGCATAACGTCCATCACGTCAAGCGATCCTTCGAGGTAATCCGATAACCCCGGGGAGTCGGAAGCACCTAGCAGGTTATGAAGCGTGGGGCGGCGCATATCGCCGTCAATGAGCAAAATGTTACTAACGCTGTTACGAGCCAGGCTCACTGCCAGGTTCGCCGCGACAAAGCTCTTCCCTTCCGAAGGCATACCGCTGGCGATAAGAATCGTCTTTAGCGGAGCCTCGTAGTGAGCTTGGTAAATGCGCGAGCGCAGACTTCGAAACTGCTCAACTCCTGAGCCGCGATCTGAGAGTGTCGGAAGAGAAAGAATGGCCGGCTTCCATGGATACCGCGCAATACTCTCAAGGTCAGATTCGGGCGCGACGAGCGGAGGCTCCTCAAGTGCGGACGCTGCCATTGGTGCGTGGAACCCGTTGAGTTTTGAAGCCGGCAGGCTCATACGCTCGCGATATGCCTTTTGAAGTGCTTCGTGGATGCGGCTCATAGCTCACCGTCCGTCAGAAATTCCGCGGGATCCGCGATGGGGCCGGCGGTACCGGAGATTCCGGTTTGCAAAGAGTTCGAATGTAACTCAGATTTAGCGATTGGCGTGATGACGAATGGTCGCGGGGTCAATTCAAGTTCAGCACTAACCGACTCAACAATTCGCGCCGGGACAGGCTTTATCTCTTCCACGTATGCGCTAACCAGGGCATGTTCGCAAATCAGATTGATTAGGCGGGGAATCCCCTTGGAATAGCGATGCACAAGCGGTATAGCGTCGGGTGAGAAGATCGGATGGGTGGCACCGGCAACTTCGAGCCTCCTCGCAATGTACGCCGTCGTCTCCTCGCTGCTCAACGGCCGCGTTTTGCACCATAGGGCGATGCGCTGTCGAAGCTGGCGAACAGCCGGATTGCGCAGTTTCTGCTCGAGTTCCGGCTGCCCGGACAAGACAATTTGCAACAGTTTCTCTGAGGCGGTTTCGAGATTCGTCAATAATCGAATTTCTTCAAGAAGGTCCCACGAGAGATTTTGTGCATCATCGATGACGATGGCGCACAACTCCCCGTTGCGGAAGCGCTCGATGAGCCAGCGATTGAGCTGCAGCAACATTCCCGACTTTGTTCGCGCGGCGGGCGGAATGCCAAAGTCAGCCATCACGAATTCGAGAAAGTCGAGCACATCGAGGCGTGGGTTAAAGACGAATGCAGTGGAAATGCGCTGGCCCTCAAAAGAATTCAGAACGCTGTTGAGCAGGGTCGTTTTCCCGGTGCCCACCTCGCCGGTCATCACAACAAAGCCCTTGCGTGCGGCAACGCCGTATTGCAGGCATGACAGAACTTCCTGGCTCTGCGGCATCAGGTAAAGAAACCGCGGATCGGAGCAGGCTCCGAATGGTGGATCGTTTATGCCGAAGAAGGGTCTGTACATGGTTATCCAAGCACGCTTTCGATGGGTTTATTGGCTCGCGAGAAAGGATTCCAGCGGCTGCGAGTTTTAGCGGGCTGGGGAAGGCCGTCGATCCGAGAGATTGTGGCCAGGGTCGGTAGCTTGGTGAATGCCCAAATGTCTCTTTCATTGCGCAGCGAGGTATCGCGATACTCAAGCAATGCCGCAATCAGCAGGCCTAATACCAGACCGCCTGCAAAGCCGCCACCGGCAAAGACAATCCGGTTCGGGAATGTCGGCGCGTCAGGAAGATTCGGAGGATCCATGACTCGGAACTGTTCGCCCTGTTGGCGCTGCTCGAGTGCGGTTGCCATGGAAGATTCGTTCATCTTTGTAAGCAGCGAGTTGTAGAACGCCAATGCGGTCTCATGATCGCGAGTGAGCTGCTTGTACTCTTCGTCGACTTGAGGACTGGACTGAAGCTTCGACTCATAGGCGCGAACCTGCTGCTCAATCCGAGCCTGCTCCTGTTTTGCTGCATTCAAGGCCACCTGCGCCCCGTTTAGCTGAGCTTTGAGCTGGAGAAGCTGCGGGGAATCGGCATGGTTGACTGTGGAAGTTGCCGAGACCGGATTTGGCTCGGCAGGGGCACGCGCAATTTGAGCCTGGAGGTCGGCAATTTTGCGCGAAATCGCGATCACATCGGGGTTATCAGGAGTTTCGACAGCCACTAATGCCTGCTTTTGTTCAATGAGAGACTTAAGCTCCGTTCTGCGATCATCCGCAGAAACGCCGCCGGCGGTCGGCTCTGCGTTCTGCAGTTCGTGCGCCTGCTGCGTAACCATTGACTGCAGAAACGTCACCTCTTGTTGTGCCCGGCTCATCGATTGATTGGCCGCGTCAAGCTGAACTGTCAGTGCCTGAAGCGTGTTCATGTTGGACGGTTCCTGCTCGGGGAGCATGCCGAAGTACTTTTGCTGGAACGCCGCGAGCTTGGCGTCCTGGTCGTCAAGTTTTGCCTTCGCATCCGCAAGCTGCTGCTTCAGAAAGTCGGTTGTGCCTTCGGCAGATTGCTCGCGCGCGTTCAGGTTCTCGCTGACGAAAAGTGAAGTGATCTCGCCGCACACCTGTTGAGCAGTGCGCGGATCCTGGGCCTTGAAGGTGACGAAGAAGCCCGGCATCCCGTGCGAATTCTGGCTGGAAGGGATCGGCTTCACTCCAATTGCTTTCTGCGTCAACTCGACGCGGTCGTCCATTGTGGCTCCATGACCCGCGTACAAATTGAATTGCTCGATGATCGGCTCAATCCGTGAGCGGCTCAGGATCTGCTCCCTCATCGACGCGAGCCGTTCGCCGAGATCTTGAGTAACTACGGGCGTTACATAGTCTGTGGGAACCTGCTGCTGCTCGATGAGCACCAGCGTTTGCGACACGAACTGGGGCGTGATTATATAGGCGACGCCAATTCCGACTCCGAGGAAGGTGATTGCGCAGATCAGAATGAGCCAGAATCGCCGTTTCAGGATCCCCCCGTAATCTTCCACTGTCAGTTCGCGATGCCCGAGCATAAGATTCCTTTCAAACTCTATTGATTCTTCAGGTGTTTTTCCCGAGGCGAATACGAAATGCCGAAGCTGATCACCTGCAGCGCCTGGTCGAGGGCGTTGCTCGGCAGTGCGGAACTCGACGATTGATCGTTCGCCGTATAACTGGCGAAGGCCGTGAAGTACCGGCTCATGCGCCAGGTAACCATCGCCGCACCAAACTTGCCGTCGATTGTGCCTTGAGTGCTAAGTCCAGAAGTGCGCATATAGCCGCCCGAGAACCCCGTGGTCAACTTCTTTGCGAATTCCTTCGAGAAGCCTCCGCTAGCGGAATCGATCTCGCCTCCAACCAGGAATCCTCCTCCGCCGCTCGTTGTATGGCTATAGTTCAGACTGGCTGAGCCAAATCGAAATTGATCTTCGAATGATGCATTACCCGAAACTCTCGTGGAGAACGGCACAATCGCGCTGTTCGCACCGACGACCCACTCCGGTCCAATGACGCCATCTGTCGTGATCTGGCGGGTCCAGTGCCGTTCGTAGCCGAAAAGAGCAGAGTTCGTCATCAACGAAGTGGTCGCAAGACCGAGGCTCTCGCCGGGGTAGCTGTATTCCGTAAACAGGTAACGGGCTGAGAGTGAGTTTAGAGCATCGAGACGCCAGGTCAGCCCCGCGTTCGCGGTCTGAGAGTCGGTATCGATGCCATTCCCATCCGGGTAGCGCAGTAATTCATCATTACCGCCGAGATTCAGGCTTGTGTTGAAGTTAAGCGTGCGCTCGAATTGTGCATTCGCAGAATTATCGAAAGTGCTGGTGTTCACTGTCAGAATCGTTTGACTGGTCGAGGGCGGCGGAGTCGATCCGCCGATGGGTTCTCCGGTGCCCGCGACTCCCGAGAAACCCGTGGTCGGGGCCTCGCGCCGGTACCCCGCGTCGTCGCTCAACTGGAGATTCCACTTGCGCCGAACAAATCCCTGCGAGAGCGAGAGGTTGTCAAAAGGACCAACTCCGTAGGGTGTCCCGAGCACGGCCCAGCTGTAGCCGCCGGCCTCTTGCAAGCTGAATGGGAGGCGTTCGCTGAAGTTCGAATATGCGACATCACCGGAAAGAACGGCACTCTGCGAATCGTTAAAAGTTCCACCAAGATACTCGATCTCGGAATAGCGCAGGTCATAATGCGCGCTACCGGTGACGGGGATTCCCGGACCCGTTGCTTCGGGCACGACTTGCGCGAGCGCCGCGTTGGCCACGGTCACAACGAATGCCAGAAGTTTGAGTGCCGTTTTCATTGACAACACCTTAAGGAACTACGATCGTGTCCCCGGGTTCCAGAATCAGATTGCATTCGCTGATGCCCTTGAGCGCATCCTTATAACGCACCGGGATCTTCTGCTGCTTTCCGGTTTCGCCGCGCAGGATATACATCTTCTTCGTATTCGCGTAATCGGTAAGCCCGCCGGCATAGGCGATTGCATTGAGCAAGGTCATGCCGGGTGTCATGTCTACCGGCCCCTTTTTTTCAACTTCGCCGAGCAGGTACACGAGCTTGCTGTGGATCTGGCTGATCACGACCGAGACGTTTGGATCGGTGTAGTACTTCTTGAGTTCGGTTGCGATCTGATTTGCCAACTGCAGTGGCGTCATGCCGGAAGCCTGAACATCGCCGATGAGCGCCACCGTGATCATGCCGTCAGGCCGGACAAGGATGGTACCCGAAAGAGTCGGCTGATTCCAGACCGTCACAGTAAGCACGTCCGATGCGCCGATGACGTAGCTGTCGGAGTTAGTCCCCGCAGCAGGGCTTGGTGCTCCTTGAGGCGAAGCGGGCGCAGTGGCAGGCCCGGCGACCGAAGCGCCGCTCTGCGAATAACAGCAAACAGCTGCCAAAAGGAGCGCTGGCATGCCAAGCCTTCCCAGTTTCATAGCGCAACTCCGTTCCTGCCGGGAGCAGCCTGGTATTCCGCTCCGACCTGCTTGAGCTTGTAGAGGAGGGCCTTATAGCTGATCCCGAGTTCGTCAGCGGCTCGTTTACGATTTCCACCGGTTGCGATGAGGACTTCGGAGATCAACTGTCGTTCGACCTGGGCGGATGCGGCCCGCGTGAGGTCCTTCAGCGACTGAGGTCTTCGGCGCCCATTTGACTTTGCCGTCGAGGCCGCCGCTTTCAGCGCCGCTAGAGAAACTGACTGATCCCCAATGGCTACGAATGTCTTGATTGCAGTTTGCAGCTCCGGCAGGTTTTCAGGCCAGGTGTGCTCCATTAAAAACTCGACGATCTCCGCCCTAAGCTCCGGCTTGGGGCGATCGAACTGCTTCGAGTACTGAGTCAATAGGGCATCGGTGATGGCTAGAATTTCCGATTTCCTGCAGCGCAAAGGGGAAATCCGGAGCGTAACGGTCGAAACCAAGTAGTAGAAATCCTCTCTGACGTGTGAGGATTTGACCTCCTCGAAGAGCTCGCGGCTCGTGCCACAGAGGAGGCGGCTGTTCGGCGCCTCATCGCAACGAAAATAGTTATTGATGATGAGTTCCTGCAAGTCGAGACTCAGATCGCCAATTTCCGTTAGATATACCGTTCCCTTGGTAGAGAAGGCCGACAAAATACCATCAGCATCAGCATCGGCACTTGGAATCTCGATATAGTTGCTTCTCGACCGGCGTGACTGGGCGTGAATTTGCGCAGCAATCGAACGCTTCCCGACCCCATGCTCACCGACGATCAGGACTGGGCAGTCGCTCTCGGCAATGCGGGAAATCGCACGCTGAATCTGTCCCTCGACGGGGGCAAACTGCCTTGCAGGGACGAACGGTTTCGCCTGACGCCTCGTGCTTCGGATGACCGTGCTCTCCACCATAAAGGGTCCTGGGGCAACACTCTTGCCTTAGCAATGCGGCTTCCAAACATTTGGAACAGGGTGTGGAATGAGCATTCCATGCCATAACGTGCCATTTGAGAGGTTCTCACCGAGGGATGGTTGCCGAAGAAAGGGAAAATCCCTTCCCATTCGTCGGGAGGAATTGTGACATTGGTTTCCTCGGAAAGTGGAAAGAGTTTTCTCCTCGCAGGGGAAAGGCAGTGGTCTGAGCGGGCGAATTCTCATGGAATCTGCCTGGATTGGGCGATTCCACTTTTCGGCAGTCCGATTGCTAAGCAATGGGCACCGGATGGGATTGCCGCAGACTCCTTTTCGGGAGAATATGGCCCAAGGCACACTGACGCCACCAATTCCGAAGAACCAATGGTCGTTACAGAACGCTCATTTCATATGGGGTTCGGCGCTAATCGGCGCATTCACGCTGGCGGTGTACTATCGCGTGCTTGCCAAGCTCGTGATCGATTGGTGGCAGATACCCGATTTTTCTCACGGCTTCCTGGTTCCCGTCTTTGCCGCCTACCTGGTATGGACGAAAAGACAGACCCTCCTCGACACGAGACTCGCTCCCTCCTGGATCGGGGTTGCAGTTGTGGCACTGGGGTTGGGAGTCCTTGTCCTTGGGGTTTACGGGGCGGAGCTCTTTCTGGCGAGGATTTCCCTGCTGATCCTGTTGGCAGGGCTCGCGTTGAGTTTTGGCGGTCGGCCGCTCTTGAAGGAGCTTCGCTTTCCACTGTTGGTGCTGCTCCTGGCGATTCCGATTCCCGCGATCATCTTCAATCAGATCACCTTTCCGCTGAAGATCCTGGCTTCGAAACTTGCCAGTGCGTTGCTTTCTTTAGTTGGCGTGCCGGTTCTGCGAGATGGAAATGTCATTGAACTCCCCGCCATGAAGCTTGAAGTCGCGGAGGCGTGCAGTGGAATCCGCTCTCTCATGAGCCTGTTCACGCTGGCGATTTTCTACGGATACTTTCTGGAAAAATCCTTGGTGCGGCGGGTGGTCCTTGCGGCCGCCAGTATTCCCATCGCGATCGCGGCCAACGCTGTGCGCATCTTTGGCACGGGGGTGTGCGTCCAGTACTGGGATCCAGATAAAGCGGAGGGCTTCTTCCACGAATTTTCAGGCTGGGTGATGTTTGTCGTGTCTCTTGCGTGCCTGTTTATTGTCCATCGCACCATGATGTTGATCCCGGAGCGAAGGAGCCAGGCATGAAGAACTCTCGTTTCTTGACGATTCTCGTGTTGCTCGGAGGGACAGCATTGCTGCTGCACGCCCGTGGAGATACCGATCTTATTCCGGCGAGCGAGCCGTTGTCCCAAGTCCCGAACACGATTGGTGGGTGGTCAGGACACGATGTGCAGATCGACCAGGAAACGCTTGATGTGCTTGGGGCGGGACAGTTCCTGTCGCGCGTTTACACTCTGGGCGGAGAGGAGCAGCCGATCGGGCTCTTCATCGGCTACTTCTCGACTCAGCGTACAGGAGTCACCATTCACTCACCGAAGAACTGCCTGCCCGGCGCGGGCTGGGCATTCGAGTCTTCACGATACGTGAATCTGAGTGATGCCGATGGCAAAACCCACCAGGTGGGCGAATACATCATTGGCAACGGCGAAGATCGTCAATTCGTTATCTATTGGTACCAGGCTCACGGGCGAAGTATCGCCAACGAATACATGGCTAAGATTTATCTGGTTACAGACGCAATAAGAATGAATCGCACGGATGGCGCCCTGGTCAGGGTGATTACGCCAATCGGTTCCGGAGAGGGCACGTCGGCAGCAAGAACCAGGGCCGAAGCGTTTACTGCACAACTTGCACCGATGCTCCCTCGCTTCATTCCCAACTAGAGGATTGAAGAGAGCAATTAAGGCAACGCGCATAAGCATGTGTCTCAAGCTGGTTTTCGCGCAGTTGGCGGTTGGCACGAATGGAAGATTGCGAAAGGCTTTTTCAAGATTGTTCAATAGATTCGATGAAAGGTGGGGATTTATGAATCGGCGAGGAGCTTTTTTGGTGATGGTGTTCTTTGCCGCGGCCGCTCTATTGGCTGGATGCCACGGCGACCCGAACGTGCGCAAGCAGAAGTATTTGGAGAGCGGACAACGCTATAGCGCCGAAGGCAAATACCGGGAGGCGGCCATCCAGTTTGCAAACGCCCTGAAGATCGATAAAGGCTATGCCGACGCGCACTATGCGCTTGCGCAGACTTATGTGCACCTGGGCCAGTTCAGCGGGGCGTATGCCGAACTCGCACGCACCGTGGAACTGCAGCCGACAAATTACAAGGCCCGAATCGACTTGGGCAATTTGCTGGCTGCCGCCGGCAAGAGCGATCAAGCCAAAGAGCAGGCCGATGCGGTCATGGCGGCGCAGCCCAATAACCCAGACGCTCACGCTTTGCTCTCCGCAATTGCAGTCAGAGAAGGCCAAAAAGATCAGGCTTTGATCGAGATTCAGCGTGCCTTGCAGCTGGATCCCAATCGAGCAGCCTTCCACGAAGATCTCGCACTGCTGCAATCGGGCGATCCGAGCCAGGCAATTTCGGTAGAAGATGAATTGAAGAAAGCTGTCGCTCTCGATCCAAAATCGGTCAATGCCAAGATCTTTCTTGCGGAATTCTATGCGAGGAACAGCCGTTGGCAGGAGGCCGAAAAGACCGGCTGGGATGCCGTGGCAACCGATCCCAAGAACTTGGCCGCCAGGGAAAATGTCGCCAGCATCATTCTCAAAGAGGGCGATCAGGCGAGAGCCGAGGAAGTACTCCGGCAGGCGTCGAAGGATCTGGCCAATGATCCCCGCGGAGTGCGCATTCTTGCTGACTACTACGTGGGTTCGGGACAGATGGACAAGGCCAAGGCAGAATTCTCGAGTCTTGCCGCGAAGTATCCCAAAAACATCTCTGTGAAGAAGGGATACATTCGCGTTCTTCTTGAGACCAAGGACTATGGGACCGCGCAAACCGTGGTTGAAAGCCTGATGAAGACTGACGGTAAGGATCCAGAGGTTGCGGGATTGAATGGCATCGTGCTTCTCAATGGCGGGAAGGCTGGCGACGCCGTCAATGCTCTTCAGAACGCTGTCAGAGATTCTCCGAAAGACGCCTTCCTCCAATACTGGCTGGGCAGGGCGGCGATGGCAAAGGGGGATATCAATCTGGCCGAAAGCAGCCTTCGCCAGGCGGCAAGTCTGAATCCATCCAAGCTGGATGCGGAGGTGGAGTTGGCGCAAATTGCAGTTCAACGCGGCGACAAGGATCTGCTCGCCGACGTGGCTGGCAGGACTATCTCCGGGGCACCGCGGCTGCCCGAAGGATACGTTTGGCGCGCCATGGTGGAATTAAGCCGCAATGCACCGGATAAAGCTGAGGCCGACCTTAACACCGCAATAAGCATCGCCCCGAAGAGCCCGCAGGCCTATCTCGAACTGGGCAAGCTCCGCTTCGCGCAGAAGCGCTTCCCTGAAGGAGTCGTGCTGCTGCAAGAGGCATTGCAATGTGACCCCAATTCTTTCGAGTCTTTGCGATTGCTGGTGAGTTACGACCTCTACCAGAAGCAACCAGACAAGGCGCTGGCCCTCTTGAACGCGCAAATAGCGAAAAGTCCCAACAACAGTAGTTTCTACGATCTACTTGCGCAGTTCGAGATTCAGGAAAAGAAGCTGGACGAGGCGGCTGCAACCGCCCAGAAAGCGATCCAGCTTAATTCCGGAGATGGAGAGGCTGTGCTTCTGTTCGCTCAAATTGAGGTTCAGCGCGGGCAGACGGCGAACGCTATCGGTGCCTGGGAGCAGTGGTCCGCCGCGCATCCAAACGATGCCGGGGCATTGGCAATCCTGGGAACTCTTGAGGAATCGCGTGGAGATCTGGGCAAGGCAGAGACTGAATACAGGAAGTCGCTGCAGATCCAGCCGCAACAACCAATCGCGGCCAACAATCTTGCATATCGCATGCTACTGAACGGGGAAAACCCAGACGTAGCCCTCACGCTCGCGCAAACGGCCCGGCGCGGCATGCCTAATTCTCCCACCTCGGCGGACACGCTGGCGTGGGCCTACTACTACACCGGAGCCTATTCATTTGCCCGCGACCTGCTCGAGGACGCTGTCAAGACGGAACCGAACGATCCTGCCATGCAGTATCACCTCGGAATGGTTTACACCAAATTGCGAGATAAGAGTGACGCAGAGGCTCACTTGAAGAAAGCCGTTTCGCTGGCTCCCAATTCGCCCACGGCAAGGGACGCGCGAGCGGCGCTGGAAGGACTTGGCTAACCAGCGGCAAGCGAATGGCGAAGGCTGTCGAGGCGTCACGGGGGCGCAAATCGCACAGTGATGGGCAAGCATTCGGACTTGAACAGAGCCACCGATTCTATGTCGAACACGAAAACAATCGCGAAGAATACCGGATGGTACAGCGTCGAGAATATCGTGAGCGCGGCTGTCACGATCGTCACGTCCGTCGCGATTGCGCGTACTCTTGGTCCTGCCAAAACGGGATACATCATCTACGTGAGCTATGTCGCCTCGGTTGTGGCTAGCCTCGGTAGCCTCGGCATTCCTTCGGCGACCCGAAAATACATGTCCGAGTTCATCGGAATGGGGGACAAGGGAACCGCGCGTCTTATCTTCTTTCGTACTCTGGCGATCCAGGCCGGACTCGCGTCGCTGGCGACTTTGGCCATTGTTTTTTGGGTGTTTCAAGACGCCAATGCTGAATTCCGGCTCGCTGCTGTCCTCATCGCCCTCAGTATCTGGCCCTCGATGGTTAACTCGGTGCCCGCGCAGGCCAACGGCGCTACAGAAAACCTGGCCACAAACGTGCCTGGATCAGTCGTTTCAGCCGTCGTCTACCTTTTTACAATTTTGGCAACTGCGGTTTTTCATTGGGGCGTCACTGGGATTGGCGCCGCGTTGCTCCTCATGCGCGGCGTCGACTTTCTGGTCCGTTTCTTCCCCACGATGGCGCGCATCGTCGCATGGAATACCACACATGTACTTCCCGCGGGGCTGCGCAGGAGGATGGTCGCCTATGCGTGGCAAAGCGTCGCCACGATGCTGTTGGCGCTCGTCGTTTGGGAGAGAAGCGAAGTTCTGCTCTTGAAATGGCTGTGTGCCGACATCCGGCAGATCGCGTTCTATTCGATCGCGTTCAGTCTGGGCAACTATCTTCTTCTCGGCTCGACCATCTTCGGGGCCGCCGCCAGCACGACCATTTTTGTCCAGCAAGGGCGCGATAAATCGAAAATGCCCCAACTCGTTGCTGCGTCCTTCCGCTATCTTGTTCTCGCGTCCATTCCGCTCCACTTCATCGCCGTGGCTCTCGCGGTTCCAGCGCTGCTCCTTCTCTATGGCGGTCGGTACGCGGGCGCGGCCATGGTTGTGACCATCGCCCCATTGCTCTGCATGCCCAAGGCATTTCTCGCGCCCATTCAGAGCCTTCTGCAAAGCGCCGAGCGCCAGTCCTATGTCATCCTCGCAACGATTCTTGCAGGCATTGTTGATTGGGGTATCGCCTGGTACCTTATCCCGGCTCACGGTGCGGTGGGCGCATGCATTGGCAGTGGAATCGCGCAGATGACTGCCGCGGGAATCATGTGGGCGATCGGGATTCGCCTTTACAACGTGAAGCTGCCCTGGATATTGGTAGCGAAAGTTGCGTTCATCAGCACACTTGCCGCGCTGACCGCGCACTACGTCGCCGCACAGTTGGGCACTCTGTGGGGATTTCTGTTTGGCGGAGGTGCTTCTCTGGTCGTCCTGTTTTCGCTGTTCTATCTATTGCGTGTTCTGGAGCCGGAGGATCAGGCCCGCTTAAGTCTTCTTACTCGCTCGATGCCAAAATCGATTGGCAGGCCGGTAGAGAGCGTACTTTCACTTATGATTCGGTCGCGTCTTGCTGTCGAAACTCCGACCAACGTTTGAGAGGCGGTATGCATCAATCGAGCCCGTTAATGCGGACGAAGAAATCGGTGAGTCTGCCCCGGCATGCTGAAATCTGGTTGGTGCCATATCTGAAAGACCGCCTGCGCAGAGCCATGCGGACTGGAGGGCCGAAGCGTGTCTGGGTCGCAATCACCGATCATTACGAACCACTAGGAATGGGCGCGTCGGTTGGAACTGCGCTTCGGCGCGTGGCGAAGTGGCGGGACAGGTGGCCGCTCATCGCTGATAATGCTCCACGGGACGCCGCTGGACAGTGCCCCCAGTACAGTTTTTTCTATCCGCAGGAAGAGTACCGGCGAGACCTGCTTGATGGTATAGCCGAGATGGTGAACCTTGGCGTCGCCGACGTCGAGGTACACCTCCACCACGACAATGAGCAGCGGGAATCCTTTATTCGAAAGGTCTCCGAGTACTGTCACCGACTTACAAACGACCACGGATTGCTTCGACAACAGGATGGCCGCACTGTCTTTGGTTTCATTCACGGCAACTGGGCTCTCGACAACTCGCTTCCAGATGGCAAATGGTGCGGCCTTAATGGTGAGATCGCTCTGCTTCGCGATCTTGGCTGCTACGCCGATTTCACCATGCCTTCGTTGCCCTCGGCGGCGCAGGGCCGCGTTGTCAACCAGATCTATTGGTGCGTAAATCATTCTGAAGGGCGGCCGAGGTCGTTCGATCATGGAATCGAGGCCGCGGTTGGCGGCGGCAGACAGGGAGATCTTCTAATGATTACCGGACCGCTGGGCATACGCTTCGGCGAACGGGCATTGCCGCGAGTCGAATCTGGGGAACTCGCTGGCTACGATCTGCCCACGCCGTCGCGTGTTCGGCGTTGGTTCGATCTTGCGCCCACCATCGGCGACGATCTCTTTCTCAAGCTCTACACGCACGGTGCGGTGGAAAGAAATCTGGAGCCGCTTCTCGGAGGGGCTCTCGGTAACCTCTTCCAATGGATCGCGGCAGAAGCGGAACGGAGAACGATTGAGGTTCACTGGGCCACAGCATGGCAAATGTACCAGGCTGTTAATTCTCTGATTCAGCCAGTAGGCGCGGCTAAGAAAGGAGGCTAGCGTCATGTTGCTGCAATATTTCGGATTTGAGCAGGATCCATTCGGGGCTACCCCGGATGCGCGTTGCTTGTATCTCAGCGGAACGCATCGGGAGGCGTTGGCGTCGCTGGATTACGGGTTTTTGAGTAACCGTGGTTTTACGGCAATGATTGCATCTCCGGGAATGGGGAAAACGACGCTGCTACGTCGTTTTCTAGAGAACACCCGCGGGGCCGCACGCACCGTGTTTCTCTTCGATGTCGATGCCGAGTGCGAGCCGAAAGAACTTGTTGCCTACATTCTGCGCGACATCGGCATCACTCCCGCGCAGAGCAGCTCCGAGATGCACGACCAACTGACTGGTGCGCTGGTCAAAGAAAATCGGGCGGGGCGAAAGTTCGTGGTGGTGATTGACGAGGCGCAGAACCTGTCAAATGCTGTCCTGGAAAGAGTTCGCCTGCTCACCAACTTTGAGACGTCGCAGGGCAAGTTGATGCAAGTCGTTCTATCAGGGCAGCCACAGCTCGAGGATAAGTTGATGCAGCCTTCTCTGATTCAACTTCGCCAGCGCATATCGACCATCTGCCGCATCAAGCCGCTTTCTACGGACGAGACCGTCGCATACATTGACTACCGGCTTAAGCTTGCGGGTTATGACGGAGAGGCTCTGTTTTCAAAGGACGCGCTCCAGTCGATCACTGAGGCAAGTGAAGGCATTCCACGGAGTATCAACAATCTGTGCTTTAACGCAGTGTCACTGTGTTGCGCTCTGAACCGCAAGCAAGTGGATGCGAATATGGTGGCCGAGGCGATCGCCGATCTGCAGTTGAGTCCGCAAACGGGAGATACTGGCACGGTCGTCGGCGACACTGCGGCGGAAGAGCCAGATAAACCGAAACAACGGAAGCCGACTATTCGACGGTTGACGTTCTGGATTCCGGCAGCAGCAGCAATTCTGATCCTGTGCGTGCTGTCCGCGCTTTGGTTCACCCGATCTTGGATTCCCTGGTCAAACGCGGCGGCCAACGAACGCACGTCGGGCCTCACGGTTCCGCTTGCGTCCGTTCCTGCGCCTGCTGCGGTAGACGCCGGGGAAACCAGGGCTCCTGAAACCGATCCAAACAGTGCGCCATTTGTAATTACGGTCAAACCAGATCAAACGCTTCAAGATATCTCCGAGCAATACTTGGGAGGCTACGATATTCAGTGCCTGCACCAAATTCAAGCACTCAACCCGAAGCTGACCGATCCAGACCACATCGAAGTTGGCCAGAAGATCTGGCTTCCGGGACCGCCACCTAAGCCTGTGGAGGGGGACGCGAAACCTCCATCCGGCGAGAGGATCACACCATGAGCCGAAACTTTGAATTGATGACGCAGCTTGGACTTCAAGTGAGTGCAACGGATAATCCCAAGCCCGCTGCAATTGATTCTGCCGGCGCATCGGACGTTGTCTCCACTCCGTCTGGCGATGCGGTCCATGCCGGCGAAGAGGAGATGGCGCGATTCATTCTTGAGATGTTTCCGCGCAGCGGGGTCGCGCCGAAAGCATGACTTTCGCATATCCACACAACACTGACGAGTCGCGGCCGATGCACCACGCTGTCGAAGAATGGAATGAAAGATGAAGATTCTACACGTGGTTGGGGCACGGCCAAATTTTATGAAGGCGGCCCCTGTTCATCGCGCACTGGCTCGTGCAGGGCACGAGCAGACACTGGTGCACACCGGACAGCATTATGACGTACTGATGTCAGATGTGTTTTTCAAAGTATTGGAGATTCCGAATCCAGACGAATGCCTAAACGTAGGGTCGGGATCGCACGCACAGCAAACTGCGACGATCATGAGTCGATTCGAATCGGTGGTAATGGCGCGCAGGCCGGATATTGTTTTGGTCTATGGAGATGTGAATTCCACTGCCGCAGCAGCGCTCGTGTGCGCCAAGCTCGGCATTCGTGTGGGTCATGTTGAAGCTGGCCTGCGGTCGTTCGATCGTTCAATGCCGGAAGAGATCAACCGCCTGGTCACCGACCAACTCGCTGACGTTCTCTTTACCCCGTCGGCGGATGGCGACGAAAACCTTGCCCGCGAGGGCGTTTCCAAGGAAAAGGTGTTCCTTGTCGGGAACGTAATGATCGATACACTGATCCAGTTTCTGCCGAAGGCCGATGAGCTGTTTTCTAGGCTTAAGACGGAGTTATCGCTGGAGTCTTACGGATTGGTGACGCTTCATCGCCCATCGAACGTAGACGAAGAAGCTACGTTCTTGCCCATGCTGGAGACGCTTGACAGTTTGAGCGAAACACTTCCCCTCATCTTTCCCGTACATCCCCGGACCCAGCAGAAGTGGGGAGCCCAATTGGCTCGTTGCAATCCAAGCTTCCGAGTTGTTGAGCCGATGGGATACCTCGAGTTTCTTGCGCTGCAGAAGAATGCACGACTCGTGATAACAGATTCGGGCGGAATTCAGGAAGAGACGACCTACCTGGGCACGCCGTGCTTTACGTTGCGCGAAAACACTGAGCGGCCAATCACTGTGACTTTGGGCACAAACATATTAATCGGGCGCAATTGGGAATTGCTGCGGAGTGAATTCCACGCCGTACTTGATGGCGGCCGAAGGTCGCCTTGCCACGTGCCGCTTTGGGATGGCAAGGCCGCGGAGCGAATTACAGCAATCCTTACTCGGCAGGAGTCTTGACGCCGCATTGAGAGGATGCGTCACCATGAGTGGTATACGAGCCTTTGAAAGACGCACGAATGCGTGGCCGCAAGAGCTCTACCTGTCCGGGTAAAGGTTGGCAAGAAATAACACCATTGAGGATATCCATGCACGGCAAACAATTCGACGCATTGGTAATCGGCTCCGGGGCAGCAGGTAGTTTTGCGGCTAAGGAACTCACACAACGGGGCCTCGAGGTGCTGCTGCTTGAGGCGGGCCCAAATATCAGTGAAGACGATTTCAAGGTCCCTGATGTTCCACAACAAAAGGGGATCAACCTCAAGTCACGTGTCCTCGCTGTTCTTAGGGGACAGCATATTCAAGCGAGGCTCGGCTATTTCGGCGAACAGTTCAAGCATCTCTTCGTCAACGATCGGGAGAATCCCTACACCACGCCTCCGGATAATTTCTACCTTTGGATTCGCGGAAGACAGCTTGGCGGCCGTCTGCATCTTTACGGACGTGTATTGCTGCGCATGTCTGATTACGACTTCAAAGGAGCAAGCCGCGACGGATGTGGCGAGGATTGGCCGATTTCCTACGCCGATATTGCTCCCTATTACGATCGAGTCGAAGAATTCATGGGCCTCTATGGCACGAAGGACCACATTCGTAATCTTCCCGACGGGAAATGCTGCAACTTGCCGAAACTAACAGCGGTCGAACAGGCCTTCAAAGCTAACGTAGAGGCAACCTGGCCTGACCGATCCGTGATCTCCTGGAGGTATGCGGCCCCCAATCTCAAGCGCGCGCCATTGCCAATTCTTGCCGCTAAGGAAACAGGTCGGCTAACGATTCGTACCGATGCGATCGTGAAGAGAATCAATGTTGATCCTGCCTCCGGACGGGCAACTGGTGCCGAGTTCATTGACAGGCGGACGCGAAAAACTGAATCCGTCTCAGCCGACGTCGTCGTTCTTTGTGCATCCACGATTGAGTCGGTGCGTCTGCTCTTGAACTCTGCTTGCCCCAAATACCCGAATGGGCTAGCAAACTCCAACGGCCTTCTTGGCCGTTACTTCATGGACCAATGCCCAAGTCAAATTTACGGAACAGTGCCAGGAACGCTGGGGTCGGAACAAGACGACTCAGCACCGAATGATCCCTTCTATGGGCCTGCTGGTGGCATTTACATGCCTCGATTCCATAATCTCGACACTGTCACAAATCCGAAGTTCAAAAGAGGCTTCGCATTTCAGGGGGCGATCGGAAGAGGCACAATTCCCGAAAATGACCCGGCCATCTTTGGAATCATGGGATTTGGTGAGACGCTCCCCTACTTCGAAAACTGTGTCACCCTAAATCCGCGGCGAAAAGATGCATGGGGCATCGCAGTGCCTCACATTCGTTATTCATTTTCTTGCAATGAACAGGAATTACTTCGCGAGCAAGTCAGATCGCTGAGGGAGATGGTTGATTGCTGTGGTTATAAGGTAATTTTCTCCGGATCTGCGCTCGGTCTCGAGAACGAAGGAGAAGCTTTCGCAGATGCCGATTGGCTCAGCAGGCTCATGTTCCGGGCCTCCTTCAAGAGATGCATGGCCCCTGGCGCAGCAATTCACGAGTGCGGTGGCGCGCGCATGGGAGATGATCCCGCTAAGTCGGTCTTAAACTCTTTTAACCAGAGCTGGGACGTGAAAAATCTGTTCGTCACCGATGGAAGCTGTTTCCCCTCAAGCGGAACGGTCGGACCGGCCCTCACGATCATGGCCCTGACTGCACGAGCGTGCGAGTACATCGCCGGGGAATACAGGTCCGGAGGACTTTAAGGTATGACACTCAATGGCACGGGGAGGTCGAAATGCTGCTGAAAAGCTGCAAGGAGCCGACGCAATGAGCCTCTTAAGGGTTTTGCTGGTCGTTTATGCCTTCCCGCCTGCCGGAGGGGTGGGGACTTTGCGTGCCGCGAGTCTGGCTCGCTATCTGCCCGCTGAAGGAATTCGACTCGATGTCCTCACGACGCGTAACCCGGCCTCGGTGGGTACCGACGTCTCCCTTCTTCAGGATATTCCCTCCGAAGTGACCATTCATCGCACGGTTACGCTCGATATTCCCTTCGGAATCAAGAAGCGAATCAAGAGGCTAATCACCGGCGAAGAATCGCCGGGCAGTCGAGCCCTCGGGACTCATCAGGCGAGCAAACCAAGTTTCATGAAGAGAGTTCTTCAGGATCTTCTTTTGCCCGACCCACAAGTGACCTGGCTTCCAGTGCTCACGCGCGCCGCACGCCGCATTGTGAGGGAACGCGAGACCCAGCTCGTCATGATTACCGGAGCGCCCTTTTCTGCGTTTCTTCTGATCGAAAGACTCCGCAGAGAGTTTCCACAACTCGCCATTGTGGCGGATTTTCGCGATGAATGGCTTATTTCCCAGTTTGAATACGGCAGCTTTCAATTCAGCAGCAGTGAGCGCGCCCGCAGTTTTGCTGCGAGCGCAGAAGCTCGCGCCGTTGCGAACGCCACCGCAGTCGTCACAGTGAATAAGGCCACGCTCGATGTGATGCGCGAGAGATATCCCAAGGAACCTCCCGACAAATTTCACCTGATCCCTAATGGTTACGATGCCACACGGGTGCACCGGTCGCCATCCTCTGGGGTCCCACGACGCGACGGCAAGATCCTGATCACTCATACTGGCACGCTCTACGCTGCAACCGACCCGACTTGGTTTATTGAAGCCTTGCAATCTCTGCCGCCAGACGTCAAATCAAGAATTAAACTCCGCTTCATTGGCCACATCGATGAGCCTCGTTACTGCGACGCGCTCCTGCAACTGGGCGAAATGGTGGAGCTCGTGGGCTACATGCCACAGCGGGATGCCTTGACAGCGATGAGTGAAACTGACTTTGTCCTGATGATCGGCCACGACCGACTGAATATACAGGGCAAGTTCTACGATTATGTTGGAGCAGGTAAGCCAATCCTTGCCTGCCTTCATCCTGCAGGCGATATACGCCGGCTGCTCGAGGAGATGCGGGCCGGATGGTGGGCGGACGGTCGAGACGTAGAAAGCATCCGCCGGCTTATCGTCGATGCTGCAGACCGTGGTCATTCTCTGCTCAATGCGTTCCGGCCCGATACAGAGAAGATCGCGCGATACGAGCGCAAGGTTCTCGCGCACCGCTATGCTCGCCTGCTGCATTCCGTCGCTCGCGGCCAAGTTGAGCGCAGTATAGATAGGCTGGCTGCAGATCGTGTCGAAAAGGTCGCGAAGTAATGCTCAAGATCGCCGTCGTCACTGCGCATTTTCCGAGTTCAGCGCAACCCACACACGGACGACCCGCATTTCAGACGCTGCGACTCCTCTCCACTACATGTGAAGTGCGGGTCTTTTATCCGCATGCCGCATATCCATCCTTACTGAAGCCGCGGAGCCGCAAATACAGCACACTCAACGCTTCCTACAGTCCGCCAGACATCAAGGTTGGCTATTACGATTACCCTGCAGTTCCATTTGTCACCCGGCCTTTTAACGGACATATAGCAGCTCGCGTCCTGCTGCCCCACATTCGCAGTTTTGCCCCCGATTTGATCTTCAGCTACTTTTTTTACCCGGATGGGTATGCCGCTCTTAAAATCGGCAAGGCACTTTCGGTTCCTGTCGTTGCCATGGGCGTAGGGTCCGACGTCCACAGCATTGCCGGTCCGTTAGAGGTACAAAGAACTCGCACCGTCTTGAGGGAGGCCGATTTTCTGCTTGCAATCAGCGAGGATTTACGCAAGAGGATCGTCACCCTGGGTGCCCCTCCCGATAAGACCCGTACGCTCGTAAGCGGGTGTGATATCTCAGTCTTCCACCCAATGGACTGCCCCGACGCGAGGCAAAAGCTGCGTATCGATCCTTCGGCGGAAACCGTTATTTACGTCGGTCGCTTGGACTTGAAAAAAGGGCTCCGTGAATTGGTCGAAGCGGCCGCCAAGCTGCACCCAAGTCGTCCAAATCTACGTGTTTATCTCATTGGCGAAGGGCCGGACAGGCCGATCATCGAGAGAGCGATTCAAGCCAACAACGCCGCAGGCTATTTCCGCGTATTGCCTGAATGTGGCTTCGACGAGGTCGCCGTCTGGATGGCTGCTGCCGACGTGGTCACGTTGCCCAGCTATATGGAAGGCTGTCCGAACGTTGTTTTGGAGGCGCTCGCTTGCGGTCGGCCCGTGGTTGCAACGAACGTTGGAGGCATCCCCGAGATCATGAGTGAACGATGCGGGCGCCTCGTGCCGCCGCGGGACCCTGCAGCACTGGCTCACGCCCTCGCAAAAGTCCTCGATGAATCGTGGGATGCCGAAACCATCTGTGCTGAAAATGGCCGTAGTTGGGATACTGTCGCGCTAGAACTCCAGGAGATCTTTGAGTCGTTGATTTCTGCCCGCCAGGCTTCAGCGTTGAGCCGATAAGTGTCGGATCCTCGTAACCGGGGAGGATCCGGGATTGGTGGCGATATTGGTTTTGTCAGGAAGGAAACATTGATGAGCCTGAAGGTCGCAATCGTTGGTTGCGGAAAAATCGCCGACGCGCACGTCGAAGTAATCAGAATGATTCCCTCAGTTGAGTTACGCGCAGTTTGCGATCTTGAACCAATCATGGCTGACCAATTGGCCGCTCGCTTCAGCGTCCCGCACCGGTACAGCGATTTGGCGAAGATGCTCGATGCTGAGGGACCAGATGTTCTGCATATCACAACGCCGCCGCAGTCGCACCTTGCGATCGTAAAACAAGCCGTTGCGGCAGGATGTCATGTCTTCCTCGAGAAGCCGGTGGCGCTGCGACATTGCGACGTCGAGGCCATCATTGCGGCGAACGTTGCCGCTAAGCGGAAGCTGACGGTCAACTACTGGCCAAGGTTCGAAGCTGTCGCACTGGAGTTACGGCGTATGTACGAAGCAGGCGTACTCGGCGATCCCGTTCACGTGGAAAGTTCGATTGGTTACGACTTGGCGGGCGAGTTCGGGACGGCGATTCGGCGTAACCCTGAACACTGGGTGCACCAACTTCCCGGCAAATTGTTTCAGAACGTTTTGGACCATGTCTTGAATCGCATCACGCCGTTTATGGGCGATGAACGGCCTCTAATCCAGGCAGTCGCATATCGTAGAGATACCCTCACAGAGGAAACGGGCGGCGGTGAGCTTTTGGACGAATTGCGTGTGATCATTCGGGGAACGCGCGCAAGCGCTTATGCAACATTCAGCGCAAATGCTCGCCCAGTTGGGCAAACATTGCGAGTTTATGGAACAAAGAACACTGCCTTCGTTGACTTCGCAGCGCGCACAGTCGTCCTCGAGCGGAGGCAGACGTTCTCTTCTGCTTTGGGCCGTTTGATCCCTTCCTTCCTCATTGCAAAAGACTACTTTCAGCAGGGATTGAAGAATGCGAACAGCTTCTCGCATGCGCAGTTCCACTTTTTCGACGGTATGCGCCGGCTGCTTACCGAGTTTTATCTTTGCATCGAGAAAGACACGCCGCCGCCCATCGATTACGAGGAAATACTGCGTGTTTCAGCGATGATGGAGCGGATCTTCGAGCAGGCTTATCCGGGGGTGCGCAGTTGAAAGTACTGGTGACAGGTGCGGGCGGTTTTCTCGGAGTCCATGTCGTCGAACGCCTGCTGGCTCATGGCTACAGGGATATTCGGTGCTGTCTTCGCGATCGAGGCAAGGCTGAGCAGCTCTTGTCGCTATCGGAACGCTACCCTGGCTCGCAACTGGAGCTATGCTGTGGGAATTTAAGAGCGAAATCGAATTGGGCTCGGGCTGTGACGGATGTTTCATTGGTTGTCCATCTGGTTGCGGGAATGAAGGGCGCGCCGGCAGAGATGTTCACGGACTCTGTAGTTGTCTCCCGCAACTTGCTTGAGGCGCTTGAAGTGCGAGATGGGATCCCGATGAACCACACTCGTATCGTTCTCGTGAGCTCTTTTGGCGTGTACGGTGTTGCGCGATTGAGTAGAGGGTTTCGGATTGACGAAATGACGCCTCTGGAGGAACATCCCGAACTCCGCGACATCTACTCCCATTCGAAGCTCATGCAAGAGCAATTGTTCTGGGAGTATCAGCGAAAGAACGGATTTGAGCTAGTCGTGTTGCGCCCCGGCGTGATCTATGGCCCGGGCGGGGGGGCCTTCTCCACGCGCGTCGGCTTGCAGATCGGACCAGTGTTCTTCCACCTCGGCGGAAGTAATCTTCTGCCGCTTTCATATGTCGTCAATTGTGCTGAGGCGATTGTTGTTGCCGCCGGCCATCCGGACTCCGCAGGGCAGGTCTACAATGTCCACGATGATGTTCTGCCGACCGCGTCCAGATACTTGCGCGAATATAAAAGGCACGTCAAACGCATTCGATCAATTCGCCTGCCGTATTTTGTAACAAGAATGCTGGCCAGATTCCTTGAAGGCTATCATCGCCACTCGCAGGGTCAATTGCCAGGGATCATCACTCGTTATAAAGCTGCCTCAGCTTGGGGTGGGAATAGGTTCAACAACGCAAAACTTCACACATTGGGCTGGTGCCAACTGGTATCAACACCGGATGGGATGGCACAGACGTTTGCATATTTGCGTGAGCGAGACGCGAAGCTTAAGTAATTTTGCGGAGTTCCCTCATGGCCTTGGTGATCTCGGTTATTGAGGCCTTTCGGCCCAAGCTACAAGCCGACCAAGTTTGTACCCGAAATCCGGTCCGTATGCTCCCTCGAGGGCGGTGTGTGGACTTTCGACTCCTGGAGCTTATAGAGAAGTGACCTGTAGCTGATATTGAGCCAATTGGCAGTCTTGCGGCGGCTCCAGCCGTTAGCTTGCAGCACCTTGATGATAATTTCTCTCTCCAAGCTTTTGCGGGCGGCCCTCGTAATCTCCTTCAGAGAAACGGGATTATCCAGATCAATTTCGGGGATGACTCCGGATGAGGTAGCCGGCATCAGATCCGCGATTAGGCACTCTTCGTCGCCGATGAGAACATAGCTTCGAATCATGTTCTCAAGCTGACGGATGTTTCCGGGCCAGGAATACCGCTGCATCATGCTCGTGATTTCTCGCGAAAGTGGCTTCGGGTCGAGGCGATAGGCTTTCGAATACAGATTGAGAAAGTAGTCGATCAGAACGGGCAAATCCTCGGACCGTTGACGCAGCGGTGGGAGATCGATGGTCACAGCATTGATGCGGAAAAAGAAATCCAGCCGGAAGTTTCCATCCTCGGCCTGATGCCGAAGATTCTCCTTGGCTGCGCAAACAAGCCGAGCATCGACTCGCCTCGATTCCTGGGCACCGACGCGAGTAAAGGTCCCGTCCTGGAGAACCTGCAGCAGCTTCGCCTGAATCGACGAATCCAGGCTGCCGACTTCATCGAGAAACATCGTGCCCAAATGCGCCAGTTCCATGCGGCCGCGCTTGGTCGAATAGGCACCGGTGAAGGCTCCCTTTTCGTACCCAAAGAGCTCCGACTCGATCAATGAAGAGGGGATCGCCGGGCAAGTCACTTTCACCCAGGCACAATGGGACCGATTGGATCGTGCGTGCAGCGACTTGGCGAAAATCTCTTTACCTGTCCCACTCTCACCCTGCAAGAGAACCGGGACTGTTGTGTCCGCCACGCGCTCCAGCTTCGCGCGAGCGGCCGCCATCATGGGTGATCGTCCGAAGATCACATCCGTGGGCGGTAGATCCCGAGAATGGACAAACTCAGCGGTGCGGGCCAGCGGCATTCTTGATCCAATTCAAAGGCAGATACCTTCCTGTTCTGCAATTCCTACGCCAGACTCGGGCATTTCAGTGGAAATTGGGTCCCACACGAGAAGTGATCCGCCATCTGAGCTGAAAACACCTAAAAAGAGGGTTGAATCGGGTAACTTCAACAAAATATTGCCTTACAGCGGGCGCAAGAATTTGCGCTTGTGGGTATTCTCTTACCACTTTCCGTGGCGAGATTGATGCCACTTTCCTGAAACAGACGGCCACAGATGGGACGAAATGGGGTTCCGGGCAGCTTGCCGCGGAGGATGAAGGCTGGTCGTTCAGCCGTTCCCCGGGCGACCAATTCCCGCAAAAACGCACCCCCAGTTCTCTTCTTCTAAACAGCTCCAGGGTCAGGGAGGGTTAAGATGCACTCATGCAGAAGGTAGATGTTCCGCGGCGTCGTAGATTAGCGACTTCCATCAGAAAGAGGATTACGTCCTACTACACTGAAAAAGAGCAACATGAAATCGCATCTGCCGCCGCTGCCCAAGGTATTAGCCTAAGCTCATTTATAGCCTCCGTTTCCCTCAAAGAAGCACGCAAGCTCAATTCCCGTCAACGATCCCGCTAGAAAAACCCTTGATTATGGCGATATAATAGCGCTATAATAATAGCGTCATTATGACGCTACATTGACGAAACGATCGTATGCCACAAAACGTGCTAAGGAGACGTGTATGAAGCGAGCCTCAAGGGCCTTTCAACTCAATAAACGGTTAGCGGAGCATTCTTGGGGCCGGCTATCTAGTCGCCTCGCTACTTCGCTGAGAAGCCTCACCTCTGACTACAGCCTTTCGGTTGGCAGGGGAGACATTATCTGTCTGGATGGACATTGGTACATCACGCATTCTGGATTGCTGCGATTGGCCTCTCGACGCCGCTGTGTTGGCATTCAAGTTGAGATGGTCCGCGATTTTTGCGATCCAACAGGCGCTCGGTGGGCATTTAGGGCAACTGTTTTCCCTTCTGACAAGTCCTCAGGTTTCGTCGGGTTTGGCGATGCAGATCCCTCGAACGTTTCCTCTCTTGTGCGAGGTGCGGAGATGCGGGTGGCAGAAACGCGGGCCGTCAACCGCGCCCTGCGCAAGGCCTACGGCATCGGCATCTGCTCAGTCGAGGAAATCGGAACGATTCCGAATCCGGTTGAGAAGTTTCCTCCCCAAAGGGCAAATGGGAACGGGAATGGCGCCGGCCCCAAGGTCCGCGACCATCTGTGCCAGATCATCCGCCAGCACAAGCTCGACCCCGAACTGGTAAAGGCCTACGCCGTCGACTTCTGCGGCACCAAGACGCTCCGGGAGGCCAGCAGGGATCGGGTTGAGAACTTCGTCCAGCAACTGGCCGACTCAGCCGCGAAGGACCGCAATGCCCTGCTCTTTCAGCTCAACAGCTACTCACAACCGAAACAGGAGGGGGCCGCATGAGACGCCAATTCCCAGGCCTCGCCGAAGCGGCCCGCGATTCTCGTCCCGAGATTCCCGATGGCGTCTTTCTGGTCCAGGTCGCCGGCGCCCAGTTCCGCTGGCATGCACACAAACCGTTCTACGTCCTCCGACTCTCCATACTCGGGCCCCGCACTCTGGCCGGTCAGTCCATTGTCGGCCGGCTCTACTGCACCGAGAAAGCGATGTGGAAGCTGGGCTGGTTCCTGCGGGATTTTCTCTATGACCCGGAACTGCTGGCCCACGAACAGGTCGATGAGAAGGCTTTGGTCGGACTCCGCGGCATCGTCAAGATCAGCCATACCGTGATCAACGGCATTTCGCTGATCAACCTCGACGGCTTCGCCCCGGCCAGCCAGTGGGAAGAATTATCCGCGGCACCGGTATCGAGTGCTTCTCGCTCCAACAATGCGGAGGCATTCTTATGAATTTTTCCTACACCCAGATCAGCCAGTATCTAAGCTGTCCGCGCCGTTACCGGCACCGCTACCTCGACGGATGGCAAGAGAAAGACACACGCGCCGCCATGCTCTTTGGTCGAGCCTTCGAACAGGCCGTTGCCGCCCTTTTTCGCCGTGAAGACCCGGCGGCGGTGTTGTGCGAGCAGTGGAGCCTGTCGAAGGACATGGGCCTGACCTACCCCGTTAACGACACCTGGGACCGGATGCTGCAACAAGGCATCCAATTGCTGGAGCGCTTCGTTCAGGACGGCCGCGTTCGTATTCGGCGCCCTCGTTCAAGCCAGCAGATTCAGTTCAATCGGATGCTCGGTCCTGGCAATAACTTCGTCTCCTACATTGATGCCATTGGTGAACTGGACGGCACGCCCTGCGTTCTGGAATGGAAGACCAGCTCCGCGCGATACCCAGAAGAACCAGCCGGCATTGCCGCACTGGATCCGCAACTGGTCTGCTATTCGTGGATGACCGGCATCGACGAAGTCGCCCAGGTTGTTTTCGTGCGTAAGCGGCTCGTCGAGGTTCAGTACCTCCCGGCCACCATTTCTGAGGAACAGCGGCAGGAGTTTGCGACGCTGGTCGATGACACCGTGCGACGGATCGAGTCCGGATTGTTCCTGCCGCATAGCGGCATCCGCTTTCCACAAAATCCGTGCACAACATGTCCCTTTATCGGGCTCTGCCTCGATAAGTCCGACCTGGTCGAAACTGCACTTGTGCGCAAGCCTGGAGTTGACCTTGGTCTGTTTGACGAACTTTCGTTTTAGGCCGGTGCCGATGCCGCCCAAGCTCAATCGCAAGCGTGCTCTCTTTGTTCTGACCAAGATCGAAGAGATCCTGGCGTGGGAAAAGCAGAAAGAAGTGGAGCGCGATACGCGCTTCGTCGATCTGGGCAGGTATTTGTGCGAGGTGCGGGCGGGTCAGTACTGGCGGCTCGAGAACTTAAAGTCGTTCGATGAGTTCCTGCAACGACGTTTTCCCGATTCGCGCCGCACCGCCTACTATCTGATGTCGATTCACGAACACTTGCCGCCACAGATCCGGCGGGAGTTGAAACTGGTGGGCTGGACCAAGGCGGCGGAGTTGACCAAGGTCGCGCGTTCGGACGGGAAGAACTTCAATTGTGCAGCATGGATGCACAAAGCCCGCTCCTTACCCCGGGACCAGTTCAAACGCGAGGTGAACCAACACCTGACCGGCAAGGACACCGAGCCGACCGAGATCATCTACTTCAAGTTCTACAAGAGCCAGATTCCTGTGATTGAACAGGCAATTGAGACGGCAGCCCTGATGCTGGGAACGGACAAATCGCGCGGCTATTGTTTGGAGATGATCTGCGCGGATTTCCTGGCGGGAGCCAACCTCGACGGCGGCCAACCTGACGCGCTCTTGTTTTCGATCGGACGGTTTTTCCAGTTCCTGCCCGGGGAACAGCGGCAGGCGTTTGTCGAGCAGATCACGGAGAAAGCATCATGAACCGGATCCGGGCAAAGAGTCCTCGCCTGCGCCTCGCGCCCGAATTGTACGAAAAGCTGCGGCACGAGGTGCTACGCCGCGACGGATGGAGGTGCCAGAGCTGCGGCGCGCTGTCGAATCTCGAGGTTCACCATCGGGAATTGCGCAGCCAGTCCGGGGATGATGCAGAGCAAAACCTCATTACGCTTTGCACTCGATGCCACTCATTCGTCCATCGGGGATCCGCGTGCGGCCGGTGATGCCAGCAGGTCGGGATGCGCGTTTCGCGCGTGCTTGTTGAAAACAGCCCGGGCAATCTTAACCGTTTTGTTTGTTCGCACCGTAGAACCTATAAGGGGTTCTTCAGTCCCCATATGCATTACAGATCCGGCAGGAGGCATCAATTGACAGCTTCCACAGATTCCCGATTCGCGCCGCAGCGCCCACTATCAGTCGTTTTTCTTTTAATCGAGCGTCATGATCTCGAGCACCTCATTTGGCGCCCGTGCTTGATTCGAGTTTAGACTGGTATTGCTGCTTATGGGCAATGGAGCTTCCGAGCAGCTCACCGTCTATGGCCAGCTTCCGGCAAGGCAATCTGTCGGCGCTGGCAACTACTCCGACACCATTACGGCGACCGTCACCTATTAGTGGATGGTTCCCGCGGTGTCTCAGTTTGAGGCGCGCACGGCCGGCGATGGTTCTTTTGCCGGGAAGAGCGCAAGCAGCACGAGTCCAATCACGGCAAAGATCACAATGTCTTGGGGACTATCCTGCCTGTGCATCCCGTGCGCCGCGGCCTCCGCCGACTGGATTGTCATGGTGAACGCATGGGCAAGGGCTTGCCACGCCGCATAGGCGATGAGCAAGCGATGCCTGGCAGGCTGCTTGACGGCCACCAACAAAAAGGGCCCAAGCGCCGTGTTAAGACTCAGGAACATCGGCAAGACGTCGTTATGCTCGCTAAGCCAAGCGGAGTGCCACAGAGTCTGGAAGAGGAAATAGCCCCAAAAGCAATAAAACAAGCCCACCAACACCAACACGACCTGCAAGGCGCGCTCACGCATCTTACCGTCCTCCGTTTTGTCCTATGCCAGGGATATTACATCAGATGTTCATTCACGAACACTTGCCGCCCCAGATCCGGCGGGAGTTGAAACAGGTGGGCTGGACCAAGGCGGCGGAGTTGACCAAGGTCGCGCGTTCGGACGGGAAGGATTTCGATTGTGCAGCATGGATGCACAAAGCCCGCTCCCTGCCCCGGGACCAGTTCAAACGCGAGGTGGATCAACACCTCACCGGCAAGGACACCGAACCGACCGAAATCATCTACTTCAAGTTCTACCGGAGCCAGATTCCGGTGATTGAGCAGGCGATTGAGACGGCAGCCCTCATGCTGGGTTCGGACAAATCACGCGGCTATTGTCTGGAAATGATCTGCGCAGATTTCCTGGCGGGAGCCAACCTGGACAGCGGCCAACCTGACGCGCTCTTGTTTTCGATCGGACGGTTTTTCCAGTTCCTGCCCGGGAAACAGCGGCAGGCGTTTGTCGAGCAGATCGTTGAAAAAGCGTCATGAACCGGACTCCAGTAAGGAGTTCTCGCCTGCGCCTCGCGCCCAAATTGTACGAAACCCTGCGACAAGAGGTGTTACGCCGGGATGGATGGAGGTGCCAGAGTTGCGGCGCGCTCTCGAATCTCGAGGTTCACCATCGGGAATTGCGCAGCCAGTCCGGGGACGATGCGGAGCAAAACCTCATTACGCTTTGCACTCGATGCCACTCAATCGTGCATCGGGAAACTGATTGAAGACTGTTTTTCTGCCGGGGCCCGGTCCCGCTAGTTTATCCAACCGCATTCACTCTACCGCCTTCAGCTGCGCCCAATCTTTCGACCGTAGGATTCCGGCACCAGTGCGTTGCGGGGCAATTTATGAGCGCGGATCTGCTTCACCGCTGGGCGGACGAGAACATTCTGTGTGGCTGTATTCGGAGGACATTCTTGTCGAGTGCAAGGAAGTTCTGAAGCGGTTCCGTGTTCGACCCGCCGCAATCGGCACGCTCATCAATTTTAGTTGAGTACTTCCCCCGAGGAACCGACCTATCCCACATCTCTCAAGCGCAGCTCGACCAGGTCTCGCGGCGCTTGAATCAACGTCCCAGAAAGACATTGGGTTTCCAGACTCCTGCAAGTAGACTGCAAGCAAGTGTTGCGTCGACCGTTTGAGCTGGCAGACGTTATCATCCAGAAACGGATGGCACCGGAGGATCTCTCGTCGGGGCATCCAGGGACTTGAAAAACCGGTCCGCATCGCCGGGAAGGCCTCGTCACGAATCTCCTGCAGTATTGCTTCATCGAGTTTCGCTATTGCTACCACTTCACGAACCCTAATTTTCGACTGGCTATTTGCCCAGAGCCTGCTTCAGGTCATCGTGCTCAAAAGCGGACGCCATGCGGTCAATTTCTGTCTTGCTCAATCCGTGGCGGGGCGCTTCCTTGCGCCACGTTGCCACCGACTGCGCCACTTCGCTTGAGATGGCCTTCGCCCTCGTCGCATCCAGCTCAAAATAGCCTGCAACCTCCATTGCCAGGTCGAGCGATGCTGTTGAATCATCCTCCGTAATCATGGTCGACAAAACGCGCGGCTTGAGATCGATCGGCATTGGATTCAGATCATATGCAGGCGAGAGACGCCACCCGGCCTGTCCTTCATAAAGGAAGCCGTGATTGCGCAGATGGTCGTCCGTATTCGAGATTAGGATGTTGAAGACAAGCCGCCGCCAAAGCGCTTCAATATCTTCTTTCGGTGAAGCTCCATGCTGGCGCAGGGCATCCACCATTTCCAAATAGCTTCTCGGCTCCTGGTCCCTCGCCCCTAGCATGCTCATTGCCGAGAGGAAGGGAATGCGCCGCACTCCCTCCCGGTCGAAACGGCGCAACAGAAGGACTGGCTTCTTGGCTACCTCTTCCAACCTTACCGAGGGAACGATGATCCCTGCTTTCTCAGCCAGAGCAAAGGCCACCCGTTCCCACACGACCGTGGCGATTTCGTCGTCCTTGCGCGGAAATTTTGCGATAGCCAGTTGGCCATCCTTGTCCCGCACCGAGGCCTTCGGACGAGCACCTCCGAGCGATGAGCCGGGTGCGATCAGGAGCCGGAGATCCTCATCGGTGTCCTTTCCTTCGATAAAGCGCTCCGATGCCGAAAGCAGTCTCGGCAGGCCCATGACGGACGGCATGCGTTTGGCCTCTTCATTACGAAGGAATGGTCCTCCCTCACGCTCTGCGAAACGCAGTGCCCCCTGCCGCGCTTCGTCGTCGACGAGCAACAGATAATCGATCTCCCTGAGAGTGCGCGGCGTCGTCTTCTCCCGCTCGGCCCTCCGGCGTTCCATCCGTCGCATGAGAACTCTGCCCCACCGATCCGGGGCTGAGTCCCCGATAGCCCCGAACATCGGCAGGTCGCCGGGCGTGTGAAACGGACCGGGGCCAAGCTGCAAAGCAGGTTCCAGCGAGAAGCGAGCCGGGTTTTCGAGCCATGAGGGGTTGTATTCGAAGGTCGCGCCCTCCCGCTCCTTGCGCACGCGTCCCCACAGCCGCCCCACCAATTGAGGCTTGCCATCGAGATCAACGTAAACGTGCGCTTCCTTATCCATTACTTACTCTCTCCTTTCGTTCTCTTGCTGCGAATCCGCTGCGGCAACTGCTCTTCTTCAAGCTGAAGCCCAACGTTGTCGTTTCTGGGGTCCGCGAGGTCTCCCAATCTCTCCGCCATTCCCATGACGAACAGAACGGTCGAATAGTGGCCCATTGCCACGCCGGGCTCGCCCTTTTCGATCTTCACTAATGTCGTGCGGCTGATCGATGCACGCTGCGCCGCCACGCTGGCAGGGATACGACGACGACGACGCGCGTCGCGGATGTCATGCCCCAGTTTGCGCAGCGCGCGCCGCACGGGAATTGGCAATATTGTAGGCTTCTTGGTTTTCATAGTTAGCGTCCATAAACGTGAACATTACATAGACTAACGTACATTATTATGAACGTAATGTCAAGCATACCGATGAGACCGGCCTCGCGGATTAACTGCCGTATTCAGTGGAGCTGACCACCGCCACCGCCGCACCGACCGACGACGACGCCGAAGCTAGCACCGCCGAGGCGCCGGCAACACCGCCAGCTTAGAGCAAAAGCTCAGGATAGACCGGGACGCGGACGTCCCCTTCTTCAAGGCGAACCACGCCGCTCCTCAAGCAGCATCGCTCGCGACTGAAATTCCGAAGCGATCATTGACGGGTTGTTTAAAGTTTTGCTTGCATCCGATATACCGTTCCGTGGTTTGCACCGAAGCGTGGCCAAGCAGAAACTGAATCTGTTCGAGCTCGCCTCCGGATTCGTGGCAGAGACGGCCGCAACTGCAGCGACGATCGTGGGGTACCAGATTCTCTCCCTCAATTGCATTTGTTCCAGCCGCAATCCGGCGGCTTCCGATCGTCGCAATCCAGATCCCACCAGCAATCCAAGCATGGCTCCGTCTCTCCTGCCGAGCGGGGTGTCATGCGGAACGGTGTTCACTAGCCGTTGTGCCTGATCGGCTGAAAGCCAAGTCCCGACCCTCCGTCCGAGCAGTTTGACTCCCTTGACGCGCCGAATTGGCCCGCAGCCGGACACACAGCCTGCACACAGGGTGCCGGACACAATTTGCACTTTGCCGCTGACTTTCATGTTTTGCTCCAGACTATGCCTCATCTTAGCTCAGCAGGAACACCTGTATTCATGTAGGTGCGGACTATCGTCGGAGTACGGATCAAGTACATCGGGACACTTAAATACTAACGTTCTGTCTGGAATCGCCGCATCACCATTGGCGCAATGGACTATATAGTTCGTTATAGTCTCTACCATAGTTAGTTGTGGTTGCTACATTAGTTAGTTGTGGTTGCTACATTAGTTAGTTATGGTTGCGACATTACTTCACGAAGGTTGTGCAGCATCACCAGTATCCATGGGGCAATACTGGTACTTTGTAAGTACAGATTTCAGTACAGACTGCGATGAGGTTATGAGACGTTACATTGCTTGACAACGACTCCCTGATGTGGTAACATCTAGTTAATCACGACTTGAAAATCATTATATTATGCTTGACAACACACTCACGGATTTCATAACATCGCATCACTCTATCTTCCTGGTGAGATAGACGCGACTTGACGGCCATTACGTTGACACCTGCGGACTCGCGACAACGTTTGCGTGTCCTAAATGCTGGAACGCCTGGTTGATCGCGAGGAGGTGCCAGTCCGGAATTACCCGTGATGATACAGCCGCGAACAAGAGAGTCATGCCGGTACCCAAGGCCCCAGCGGGCGGAAAGGGCTAACCACTCGGTCTTTAACGCGCGCGGACTCACCGCAATAGGTGGATGGAAACTGAACGTGAAAACCGAAACAAATCCAAAAACTAAAGGGAACTATTATGAAGAAAACAAACAGTGAAGGGCCGGTTGCAGGGCCGCAGCCCGATAACATCAAGCTCCGTAAATTGGAAGTCAGACTTGGTAATTTGCATGTGCGGCAGACGAAGCGTAATCGCCTGAAGGTAATGCGTGCCCTAAAGCAAATGACCTTCGGGAAGGCCAGCAGTGTGTCATATTGGGACCGCTGGTCCAAGGATGAGATGAAGCGGTGCTTTCTGCAGCTGCAACCTGTCTCAGAAGAGATGGCTAACGACTTTCGTTGTTGGGCCTTCGAGCTTTTGAAAACTGGAAGCAACAATAAACTGATGTTGAAGTGCCTCATGGACGAACTGGAAGTTCGGACGTGGATGGAGGACCCCAAGTCTGGGCTTTGACCGATAGTCAGGCCGTCGGCCGGCAACAAGGAATGGCGCGAAGGGGGCAACCTCATGAGCGCCGCCAATGGCGACTGCCGGCTCCCTCACCGTTTTTAGAAATTTAACTTCCACATTCCTAGATAGAGTGTTGCTGGTCCGCCAGAAAGTTCATGGCGGTCCAGGGTAACCCGAAAAAGGTAAGACCCAAATGCAAAACGATAGTACAACTACAAACGCCAACGGCTCCGAGTTTTCCCAAGCTGGCACCTCATCAAATGGAAGTGCAACGGTCGGACCCTCGGAGTCGACCACATCGACAGGTGCAGATCCCTTAGCCGGAGCCGGCGCAGAAGAACCGCCCACGGACCTCGGGGCCGCAGCGCCTGCAACCACGTCGAGCGCTCCGGCGCCGGCGGCCACCTCGCCCAACAGCCGTGCCCAAAACCACGCGGCAATACAAATGCTTAAGTTCGTTTGCATCGAGGAACCGGTTCGCACGAGCAACCACAATTTGACCACATGGAAACCCCCGTTTGAAGCGCCAGCGGGTTCTCAGACAATTCTCAAGGAAATCATTCAGCGCGCCGACGACGTACGTGCTCCATCGCAGGCGATTCCGGTTCCCACCGGCTCGGCGCGCTATGGTTCAACGTTCGAACTCTTCAATCGCCTCCAGGATGCGATAACCAAGCAGGCGCTTGTTCCCGAAGAGACCAGCGCTTTGTTGACTTTCTGGACGCTTTCGACCTGGTTCGCCGACGGCTTATCGATCGCACCGGGACTCTCGATTGTCGCACCAGAGTTCGAAGGCGATCTGGTACTGCGCGCGCTGCGGCACTTCAGCCACTACCCGATGATGCTGACCCGGGCCGATATCTCTAGCCTCCAGAAGTTGAATTGGCATACCCCTTGCACCGCACTCTTCTACGACCCGCACATTTCGAAGCAAATGGTAACGACCTTGGGCTCCGCCTCGGCACGCGGCTACCTCATCAACGTCGGCGGCATGTATAAAGACTTCTATGGCCCAAAAGCAATCTATCTTGGAGCGGAAGTCTCCGCCGACCGCATACCGCGCCGCAGCGTACAAGTGAGGCTGCAGCCGATGCCGGCAGGAACGCAGCGTTCAGCACCGCTGTCCGAAGCCGCGGTTCAGGATCTACAAAACCAATTGCAGCGGTATCGCCTCAAGAACCTTGTAAAGGTCTACAACTCCGACTTCGACGCCTCAACGTTGACCTCAGACACTCGCGCCATCGCGAATGCGCTAGGCGCTTGCGTTGTCGACTCTCCCGACCTGCAGTCAAAACTCGTCTCGCTACTCGGGCCAGTCGAGAGCCAGCGACAAGCAGACCGCTCGACGAGCCTTGAGGCTGTAACGCTTGAGGCGATGCTCAACTTGGCGCACGCGGGCAAGGTGCAAATCCTCGTCGGTGAAGTCGCCAACGAGGTCAATCGCCTGATGGAAGCGCGCGGAGAACGGCTGCGCTACGGCGCCGAGAATACCGGGCACTGCCTGAAGAAAGTTGGCCTGTCCACCCGCCGGCTTGGCAAGGCGGGGAGGGGCCTTGTAATGCACCTGGCCACCATGACACGGGCCCATGAATTAGCCGGGGTGTACGGTGGTGCAGGTCTGGAACAGGATGAGAATAACTTGCACTGTCCGTTATGCATTGAAAAAAGTGATTTATGTAGATGATGTAGATGGTGCAGGTTATACATGATTTTGGTCGCGGCACCACATAAGCGGCACGCCTCGGCCGAATCATCTACAAGTGAACTATCCGTCCGGAAAACAGTTCCATGGTGAAATCGATCCGCGTTTCGAGAAGCTCGGCGTGTCCTCTCGCGTCGAGCTGGTTCTGTATGCGGTCAGCAATGTCAAGAGCGTGGAACCCACCGCCGGCCAGGGCGAAAAGCGGAAAAGGGAATCGGCCGGCAAGGCAAAGACCGAGGGCAGGGCATCGAGGGCTGCGGATTAGGGTTCAGGGTGGCAATTCTCGCCCGATCACAGGACAGGAAGCAACAGGCTATACGTGGTTACGCAAATCGGTATAGGTGACTGGACAACGCTCAAGCTGTCTTCGGTGCTGTTGCGTATCGATGTGATACCGGGCTTCGCCGAACTGGTTCGCAAGGTCGGCTTGCCGCGCTTGCAGTAGCCGTTGGCCGCTGTTGCGGTTCGGCAAAGATCGAGGACACGACGAAGATTTTTGAGGTCTGATCCGATCAATAAAGACTGATCCGGAGGTGCGTAAATTGGAGAGCCGATGGGTTCCCGATAGGTTGACCGTGGTCGCAACGTCTGGCGCTTTTCAATAGATGGCAATGATCTCGCTCACCGTGAACTGAGAGCCTCGATGCAAGGCGAAATGCCTTTGCTCACTCACCGAGGTGCTTTGGCAGCGAGTGATGTCTGGGGGACATGTTCTATGCGCAGCTTTACCAGAACGGCTGAGGGATGAGCAGCGGCCCTCTGACGCTGACTCTGGCGCCGGAAACCAAGCTGGCTTTGCCCGATGCTCGTCGGGAGCGGTTGGTGGAGTCAGGGTGGTGGCCACCGGTTTTGAATTGTTCTGCGCGACAGCGGCCAGGCGACCTACTTTACCGCCTTTCGACACGGCGGAATCCAGCATTTGCGTTTCTTCCCTCGATTCCAACCACGTGTCAAGCTCGGAAGTACGGGCAAAGACTGTGCCACTCTTCTTTCCCGGCGCGCGGCGGACCGGCAGCCCACGCTCTCGTTCCCAGCGCTTTGCCGTGCGCACGTTACACCCAAAATAGGCTGCTATTCGTTTCCAAGACGCGAGCACGCCCTGGCTTTCCAGTTCAGGCTCGGTGTTGGTCGTGAAGGTCGCCATGTTAAACACAGCTTTCTCGTTTCGGATGGAACGGGCCTCAGGCCAAACAAAGGGAGGAAGCCATCATACGATCAGCGGTTTCCTTTCAAAAACAGGGAACGATTAAGAGTCGCCCCGAGATGCCCTCCGCTCCACCCTGATTTGCCCCACCAGAAGTCTGCCGCGACCGACTATGCTTCGAATCCGAGCTCTTAACCGGCCAAAGACCCTCAGCATAGATTCAACTCTTTGTAAATCTGTAGTTTAAATTACGCGGTCGGCTCAACAGCACGGTGGCGAGACCGGGCAAAGTAGTACCTCCAGCGAAATGAGGAGAGGGCAAGACGAGAGACCCCACGCGTCAGGCTCGCGGATCGAACGATTCAGTCGTAAGGGAGAAGAGCATGATCAAGGGCATACAGAAAATAGATCTCCGGCTCAATCTGGCGGCGGGACTCGCTGTGGCAATTGCGATCGGTCTGGCTTCGGCCGGCGCATCCGCGCAGACCGGAAGTTCAACTTTCACCACTGTTGATGCGACCGGTGCGGGAACGGGCAGTATGCAGGGAACGATAGCCCTCGCAATCGACACTGCGGGGGACGTCACCGGAGCCTACCTTGATGCAAATCGTGTAGCGCACGGCTTCGTTCGCACCGCCAACGGCACGATCACCACCTTCGACGCTCCCGGCGCAGGCACAGCATCACCGGCCGGAGGTCTCTCGACAAAGAATCAGGGAACCATCCCAACCGGGATCAACTCGTCGGGGGTAATCACCGGTACCTACGTCGATTCAAACCTCGCGTATCACGGCTTTATTCGATCAGCCACCGGCACGATCTCCACGTTTGACGTGCCAGGCGTCGTTATAGGTTCGTATGCATCGGGAACCAGGCCCATCGGCATCAACGATTCGGGGACTATCGTAGGGACCTATTTGGACGAGAGTGGCAATTACTACGGCTTCATGCGCGCTGCCAATGGCACAATCACCACCATCAATGTTCCGGGTACAGGGTATTCCAGCACATACGGCGGGAATTTGGGGGGAACCATCCCCATTGCGATCGACCAGAATGGAGACGTAGCGGGAACCTACTACCTCAACCAGAGCAATCCAACAGAATTTCACGGATTTATTCAAGCTGCCAATGGCACAATCACTACGTTCGACGTTCCAGGCGCAGGGGGCAGCGCAAACTATTGGGAGATGGATGGAACGGTCGCCATCGGCATTGACGCTGGCGGGGACGTTGTGGGGACCTACACAGACACGAATTCCCTTCGCCACGGCTTCTTGCGCAGCGCGAGTGGGACGGTATCCACATTTGATGCCCCAGGCGCCGGCTTGTTGACTGTGTGTTGCGAATTTGAAGATGAACTGGGGACTGTCGGCGTTGGCATTAATTCGGCGGGGGAAATCGCAGGAGCTTATCTTGATGCGGAGTCCGTGCTTCACGGCTTCTTGCGCGCTGCAAGCGGAGGAATTACAACCTTCGAGACTCCCAACGCGGGTTCGGGGGCCTTACAAGGAGCAATAGCATTCGGCATCAATACCTCTGGTGACATCGTAGGAACCTATGCGGACGCAAACGATGCGCTTCACGGATTTATTTTTGCGCCAGTCCTGGCATCGACAACTATCACCATTACGCCTGCACCCACGCCGAATCCATCGATTTATCAAGAGCCCGTCACTTTAACTGCATCCGTCTCTTCGAGCGGCGGCGCACCTCCAAACGGCGAGAACGTCACTTTCATGAGCGGCACGACCTCGCTGGGAACGGCGCAGCTAACGAGCGGTACTGCCAGTTTGACGACTACAGATCTGCCCACTGGAACCGATTCAATTACTGCGGTCTACAGCGGCGACTCCAACTTCTCCGGCAGTGCCTCGACGGCTGTGAGCCAGACGGTCAACAAGGCCGGTTCCTCGACGACCATGACGTCGTCGCTGAATCCCTCCAATTCCGGTCAGTCAGTAACCCTTACCGCCAACATCTCGGGCCAGTTCGGCGGCGTCGCCACGGGCACGGTAACTTTCAACAACGGGAGCACGAGCCTGGGAACCGTGTCCGTGAGCAACAGTTCGGCCAGCTTGGCAACCACGACTCTCCCTGTTGGTACGGACTCGATTACGGCGGTTTACACCGGCGACTCGAATTTTACCGGCAGCACCTCAACGGCGGTCAGCCAGGTGGTGAACAACGGCGGCGGCGGCGGCAATCCCGGCAGCGCCGAGCTCTACAATCCGACGACGGGGACCTTCAGCGCTACCGGCGGCATGATCACGAACCGCGTCAATCACTTCGCCTCGCTGCTGCCCGACGGCACGGTTCTGGTGGCCGGCGGAATCGATCTCAGCACCAGCACTGTTCTGAGCAGCGCCGAAATCTACAATCCGGCGACGGGCACCTTTAGCGCAACCGGCAACATGACCTCGGCCCGGGCGGAGGACGTGGGCGCATTCATGGCCACGCTTCTGAGCAACGGCACGGTGCTGGTGGCCGGCGGGATTGGCAGCGATGGCTCGGTTCTGGAAAGCGCCGAGATCTACGATCCGGCGACCGGGACCTTCAGCGCTACTGGGCCTATGGTCAATTACGAATCCACGGCCACGCTGCTGACGAACGGTTCTGTTCTGGGGACAGGCGCAGGCGGAGGCCCAGCCGAGCTCTACAATCCGGCGACCGGCAAATTCACCTCCGCTGGATGCACGATCGATTGTTATCTCGAATACAACACTGCTACGCCGCTGCCAAGCGGCACGGTTCTGTTGGCCGGAGGAGACGACGGCAATAGCGGAGATCTTATCGCCGCCGCCGAGATCTATAACCCTACGGCGGGTAACTTCAGCGCCACCGGATCCATGGTTACACCCCGGACTATCCAAACAGCTACCTTGCTGTCGAACGGTACGGTTCTGTTGGCCGGTGGGAACATTCCCAACGCCAGCGAGACCGGCACGACGCTCGCTAGTGCCGAGCTCTACAATCCTTCGGCGGGTACCTTTAGCGCCACCGGATCCATGACCACGGCTCGTCAGGAGGACACGGCCACACTGCTGCCTAACGGCACGGTTCTGGTGGCTGGCGGTGGCGTGCCCAGTGCGAGCACTGTTCTCTCCAGCGCCGAGCTCTACAATCCGACGACGGGCACCTTTAGCGCCACCGGATCCATGACCACAGCCCGCGCCGATTTCACAGCCACACTGCTGTCCAACGGCATGGTTTTGATTGCCGGCGGAAACGGCAATACCAGCCAGTCTCAAGCAGCGACTCCAACTTTCAGCGTTGCGGCCGGAACCTACACTTCAGCACAGACAGTGACAATCTCCGACACGACGCCGGGAGCGGTCATCTACTACACCACCAACGGAACCACTCCAACCACGTCGTCCACCAAGTACACAGGTGCGATCACTGTCTCGTCGACAGAAACGATTGAGGCGATCGCCACCGCGACCGGCTATTCCAACAGCGCCGTGGCCATCGCGACCTACACAATCAACCTTGCGACCCAGGTGGCAACGCCGACATTCTCACCCGTCGCCGGAACCTACACTGCCGCGCAATCGGTAACGATCTCAGACGCCACATCGGGTGCTACGATCTACTACACCACCAACGGAACGACACCGACCACGAGTTCGACGGCGTACAGCGGCGCAATTGCTGTATCGTCGTCAGAAACGATTGAGGCCATCGCGACGGCTAGCGGCTATTCGACGAGCGCGGTGGCGACCGCTTCCTACACCATCAACATTACGGCTCAGGCGGCCACCCCAACCTTCTCGCCCGTCGCTGGGACCTACACCGCCGCTCAATCAGTGACGATCTCCGATGCCACATCCGGCGCGACGATCTACTACACCACCAACGGAACCACTCCGACGACGAGTTCGACGGTGTATAGCGGTCCCATCACCGTATCCTCCACGGAAACTTTGGAAGCGATTGCGGTTGCCAGCGGCTACTCGAACAGCACTGCGGCAACCGCGACATACACCATCACTTCGTCTACAGGGGCGACTCTGGTGGCGGCGCCGAATTCCACCGGCTCCTACTACGGAATGTTCGGAACGGACCTGGCCGCGGAATTCGCGCTCTCAACCGGTGCTAATGTCACGACGATCGACGTCGTAGTCCTGGGGAGTGGCATCTACGATTTTTCACTTCAGAATTCATTGACAGGATCCATAACGACTTTCGCCGAGGCGGTCATAACCGCGCCTAACTCAGGATCGAATACAGAAGCGATAACCGTGAATGAAACGCTTCCGGCCGGCACGTACTACCTGGTCGGAAGTAAGGACGCCACATCGACCCAGGAAGTCCCTGGATGGTTTGTTTCGGATGGCACGTATCTCACCAATGCGGGCAGCGTCGCGAACGGGGATTGGTATAGCAGTTCTCTCGCCGGACCCTGGACATTCGAGAGCGGCGTGATTGGCGCCATCACGTATGTCGCCCCTACATTTATCGTGAACGGGACAGCAGTGGCACAAACCCCAGCAGCCACACCAACTCTTAGTTTGGCGTCAGGCAGTTACACCTCTGCGCAATCGGTTACGATCAGCGATACGACACCCGGCGCGACGATCTACTACACCACCAATGGGACGACTCCGACAGGCATTTCGACCGTTTACTCAGGACCGATCACAGTGTCCGCGTCAGAGACGCTCGAAGCGATTGCGATAGCAAGCGGTTATTCGACTAGTGCGGTGGCAACCGCGGCCTACACGATCAACCTTCCGGCTCAGGCAGCGACGCCAACCTTCTCACCCGTCGCCGGAACATACACCGCCGCGCAATCAGTGACGATCTCTGACACAACACCCGGGGCGACCATCTATTACACCACCAACGGGACGACGCCAACGACCAGTTCGACAGTCTACAGCGGAGCGATCACTATCTCGTCCTCGGAAACTCTTGAGGCCATCGCCACGGCAAGCGGATATACAAACAGCGCCGTAGCAACCGGCGCTTACTCCATCAATTCATCCGGGTTTCAGGGGTTCGTTCTTTATTCGACGGTAGGCAACGTCGGCAGCTCTTCCGAGTACCCCAATTCACTCATCACTGTTAATCCTGCAACCGGCTCGCAACAGCTGGTCGGACAATCCGGACAAGCCATAGCCGTGATTTGGCTGACCGCCGATCCGGTCAACAACGTCCTCTATGGCACCGGCCTTGTAAGTTCAGACTCCGAAAACACCCTTTACGCCATTGATCCAAATTCCGGAAACCTCTCGGGCCAGGTGACATTGTCACAAAGCGTTTCGGCGATCGCCGCTTCGCCTCAAGGTACGCTTTACGGCCTGTCTGGAACCACTCTCGGAACGATCAACACCGCGACGGGTCAGTTTACGCCCGTCGGAACGGTGTCGCCGACCTCAGGTTATTTCTTGCAAGCGATGGCCTTTTCGCCGGGAGGAGTGCTCTACGGTGTGGAGGAAACGAGTGAAGGCGGCGGCTCGTCGTTTGACCAGCAGCTGCTCACACTTAATCCCGCAAACGGGGCAATAGTAAGTGATATTGGAGATCTCGGTCCTTACAACATAGGAGACATAGCTTACGCTCCCGATGGAAATATTTATGCGACAAACTTCAGCGAGGGCTTATTGAAGATTAATCCTCAAACCGCATCGAATGTTTCGGTCGGAGGGGGGAGCATTGGCGATCTTCAGGGTATTGCTGCCGTCGCGACGTCGGTGGCGGCGACACCGGCATTCTCACCCGTCGCCGGAGCATACACCTCAGCGCAGTTCGTCACCTTCACCGATGCGACGGCCGGGGCGACGTTCTACTACACCACCAACGGAAGCACCCCAACCACGAGTTCGACGATGTACGTCGGGCCAGTTTATGTTTCTTCGTCTGAAACGATTGAGGCTATCGCTACGGCCAGTGGATACACCACGAGCGCTGTGGCAACTGCTGCCTACACAATCAACCTTTCAACCAGTCCCACACCGGTTATCAGTGGCACGTCGCCGGCGTTTACCAATGCAGGCGGAGCGGCCTTCACGATCACGGTCAACGGATCGGGATTCACGGCAGGATCAACGGTGTACTGGGGCACTTCCGCGCTCGCCACGACTTACGTGAGTGCGACCCAACTTACGGCACAAGTCCCAGCAGCTGACATCACGACTGGCGGAATCACAGTCGCAATTACGGTACTAACCCCAGCGCCCGGCGGTGGCACATCCGCTTCATTCCAGTTCGAGGTCGATTCCGCGTCTGGATCGACAACCGGACCCACATTTACATCGACGACTGCGACAGTGAAAGCCGGCTCATCGGCTACTTATCCGGTGACTCTGCCCTCGGATGTAACCAGTGCCTCGGTAACATGCCTGAATCTACCTGCAGGTGCAACGTGCAGCTATTCCTCTTCAACCAATGCCCTAACAATCGCAACGTCGGCAGCAACGCCGACGGGGACGTATCAGATCACCGTGGTTTTCACTGAGACTGTGACCGTCGCGGCTGCGTTCATTCTGCTTCCGATTCTTCTGCTTCCGCTCATAATTCTGCGGAAAAAACTGGCACGGCAGGGTATCTGGATTACCGCATGTGTTGTGCTGATTCTGCTGGCTTCGGTTGCCTTCAACGTTGGCTGCGGCGGGGGTGGGAGTGGCGGTGGCGGAGGAGGGGGCGGCGGCGGTGGTGGTGGTACTCAGACCCAACAGGTAACAAGCTCGGGCCAAGTTAGCCTCACGGTCCAGTAGCGGAAACCGCAGCTGGAGAGAATTGGAATTCGGAAAAGTGCGCTGGCTTTCTCCGGGCAAATGTTCTTTTGCTCTTGCAATCTATCTCAGGAGCGAAGGAATTCCATGAAAGCGGGGCGGGAAAAAGGGGATCTCGGCTCAAGTAGATTGGATTGCTTGCATAAACCACCGGCCGACAGGATGATTGCGTCAGCATCCCGGGGCTCTACAATGTCGACATGAAATTCTAGGAGAAGTCCTGTGTTCAAGTACCTTTTAACATTTCTCTTTCTTGGCTGCTGCTCTTTTTTATTTGCACAACAGGCGCCCTCAATCAGCACTGCCGCCCCTCCCAGCGCCGATTCGGTGCAGGTCCCGAGCGGTCCCGGCCAGGAATTTGCATTCACGAAGATCGACAACGACCTCTTCGACGAGGCCAACGCCGTCGACGCGCTGTACGAAAAAAAGGGCCTTGTCATGCACGATCCGGCCCTGCAGGCCTTTCTCGATTCGGTCGGCAAGCGCGTTCTAGCAAATCGCCCCGTCCCTGAGAACGTCACATTTCGTTTCAGAGCTCTGCGCGATCCGATGGTGAACGCCTTCGCGCTTCCGAACGGGAGCATCTATGTGACCACCGGCCTATTGGCGCTTCTCGAAAATGAAGCACAACTTGCCGGCGTATTGGGCCACGAAACCTCGCACGTCTTTGAGCGTCACACGTATCTCGAAAACCGCAGCGTTCGCAAAAAAGCGCTCACGATAAACATCCTGGAAATTGCTGCCGCGGCTGCGCCCGTGGGGGGCGATTTGTCGCAAAGTGTCCAAATTTTCGGCGCCTCTGTGCAGCTGGCCGCAATGATCGGCAGCGATGTTATTGTTGCCACCATTTACGGATACTCCCGTGATATGGAGCGCCAGGCTGACAGCGACGGCATTGCGGCGATGACCGCCGCTTCTTACGACCCCAGCGCCATGGCGCGCTCCTTCGAGTTGCTCGACCATGACAGCAGTCTTGAGTACGAGCCCATCCAGGGCTTCTACCGCGATCACCCCAAACTTAGCGAACGCCGCGAATTTGCCATGCAGTTCGCCTCTGCGCACAAGGCCGGCGCGCATGTAACTGGAGACCCGAAGACATACCTTGACAATGTCTCTGCGGCCATCTGTTACGAAATCGGGGCTGACCTGAGTAGCCGCCGCGAACGGACGGCAGTTGAACGGGCGACAAGGCTGTCTGCGACGTTTCCTGACAACCCGAAGTACAAGGTGCTGCTCGCCGACTCATATCGCGCATTAGGAGCCAAGACCACCGCCCCTACCGATGAGGAGCGCACCCACCATGGGCAATCGGAACACCGCAAAGAGTACTTTTCCATGACCCCGGAGGAGGAGCAGAATAAGCTTCGCGAAAAACCTGAAGGACAGGCCGCACTTCACGATAACGAAGTCCTGGCGGAGCAGCTCTATAAGAGCGTCATCCAAAGCAATCCCAGCTACGCCGCTGCCCACAGCGGGCTTGGTTTCCTTTTTGAACAGGAAGGCAAGTACAACGAGGCCGCAATCGAGTACCAGACCTACCTGCAGATGGAATCCGGAACCAGCATGGATCACCTTCGCATCCAGCGCCGCCTTGCAGGGGTGCAGAAGTTGGCTGGATCGCAAGGTCACGCACAATAACCAGAGCGGGGCGGCGATCGCGCCCGCAAGTCTTCAAAGCCCACAAACTTGAGGAAGGTGTTATGCAATTGAAAGTTCGCGTTCTAGCCGCATTGATCTCCGCAGTTTTCTTCGCTTCCTGCGCTTCCGCAACTACGCCATCGTGGTCCTACGAGAATCAAAAGGTCACCTCAGGCGAGTTCCTCATCCGCACCGCTTGCATGATGCCCGTCGAAGGCAAGCTCTCGAGGGCGACCATGAAGGGCGGTGAGGGCATGTCTAAGGAATCGGAAACCTGGACCACAACTCTTCAGAACATGGTGGAGGCGCACCTGAAGACTGCCGGAGTTCAGATTTTCCAGGCCAGCGATCCACTGGCAAGTGGGGCCTCCGACGACGAAATCCAGCAAGTCATTCTTCAGTTGAATCAGAAATATGGCGAGATTACAAAAACGCTGAATAAAAGGCCGAAAGACATCGGAAAATCACGCTACACGATCGGCGATGACGCGGCGTTGTTGCCATGCTCGGCCAAGGCGGACGTGCTCGTCTTTGTCGAGGGCGAGGGCCAGGTGACATCGGGTGGAAAAAAGGCCATGGGAATGATCGTCGGCGGCAGCGGCAACACCTCCTACGCCACTCTCATCCTCACCATGGCCGATGCCAAAACCGGTGAAATCATCGCTTTCTCGAGAATGTCCAACGCGGAAAGCTTTGGCGATAAGTTCGTTGACCAGACGGAAGAAGTCTACGGCAAGGCGCTGAACAAGCAATTCGAGCGATTGAGAATCGGCATGTACCTCGATAAGAGAAAGCACTAGCCGTTTAATTTGTTTCGGGTGCAGGCCCCTTTCGCAATCCGTCCGCCACGAGCAGATCCCCTTCCTGACTGTTCGATTTGGCATCGGAGACGCGGGGTTGCGGAATAGAGGGCTGAATTGGACGCGGGTCTCGCTGCGCAGGGATCGGATGATTCCAGACGGGTTGGGTAGCGGCGCGGGGGCGCGGGAAAGAAAATATTGGGCCCGCCCGCAACCAGGCCCCCGCGTCGTAATAATTGTGATGCGTTTCATGGGGCTGGAGGTTTCGCCGCGCGTTACGCGCGGGCGGCGGAGCTCGTCTGCCGCTCTGGACATCATGGGGAGCGCACCGGGTTTGCAGTTGCGTGGGGTGGCGCGGTGACCTGGCGGGAGCGGGGCCTAGCGTAGACTGGGCATCGCTGCAAGCACGTGCAGGAACTTGAGTATGGCGTCGAGGGCCACGGCTTCTAGGGCGCCGTCGGGTTCAGCTGCAAGTTTTTCCTCTAGCGGGTCCACGATCTCGTCGGGCACATAAACGATGACTTGCATTCAAATACCCAACTCCGATCTTGGCCACACGGATATGGGGACGGCAGGAGGCAAAGGCCGGTCGGGAACACAAGAGCGTTTCCACTTCAATCTCGAAATCGGCGACGCAGCGGCTAACAGGACCGTTCGGCAATGGGTCTTTTAATTGTCGAGCGAGAACGTCACATTGATCGTCGTATCGACCTCCGTCGGCCGGTTGTCGAGCTTATAAGGCTTGTAGCGCCAGGCCCGCACCGCATCGACAGCAGACTCCCGCAACATCTCCGGTCCGCTCACGACCTGCAGATTCTTGATCGTTCCGGTCTTGGAGATGGTGGCTGCCAGCACCACGGTGCCAGAGACTCGGGCTGCCCTGGCGATCGACGGATAAACGGGTGGTCTCTTCAGAATCAGCAAACCAGATGTAATACCGGACGAAACGTTGATGACCTCGGGAGATGCGGCCCCCACGACGGGCTGGCTCGCGCTGTTGAAGACACTGCGGATCGCGCTGTTATTGCCTGATCCATACATATCGGCTGCGGCAAAGCCGCCCGATGGCGGAGGAGCCTGCTCTGCGGGAGTCGCTGCCACGTGAATTCGAGCCGGCGCGTTCAGCTGATCGTTCATGATTTGCGCCTGTGCCCGCGAGGGGCCCGCGTTCTCCCGGTCTGACGTGGACTCTGCGCCTAAGCTATGCTGCGCGTCCCTCACTGCCGCAGCGGGCTCGGTGGGTGCCGGCACTGTCGGCGTCGAAAGGGTCGGCTTGAGAGTCGCGTCTTCCGGCTGGTGATTCACGGTCACCGTGGGTTCGGGAGTGGTAACAGGCTTCACCGACGACGCCGTTCTGTGACCCAACACCGGGATCACGGCTGCAGCAAGAGCCACCACCAGAACGGCGCTCGTGCCCGCAATGATCAGCCGCTTCTTCTCGGCTGGCTTCTGCTCCGCCATCTTGGGCCGTAAGAAGTGGGGGAGAATTTCATTGGCCTCGGTCATCGCTGCGGCCGGTTTCGACGGATAATCTTCGTCGTCCCATTCGCCGAAATCTTCAGGAAGTGTATCGGGTAAGACCTCTGCTATTTTCGCTGGAGATGCCATAGGCCGTCGCCTCCCTTCTCGTAGATGGCACCTTTGTAAGTGCGAGTTTCACGTTGAAGCTCTTGTGCAGGCTGATCGTCCTTTCTTACAACCCCTCGTTCCGCGGCACCGGCCGCGGCAGACTGAGCAGCAACGCCCGAAGCAGGCGGTGTCTGCGAAGATGTCCTGAGCAGCGGGGTAACATTTGGCAGCCCCTCAACGATGAGCCTCACGGCGGCCTTCACCGTCGCGTACTTCTCTTGATCTGCCGGAGTGAAGATGACTGAGAGCTTGTGCTCGCCAGGCGGCAACACGTCGCCGGCCGCCGGAGTGTATAGAAACGATCCAGGCACCGGGGAGCTAGCACTCAACTGCTCATCGCCGAGAGCCGTTCCATAAGAAATCAAGGAAGGGCTTGGCCAAGAAATCACTGCGGGCATGATTTCGGTTACCATTAGCGATACTTTAGCCTGTGCCACTGTGTAATTCAGGCTATCGGCAGGAGTGAATCTTACTGAAAGTGTGTGGACTCCGGGCCCAAGTGCTTGGCCCGCCGCCGGACTATAGGCAAAAGTTCCGGGGACGGAAGCACTGGCGTTGAGCTGGGCCGAGCCGAGCGGAGTGGCACTATTGATCGGGTCAGGCGCGGGCCAGCTGATGGCTGGAGTTGCTTTGGCGACGCTGAAGTGTACGGCGGCCTGTGCCAGAGTGTAATCTGACAGATTCGACGGCGTGAAGACGACAGACGGCATGTGTTCGCCCGCGGCGAGCACCGCTCCCGGACCGGGATTGTACTGGAAGGCTCCAGGCACCGATGCGGTTGCGTTCAGCTGGGTGTCGCTCAATGCGGTGCGATAAGTGATTCTTTCGGGGGCGGGCCATACGATGGCTGGTGTTCCCCGAGTCACTGCGAGCGGCACGGTCGCCCGCGCTGTAGCGTAGCTCGTTCCATCACTCGGAATGAAGGCCACCGACAGAGTATGCGAGCCGGCCGAGAGCACCAAACCGGCCGCAGGGGAGTACTCAAACGTGCCCGGAACCGAAGCCGAGGCGTTGAGCTCGGCGGCGCCGAGAGGCGTGCCATAGGGGATTGGTTCTGGCGAAGTCCAATCGATCTCCGGAACGGTCTTGGTTGCAGTAACCGAAACGGTTGCTTGCGCCGTGGTGTAGTTGGCTTCGTCCTTCGGAGTGAACGTGACCGAAAGAGTGTGCGTTCCGTACGAGAGCACCTCGCCGACCGCTGGAGAGTACTCAAATTTGCCCGGGACAGAGGCCGAGGCATTGAGCTGAGCGGCTCCAAGCGCGATGCCGGTAGGCACATCAGCAGGCGTAGGCCACTGGATGGAGGGAGTAGCTTTCGAGACAGAGATGGAGACTTCGGCTAGCACCGGGTTATCTTCCGGCGAGCCGGCCGCTGAGAATGTCACCCAGAGCGCGTGCCTCCCTGCCGACAATACGTAGCCCGGGCCCGGGGTGTAGAGGAATTTTCCCTGGACCGAAGCTGTGGCGTTGAGCTGGACGGAACTCAACCCGGTGCCGTAGACGATTGGCTCAGGTGTCGCCCAGGAGACCGTCCGTTGAACGCCCGAGACCGAGGGCGCGGCTGGCTCTGCGGCTGCTGGTTTCTCGGCAATGAAGTCTTTGCCTGAAATACGTCTTCCGAGATCTCCGATAAAACTAAACACGTTCCCCGTTTTTGGAGGCTGAACCCCAGTCACGGAGTTGTCCCTCTCGAGCATTACGTGTGCATTGGGCCAGTCGGACTGATATTTATCCGATGCGGGTGCGAACTCGCCCTCAGATTTGATCTCCGGCAGTGCCTCGGATCGAGATTCGGCTGCGCAAGCAGCCGTTACCGTCGCAACACTGCCTTGGGTCAAGCGCGCGATCTCAATCGCTACGTTGTCGTGGCCACCTGCTTTGAGGGCTAGATTCAGCAGTGCTCGTGAAGCCGCTTCCACGCTGCGAGTTCCATCGGCCAATTCGCGCTTAATCTCCTGGTCCGGAACGTAGCGCCAAAGACCGTCGGAGCAAAGCAGCAGAGTGTCGCCGACCTCGAGCGGCACCTCGCGCATCTCCACCCGCACTTTGAGCTCCAATCCCAGGTACCGCGTCAGTAATGACTTATCTGGGTGGGTCTCTATCTTTTGCGGCGTGAACTGATGGTTGTCGGGAAGATCCTGCTCAGCGGTGTGATCGCGGGTGAGGAGCGTGAGCTTCTGGTCGTGGACCAGGTATGCGCGGCCGTCGCCCACGCGGCAGATGACCGCCTGTACAGGCGCGCGCCCATGATCGGCGTCGGTACGCAACAGCGCGACAACCACCGCGGTCCCCATTCGGCTATCCGGGCAACCGGACTCCACAGCCTCTCTTAAGATCGCCGCATTCGCGCGGCATACGGCTTCCTCAATCGCAATCTCCGGCGGGAAGGACGCCGGCATGCTCTCAACACAAGACGAGATAGTATCCACCGCCAACCGCGAGGCTTGGCCGCCACCCGCGTTCATGCCGATCCCTTCCGCAACAACCAGCAGATCGCCGAGCCGAGCGCTGATGTGACCGACAGTGTCCTGGTTTTCCTCGCGAACCTTTCCACGATCGCACTGGCTTGCGATATTGATCGCAACCGCGTCCGGAATTGACACAACACTCATATGCGAACCTAGCGATATCTACCTATTTTGTTTGCTGCCATTTCTGCTCAATCGCTGTTTAGGGAAGCTGTTCTCGTTCTAGCGGCCGATCTCAAAAGCCGTTCCGGCTCCGGCCAAACGTGAAGAGACATGAAAAGTTCGGCAGAACCCTCAAACTCTAGCACTTATTACCAACCCGCGACGTAAGGTCAGCTGTGGAAATGTGATTTTGAAGAGATCGAAGGCTCATGCAGCCCTGGCAAAAAAGTTGTGTGACAATGCCACCCGGTCTCCTGCCAGTAGTGCAGTCAAGCGGCGATTGTCCCCAATCTCCGCTGATTCACAGCATTCTTCACCAGCAAGAAATGGTCAGCTTATCCAAGTAAGCTGTGGACGAACCTCTGGCGCCATACCCATCGATTTGGAAGTTGGTGAGAAGCACCGGTGCCCAACCTAAGGCAAAGGCCGATGGTACCGAAGCGTTTAAATCCTGCTCTACTCCATCGAACCAGACTGATTGGTAAGTGACTGAACCATATTCATCGCGCGAGTAGGTGATCTGCACGTGATGCCATGTGTTGGTGCTCCAGCTCCGCGGATTGCACGGAGATGCCGAGTTCAACCACACGTCCGACCAGACATCGGGGGTTCCTTCGTTCGTCGTATAGTCCCACGTCCCGCTGTAGCCGTCGCACTGGAATCCGTAGATCATTGTCTGCCCATTTGACATCACTTGGTCCACGTCAAATTCAATGTTGGCGATGGCGCTTGATGGCCGAGCCAAGTAAACCCAGCCGTCGTAAAGAAAGTTAGTAACCTCAGTGTTGTCTCCGAACACCGTCGAGTAGAGTTCCGCTCCGTAGTTTGAGAATTCCATGGAAAACTGGCGCGCGTTGCCGGTCAGCGAAGGCGAGGTCACGATCTTCATGTTCCCGCTGGCTGTGCTGTTGGCAATCGATGTATCGCTTGCGGCTTGCCAGGTGTTGAGGGCTTGAACTCCCTTGAAGACCAAGGCGTCCGGGGGCACGAGGCTTGCGGGATCAGGAACCACGATGATGGCGGACGAGGTTTCGCAAACTGCTCCACCCCTGCCCCACGACTTGACGTACACAGTATGCGCTCCAGTGTTGGCTGCTAGATCGGTGTCTATCGACGAGCCACGGACGATAGCCCAGTTGTCGCTGTTGTCGATGGAATACCCCACAGAAGTGATGATTTGCGACGAGCACTCGGAAGAGTTCGCGACAAGATGAAATGGCGAGACGACCTCAGCCCCGGTATTCGGGCTGGTGATGGTTATGTTGGCGAAGGCGGGGACTGCGCAGAGGAGCGGGGCCAAGAGAAGCAAGGCGAAGTTCTTCATGGATTTCTCCCAGTTGAGGATTGATCTCTCGGAGGACGCATATTCGGCATGCAAGATCACACTTGCCGGAGCTACGTGGAGACACCAACGCGAACAGGGCTGCCAGAGCTTCTCGCTGCTAACGATCTACTCGATCCGCAATCTCGGGACGCTGGTGTGAGCGTATGTCAGATTTCAGCGAACTGTCAAATCATAACGAGGGCAAATGAATCGCGCCGTGCTTTAACACGCCATCCCTCTCTGGAAGAAAGCGGAATCTCCCTATTACACAGGCACTTTCCGTCTCTGGCCCGCCGGGTAATACAGGCTATCGCGGCGAGAGCGTCACCGACTATTCTTTCCCTTCGGCGCGAGTACTGCCAAGCCGCAGTAGCTGCGAGCCAACGAGGAAGAACCAGAGCGTCGCGCCCAGCGCGTTTGCCATCACTAGTGGAAAGAAGCCTGTTAACGACAGTAACCCGAACAGCCCCGTGATCACACCGGTCCAGGCGCTGGCTTTGTGCCCTAAGTTTGGCTGCCTGCCGCGCGAGAACCTGAGCAACTCTCCCGCCCTCGTCACTGGGCTTTCGAGCCAGCCGAAGATTTGGTCTCCACACTTGCTATACTTGCTTGGTTTTTCAAGGGAGGCGACTTTGAGACAGACAAGGGCAACCATCGTTCTTATGGTGCTTGTGATTTTGGGCCTTTCGCTTCCAGGTCGGAGCGCGGCTAGCGACTTAGCGAAGGTCTACGATTTGGGAGACAAATGCAAAGCTGGCAAACAAGGCGCATGCCGGGAACTGGCGAAGATCGCCCTCGAGGACCAAGATGCAGAAGTACGACTAAATGCTGTTTATCATCTGACCGACCAGCAAGTTCTGGCAAAAATTGCCGCGGAGGATAAGGACGGCGGTGTGCGAGGCGCTGCCGTATTGGGTCTGACAGACCAGACATTGCTCGCCAAGATAGCCGTGGACGAACCGGATCAGCGCGTTCGAGAGGCCGCCTTGTACGGGATTACCGACCTGACACTGCTAGGCAAGATCGCCGCGGAGGACAAGGTTAGCTATGTGCGCTCGATCGCAATGGGCAGGAGATCCGAGATTCTCACCGATGCTGCGTCTCGGGGTGATTTGGCCGTCGTAAGCTCCTGCCTAGACCAAGGCGTCTCCGTCGATTCCACAAATCCGAAGGACGGCTTTACAGCCCTGATGACGGCATCGGAGAACGGCCACATTGAAGTTGTGCGGCTGCTGCTTGATAAGGGAGCCAACGTCAATGCAAACACACCTGGTCCCGACTACGTCCTGATGCCAAACGGGGCAAAAGCGTACGCTGGCCCCACCACATCGGCATCGGAGATCGCCTCCATGACGGGGGGAACGGTCAAACACGGCGACCAGATTACTGCATTGAGTCTTGCGTCAGAGAATGGTCACCAAGAGATACGGGAAATGCTCATCAAGGCCGGAGGGAGGTAAGATTGCCAAGCCAGTTTCAAATAAAGCAATTGGGCCCGCGTGGGGCCGCCATCACAATTCATGACCTCAGGAGAATCGCGGCCATCCTCGACGGGCAGGTTGCCGCCGGTCCGGGTGTGCGCATCTGAACAAAGTACGAAGTCGCCTTTGAAGAAGAGCGTACCGTCGAGGGCACCGCAGCCGAACCATTCAACGGGGAAGAACTAAACCGGCCAAGTCGCCATGTCAAATTGAATTGAGATTCGGTACCTCGGTGGGCGGACGCTCCATCTCGGTCAATTTCCGGTCCGGCGAATCCCGGTCGCAGTCAGAGAATGGCGCTCTCGTCAGCTCCGGTCGTGTAACCGGCTATTGGGAAACTACTACTTGGTTACTGCCGAGTAGGCGACGACTCGACCGGAACCCGCAAGACCGAACCGAGTCGGGGCTGGAAACGTGCTTTGGGCTGCCATCAACTGAGGCTTCCAACTTCAACCCCATGTTGAAACGATGGTAGGGCGGGACCATGACTCATCGGCGACGCGCGAAGAGGCGCGCGACCGCGCCCATGCTGGCGATTCCCATCCATTGCGTGATGCCGAGATACAAGGCCGCATACGGGACTAAAACGCAAGGACCGACAACGAGTGGTTGATGCAAAGGCAAGACTACTTTGAAACCGTAACCAACCAGCGCTGCAAAGAACGCAACCGCCCAAAGTCGCACAATGCGCGACCGTCCGGAAGGTACAGCGCCAACGAGCTTCTGCAGCCCTCGCCGCAACAACATGAATTCGACCCAGCCTGCAACGCCGGCAGAGACAGTCAAGCCGGCTGCTCCCCAACGCTGGTCGATCCCCAGCAGCCGAGGCAGAGGCAGCGCGCAAACGTAGCCAAGGCCCAACGTAAGCGCTACGCGAATGACTGCAAAGCGGAGCGGAGTGCGCGTGTCGCGCAACGCATAGAAGGCTGATGAATAAAGCCGTCCCATGGTGGAGGCGAGCAGTCCAACGGCCGATCCGGCGAGCACTCCCCAAACAAACAGCACGTCCTTGTGCTGGAACGCTCCGGTGCGGTAGATGGTGGCCACGATGACGTCGCCGAGCGCGAGGAAGCCAACCGCCGACGGAATCACAAAGAACGCGATCTGCTGAACACCCAGCGTCAACCGCTGGCGAATCGCGGCGGCAACCTCGGCCTGCGTGCCCATCGCGCTGGACATAGCGGGCAACTCGGCCGCCGAAACCGCCATGCCAAACAAGCTCACCGGCAGCGTGTAGAGCGTCTGCGCGTAGCCCAGCGCGGAGACCGCGCCGGTGCCCAGGAAACTGCCGAGCCACGAGTCGATGTAGGCGCTGATCTGCACCACTCCGCGGCTCAAAAAGACTGGGAAGAAATTCGCACTCACGGTGCGCACGTGCTCGCCGGCTCCGCGCAGTTTGAGGCGCAGCGGCCACAGATAGCGCATGACCGTGGGCAGCTGCACGGCAAATTGCAGCCCGCTGCCAACCACCGAACCGATGGCCACCAGCACGGCGAGCCGCGGCTGCGTGTGCCCGCGCCCGCCCCAAAGGAGCGTGGCAATCATGGCGATGTTCCAGACGACGGGGGCAGTGTAGGAGAGCAGAAAGCGGCGATGGCTGTTGAGAATTCCCAGGCACCATGCGGACAACACCAACATGGCCGCGCCGGGAAACAGAATCTGCACCAGCCGGATGGTGAGCAGCCGCTTGTCGCCATGAAACCCGGGCGCAATGAGATCGATGAGCCATGGCGTGGCGAGAACACCCGCGACCGCCAGCACAGTGGTGATGAAGAACAAGAGGGCAAAGATAGCCTCGGCCAGCTGCGAGGATTCTTCATGGCGCTCCTCCGCATGGAGCCGCGCATACACCGGGATGAAGGACGCCGAAAGCACGCCCTCGCCGAAGAGGTTCTGCAGAAAATTGGGAATGCGAAACGCGGCGCGAAATGCGTCCGCGGCGTCCGAGTTGCCGAAGTAGTGCGCAAAGACGCGATCGCGCACCAGCCCGACCAAACGGCTGAGCAGAATACCGACAGCTACGAGAAGCGCATGCGCCTTTGTGGATGCGCGGCTGGATGGAGTGGTCAAAACATGATTATAGGGGCCAAGATTATAGGGGCACGCGAAGTTGGTCGGTTCGTCGAGAAGATTCGCAAAGCTTGGGGACTATCGTTGTGGAGGGCGGGTGTTGGTTGAGGGCAAGGTCAGTCGAGGCACTCGTCGAGATCAATTGGGGGGAAACGCTCACGGATTTCTGAGTTCCGGGCGTATCACCGGCTATTCGGAAATTACTACTCGGTTACTGCCGAATAGGCGACAAACCACCCGGAACTCATGAATACCGGCAAACCATTGCTATAAATCCCCCGGCCTGTCTACGTGAAGTGAGAATGAGTCCGCAGAGACCACGATGACTCGCTCGAGTCCATAATCCGATGGAATCACTGCGCCTCGAGATCACATACAGCCGTCTTTACTGCAGGCCTCAAGAGAAAGAACTCAATCCAGTCGCTGCTTGCGAAAAGGGAGATTCGTAATGCGAAAAACCCGAAATCATTCCTTGCCAGACTTTACAATCGCCGCATGACTTCTCGTCCCATTGGGTCGGGCCCGAGAGGCAGTCTTGCCGCTCGTGCATTGGCCTACATTCAATCAACGCGGCCGATGTCGTCGCTGGTTCCCGGGACCTTGTCATGCGCCGTGGTATTTGCTAAAGCTGGTCCCTCCTGGCGCGGGATTTTGGCCGGATTGGCCATGTGCACCCTGACGGCGTTCGGCTTTCAAGTCAACGACGTCCTGGACATTCACAAGGATCGAGCGGCGGGCGTCAAGCGGCCAATTGCGACAGGCATGATATCCAGCAGTGCAGCGACGTTGTTCGCGCTCGCCCTGCTTGTAGTCACATTCACTCTTTCGGCCTGGGTCGGATCCGGAGGCAAGGTACTGGCGCTCGCAGCGCTCGCCTTGGTTCTATATACGCCTTCGGCCCGCAAACTGCCGCTGATCAAAGGCCTCTATGTCGCAGGACTTTGCATGGCCCCGCTTTACTATGGTTCCGTAGTCGCAGCCGCCCAATACGCATGGCATCCCTATCTCGTGCTGGCAATCTTCATTGTTGGGCGCGAGGCCCTGATGGATTCGCATGAAATACGTGGCGATCAAAGCGCCGGGATGGTGACGGTGGCGGTCCTGTTCGGCGAGACACGCACCAAGTGGGCGGGCATCTGGGCGATGACGCTCTCCACGGCGGTCCTCGTCGCGGTTTCCGGTGGGGGAATCTCGAGAGTTTCGGCGGTAATCGCGCTTGTCTCCCTGCCGTTTGTTTTCCTCTGGCCGCGCCTGGATGACGAGAAGCGAATCGAGTTGTCACGTGTTCCGATGCTGGCCGCAGCGGTGGCCATTGCGTGCGGATGAATTAACTTTCGATCCGAATTCGAGGGGGCGCATTGCGCGGCTTTGAACTCTCCAAGTGGTACGCAGACTGCGCGTCGGAACATGGTGATGCCGCAATCGTCTACCATGCGGACTTGCGTTGGGGAGCGGTCGCGCTCCACTACAGAAGCCTGTTGACCAAGAGGGCGGGGCGCGCCGCTCAAGAGGTTTACTCGATGGGCAAGCGGCCGGCGCCTCAGGTTCGGGGCGATGAGATTCTGTGGGAAGCGCCGGACTGGAAGGCGGCAGGGACCTGGTGTCAGTTGGGAAGCGGCTTTGGCAGCCTTCTTTTTGAATCAAAGGATGGTTTTCTTGACTGGAATTGTGTCGCGCCACGGTCGGCGGCTTTTGTCGAGACCGGTTTAGGATCCAGGATTGAGGGTTGGGGATATGTGGAGCATCTGCGGCTGACGCTTGCACCGTGGATGCTGCCGATCCGGCGGCTTCGCTGGGGCCGGTTTGTCAATGCGACCGATGCGCTGGTATGGATCGACTGGAGCGGATCGTATAACAAGAGATCTGTGCATCTGAACGGTGTGGAAGTCAGCGCCGCGGAAATAGATGAACACAATGTGGTCCTAGAGGAAAATGGATCCGTCTTAGCTCTTGACTGCGGGAGCGTGTTGCGCGAAGGCGCGCTGGGATCGACGGCGCTGAGGGTGATACCCAACCTCGAACGGCTCTTTCCGGGGTCCATTCTAAACATGATGGAGCACAAGTGGCTGAGCGGCGCGGTGCTGCGCAGGCCGGGACAACCGGACTCGACAGGAATCGCGATTCATGAGGTCGTCGAATGGCCCTGAGTACGAGAGGCAAAATCCTGTATAGTGCGACCTTTCTTGCGGCTTTGCCACTTGCACTGGCTGGATTGGCGGTTGTGACCGAAGGGATTGTGCATTTGCCAGCAGTCACCTCGCTTCCGCTTGGACTGATCCTAGCCAGCATGGGAGCTTTGCTGATGGTGTGGGGGATGAGTGACCTGTGGCGTTATGGCGGCGGGCTACCGTTGAATGCGGATCCTCCGCCGAGGCTGGTGGAGCATGGGGCTTACCTGCTGCTGCCTCATCCGATCTATACCGGATTCTCGATGCTTTCGGTAGGCGTGTCGATGATTGCGGGCTCGGCGAGCGGGCTTTGGCTGGTTTCGCCGATGGTGATGCTGGGATGCGCGGCGCTGGTCCTGGGGTATGAGGATCATGATCTGCGCGAGCGGTTCGGGCGCGGAACGATGAGCTTTCCGGCGGAGGATGACGGTTCGCCTCCCACCGCGGTCGACCGCTGGCATTGCTATCTGTTCGCGGTCCTGCCATGGGTGGGTATTTTTGGAATCGTTCATTTTCTGGCTCGGCCAGTGGATTGGGCTTCTGTCTTCATTCTCGCCGGAAACGGGCCCCTCTTCATCTATTGGGCGAATCGAGTTGCTTTAAGCGCGTATGCAGGATTCGCGTTGGTTCCACTCCTTGCACGGACAGGAAGAGACCTGCGAAGTACGGCGATTACGAGTCTTCTGACTTTGGGTTTTGCTTTCGCTGTGTTTTTGGCTGCGCCTTTAATTCTGACGCCGCATCTGGTTGCGGCTCATGTGGAGTTATTGTTGTGGGCAGGCGCGTGGCCCGGAAGTTATGGCGGATGGGGTTACTTCCCTTCGCTGCCGGTGATGTTTGCCCTTGTGGTCGCGCAGGCTCTGCGGGGGCGTTGGAAATGGGCTGGCTGGATTGCGGCCGCATGGGTTTTGCTGATGGTCGTGTGCGGCGTGTTTGCTGCGCAGGGTGGCTTGGTGAGAACCCCCGGGGCGTTAATCAGCTATGCGCTGGCGGCGAATGCGGTGGCGTTGTGGAGGGCGATTCGTTGGCTGGGGGAGCGGATCGCTAACTCGTGGCGGGAATGGCGATTCGGGCCGGTGCGGGTGATCAATCACGGGGCTTACGTGGGTGCCGCTGGTTTCCTTGGCATATGGATTGGCGGGGTGCTCGCGGGTCCCGGTCATTTGTCGGCCATTGTGGTTGCGGCGCTGGCGGCGCTGGTGGGCGCGGCGCTGTGGGCTCAGTATGTGGAGGGCTCTCCGCAGTTGCTAAGACCATACGGGTTTTATGGCGGGCTTCTCGGAGGGACGCTGGGGGCGCTGGCCGCGCCGCTGTTTCACACAAGCATGTGGCTGCTGCTGGGGGTGTTTTCGGCGGTCGGGTCGCTAGTTCAGGCTACGGGCAGGCTGCGCTGTCTGGTGCAGGGATGCTGCCATGGGAGGCCGGCGCCTGAGGGGATGGGCATTCGCTATGTGCACCCGAACTCGCGGGTGTGCCGGCTTTCTGCGTGGACCGGGGTGCCGCTGCACGCCACGCCTGTTTACTCAATTCTGTGGAATGGATTGGTGACGCTGCTTCTTTGTCGGCTTTGGGCGAGCCACGCATCGCTGCACTTGATTGTAGGTCTCTATTTCATGCTGTCCGGGACGGGGAGGTTTGTGGAGGAATCGTATCGTGGCGAGCCGCAGACAAAGGTGGTGGCGGGGTTGAGGCTTTATCAGTGGTCGGCCATTGTGAGTGTAGTGATGGGTGCGGCTTTTACCTCGTTCGGCAGTGCGGAGATTGCGCCGGACCCTAGCTGGAGATGGGGCGTGTTGCTTCCGGCGTTGGGGTTTGGGATTCTCGTGTGGTGCGCGATGGGGTTGGACTTCCCGGAATCGCAGTGGCGTTTTTCGAGGCTGACATAACGTCATGCATCTGCGGATCCTAGCGACGTCACCGGCTCGATCCCCTTCTACTGGCAAAGAACAGATCGGGAGGAAATCCCATACCGAGGCATTCACGTGAGTTATCGTCTCCGATTCATCGTTCCGGGCGAATTACCGGCAACTCGGAAGCAACGTGAGCCAAATCACGTTAGGGACGAGTAGGCGACCAATCGCCCGGAACCAGAAGGACAAGGCTTCATTGCGCCGCGCAGTGCTGCCGCTCAATAGTCCTCTTGTTGGCGTGGTGCAGAGGAGTGTATCTTGACCTCCAGTCCGCGACATTTGAAATACTTGGAGAAGGCTTCCGATGAAGATCCGTTGCAATATGACCGTGGTCTCGGCCGTATTACTATCCCTGTGCCTCTTGCTGCCCATACCGGGGAATTTGAGGCTCGCCTCAACTTGGAGGGAACACTATCTTGTGATAGGGAATCATAGGCCACAAAACTTCATGGCGCCGTTAGGATTCTGCGCATTGGGAATTCAAATCATCGGTATGATCGTGCTCTGGACCGGATACAGACGGCGTGAGCGTTTGGCGTGGCTCGTCATGTTCATTATCTTGTGGTGCTTCTTTTTTCCCACCTATGTGCTTGGGACCATTTTGGACCTGCAAACGGTATCGTTCCAATTGTCTACATGGATCGAGGGAATACGGGACGGGTACGGCCCGAGTATTTGGGCGGCGGAAGAAGCTCTTGTTTTCTTGGTGATGCTGGTTGCTCTGGTTCTGCCGATCAAGGCGTTCTTCTGGAGGCCCGCCAATCCTAATTCCGTGGGTTTCCCGAAGACATCCGCCGATTGAGGCAGAAGTCCACCTTCCTACCGCCGCCCGTTCCCGCTGCTCCGAGTCTTCACAGGGTGTTCGGGGCGGTTTACCGCCAAACCGGAAGTAACGTGAGCCAGATCACGTTAGGGAAGCATCGGCGACAATTCAGGCACTACTCCTTTCCCGGACCCTTGTGCGTTTGCTGGAACGGTCTGCCCAAAGCGCGTCAGGTACGGTGGGATTGGAGGGGGATTATTATCACACCTCTGTGTGATGCTAATGGGCCATTGACCCAAAGGTGACGTGAGATCACATTAACGGTAACTAGCCGGACATTACTTGACGATGGAAGTCGTGGACCTGGCTTTTTGGTTCGGATGTAAAGATAGACCGGGTCGTGCGAGGGGAATATGTGAACAGCATACTCAGGAAGCTGCGGCGCGGCTTGCACGAGGAGAGGTCAGAAAATTCCTGCAAGGAGGATGCCTGTAGGGCGGTTCGTCGACTCTAGTCTGCATGAGTTTAAGGAGAAGAAGCTGTGAGAAGTACACTACTAGCAGCATTGATTACAGCGGTATTTGGCCTATCCGGTTGCATTGGTAACAATGCTAGAGGACAGAGTGGTAGTCAGGTTAGCCAAACTCAAGCTAACCAAGTTGCCCAGCAGACTTATCTGATTGTCACTGACGCGCTAGAGGGGGAAGATACTGAGCATGCTATCAGCGCTACTTACAATTGCGGGCTTGGGGGCAATGTAGCTGTTGCTGGAGATTCATCCACTGATGGACCAGCAACTGTAACAGAGACGCTGAGTGGCTGCGCAGTTAGTCCGGTCATCTTTAGTGGGAATCTCAGTGGTAGCCTTTCAGCAGCCCAGTCGTTCAGTTCCAGTGGTACCAACGATACGAACTCGCAAAGTTCTGGTGGATATTTGTCTGGAGTTGTAAACTCTAGTACTGGGACTTGCTCAGTTGACTTATCTTTTGAGTCGCAAGTAACCACTACAGGATCGATTTCGATGAACAGTTACATGATCTACGGAACTGCGTGTGGTCAACCTATCTCTCTAGCGAACTTTGAGTTTCTTTGAGATGGGCCGTGGTGAAGGTATGGGTCAATTTCGCGTCACGGCGGTGACGGAGAAACACGAATCGGCTCTTGGATAGAGGGTGATGACGGATCACTCCTCCGATTCAGCAACCATCCGCCCGGAGCGACGATTCAAGAGGCGGAGCGGATCATCGCACAGTTAGGGTGGAAGCCAACGTGGCCTGCCCGGTATTTTGTACCAGCGAGATTGTTAGTGTAGCGCGGAAGTGAAGGGACCAGTATTTCTGTACCAAGTCCAGAGTTAGTCGTCGGCCGGTTTAGGCTTCAGCCAGATCGCGGC
>Ga0187862_10000203_pt1 | contig 69189 bp, 68 predicted proteins | sample June2016WEW_10_1_FD_133003 | JGI IMG/M metagenome (GOLD analysis project Ga0187862, IMG submission 133003) | Peatland microbial communities from SPRUCE experiment site at the Marcell Experimental Forest, Minnesota, USA - June2016WEW_10_150 | ecosystem: Environmental > Terrestrial > Soil >... | reverse complement strand
TGGAACTGATAGAAGGCCTCGAGCGTTTTGCCTTGACCGAGGTCGAGCTTGCCCGACAGCATGCCTTGCGGCAGTTGGATGTCGGTCCGGTCCAGACCGGGTTCGTGGATCGCGTTGAAGTTCAGCGCATTGATCTGATTCAAGCCCTGGATGAACAGCTCATTGCCCCAATTCAGTACGTGCCGGCCGAGCGTCAGTTTCAGGTTCCCCGCGGAGGTGTCGAAGTTGTCGTACACATAGGCGTTCATCAACGCCACGTTGGAGAATTTCGCGAAGGTTTCGAATCCTCTGTCATTGAGTGGCGTGCCGGCCTGGTAGCGGTTTTCGAAGCTGCCGTGCAGCACATCGCCGTCCTCGAGCGTGAAGTCCCTCCAGGCCCGCAGCCCCAGGGCGCCACCCATCGAGCCCATGTGCACGTCGATCTCACTGGACAGGTTCGCCAGTGTCGAGAACGGTTGCCACCGGGCGTAGTTGAGATCGCCGTCATCGGTGTTGCCTCCGGTCGCGCCATGGATGCCCTGCAGATTGGCGTTGTTTGGGTTCAGCAGCCGGGAATCCGGATTGTCTGCGCGTCGCGATTGTCCCAGCGACACGGCCGTGTTCCAGTCGACCTGCGCGCCATTTGCCAATGTGAAGTCCACCGCTTGTGCAGAGCCGGCACAAGCGAGCGCAATGACAGCGGCAATCCCGACGATTTCTCTCTTCGACATCGGCTTTCTCCTCCAGATAGGGGGCAAGAACGGATGGCCGAACAGTAGGGCTTCGAATTGGAATTCGCCCCCCCTGGGTCGGGGGGTTGCCGTTGCGGCATGCTCATCCGAAATGTGATGCGAGGCTCACGATCCGCAAAAACAATTGCCGGTATTCCGCCTCGGTGGCGGCATCGAAGCAGGGGTCCCGGTTGGCGGAAAAGGCGGCGTCGATGTCGGCCCAGTCCTCCGGTTTCAGATGGCGCTGGGCGGCCGGCAATATGACGCCTTCCTCGCGGCCGAGGTGCTCCCATACGAACGAGGCATAGTGGGAGACGCTCTCCTCGATCTCGGGGCCGACCTGCGCATTCGCGTCGAGACAGCGCTCGATCTGTGCGGCCAGCTCCGCAACCAGTTCGCGATCGCGCACGTGCTGGCGCTCGAGCTCGTCGAGCTCTGCATCCAGCGCGGAGGTGCGTTCGCGCAGCTTGCGGAACAGGAACCCTTCTTCCTTGGGGTGATGCAAGGCGACCGGGAAGTTCTGAATGTAGCGGACCGCCGCGCGCAGCGAGGCGGCGTCGGGCGCTGCGTGGTTGCGTCGCGCCGTCGCCAGCAGATGCATGGTTGCGTGCAGCACGGCCGCGAGCGAACGATGCTCGTTGCGGATGATGGCGATCGCACGCGCAGGTGCGGCGGGCTCTCTCGTCGCGCACACGAGCACCGGAATCGTCGACTCGGTCAGAACCTTCAAGGTTTGCGAGCCGAGCATCATTCCGATCTTGCTGCGGCGGCCGTGTGAGGCCATGAAGATCAGATCGCATCCGGCGTCGCGTGCGGCGGCGATGATCGCCGCGTGCGCCGTGTTGTTCGCGCAGCTCGCCGACGAGCACGGCACGCCATAGGCGCGGGCGGCGGACTCGGCCTTGGTCAGCAGTTCGCGCGCCCGCCCTTCGCAGGCGTAGACGCCGTCTTCGGGCGCCGCGACACGCGCCATCTCGGCCTGTCCAAACTGCGACGAGGCATGGTCCTGTATCGCGTGAAAGAAGGTGATGCGGGCGCCGAGCGCGCGCGCGAATTCAACGGCTTGCCCGATCGTGTCGACCGACAATTCCGTTCCGTCGATGGGAACCAGCAGGTGCCGATACATTGCAACTCCTCATGGGACCGAACCGCATCGATGCTACAAGGTCCGTCCCACAGGCGCCCCCCACATCGAGAGGGGGTTGGGGCGCGTGAGCGGCGCAGAATGGACAGTCGCGCCTCATGGGGCGCATGATTGATCAGCGGGGGGCGCACGTAGAATCGGACGCAACCCGGAATCCGGCCCGACAACGACGCGCCGCCGGCGCTTTCCCGAACCAGCTTGGCAACTTTCGCGAATCATCCCGCAGCAGAGTCGGTCTCCGAGCTCGTTTTGCAGGTCACCCCTCCGCGAGTGCCCAGGGATCTGTTGCTGCGGCCGCGGCTGCGCCTGGAAAACGCCGCGCTTCGGGATCGAGCCATCGTCATCGTGCAGGCGCCTCCCGGGTTCGGCAAAACCTCGCTGCTCGCGCAGTGGCGGCTCGAGCATCTCGGCCAAGGCGCGGTGGTCGGCTGGCTGTCGGCGCAGGCCGCAGACGGCGAGCAGCGTTTCTTGCAAAGCCTGGTGCTGTCGCTGCGCGTCGCGTCGGGGCGCCAACGCTTCGGGCGCACGCTGCTCGAGGGCGGCGCGCGCGGCGATCTGGCGGACATCACCGAATGGCTTGCCGAAATCGCACAGATGGCGTTCGATATCGTGCTCATCATCGATGCGGCCGATCGCCTGCCCGCGGCGTCGCGCGCGGCGCTGACCTACCTATGCCACAACGCGCCGGCGAACCTGCGCGTGATCGTCGCCGCGCGCAGCGGTTGCGACCTCGGCATGGCGGACCTGAAGGCGTATGGACAGTGCGCGGCCCTCGGCGCACACGAACTGCGCTTACGTTTCGAGGAGTCGATGGCGCTGATCCGCGCGCGGCTCGGCGCACGCCTCGACGCCGACGAAAGCGCGCGGCTGCATGACCTGACCGAGGGATGGCCGCTGGTGCTGCAGCTGGCGCTGACGGCCCTCGCGCGCGATCCTCAGCCGCAATCGGCGATCGCCGCGATCAACGCCCATTCCGGTGAGTTGCACGGGCACCTTTTGGACATGCTGTTGGCCAATCTCGATCCGGACGATGCCGGCTTCCTGGAGCGGATTGCGGTGGTGGACGAGTTGCATCCCGAGCTTTGCGAGGCTCTGGCGGGCAGCGGCGATGCGGCGCAGCGCCTCGCGCGGCTCGCGCGCGATACGCCGCTGTTTCTGTCGGGCGAAGGCAGCGAATGGATGCGCATGCACGCGCTCGCGCGCGATGCGCTGCGTGAGCGCGGCGGCCGCCGCGCGCCGGCCGAGCAGGCGGCGCTGCATGCGCGCGCGGCGCGCTGGTTCGCCGGGCGCGGCATGAACGAGGATGCGGCACGTCACGCGCTGGCCGCCGGAGAGAACGAGACGGCCTACGACCTTGCCGAGCGGTGCTTGTACGAAGGCATCCTCAAGCGCGGGCGCCAGAACGCGGTGCTCGAATGGCTCGAGTGCATGCCGCGCGCCGAACTGGACCGGCGCCCCCGACTACTGCTGGCCGCCGCCTGGGCGCTCGCCACCAGCGAGCGCCATGCCGAGGCCGAAAGTTTGGTCGCGCGCATCCTCGAGCACGCCGGGGATGACGCTGAATTGCGCTGCGAGTGTGCGCTGATCCGCAGCGGCGCAGCCGGTTTCGCCGACCAGCTCGACCGCTTCGCCGAATTGCACGATCCGTGGGCCAACGCGCCGCCGTTGCGCGATCCCAGGCTCCTGTACGTGCACGCCAACCGCAAAGCGTTCCGCGCCTTGTTCGATGGGAATCCTGCAGGAGCGCGCCTCTGCCAGCAACAGGCGCCGCGCACCGGTGCCGACGACGTATTTGGCTATGTGGCCCGCTGGGGCGAGTTCGTGACCGGGCTGTCCTATGTGTGGGAAGGCCAGGTGATCCTCGCCGAGGAGTTCCTTAGGCCGGCGCTCGAGACCACCGAATCCGATCTCGGGCGGCGCAATCCGTTCGCCTGCATGCTGGCCACCTTGCTGGCGACGGCAGTGTGGGAGCGCGACCGGCCCGCGGAAGCGGCGGCGATCCTCATCAACCGGCTCGATGTGGTCGGGCGCCATGGCGTGCCCGACGCGGTGCTGCTCGGCTATCGGACGGCGGCGCGCGTCGCCATGGCGGAGGGCGCCGAGCATCGCGCGCTCGCATTGCTCGAGGCCCTCTATGCGGTGGGCGCCAGCCGAGACCTGCCGCGCTTGTGCGTGGCGAGTCTCGCCGACCAGATTCGCATGAACGCGCGGCGCTTTCGCCCGGAAACCTGTCGGGCGTTGTGCGAGCAGATCGACGCGATCCTGGCGCGCCCCGACCTGCCCGCGGGACCCTTGTGGCGGCGACTGGCTGAGTCCCAGCAAGCGATCGCGCATGCGCACGCGGCGATCGCGGCACAGGATTGGCGTGCAGCGCTGATCCCGCTCGAACTGGCCGGACGCCTGGCCACGCGCTTGAACCTGGGTCGTTTGCGCCTGGAAGCCATGGGCCTGCGCGCGTTCGCGCGTCACCGGCTCGGTGAGGACAGCTCGGGCTTATTGCGCGAAGCCGCGGATTTGGCCCGCGCGTACGGACTTGCACGCTTGTTCGCCGATGCCAATCCGGCACTCGGGGACTGGGCCGAACGCGTTGCCGCTCGGCCTGTGCCCGGAAGCACCGGGACACCGGCGGGGCTCCCGCCGGGCGCCGCCCGCCCGCTGTCGGCGCCATCGCGCTCGCCGCTCAATTCGGCGGGCGCGGGGCCTCGCGCCGTGCCCAGCATGGCGCTGACCCCGAAGGAGCGCGAAGTGCTGACCTTGCTGGCGCGCAACCTTTCAAACAAGGAGATCGGGCGCGCGATGCAAGTCGGCGAAGAAACGATCAAATGGCACATGAAGAACCTGTTCGGCAAGATGTCGGCCGATACCCGCAAGCAGGTGGTGCGCCGCGCCCAGATGTTGGGACTGCTCGAAGAGGCGCACTGAGCCGACACCCCCCGGCCCCCCTCTATGCTGGGGGTGAATCGCCGCAGCCGCTTGCGTAAGCTCGGTCCCAGATCAGTCAGGGAGCGGAGACGGAACCATGACCCCCATGACCACCAAATCAGAAATCGCCGGCGCACCTGCCATGGTACGAGCCAGTACGTTGCCGACGTCGATCAAGGTCGAACCGCTGACCTGCGCGATCGGCGCGGAACTTGGCAACGTGGACTTAGGGGTTGCCTCGCGCGATCCGGCGCTGGTGGCCGAGATCCGGGCGCTACTGCTCCGGTACAAAGTATTGTTTTTCCGTGACCAGGACATCACGCGCGCCGAACATGTGGCCTTCGCCCGTCACTTCGGCGAGTTGGAGGGCCATCCGGTGGCAGGTAGCGATCCTGACCACCCGGGCCTGGTGCGAATTTACAAGACGCCGGACGCGCCGCTCGATCGGTATGAGAACGCCTGGCACACGGACGCCACATGGCGCGAGAAGCCTCCGTTCGGTTGCGTGCTGCGATGTGTCGAATGCCCTCCGGTGGGTGGCGACACGATGTGGGCCAACATGGCGCTGGCCTACGCGAACTTGCCGGATCACATCAAGACGCAGATCGCGGGCCTGCGCGCACGCCATAGCATCGAGGCAAGCTTCGGTGCCGCGATGCCGATCGAGAAGCGGCTGGCGTTGAAGGGGCAGTACCCCGACGCCGAACATCCGGTGGTGCGGACACATCCCGAAATCGGCGAGAAGATCTTGTTCGTGAACGCCTTCACCACGCACTTCACGAACTTCCATACGCCGGCCAATGTGCGTTTCGGCCAGGACGCCAATCCCGGCGCCAGCCTGCTGCTCAACTACCTCGTCAGTCAGGCTCAAATCCCGGAGTACCAGGTGCGCTGGCGCTGGCGCAAGAACAGCGTGGCGATGTGGGACAACCGCTGCACGCAGCACTACGCGGTGATGGACTATCCGCCCAGCCATCGCAAGATGGAACGCGCCGCGATCATCGGCGATACGCCGTTTTAGGGGCGCGCCCGGGATGGCATTGATTTTCCGGCGGCCGCAACGCCGCCTCGCTCAACTCTCATCGGAAGGAAACGCTTCATGAACTTCTTCGACGGCTCGCTGTTCCCGGAAAACCAAGAAAAGCTGGTCATCACTTGCGCCCCGTACGGGCCCGAATGGATGCCCGAGGATTTTCCGGAGGACATCCCGATCAGCATGCAAGAACACGTGCAAAAAGCGGTCGACTGCTACAACGCCGGTGCCACGGTGCTGCACGTGCACGTGCGCGAGGAAGACGGCAAGGGCTCCAAGCGCCTGTCGAAATTCAACGAGCTGCTCGCCGGTTTGCGTGCGGCGGTGCCCGACATGATCCTGCAGGTGGGGGGCTCGATTTCGTTTGCACCCGAAGGCGAAGGTGAGGTCGCCAAGTGGTTGTCGGACGACAAGCGGCACCTGCTGGCCGAACTCAAGCCGGCGCCCGACCAGGTGACGATCGCGATCAACACCAACCAGATGAACGTGGTCGAGCAGATGTGCCCGGCAGATGTCGCCGGCACCTCGATGGCCGAACCGGCGATGTATCGTGCCTATCGCGAAATGACCATCCCGGCCGGCCCGGAGTGGGTGGAAGAGCACATCAAGCGCCTGTCGGCCAAAGGCATCCAGACGCACTTCCAGCTCGCCAACATCACCCAGCTCGAGACCGTCGAGCGCATGATGCGCCGTGGCGTTTGCAACGTGCCGCTCATTCTGACCTGGGTGGCGATCGGCGGGGGCTTCGATCAGCCGAACATCTACAACCTCGCGAATTTCGTGCGGGCCGCGCCGGATGGCGCGGTGCTGACGCTCGAGACCTCGATGCTGAACGTGCTGCCGGTCAACATGATGGCGATCGCGATGGGCTTGCACGTGCGCTGCGGGATCGAGGATAACCTCTGGACGCAGGACCGCAAATCGATGATGAGCAGCGTCAGGCAGATCGAGCAGCTGGTGCGCATTTCGCGCGAATTCGGCCGCGACATCGCGAATGGAAAGGAAGCGCGCAAGATCTACCGGATCGGCGAGTTCTACAAGAGTGCCGACGAGACGCTGGCGCGCAACGGCTTTGCACCCAACCGCAAGGCCGGCCAACGCGGTTTACTGCAGCACGCCTGAGCGCAGCGATGTCCGAGGCAACCGTACTCATCGTGCCGGGCTTGCGCGACCAGGTCGCTGGGCACTGGCAGACCCTGCTCGGTGCGCGCCTGGCACGCGTGCGCGGCGTGCCGCCGATGGGCCGCGAGGATCTCGACTGCGCGGCACGGGTGCGCGCGATCGAGCGCGAGGCGCTGGCGGTCGACGGGCCGCTCGTCATCGTCGCACACAGCGGCGGCTGTGTGATGCTGGCGCATTGGGCTGCGCGAACGCGCCGCCCGGTGCTTGGCGCGCTGCTCGCGACGCCGCCCGATTTCGAGCAGCCGATGCCGGCCGGGTATCCGACGATCGAAGCCTTGTGCGAGGGCGGATGGCTGCCCGTGCCGCGATCCCGTCTGCCATTCCCGAGCATCGTAGCGGCAAGCCGCAACGATCCGCTGGGCCGTTTCGAGCGCGTGGCCGAGCTTGCGCGCGACTGGGGCAGCCGACTGGTGGATTTGGGCGACGTGGGCCATTTGAATCCGGCCTCCGGCTACGGCGAATGGCCGCGGGCCGAGGCCATCATCGACGAACTATCCGCCGCCGCCTGTGCGCGGCCGGCGTGATACCGACAAAACAGGAGACGAGTCCATGGCCCATGCAATCCGCATTCATGAAACCGGCGGCCCCGAGGTATTGAAGTTCGAGACCGTCGAGGTCGGTGCGCCCGGACCTGGTCAGGCGCGCGTGCGGCATACCTTCGTGGCCGTCAATTTCATCGACATCTACTTCCGCACCGGCCGCTATCCGCTGCCGTTGCCGAATGGACTGGGCTCGGACGCAGTGGGCGTGATCGAGGAAGTCGGCACCGGAGTGCACGACCTGAAAGCCGGCGATCGCGTCGGCTATCTGTTGGGACCGCAAGGCGCGTATTCGGACGTGCGCGTGATGCCGGCCGACGTGCTGATCCCGCTGCCCGACGACGTATCGGACCGCAGCGCCTCTACGTTGATGATGAAGGGCATGACGGCCCAGTACCTTTTCCGCCAGGTGTATCCGCTGCAGGCGGGCGACACGATCCTCTACCATGCGGCGGCTGGCGGCGTCGGCCTCATTGCCTGCCAATGGGCGCGCGCGATGGGGGTGACGATGATCGGCACGGTGAGCTCGGACGAAAAGGCGGCGATCGCCAAGGCCAACGGCTGCACTCATACGATCGTGACCACGCGCGAGAACATCGCCGAGCGCGTACGCGAGTTGACCGGCGGCAAAGGCGTGCCGGTCGTTTACGACTCGGTCGGCAAGGACACGCTGATGGTTTCGCTCGACAGCCTGGCACCGCGCGGCACGCTGGTCAGCAACGGCACGACCTCGGGTCCGGTGGTGATCGATACGACGCTGCTCGCGGTCAAAGGTTCTTTGTGGCTGACCCGGCCGGCGATGATGCACTACGCGGCGCCCCGCTCCCAGATGCTGGCGATGGCCGAGGAAGTCTTCGCGATGGTGCGAGCCGGCAAGATCGTCAGCGAGCCCCGGCAGTTCTTCCCGCTGGCCGACGCGAGCGAAGCGCATCGCGCACTCGAATCGCGCAAGACGATGGGCGCCACGGTGCTAGTGCCATGACCCCGGCGCCGGGTCCTCGCACGAGCCTCGGCCTGCATGACGCCGCCGGCGGCTACCTGATCGGCCGCGGGCAGGCCTGGTTCGCGTTCGCGATGACCTTCGCGCTGATGCTGTTCGACTACATCGACCGGCAGGTCATCGTGTCCGTGTTCCCGCACCTGAGGGCGGAATGGAGCCTGTCCGATAAGCAGCTTGGCTCGCTGGTGTCGGTCGTGTCGGTCACGGTCGCGCTCGCCGGCATTCCCATCGCGTTGCTGGCGGACCGGGGCAGCCGGGTCAGGAGCATCGTCGCGATGGCGGCGGTCTGGAGTCTGGCGAGCATCTCCTGCATGTTCACGCGCAGCTACGGCCTGTTGCTTGCCGCGCGCGGCGTGGTCGGTTTGGGCGAAGCGGGATACGGTTCAGTGGGAGCCGCGCTGATCGCGAGCCTGTTCCCCGAACGCATGCGCGGTGGGCTGATGGCCACCTTCTTCGCGGCCGCATCGATCGGCTCGGTCCTTGGTGTCGTGCTCGGCGGCGTGATCGCCGCGCGTTTCGGATGGCAGGCAGCGTTCGGCGTGGTCGGCGTTCCGGGCCTGGTGCTGGCGCTGGTCTACCTCAAGGTGCGCGACTACAAGACGGTGGCGCTCACGCCGTCGTTGAGCCAGGCGGCCAGCTCGACCGCGAGCGCGGTCAAGTTCATCGCCAAAACGCTGCTCCGCTCTCGCACCATGGGCTGGATTTGCGTCGGAGATGCCGCCCAGCTGATCACGGTCTCGGCGTTATGGGCCTGGCTGCCGAGCTATTTGAATCGCGTGTACGGTTTATCGACCGAGCAGGCTGCGATCAAATCTGCGGTAATCGTGCTGTGCGGCGCGTTCGGCAGCATGTTTTGGGGGTTCGTCGTCGACCATGCCGGCGCCAAGCGGCCGCGCAACAAGCTGCACGCCGTCGCCGTCGTTTGCCTGTTATCCCTTTGCGTGCTGGTCACGGCGTTCGCGCTGCGGCTGGCTCCCGGACTCCAGTTTGCATTGATTGCGCTGGGCGGCTTCCTGGCCACGTGCACGGCCGGAGCGATCACGGCCGTGGTGATCGACGTCATTCATCCGGGCGTGCGCGCGACCGGCGCATCGGTGCTCTCGCTGTTCCGAAACCTCCTGGGGCTCGCGGCCGGGCCGTTCATCGCGGGAGCGTTGTCGGACGCATTCGGGCTCGACACCGCACTGGCAGCCACTCCCTGGTTCGGCCTGGTGGCCGCCGCATGCTTCGTCGTCGCCGCGCGCAGCTATGAAAGCGATATGCTGGGCGCCAAGGTGCCTATCGATGCGGAGCCGCCCCACAACACGGTCGGAACCGCTGGCGCGCCCGCCTGAATCGCAGCGATTCACCGACGTCGAGCAAGGTCCTCATACGGCTGGTTGAGGTCGAGCATCAGCGACGCGCTGACATCTTCAGCGGCGAACTCCGCTCCGTGTTGGGCTGCGCTGATTGCGCATCTCGCCAAGATATTTCAGGAGCAGGTCCATTCCTCGTGTCAGGCGCTTATGCTCATGAGTCACGATGTGAAATTGGCGGCTCAAGCGCGGCAGCACCGTCGGTGGCGCGACCAGCGCACCGGTCTGAAGGAGATCGTCGACCACGAAGCGCGACAGGCAGGTGATGCCGAGTCCATTCGCAACCGCTCGCTTGATCGCCTCCGAGGTTCCAAATTCCATCCCCGCCCGCAGGCGGTGCAGATGCGGGATCAACAACTGGTCGATGATCTCGCGCGTCCCGGAGCCGGTTTCGCGCAGCAACCAGGTGGCCTCGCGAAGGCTCTGCAGCGGGACCTTGCCGCGCCGCACTCGCGGCACGATCCGATCCGCGGGCGCCGCAACGATGACGAGCTCATCCTCGCACCAGGGCTGGACCGTGAGGTTCGACTCATGGCATGGACCCTCGATGAGCCCCAGGTCAAGCTCGAACGCAGCCACTTGCGCTGCCACCGCGGCGGAATTCGCGATGGTGATTTTAAGATTGAGGCCGCGTCTCGCCTGATCCGACAGACGTTCTCGGAATCCCGCGAGAAGCCCCGGTAAAAGGTAATTCCCAATGGTCGTGCTCGCGCCAATGCGCAAGGTTCCGATTTGGGATTCGCGATCAAGCGCCCATCGTTCGATGGCTTGGGCCCCATCGAGCAGCGTCAGCGCGGACGGTAGGAGCGCGCGGCCATTGTCATTGAGCTGAAGTCGCTTACCGACTCGGTCGAACACCTGCAACTCCAAGAGTCGCTCGAGTTCGTTGATGGCTGCGCTCGTCGCGGACTGCGACAGCGACAGTGCCGCTGCAGCCGAGGCGGTGGTGCCGGATCCCGCGACGAGGCGAAAAATCTGTAATTGGCGCAGCGTGATACGCAAGTGTCGGATCTCCCGGTCGCAAATTAACCAATCGTATTGGTTGATAATAACAGAATAATGAATTGGATTGATTGATCACTTCGGCTTATCGTGACGCAAGTTCTCCATCGGATGCGCTCATGAACGAAATCGCCACTCTGCAGATGCCCACCGCGCGCCGTAGTTCGCATTGGGGCCGATTCGAATGGACGCGCATCCAACACCTCCTTCCGGGGCTCGGCTTGAGTGCCCTGCTGGCGCTCGCCGCCATGCGACTCGGCACGATCGGGTGGCTGCAGTCGCACGGCATCAGCGCTCTGACGGCGGCAATCGCACTCGGGATCGTTTTGGGTAACACCTTTTATGGGCGCTTCGCTGAAACGGCGGGAATCGGCGTCACGTTCTCCAAACAGACACTGTTGCGCGCCGGCGTGATCCTCTACGGCCTGCGGTTGACGCTTCATGACGTGAGCCAGGTGGGCATCACCGGCGTCTTGATCGACGCGCTGGTAGTGACCAGCACCTTCCTGCTCGCCGTGACGCTCGGAACCCGATTCCTTCGCTTGGACCGCGAGACCTCGGTGTTGATCGGCGCCGGAAGCGCGATCTGCGGCGCTGCCGCCGTCATGGCCACCGAGCCCGTTGTTCGTGCCAAGGCTGACCACGTCACAATTGCGGTATCCACGGTCGTCGTGTTCGGCACCACGGCGATGTTCCTGTACCCGACGATGTACGCGCTGATGCCGCATGGATGGACGGAGGTCACTGCCCGCGCATTCGGCATTTACACCGGATCCACAATTCATGAGGTTGCTCAGGTGTTCGCGGCCGCGCGCTCGGTCAGTGAAGGCGTGGCCAACACAGCCGTGATTACCAAGATGGTGCGAGTCATGATGCTCGCGCCCTTTCTCATTGGTCTCTCCGCTTGGCTCGGCCGGCGCATGGACGGCGGCTCTGCGTCGCGTCGTGCGCGAGGCCTGAACATTCCCTGGTTTGCGGTTGCGTTCATCGGCGTCGTGATCTTCAATTCGTTTGGACTGCTGCCGCCACGAATCCTGAGCGCCGCGACGACGATCGACACCTTGTTGCTCGCGATGGCCATGGCGGCGCTGGGACTGACTACTCACATCTCGGCGCTTCGTGCTGCGGGTCCTAAGCCCCTCTGGCTTGGGGCTATGCTTTTTGTCTGGCTGGTCGTCGGAGGCGGAGCGATTAATGGGCTCGTCACCGCGTGGCTGCAGTGATCTCGTCTCCCGCTCCGGAGTTGCATCGTCCGAGCGCGCGGGTTTTCCAGCGCGGCCCGGGCGGTAACCAGCTCTTACACTCGGATTGAGAAATGAGCGACGAGCTGCAAGCTCTGTGCTTTCTCGCTGGCGCGAACTCGATTTGTTTTCGGGGAAACATTACTCACTACTGGTAATCCGCTGAACGCTCGATGTGCGGGCTAGGTGCAACGTGGGATCCGGCGCATTAAACACCGCACCGCATCGCCGACCGCAAAATCGTCGCGACCCGATTGACAGGCATTAGCGCTTTGCCGCAATTCAAGCGAAATATCGGCATCGCATTTCGGATTCATTGAGCCCCCTCAAGTTTTCCTAGCAACGCTATATGCGTATGGATATCACGATGACAAGCAGGAAACATGCCAACCCGAGACGATTGCGTATTGCGGCGAATCAGTGCGACGGCAGGTTCTTGGTGCTCCGCAAAGGCCATCGCGCCGAGACCGTGATGTCTGGAAGCCCACGGCGACGACGTCATGAATCCGACACGCCGGTGTGGAAAAGATGACGGGAACACTCAGCCGTTTGGGGTTACAACCGGCCGGTCCCGGCATGTTGGCCGTCGGAGTTTCGCGAGCCGATTTCGCGCGCGGTGAACTCATGCGCTCGCCCGGCGCGCCTGCGCCAGTTTGACTCGGCAGCTCTACTGCGATCAAATCAGGCATACAACCATAGGCGAGGATGAAACCGATGCGCATCAGTGCCCGTAATCAATTTCGGGGTGTCGTCAAAAGCGTAAAAAAGGGTGCCGTCAATTCTGATGTCATCGTCGATCTCGGCGACGGCCTGGAAATCTTCGCCAATATCACCAATGAAGCGGTCGGCGACCTGCGGCTCGTGGCCGGACGTCCGGCAATTGCGCTCATTAAATCGAGCTTCGTGCTGCTGAGCCCGGACCCGAGTGTGCGAACGAGTGCGCGCAATCGGCTGACCGGTATCGTCTCTGCGGTGATCCCCGGGGCTGTCAACTGTGAAGTGAAAATTGAACTGCCAGGGGCGCGCATGCTCACGGCCATTGTGACGACAGACGCGATGAATGAGATGCGGCTCGTCAAGGGCGGCGGCTGCACCGCCCTGATCAAGGCATCGCACGTCATGATCGGAGTCGATGCTTAAGGCTATTCCGGGCCGTAGCACTGCGCGTAGTCGCTGCAAACGCCGCAGCTCGGCGCCTTGCAGACTCGTGCTTTCGCGCGATCGCACAACAGCTTGTAGAAAAATTTCTTCCAGCGCAGGTTGCCGACGTTCTTGAAGTACAAAGTCGGAAAGTGCTTCTTGATCAACTGAGATAATGCCTCGCGGTTCGGCATCCCCATGTCCTCCCAGAGATGATTCCCGCCGGCGCAGGCGCTCGCGATCGCATGGGCGAGCCATGCGGTCTCCTCGGACTCATCGAGTCGATGCGCATGAAACAAGGCGAGCAGATCGTCGAGTTCCTCCGGGGGGATGGCCGTGCAGACGTCGGCTACCGAGAGGGGCTGGAAATTCGCGGCCGAGGCCGCGGCGCCGGGGAAAAATCGCTCGGTCAGGCGAATAAGATCCGATGCTCCGAGCTTGAAGATCGGAAAGCGCGCAAGTACGCCGCAAAACGCAAGGGTCGCGAAATCCTCGGGATTGCGCGCGCCGGCGAGCAGTTGCCGGTGATCGAGGCCCTGCAGCGCTGCGCTCACCCGTCCGTCGCCATCGGCGCATGCGTGTAGCATTTCTTGGGGCAGATTCTCGAACAGGCTTCGCAACCGACGCAATTCATTTGATTGGCGATCGTCATGACCTTTTTCTCATACTCGTCGTCATCCTCGAAATCTGTCGCGAGCGGGATCAGTTCTCCTTCCGCGGTGACGCCGGCGAGCTGCAGCACCTCGCGTCCGCAGACCTTGAAACAGCGTCCGCATCCGATGCAGGCCGACTGGTTGATCTGCTGGACGAATTTTGGGGTCCAGCTGCGCCCGTCAGGCATTTTGATCGTAACAAAGCTCATGGCTCAGCCGCCGTTCGCGAGGCGCGAACGCGCCTCAGTCAAGGTCTTGTAGGCCTGGAATGCGCGCTCGGCCACCTCGGGGATCTTCTCCCAGCCAACCGGTAACTCTTCTGCGAGATCGTGAAGATCCATCTTCAGGCCGGTCGCCTGGGAATTGAGCTTCTTGATCTGCGCCTTGAGCGCTTCGATGTCGTCCACCGTCCACCTCCTCTCAGCCGTAGTTCGCGACTTCGGGATAGGTCTTGATCATGTCGATTCCGTTGGCGACTAGTTTCTCGCCGTCCTCGGCGAGCTTCTCAAGGCTTCCGAAGCCGAAGCGATGTACGTCGCGCAATTGCTTGTTGACCACGATCAAGCGTCCGGCGGCGAGGATCATGCGTCCAAAGCCCTCGTGGTGCATTTTCATTAGCGGTGTCACCATGACGCCGGTCTCCCGCTCGATCGCGAGCGCGACCGCGTTGTAGAACAATTCCAAACGCCAGATGGTCTCGGGATCCGGATCGCCGAGCATCGGGATTTCCCTGCGCCGCTCCTTATCAAGAATGTACGGGTCGAGCAGCTGTAAGTCGCTTTTCCCGTCCCAGGCGCCATGCATATCCTGGGCGCGCCACTGCTTGATGAGCTCGCGGACGAACGGCGAGTCCAGCGGATTGGCCCGAGCGCCGAGCAATTCCGCCGGTGCGGGTGGCGATTGCGGTGGCGCGACATCGGTTTGATGGGGCGCTACCTCAACCATGACCGGCCACCTCGTCGTCGAAATCCCGATCACGCTCCTGGCCCTTGAGCAGCGCTTTGCGTAGCCACGGGGGTGGCGTGCCCCCGAGCACCGTTTGCAATCGCGTCAGGATATCGGCGATGTCCTCCGGTTGTCCCACCTTGACCGGGTGGATGTTCTTGGCGACGACGCGCGCAGCGGCCGAGCCGCCGATGGCCGCGACGTACAAAATCGCACAGTCGTGGATCGCGTTCAGTTTCGGCGTGAGCTTGTCCTCATTGCCGTCCTCCTGCAGATCGCCATCGAACTGGATGGCCTCCAGAAATCGGTGACTCTCGGGGGAGATCTCGTAGATCGCAAGATTCTTGGCCCATCCGAAATGCGCATCCACGCGCTTCAAGTCTTGGGTGGCGAAAGCGATTTTCATACCTTTTGCTCCTGGCTGTGCGTCAATGAGCCGCAATCGGCGTTTCCACTGCATGGGCTGCCTCCGGCAAGCGCCAGCTCGCGGGTGTGGCTTCGTGGGGATTGCTGAGAAAGATGTTGCCGATTTCGAACAGAAACTCGCGCGTACCGCGATATCCCACCGTGACGCGCTGCCCCGCGCCGAGCCGATCAAACATCGGCAGGCCCGCGCGGTGCAGGGGAATCCCGAGCCGCTCAGCGGCCTGGCGTCCGTGCGAATGCGTGATCATGAGATCGCGGCCCTTGGCGCGCTCTTCGAGGTCCTCGAGATCGCCGATCAGCACTTCTTGCGTCGGCAGCCGCTCTAGTAAGGGCGACTGGGTCGTCGTGACGGCGGCGCTGATGGTTGCGCCTAATTCGCCGAGCGCTGTGCTAAGCGCCCAGAGCAGGTCAGGCTCCGCGCCGATGACGATGCGCTTGCCGCCGACGAAGAAGTGCGCATCGAGCATCGCGTCCTGCAGCTGGCTGCGCTGGCGCCGATATTTCGCGGGGACCGCGACGCCGGATATCTGCGCAAGCTCCGCGATAAAGCGGTCGCTCGCCGCGAGACCGCTCAAGCCCTCGAATACCGTGAACGGTACTCCGGTGCGCGCCTCTAGTGCCTCTGCGCAGGACCGCATTTGTTCGCCGAGCGCGAGCGTGATCACCGCGGCGCCCATGCGGCGCGCGTCGGCGAGCGTCGTGCCGCCCATGGTCGTCGGGCTGAACTCATCCGACATGTGACCGCCGAGTGAGCCGGAGACGTCGGGTAAGAAAATCGGGTTCAGGCCGAATGCCTCGATGATTTCGCGCAGCTCCTCGATGTCGCCGGGTGTCAGATGGCAGCCGGGCAGCACGTTGACTTGACGGGCGCGCCGCGCGCTCGCCGGTTCGACGAGCGCCTCGATGAGCGCTGTCACGGCATGCGCCCAGCCGTCTTGAAATGCCCCGATGAAATCGGGTGTCGAGACGTAAACCAGTGCCGTATCGGCGACTTCGGGATGGGCCTGCCGGATTAACTTCAAATAACCGTGGACGTCGTCGCCCTTGGTCTCGGTGAGGCCGGTCGAGCAAATCGCAATGAGCTCAGGCTTGGCGCGCGCACGGATGTTCAGGATCGCCTTCTCGACATTGTCGTAGCCGCCCATGATCGTGGTCGCCTCGTTCATCGCGGTCGTCTGCAGAGGAATTGCCTCGCGAAAATGGCGAACGAGCAGCACGAGCCCGAACGAGGTGCAGCCCTGCGAGCCGTGCATGACGGGCATGCAGCGATTCATGCCGAGAAAGGCGTAGCTCGCGCCAAGCGGCTGGCTCATCTTGAGCGGATTGACCGTCGCGGCTTTATGAGAGAGTTTGACGAGAGCCATGGGGTACGCGTTACGCCGCGGCGGGTGCCGCAACCGGCATCGCGACGACGGTGTTGTCCGAATCCCAGGGTGCCGGAGCGCGCACATGTGCCCAGACCGGATTGGAGAGTGTTTTGTCGATTTCCGCAACGAGGCTCACGATGCCCTCGTAACCTGCGTAGGCGTAATGGCGCTCTTGATTGATGTCGAGCCAGGGCATTTTCGCCTTGAGCGCGACGAACTGTGAGCGGCCGCCTGAGAGCATGATGTCGGCACGCGCTTCCTTGAGCATCTTGTACATCTCACGCGGCGTCATATCATCGATCATGTGCGCCTCGTCGCCCATGATTTCCTTGATCCGCTCCTTGTCCTCGGGCGTGGATTTCTTGACGCTGGTGCCGACAATTTCCATGCCGGCCTCCTGCAGCGCAGCGACCACCGACCAGGACTTGACGCCGCCGGTGATCAGCAGCACCTTGCGGCCGTGCAGACGCTGCTTGTAAGGCTCGATGCGGGCCCAAGCGCGCGCCTCCTCGGCGGTGATCAGGCGCTCGGTGCGTTCGAGAATGTCGTCGGGTGCACCGCGCTCAACCAAAAGCCGCGCGATCTGGCGCAGGCTCTCGGACATGTCGCCGATCCCGTAGAACGAGCCCTCGAAGTAGGGGATGCCGTAGCGTTCCTCCATCTTGCGTGCGACGTTGATCATCGCCTTCGAACAGACCATCATCGTCGCGCGCGCGCGATGCGAGTACGCGACTTCGGCGTAACGCGCATCGCCGCTGATGCAAGCGAGCACGCGTACGCCCATCGCATCGAGCAGCGGCTTGACCTGCCATAGCTCGCCCGAGAGATTGTATTCCCCGACGATATTGATGTCGTAGGGCGTCGTGAAAGGCGGTTCCTGGGTGCCGATCACGTAGTCGAGCAGCGCTTCGCCGCCGAGCTTGTTTCCGAGATTCTTGACGCCGGCGAAACCCGGCGCATTCACAGGAATCACGGGCTTGCCGAATCTCTTGGCGGCGGCCTTGCAGACGACTTCGATGTCATCGCCAATCAGCGCGGTGATGCAGGTCTGGTAGACGAACACCGCGGGCGGGTCGTACTTCTCGATGATCTCCTTGATGGCCTTGTAGAGCTTTTTTTCGGCGCCGTAGACGATGTCGAGCTCATTGATGTCGGTCGTGAAGCCCGTGCGGTAAGTCGCGGGTCCCGACGACAGCGAGTGCCGATTGTCCCAGGAATGCCCTTCACAGGCGATTGGACCATGCACGAGATGCGCCACATCGGTGATCGGCTGCAGCGCGATCTTGGCGCCGTCGAACGCGCAGCCGCCGGCGGCCGCGCCGGGCGAAAGCTGCTTGGTGCAGCCCTTCTTACGCTCACTCGAGGCCTTGCCCTGGTTCTTGCCGCAGGCCGGCTCCTCGAACACTTGCTGCAGTTTGTCGGTCAGCAAACTCATTTAAGGTCCCGCAAGCGCCGCGTGCCGCTTCAACGAATGATGTCGAAGCTGAAGTCGTTCTTGGCCGGAATGTTGCTCGCCCGGTCGATCTCATCGAAGATCTTGTCGAGTATCCACACCAGCACGTTGAGCCCGCCCTGATAGCCCCAGACCGGATAGCGGTGATGGTGGTGGCGGTCGAACACCGGGAAGCCGATGCGGATCAGCGGCGTGCCGGTGTCGCGCTCCAGATACTTGCCGTAGGTGTTGCCGATCAGGAAATCGACCGGCTCGGTGAACAGCAGCGAGCGCATGTGCCACAGGTCCTTGCCCTGATAGACGTGACAGTTCTTGCCGAACGGTGAGCTGTCGAGGAGCGCCTGGACCCGCACTGCCCATTCCTTGTTGCCGTTGGTCGCGAGCACGTGCGTCGGCTCGGCGCCCAACTCGAGCAGAAAGCCCGCGAGCCCGAGACACAAGTCCGGATCGCCGTAGATCGCAAATTTCTTGCCGTGAATGTGCGCGCTGGAGTCTGCGATCGCATCGACGAGCCGTCCGCGCTCGCGCGCGAGCTCCTCGGGAATGGCTTTGCCCGTAATCCGCGAAATTTCCATGAGGAATTTGTCGGTGCCGGCGACGCCGACGGGATGATTGAACGCGACGACCTCATGGCCCTGAGTGGCCGCGAAGTTGAGCGTCTTTTCGGTGCAATATTGCTGCATCGAAACGGTCGCCTTGGCGTGCACCGCCTCGGCGGCTTCGGCCAGCGTCGTGCCGCCGTCATACATGCGAAATTCGCCGTCGGTCGGCGTGTCCCAAGCATCGCTGTTGTCGCCGAGGATCGTGTGCTCGACCTGCATGAGTTTGAAGATCCGCTTGATTTCCCGCAGGTTGCCGACCGTATAGCCGTCGAAGCCGCCGATAAAATTGATCTTCCCGTTTGGGACGCGTTCGAGCGCCGGCATGGTGCCGGCCTTGCCCGCCCAGAAATGCTCGAGGATTCCTTTGATGACGTTGTCGTAGCCGGTCACGTGGCTGCCGACGAACGCCGGCGTGTGCGCGAACGGCACGTCGAATTCTTGCGGCACCGAACCCTTTTCTTTGGAAGTCTTGATGAACGCGTTCAAATCGTCGCCGATGACCTCCGCCATGCAGGTCGTCGAGACCGCGATCATTTTTGGCTTGTAAAGGGCGTAGGCGTTCGCGAGCCCATCGACCATGTTGTTCAAGCCGCCGAACACCGCGGCATCTTCGGTCATCGATGAGGAGACGCAGGAACATGGCTCCTTGAAGTGGCGCGAGAAATGGCTGCGATAGTAGGCGACGCAGCCCTGGGATCCGTGCACGAAGGGGAGTGTGCGCTCGAAGCCTACGGCCGCGAACACGGCACCGAGCGGCTGGCAGGCCTTGGCGGGATTGACTGTGAGGCCCTCGCGCGCGAAATTCTTCTCGCGGTAATCCGCGGTCTTGGTCCACTCGCGGATCCGTTCGACTTCTTCGGCCGGCAGCGGGTTCTCGAAGTTCTTCCTCTTGGCTTCGAGCATCTCCTTATATTCCGGCTGGCGGAACAGATCGAAGTGGTCGAGTATCTTGTCGGCGCTCTGACTCATGTGGGCGTTGCTCCTAAATCGGCCTTAAGTGGATTCCACCGCAGCGGGTTCCGGCGCAGCGGGTTCCGGCGCAGCGGCGGGTGCTTGCGGTGCGGCGGCGCTCTTCCAAGGCGTCTTGGTCAATGCCCACACCGGAGAGTTGATCGCCATGTCCATATCGCGGGCGAATATCGCGAACCCGTCGTAACCGTGATAGGGCCCCGAATAATCCCAGGAATGCATCTGCCGGAACGGCACGCCCATTTTCTGGAATACATATTTCTCCTTGATGCCGGAGCCGACCAGATCGGGCTGAACCTTTTCGACGAATTTCTCGAATTCATACCCCGTGACGTCGTCATAGATCAGCGTGCCGTCTTTGATGTAGTGCGTCGTACGCTGGTAGTCATCGTTGTGGCCGAACTCGTAACCGGTGCCGACGACCTCCATGCCGAGATCCTCGTAGGCGCCGATCACGTGGCGCGGGCGCAGTCCGCCGACGAACAGCATGACCTTCTTGCCCGCGAGACGCGGTTTGAATTTGTCGATCACGGCCTGCATGAGCGGCTTGTACTTCGCGATCACGCGTTCGGCGCCTTCCTTGATGTGATCGTCGAAGTGGCTTGCGATGCGCCGCAGCGATTCCTCGATCTTGCTCGGGCCGAAGAAGTTGTATTCGACCCAGGGAATCCCGTACTTCTCTTCCATGTGGCGCGAAATGTAGTTCATCGATCGATAGCAATGCAGAACGTTGAGCTTGGCTTTGGGTGTCGCCTCGAGCTCGGCGATGCTGCCGTCGCCGGACCATTGTGCGATCACACGCAAGCCCATTTCCTCGAGCAGAATGCGCGAGGACCAGGCGTCTCCGCCGATGTTGTAGTCGCCGATGATCGAGACGTCGTAGGGCGTCTGTTCGAATGCCGCGGCCTTCCCGTCGAGCTTCTCGAAGATGTAATCCCGGATCGTATCGTTGGCGATGTGATGTCCAAGGGACTGGGAAACGCCGCGGAATCCTTCGCAGCGCACCGGCACGATGGTCTTGCCGTATTCCTTCGCCTTGGCCTTCGAGACCGCCTCGATGTCGTCGCCGATCAGGCCGATCGGGCATTCGGATTGGACCGAAATGCCCTTGTTGAGCGGAAACAGCAGCTGGATCTCATCCATGATCTTGTGCAGCTTCTTGTCGCCGCCAAACACGATGTCGTTTTCCTGGAAGTCGGACGTGAATTGCATCGTGACGAAGGTGTCGATGCCGGTCGTGCCGATGTAATAGTTGCGCCGAGAACCCCAGGAATACTGGCCGCATCCCACCGGGCCGTGGCTGATGTGGACCATGTCCTTGATCGGGCCCCAGACGACGCCCTTGGATCCGGCGTAGGCACAGCCACGGATCGTCATGACGCCGGGAACCGACTTGATGTTGGATTTTACGCCGCAGTCGGGCTTGCCTTCCTCGAAGGTGCTCAAGTGCTTGGCGCGGCGCTTCGCGAGCTTGTCCGGATATGCTTCGAGCACCTCGTTGATCAGCGCTTTGTTGCGTACTTTGGCGTCTTCGGGTTCTTGCTTCGTGCTCAAGCTCATGATGCTACCTCGGGTCGGTTCCCTCTCCCCGCGAGGGGAGAGGGTGTGTGAAACGAAATCTCAGCTTCAGGCGGCCGCGGCTTCGGCGGCCAATTCCGCCGCAGTCTTGCCAACCAGCGCCTCATCGACCGGCTTCATGATGCCGTGCTCCATGAGCATGTCCTCGAGCTCGTCCATCGTGATCGGCGTCGGAATGATGCCCTGGCCCGCGTTGTTGTGGATCTTCGAGGCGAGCTGCCGGTACTCGTCGGCCTGCTTGGATTGACCAGCGAACTCGATCACGGTCATGCGGCGCAGTTCCGCGTGCTGCACGATATTGTCGCGCGGCACGAAGTGAATCAGCTTGGTGCCGAGCTTCTTCGCGAGCGCCTCGGCGAGCTCGAGCTCCTTGTCGGTCTGACGCTCGTTGCAGACGAGCGCGCCCAAGCGCACGCCGCCGGAATTCGCGTATTTCAAGATGCCCTTCGAGATGTTGTTCGCGGCGTACATCGCCATCATCTCGCCCGACATCACGATGTAGATTTCCTGGGCTTTGTTTTCGCGGATCGGCATCGCGAAGCCGCCGCAGACCACGTCGCCCAGCACGTCGTAGGACACATAGTCGACGCCTTCGTAGGCGCCGTTTTCTTCGAGGAAGTTGATCGAGGTGATGACACCGCGGCCGGCGCAGCCGACGCCGGGTTCGGGGCCGCCGGATTCAACGCAACGGATGTCCTTGTAGCCGACCTTCATGACGTCATCGAGTTCGAGATCCTCGACGCTGCCCGCCGCTGCAGCGAGGCTCAGGATGGTGTCCTGCGCCTTGGCGTGCAGGATCAGGCGCGTCGAGTCCGCCTTCGGATCGCAGCCGACGATCAGGATCTTTTGCCCGAGATCGGCAAGCGCCGCGAGCGTGTTTTGGGAGGTTGTGGATTTTCCGATTCCGCCCTTTCCGTAAAAGGCGATTTGCCGCAATTTGGCCATGATTGAAGACTCCTTGCTACTCGATTGGTTGTGAAACGTTTCGCATCTCGCGTGACCCGCACGCGCTTCCAACGCGTTGACCGTGCTCCGCCGCAGGTTGGAAAACGCTAGCCTTTGGTCTTCTTCGGATTGGCATCACATCCCTCCACACTCGCCGCTCAGTCAGGATAAGCAAGGCCCGTGCCAGCCACGAGAAAGCGCGGCAAGCGCCTGTAATTGCTGTGTAAATCGCCTTTGTCGGGGCTGCTGCGGACCTTGTCCCGAACCCGACATCGCAGCTCCACTGTCGGACATCGCCACCGCAGCTGTCAGAAAGCGAACAACGAAGCGGCGCAGCGCTGGTGCCGGTCGCGACCGCAAATTTGCGCGCCGGGGCTGTGCTCGATCTAATCCAATGATTCTGCTGGCAGCGGCAGCGCTCGGGAACGAGACTTGCTTGGACTTACTCGTCCTCATCAGATCGGCGGAGCGCGCATGCAAATCGGAGTCGAGAGTTCCCGGGCGGTCGAAAACAAACGGGTGTTCGTCGTCGACGGCGACGAGATCACGCGCACCGTGCTGCAATTCATGCTGCACGACGAATATGAGACCCATGAGTTCGCGGAACTCGCGCGCGCCTATGACAAGGCCGTCGATTGGAAGCCGGATGCGGTGCTGCTCGCGATCGACCTCGTCGAGGTCCAGGGTGCCGCTGTGATCACCGAGATGCGCGCACGAATTGCGGGCGTGCGGATTGCCGTGGTCTGCGATCGCGCCGACGATCCGGCGGCGCGCCGCTGTCTCGGAGGTGGTGCTCACTCCCTGCTTGCGAAGCCCTTGACGATCGGGTCGGTGCGCCGCAAGGTCGATCTGCTGCTGGGCCGTCGCAGCGCGCTCACGATACCGATACAGGTGCTCTGAGCGCATGGTCACCGAGAATCCCATCGCGACCTCGCATTTCGAATTGATCGGCGGCCAGGCGGCGGTCGACCGGATCGTCGAAGGGTTTTATCGGCGCATGGACAGTCTGGCGCCGGCGCGGAGGATTCGCGAACTGCATCCGGCCGATTTGAGCGCGAGCAGGGACGTGTTGAAGCGCTATCTTGCCGAATGGCTGGGCGGCCCGCGGCTCTACTCGCAGGAGCGTGGTCACCCGCGGCTGCGCATGCGGCATCAGCCGTTTCGGATCGGCGCCGCGGAGCGTGACGCTTGGATGCTCTGCATGAACGGTGCGCTCGAGGAGGCCATTGCCTCGGAGCGTCTACACGGACAGCTGTCGCAGTCGCTCGGCAAGATTGCCGACTGGATGCGCAACGACGCGACTGGACCGTGAGGCGCTCAGTCGACGATCTTTCCGTTCGAGCGCCTATAGTTCGTGGTATGCCCCGCGCGGGCGGCACGTGCCCGTCCAGCCGCCTTGATTGCGCGGCTCTTCCCCGGCGCGACCGGCGCCGAGATTTGCTGCTGCAGCTGCTCGGAGCGACAGTGCGGGCAGGCGGCAATGGTCGTCGAGCGCACGAGCAACTCGAAAGTGCGGCCGCATTGAACACAGTGGTAATCGTAAATTGGCATCAACAGTCCTCGAGCGAGCGTCGATGAGCACCTACATCAAATCCACTCAAGACGGTCGCAGGGTAGAAGTCATCGGCACGTGCGTTTGCCTCGGCGGCAAGCCCGAGGCCGACAAGCTCGTAGCTGTCATCGAGCACCCCGCTTGGCGGGCCATCCTGCAGGCCGCTCCCGACGCCACCCACCTGGCGGGTCGCGTGGCCCTCAACGTCGACGAGGCGCAAAGGGCCGAGGTCGCGCTGGCCGCCGCGCGCACCTTGGTCGACTCGAGTCCGCGCGGCGTGGCGGAGCGATCGCGCCTCGCGATCAATCGCGCACTCATGAATCGAGGCGACGAGTAGCATCGGCTTAAACCGGCCGGTTCTCATTGGGATTGCGCACCGGACCCATGCGGCGCAGTCCCTCCTCATAGCTGATCAATTCGAAATCGGCGCTGAAGCCGATCGCCTTGTCGGCGATTGCATCGAGTTTTCCGGCGGTGTCGAGCTTCTTGAGGTCATTGCGCTCGATGTACAGCAGCTCGAGAATTTCGTTGTAGACGGTCGCTTCATCGATCGGCAGCACGTAGAACGTGGCGCCGCCAAGGTTCACGCGGTATTTGGCGCTCAGGTCGACGTTGTTGCAGAACACGAAGTATTTGCCCTGGGGACTCAAGCTGTCGCCCAACACGTCGGCGACCGATTTCAGGTATTCGAACGACAGCAAATAGGCGGCGAAAAATTGGATCGTCGATTCACCGGCGCCGCCGACAGCGAGCACCTGCTGCACTGCGAGTTCCGGCGGCCGCGCTTCATCGGCGAGCTTAGTCGCGAACTTTAGCGCGAGATCACCGCGGAACCCGAAGCGTCCCGCGGCCTTGGTCGGCGCCTTGAGCAATGCATTGAGCAGGCGCCCCTCGTTTTCGAGTTGCTTGAATCCGGTTTGTTCGATGGCGGTCATGGGGTCCTCATTGGATCGGGTGATCGGAACTCGTTAGTTGGCGGCAATGCGCTGCGTGGCCAGGCGGCGATCCAACGCAATCAAGGAAGCTGCCCATTCCGCAAGCGGCGTCTCGATGCGTTCGATGCCATGTTCTAGGAGAAATCGTTGCTCATTGCGCGTCGGCTCCTCGGGCAGCACGGCGAAGTGCCGATCCGAGGAGCGTTTGATGATCTGGCGCGCGAAAATGCGCTCGAGCTGCGTCGAAAATCGGCAGCCCAGAAAGATGAAACCGCGTCCGCTGCGCAAGTGTTGCACGACTCGCGGGATCGGTGTCTGGATGTCGATCTCGGTCAGCACTTCGACGTAGTCGGAATCGGAGACCAGGAAATTCGCGGCGGGGCGCACCGAGCCAAGTGGCTCGTACAACAGCGTTTCCCAGCCGGTTTCGATGGTCTCAGCGCACAGATCCTCGCGGCGCGATCCGCATCCATCGTAGAAATGCACCCAGGTCCCGAAATGCTCGGCCTGACTCACGCCTTGGACGATACCGAAGGAGCGGTCGGGTTTTGCCAACGCCCGCTGCGCGAGGGCTTGCTGCGGCAGGTCGTCGTACCAGGCGTGAACCCACAGGGGCAGCTTGGGAAGCTCGGTGAGGAAGCGGTGCAAGTCCGTGGGCTGGATTCGCGGAGCGAAGGCCTCAGTCATGGCCGCGGTGACGGTCTTGCGATGCTTGAAGTTCTCGATGAACTGGGCCGCGGCGCTCAAATTGTGACGGATCTTGTGCGGCACGCTGGCCTTTGCCGTGAGCTTGCCGACGAGTTCGAGCGGCGCCGCCGGGAGCGTCGATGGCCCATCCAGGAGTCCGAGTACCCCAGGGCCGAGGTACGGAATCAGGCGGCCGTTGATGAGGCCGGCATGAATCACGGTGAGCAGCTGGGCGTCCGCCCCATTGTACGTCATGCAAAGCTCGGCAATTCGATCGTGAAATTCTCGCTCCCGACGATGACCTGGCACGCGAGACGCGATTTGGAGCCGACGCCGACCAGGCTGTCGAGCCGCTCATTCTCGATGCGCTGTGGCTTCGAAAGCCCCTTGCGGCCCTCGACGACGAAAATGTGGCAGCCGCCGCACTTCGCCTCTCCGCCGCATTTGCCGGGCACAGGGATTGCGGCCGCGAGCATCGCCTGCAGAATGCTGGCGCCCTCGGCGGCCGGGAAGGTCTTGTCGATCGGCAGGACGGTCATGTTGGGCATTTCAATTCTCCAAATAATCGCGGAAACTGTGTGTTCAAAAAATCGCGGCGCCGGCGCCGACGTTCGTCGATGCATCCTTCAAGGTGGAAACAATGAAGGCAATTTGCTGCTCGCCGAGATGCCGGTGGAACGGCAGCGCGATCGCGCGGTCGGCGAGTTTTTCGGTCACGAGCAGTTTGCCGCGGGCGTTGGCGGTATTGCAGTCCAGGTAATGGCGCTGTAGGTGCATCGGCCGGCAAAACGCGTACGCCTCGATACGTTCGCGGCGCAGGTCCTCGATGATCGCGTCGCAGGCGGATTTTGAGAAGCGCGTGCCAAGATGCACGAGGTAGAGCAGCCAATGCGCGGCATCGACGTCCGGCGCGACATAAGGATCCTTGATGCCTTCGAAGGACTTGATGTGCTCGAAGTACACGCCCTCGACGATCTTGCGTTCCTCGAGGATCTCGTTGATTCGCGTGAGCTGTACGAGCGCGACGGCCGCCGACAGCTCACTCATCGACGATTGATTGGGCACGCGCGCGCTGACGAGCAACGAGCTGCGGTCGGCCGGACGGCGGGCGCGCGTGTTGCGCAGCGCACTCGCGGTTTCGAGATCGTCGGTGACCACGATGCCGCCTTCCCCGCAGCATAAGGGTGCGGGTTGGGAAAAATCGAACACCGCGCAATCTCCGAAGCTGCCGACGATGCGGCCCTGGTAAATCGAGCCGACCGCCTCGGTCGAGTCCTCCAGCAGGATCAGGCCATGCTGTTTCGCGAGCGCGCGCAGCGCTTGCCACGGCGCCGGATGCCCGTTCGTGTTGCTCGCGAGAATCGCCTTGGTCGCCGGGGTGATGCGCTCCGCGATCTTTGCAGGGACGAGGACACCTCCCCAATAGTCGATGTCGACGAACATCGGGGTTGCCCCGGCGAGTACAATCGCGTGCGCGGTTTCGCGCCAGGAATAGGCCGCGGTAAGCACCTCGTCGCCGGATCCGATGCCGCAGGCCTTGAGTGCGAGCAACAATCCCGCCGTGCCGCTGCTGACCGCCACCGCGTACTTTCGACCGGTATAGCGTGCGAAGGCCTCCTCGAATGCCTCTACGCGTGGCCCCTGCGAGAGGCGCTGCGAACTTAAGGTTGCGGTGGCCGCGTCGATTTCGGCCTGCGTCATGTCGGGATCCGTCAGCGAAATCCACGGTGCAGCGGCCTCTTCGGCGAGCGCGGCGTTCATGGGCGCACCGGGCGCGCGGCGAGCAGCACGCCAGTTGCGATCGCAGGATCCGCCGTGATTTGCCAACAATGACTGCGCCCATCGATGAGATAAAGATCGGCATTCGCGAGACGTCGGAATGGCGATTCCTCGCAAATATCGGATGCGTCACAGCGCGTTAGCGATCGCCCCGGAAAGCAGCTCCGAAATGCTGCGAGCAGCTCCGAGGCGCTCTCCTGACTCGACAGCCAGGATTCGATCTGATCGACTTCCAACACGCTCATTGGCATAGGTCTCTCCGGCGTCAATCGGCGCTCAGGCGTTTGGCTTCGACGGTGATCGGCAGCGTCGTGTCGGCCGCCATCGCGGGCAATTCCAGCTCCCACCCATTGCCGAGCGTGATCTTTCCGCCCCAAAGATCCGTCTTTTCCATCGAGACGATGGGCTCTTCGAGATCTTTCTTCGGCACATAGGCCGATAGCTGGCCTTCGGGGCTTCTGCGGATCATGACTTTCACGAGGCGTCTCCTGGACTGCAGTGGAATCGGGGGTGGGGCGTCACGCGGTGCGTACCGCAAGATCCGCCGCGATGTCCGAAACGGTCCGGACGAACTCATCGACCTCGAGCGCGCTGTTGCAGCGCCCTAGGGAAATGCGCACCGTTGCGAGCGCCGTCGAGGCGGGCAATCCCATCGCGGTCAGCACGTGCGAGGGCTTGGTGCCGGCCGCAGAACAGGCCGCGCCCGCCGATGCGCAAAAGCCCGCGCGATCAAGGCGCTCGAGCACCAGTCCCGCATCAAGATCGCCAAAGCGCAGGCTACTGGTGTTTGAAAGGCGCGCAGCAGCGCCGCCGTTGACGCGCGCGAACGGAACGCGTGCGAGCACACCGGCCTCGAGCCGGTCTCGCAGGACCTGAAGCCGCGTGGATTCCTCCGCCAGCTGCTCGCGCATCAGCGTGCAGGCGATGCCGAGCGCGACGATGCCTAGGAGATTCTCGGTGCCGCCCCGCCGGCCGCGCTCTTGATGGCCGAAGAGCAACGGCTGCAATCGCAAGCCCTTGCGGATGAACAGAGCGCCGATGCCCGCGGGCGCATGCAATTTGTGGCCGGAGACCGAGAGCAAGTCGACGGGGACTTGCCCGAGATCGACCGGCAGTTTGCCGGCCGCCTGCACGGCATCGGTGTGCAACAGGATGCCCCGCTCGCGTGTCATTCGAGCGATCTGCTCGATCGGAAACAACACGCCAGTTTCATTGTTAGCCCACATCAGCGTGACGAGTGCGGTTCGCGCAGTGATCGTCGCTTCGAGCGCATCGAGGCTGAGCCGGCCTTCGGAATCGACCGGCAAGTAGCTCACGTGCAGGCCGCGCGATTCGAGCTGACGCAGCAATTGCAGCGTCGAGGGGTGTTCGACCTCGCTGCTGACGATATGGCGCCGGTCGGGGCAGGCGGCCAATGCGCCGAGTATCGCGAGGTGATTCGATTCCGTGCCGCCGCTCGTGAACACGATTTCGGCCGGCGTGGCGCCGAAGGCGTTGGCCACGGCAAGACGCGCATCCAGCGTGAGGCGCTTGGCATACTCGCCGAGGCTGTGCTTGCTTGACGGATTGAGCGGTCCTGCGCACAGACAGGCGTCGATCGCGTCCCGGCATTGCGGCGCCACCGCCGTGGTCGCGTTGTGATCGAAATAAATGCGCTGTGGCGGCGCGATCGCGAGGGCCCCAGAGATCATTGCCACAACTGCCGCGTCGGATCTGCGTTCAGATGTTCGAGCAGGTCGCTGAGCTGCTCATACAAGGCGTGCAGCTGCCATTGCTGGCGCTCATGATCTTTGCGATAAAGCCGCCAGGGTTGCGGCGCCCTGGCATGGAGCAGCATCGCGATGTCCACGATGCCGCCATGCGCCTCGACATTGCGAGAGCAGCAGGGACTACGTACGATGTATCCGCCACCGATCTGATGAACGCTCGGCGAGACGTAGCGGTAGCGCTTGCGGTCGGCAATCGCGCGCTCGATGCGCTTGCGGTCGAATTCGTTCGACCGATAATCGATCGGCCGGCGTTCGGCGCTTCGACCATCGGCGCAGCTTGTGCGCGACTGGCTGGTGGCGGTGTTGCTCATGGCGGCGTCAAATCGCGACGATATCCTCGTCGAAGCCGCCGGGCACACATCGGTCCCCCGCCCGCACTGGCGAGGCGATCACTGCCTCAATCTCCTTGCGCTTCATGCCGACCCGATGGCCGGTCGCGATGAATTCGACTCCGTAGATATAGAACTGCTGCAGGAATGTGCCGATGCTCACGACGTAGCCTTCCTCGCCCTTTTCGCAAAGAATCTCGCCGATGTCCTTTCCGCGGAAGGTCCCGTCGTTGCGGACCGCGCGCCGGGCGCGCACTTTGCACCCGTAATCGAAGGTGGGCGGACCGTCGAGCTCGACCACATCGCTGTCGCGGCTGATGTTCGTCATCGGAATCTGCTCATGGGGTGCTACTCATAAAATGTTGCTCGGTGCCGTGCGTGCTTCCTCAGTGGCGGCGGCTGATGCTCGCGATCGACACACTCGCGACGCCCGGCAGCGTAGCGCCGGTCCCGCAATGATTCGCCGCGGCCTTCGGGTCGTGAAACACGAGGCCCGTTTGGGTTGGCGTATCCGCAAAATCGATCGTGACGCCGGCGAGCAGCGCGCGGCTTTGGGTAGGCACGAAGAATTTCATGCCGCCGTGCTCGAAGACGAGATCGCCGGGTTTCGGCGTCGATTCGACGCTGAAGTCCCCGGTGAGGCCCGAGCATCCGCCGGCCGATACGACGAGACGGAACCCGGAATCGGCGCATCCGCCCATTCGGAGCATGCGCCGGATGAACTTCTCAGCAGCCGCGGTAATGATGATGTCCATGCGACCTTGCTCAAGCGGCCGGTTGATAACGCGGCAAGCTCTTGTCGATCACGCAGGTATTATCCACCGGACAGACGGCCGTGCACTGCGGTGCATCGAAGTGACCGATGCACTCAGTACACTTCTTGGGGTTGATGTAGAACACGCCGCCCTTCTCGTAAATCGCGACGTTCGGACATTCCGGTTCGCACGCAGAGCAGCCGGTGCACTGGGACGCGATGATTTTCAATGGCATGGCTCTTTTCTCTCCGATCGTTTGATGTGACTTCTCGTGTCATGCCGCGACGAACGCGCCTTGACGGATGTCGGCATCGCCGCGCGCAGCATGTTGAATTTCGCCGCTTCGGATGCGGTCGAGATAATTCCGATACCAGCTGATTGCCGATTTCTCGATGAATTCTCCGGCGAAGTCGTCGATGGGATCGATGCCAGCCTGCGCGAGCTCCGCTCTCGGGCAGCCGCCGATCTTCGCGACGAATACGGCATGGCAATCGTTGATCGCTCGGATGATCGTCGCGAGGCTGTCTTCCTCGCCGTAACCGCCCTGGCAATACAGGTCCACGCGCCGATGACCAACGAATTTGGCGCCTGCGGTGCCCAGCTCGTAGACCTGGAATTCCTTGGCGTGTCCAAAGTGTTCGTTGATGAGGCCAGACCCCTTGGTGGCGACCGCGACCAGCACTTTGATCGCGCTGTGCTCGCCGGCGAGCGCCTCGAGCTGAGAGGAGCGGGCTGCCGCCTTCGCCTCGCGCTCGCGCTCGACGCCGGCCTGGTAGGCTTTGCGCGCATCGGCATCGTAGCGAACCGGCATCGCCATGACTTTCTCAGTCGTGAACTCGGCGCTGCGGTCTTCGCCGAGCAAGCCGACGGCATCCGCACGGCACTGGCGGCAGTGGCGCATCATGTTCATCTCGCCTTCGCAATTGTCTTGCAGCGCTTTGAGCTCCTGCGCCGTCGGCCCGCGCTGGCCCGAAAGACCGAACACCGTGCCGTGCTCTGGCGCGGAAATCAGCGGCATGATGTTGTGCAGAAAGGCGCCGCGCGATTTGACGGCCCGGTTGACCTCGACAAGATGCTTGTCGTTGATGCCCGGGATCATCACGGAATTGACCTTGCAGAGGATGCCGCGAGCGCTCAGCATCTCGAGCCCGAGCAACTGGCGCTCGGTCAGTAGCTGCGCGGCCTCCCGGCCCGTGTAGCGCTTGTGGTTCCAGAAAACCCAGGGATAGATCTTCTGGCCGATGTCTGCGTCGATCATGTTGATCGTGATCGTGACGTGGTCGACCTTGAATTTCGAGATCGTCTCGACGTGGTCGGGCAGGGCGAGGCCGTTGGTCGACAAACACAGCTTGATATCCGGCGCGCTCTTCGAGATCAGATCGAATGTCCGGAAGGTCTTTTCCGGGTTTGCGAGCGGGTCGCCGGGACCGGCGATGCCGAGCACGGTCATCTGCGGAATCGTCGAGGCAACCGCGAGCACCTTCTTCGCGGCCTGTTCGGGCGTGAGCTTCTCGCTGACGACGCCGGGCCGCGATTCGTTGGCGCAATCGTACTTGCGATTGCAGTAATTGCATTGAATATTGCAGGCCGGCGCGACCGCGACATGCATGCGCGCGTAATGATGATGCGCCTCTTCACTGTAGCAGGGATGGTTCTTGACCTTCTCCCAGATCTGCGGCGGCAGGTCGTTGGCGCCGGCGCCGGAACCGCAACTCGCCTTGCCGGCGCCGCCGCTCGTCCCGCATCCCTTGTGCTCGGCTGTCTGCTGCATCGACCTGATCCTCGAAGCTGTCGCGATTGGGTTCCTGTACCTGACTAAGCAAAACCTATGCCATCGGCGAGAATCGCGAACCGGCGCCGCAAATCAACGGATTTGCGGCTGACCGCGATGTCGGGATGCATACAGATCTGGGAACGGATCGCGAAAATGTTCGGAAACGGACAATTCATCGACGAGCGCGGACGGCCTCGACAAATGCGCGGGGAGGCTGTCGGATTGTCGTGTTCGATCCCGGACACGCGCGATTTCCCGCGACGGCCCAGCCGTGAAGCGAAAACGGATTTATCCAGGCTTCTCGGTACCTTAGGGGGTGCACGCGCATCGCGGCGATCACTTCGCCGCTCGCTGGCACAAGAATTGCTTGAGCTTCGCTTCAAGGAGCCGCGTCATTCGGCGCGCCCATAGGCAGGTGAGAGCGGTGAACCGACCCATATATCTCGATTACTCCGCGACGACGCCGGTTGATCCCCGTGTTGCCAAGAAGATGATTCCGTTCCTCAGCGAGCAGTTCGGCAATCCGGCGAGCCGGTCCCACCGGTTCGGGTGGGAGGCGGAAGAGGCCGTGGAAGGCGCGCGTCAGCAGGTCGCGCGTCTCGTGGGCGCCGATCCCAAGGAAATCGTTTGGACCTCGGGCGCGACCGAGTCGAACAATCTCGCGATCGCGGGCGCCGCGCGCTTTCACCGCGACAAGGGCCGTCACCTGATCACGATGACGACCGAACACAAGGCCGTGCTCGACACGATGCGCCATTTGGAGCGCGAGGGATTCAGCGTCAGCTACCTGCCGCCGCAGCCGAATGGCCTGCTCGATCTCGAACGCCTCGCCGACGCGATCCGTCCGGATACCGTGCTCGCCTCCGTCATGCACGTCAACAACGAAATCGGCGTGATTCAGGACCTCGCCGCGATCGGCGATCTGTGCCGCTCGCGCGGCGTGCTGCTGCACGTCGATGCGGCCCAGGCGACCGGCAAGGTCACGATCGACCTCGAATCGCTGCCCGTGGATCTGATGTCATTCTCCGCGCACAAGACCTACGGCCCCAAGGGCATCGGGGCCCTCTACGTTCGACGCAAGCCGCGCGTGCGCATCGAGGCATTGACCCACGGCGGCGGACACGAGCGCGGCATGCGCTCCGGCACTCTCGCCACTCACCAGATCGTCGGTATGGGCGAAGCCTTCCGGATCGCCCACGACGAGATGGCGGTGGACAACGAACGTGCCCGTGCGCTGCGCGATAAATTGCTCGCGGGCTTGAGCGTTCTCGAGGAAACCTACGTCAACGGCGATCTCGAGGCGCGCGTGCCGCATAATCTCAACCTGAGCTTCAATTTCGTCGAAGGCGAGTCGCTGATGATGGCGATGAAGGACATCGCCGTCTCCAGCGGTTCGGCCTGCACCTCCGCGAGCCTCGAACCCTCCTATGTGCTGCGCGCGCTCGGGCGAGCGGATGAGCTCGCGCACAGCTCGATCCGCTTCAGCGTCGGTCGCTTCACGACCGAGGCCGAGATCGACGCTGCGGTCGTATTGGTCACGCGCAACGTGCAAAAACTACGCGAGCTATCGCCGCTCTGGGAGATGCATTTAGAAGGCATTGATTTATCCACGGTGCAGTGGGCCGCACACTAAGGAATATTGATGGCATACAGCGAAAAGGTCCTCGACCATTACGAAAACCCGCGCAACGTCGGCTCGTTCGACAAGAACGATCCTCACGTCGGCACCGGCATGGTCGGCGCACCGGCCTGCGGCGATGTCATGAAGCTGCACATCAAGGTGGGCGAGGACGGCATCATTGAGGAGGCGCGCTTCAAGACATACGGCTGCGGAAGCGCGATCGCATCGAGTTCGCTCGTAACCGAGTGGCTGCGTGGCAAGACGCTCGGCGAGGCGCGCCAAATCAAGAATACCGATATCGCGGACGAACTAGCACTGCCTCCCGTGAAGATTCATTGTTCGGTACTCGCCGAGGATGCGATCAAGGCAGCGATCAACGATTACCTCGCCAAGCGCGCGCCCTTGACGCAGGCCGCGTCAATGGGCGAACCGTAGGAGTGCCCATGTGCCCCGAGTCGCCCCTTGCAGTGCTCTTCAGCGACGATGCCGTCTCAAAGGTGCGGGATCTCATTGTCGAGGAAGGCAATCCCAATCTCATGCTGCGCGTTTCCGTATCCGGCGGCGGTTGCTCGGGATTTCAGTACGGCTTTGCGTTCGAGCAGCAGAGCGAAGAGGCGGACCTCGTGTTCGAGAAAGAGGGCGTTCGCGTACTTATCGACCCCATCAGCCTGCAATACCTGCGCGGAGCGCATGTCGACTTTCAAGAGGCCGCCGACGGCTCGCGATTCGTGATCAAGAATCCGAATGCCAAGAGCACCTGCGGATGCGGAAGTTCATTCTCAACGGCCGATAACGGAAATACCAATGGAAATACAGCTGACGGAAAGAGCTGCGCGTCGCGTACGCCAGTCGATCGATAAGCGCGGCGCCGGCATCGGGCTGCGCCTCGGCGTACGCACCGCGGGGTGCTCAGGGTTAGCCTACACGATCGAGTTTGCGGACCAGAAGCAACCCGAGGATTGCGAGTTCGAGAGTCGCGGCGTGACGCTCCTAGTGGCTGCGAAGTTTCTGCCGTACCTCAAGGGAACGGAGCTCGACTTCGTGCGCGAAGGACTCAACGAGGGCTTCAAGTTCCACAATCCCAACAGCAAAGCGCAATGTGGCTGCGGCGAGAGTTTCACGGTATGACGGGCCGCGGCTGCGAGCTGCGGATGAGCTATTTTGCGCTGCTCGATCTCGAGGCGCGTTTCGCGCTGTCGATGGACGATCTCGATCGAGCCTACCGGGCGCTTGCAAGCCGCGTGCATCCCGACCGGTTTGCGAACGGCACCGTTGCCGAACGGCGCGATGCACTCGAATTGACGACCGAAGCCAATGAAGCCTATCGCACGCTCAAGACGCCGGTGCTGCGGGCGCGACATTTGCTTAAGCTGCGCGGTATCGATGTCGACGAGAACCGTGAGGCGCCTGCGGCATTCCTGAGCGCGCAATTCGAATGGCGCGAAAAACTGGGGGATGCGCGCGCGGCTCGCGACGAGGCCGCATTGCATACGCTCGATGCCGCGGCGCGCCAACATGCCGGCGACTTGAACGCGCGAATGGCGGCGCAATTGGACGGCTCCCGCGATGATGCAGGAGCGGTCGCGAGCGTCCTGCAGCTGATGTTTCTCGAGAAGCTGCTGGCGGACCTCGGGGATGCCAGCGAGGCGCTGGAAGCCTGATGGCATTGCTCAGCATCGCCGAGCCGGGTCAGAGTGCAGCGCCGCATCAGCACCGGCTCGCGGTCGGCATTGATCTCGGCACGACCAATTCATTGGTGGCCGCCGTGCGCGACGGATCGGCGCGCGCGTTGCGTGACGAGGAGGGCATGAAACTGCTGCCGTCCGTGGTGCACTACCTGCCCGGCGGCGATGTCGAGACCGGATTTGAAGCAAGAGGCGCCGCGCTCATCGATCCGCTCAATACGATCGCGTCCGTGAAGCGTTGGATGGGACGCCGGCTTGCCGATTTGAGCGAGGCGCATCGCCGCGCGTATCGGCTGCTTGACGGGCGCGGCATGGTTGCTGTCGAGACCGTCGCGGGTGCGCGTAGCCCCGTGGAGATTTCCGCGGAAATTCTTAAAGTCCTGCGGCAGCGTGCTGAGCAGGCGCTAGGCGGCGAACTCGTGGGCGCCGTGATCACCGTGCCGGCCTATTTCGACGATGCGCAGCGGCAGGCGACCAAGGATGCGGCGCAGCTCGCGGGTCTCAATGTGTTGCGGCTGCTCAATGAGCCCACCGCGGCCGCGATTGCCTACGGGCTCGAGCACGCGAGCGAGGGGATTTATGCCGTCTATGATCTCGGGGGCGGCACGTTCGACATCTCGATTCTGCGCTTGACGCGCGGGGTCTTCGAGGTGCTGGCCGTCAACGGCGACTCGGCACTCGGCGGCGATGATTTCGACGAGGCGGTCTACGAGTGGATTGTTGCCCAGGCGCATTTGCCTTCCGAGAGCAATGTGCTGCCGGCGCGCGATCATCGCGCCTTGATGCAGCAGGCTCGTCAGGCGAAGGAGTGCCTGTCGTCGCAGCAGGAGGCGGAGATTTTTGCGCGCCTCAGCGGCGGGAGCGCCGTCGCGCTCACCTTGACTCGCGCCGTGTTTGAGGAGCTCACCGTGAGCCTGGTTGCACGGACCATGATGCCGGTGCGCAAGGCGCTGCGCGACGCGGGCACGGCAATTACGGACATTCAAGGGATCGTGCTCGTCGGCGGTGCGACGCGCATGCCCGCGATCCGGCGCGCGGTGGCCGAATATTTCCGGCGCGAGCCCTTGACCGACGTCGACCCGGACGAGGCGGTCGCGCTCGGCGCGGCGACCCAGGCTCACGCGCTCGCGGGCAATCGCACGGAGGCCGGCGATTGGCTGCTGCTCGACGTCACGCCGCTCTCGCTCGGTCTCGAGACCATGGGTGGCCTCACCGAGCGCATCATTGCGCGCAACAGTACGCTGCCGGTGGCGCGCGGCCAGGACTTTACGACGTTTAAGGACGGACAGACCGCGATGAGTCTGCATGTCGTACAGGGCGAGCGCGAGCGCGTCGCCGACTGCCGCTCGCTCGCGCGCTTCGAATTGCGCGGCATTCCGCCGATGCCGGCGGGCGGAGCGCGCATTCGCGTGATCTTTCAAGTCGATGCGGACGGGCTGCTCAGCGTCAGCGCGCGCGAGCAGAGCACCGGTGTCGAGGCCAGCGTCAGCGTGCGCCCGACGTTCGGTCTCGATGACGGCCAAATTGGCGCGATGCTCGGGGACAGCGCGGCCCATGCCGCGAGCGACGCGAAATTGCGCGCACTGCAGGAGCAGATCATCGAGGCCCGACGGCTGCTCGAGTCGATCGAGAGCGCGCTCGCGGGCGACACCCAATCCTGGCTGGACGATGCGGACCATGCGAGGCTCGAGGCCGCGATGCAAGCGCTGCGCGACGCGCTGCGCGCGGAAAATGCCGATCGAATTCGCACCGCGGCCGCGGCGCTCAACGAACTCTCGACGCCATTTGCCGCAAGACGTATGGACGATGCGGTGCGCAAGGCCCTAGCGGGCCGCCAACTCGCGGACTTATCCTAAAGCGCACTCATGCCCAAGATCACTGTGCTGCCGCATGAGGAATTGTGCCCGCACGGCACCGAATTCGAGTGCCGCGCGGGCGCTGGGCTCTGCGACCAGCTGCGTGCCAATGGTGTGGCGCTCGAACAGGCTTGCGAAAGATCGTGCGTCTGCACGACGTGTCACGTGCTCGTGCGCGAGGGCTTCTCGTCGTTGCGCGGCGCGAGCGACGCCGAGGAGGATCAGCTCGGCAAAGCCTGGGGTCTCGAGGCGACGTCGCGCTTGAGCTGCCAGGTACGGGTCGCGGGGGCGGACCTCGTGATCGAGATTCCGCGCTATACGCTCAACATCGTCGGTGAAAGCCGGTGATTTGGACCGACGTGCGCCAAATCGCGTCCGCACTGCTCGATGCGCATGGCGAGATCGATCCGATGCGGATTCGATTCACCGATCTGCACCGCTGGGTCATGGAATTGCCGGACTTTGCGGATGATCCGCAGCGCTCGAACGAAAAGATCCTGGAAGCGATCCAGATGGCCTGGATCGACGAAGCGCAGTGAGCCGGTCTGTCGCAAAGCCGACAAATACTGCGGGGTGTCGATTTTCATCCCCGGACACCGGGGTGTCGGCGGCTCCAAAACTTGCGATTGGCGCCTCGAGCGCGCGATTTTCGTGCTTGGCACGCGAGTTGCTTTGTCTTGCATAGCATGATCGATTCCACAGGACGCCGGCCATGGTAAAGCGATTTCTCACGGTCAACGACACGACTCTGCGCGACGGCGAGCAGAGCGCCGGCGTCGCGTTCACGATCGAGGAAAAACTCGCGATCGCCCGTTCCCTGGATGCTGCCGGTGTGCCGGAAATGGAGATCGGCATTCCGGTCATGGGCGGCGCGGAGCGCGAAACCATACAAGCGATCGCGGACTTAGGCCTGCGGGCGAAGCTCATGGTCTGGGGCCGTATGACCCGCGACGACATCGATGCCGCGATCGGCTGCCCCGCGGATATCGTCAATCTCTCGATCCCGGTTTCCGACATTCAGATTCACCACAAACTGCGCCAGACGCGCGAATGGGTGCTCGCGCAAATTCGCCGCAGTGTCGCCGCGGCGCTCGACGCCGGCTGCGAGGTTTCGGTCGGCGCCGAGGACGCATCGCGTGCCGATCCGGACTTCCTCGTCAAAGCCGCCGAAGCCGCGAGCCGTGCCGGTGCGCGCCGCTTTCGCTTCGCTGACACGCTCGGTGTGCTCGATCCGGAGGCAACCGCCCAGCGCATCCGGCGGCTGCGCGGCGCCGTGGACATGGAAATCGAAATGCATGCGCACGATGATTTCGGACTCGCAACCGCGAATACGCTCGCGGCGGTCAATGCGGGCGCGAGCCACATCAGCACGACGGTCAATGGTCTCGGCGAACGCGCCGGCAATGCGCCGCTCGAGGAGGCCGTGATGGCACTGCGCCATTTGTACGGCATCGAGACGGGCGTCGATCCGCAGCATCTTCCCGCGCTCTCAAGCCTCGTCGCCCGGGCTTCGGGGCGCGAGGTCGCGCTCAACAAGAGCATCGTCGGTGAGGCGGTCTTCACGCATGAAGCCGGAATACACGTCGACGGGCTGCTCAAGAACCCGCTCAACTACCAGGGCTTCGATCCGCTCGAAGTGGGCCGCGAGCATCGCACCGTACTCGGCAAGCACTCCGGATCGCGGGCCGTGAGCCAGGCATACGCGAATCTAGGCATTATCGTGACGCAAGCGCAGGCCGACGGCCTGCTCGCGTGCATCCGAGATCACGCGGTCGCTAAAAAGCGCGCACCCGATCATGAGGATTTGCGGCGTTTCTATGGAAGCCTCTCGTGACCGACGTTCTGACCCAAATGCGTGCCCTGTCCTCGGCGGAGGAATTCTTCGACTATCTTGCGCTGCCTTACGATCCCGCGGTGCTGCACGTCACGCGCCTGCACGTGCTCAAGCGCTTCAATCAATATCTCGAAGCCGACAAGGCGCAGACCGAGAATCTCGACTCAGCCGCTCAGGCTCAAGCCTATCGCGCTCTGCTGTTGCGCGCTTATGAGGACTTCATACGCTCGACGCCCGCGCGCGAGAAGGTGTTCAAGGTATTTCAGGACACCGATGGCGCTCACGTCGGTCTCGAAAGTCTACGTCGCACCTTGCCGTCGCGCAGCGCGCCTTGATTTGCCGGAGGTTCCGTTATGCACATCGTCGTTTGCATCAAGCAGGTACCGGACAGCGCGCAGATTCGCGTTCATCCGGTCAGCAATACCATCATGCGCCAGGGCGTGCCGGCCATCGTCAATCCCTACGACCTGTTTGCGCTCGAAGAGGCCTTGCGCCTCAAGGACCGTTACGGGGGCCGCGTGACCGTGCTTTGCATGGGACCTTCGCAAGCCGATGCCGCCTTGCGCAAAGCGCTCTCTTTCGGCGCCGACGAGGCGATCTTGCTCAGCGATCGCGCATTTGCGGGCTCCGACACGCTGGCGACGAGCTATGCGCTCGCGGCGGCGATCCAGCGCATCCATGTGGACATGCCGGTCGATCTCGTGTTTGCCGGAAAACAGACGATTGACGGCGACACCGCGCAGGTCGGACCCGGCATCGCGAAACGCCTCAATCTGCAGCTACTGACTTACGTCTCGAAGATCGATGCGCTCGATCTGGATCGCAAGGAGATCGTGATCCACCGGCGTGCCGAGGGCGGCGTGCAGGTCTTGAAGACGCGTCTGCCGTGCCTGGTCACGGTGCTCGAGGGCATCAACGAGATGCGCTTTGCGACGATGGACGACATGTTTCGCGCTGCACGCCATCCCCTCGAGGTCTGGGACAAGGTCGCGGCGGGCATCGAGGATCTCAGCAAGATCGGGCTCAAGGGTTCGCCGACCGTCGTCGCGAAGGTCTTCGCGCCGCATCCCAAGGCGCGCAAGGCCGAGCGAATCGAGGTGCATGGCGATGCGCCCAAGGATCTCGTCGCGACCCTGCTGACCAAACTCTTCACCCACCATCCGCAGCTCGAGCGCGAGATCGCGGCGCGCCTAGCTTAAGCCGCGCGGACTATCGAGAGCATCAAAAATGACTGAAGTTCCGACGAAAAGACCCGCCACCGGCCGCCGCAAGGTCGAGCTCGATCCGCGCCTTGCCGCCTACAAGGGCGTTTGGGTGTTCATCGAGCACGAGCGCGGCACCACGCATCCGGTCTCCTGGGAACTGCTCGGTGAAGCCCGCAAGCTCGCGGACCAACTCGGCGCCGAAGTCGGTGCGGTCGTGCTCGGCGAACCCGGCAACGCGATACGCGAGGCCTGTCACGAGACATTCCGCTATGGGGCCGACATTTGCTACCTCATCGAAGACCCGGTACTCGCGAGCTACCGCAACGAGCCCTACACGGTCGGGCTCACGCATCTCGTCGACAAATTTAAGCCCGAAATCCTGCTACTCGGCGCGACCACCTTGGGCCGCGATCTCGGCGGGAGCATCGCGACGACGCTCGCGACCGGGCTCACTGCCGATTGCACCGAGCTCACCATTGATCCCGAAAACCGCAGTCTCGCGGCGACGCGTCCCACGTTCGGCGGCAGCCTGCTGTGCACGATACAGACGCTGAACTATCGGCCGCAGATGGCGACGGTACGGCCGCGCGTGATGCACATGCCCGAGCGCGGCAGCCCGCGCAGCGGCCGCCTCATCGAGGAGACGCTCGGCGTCATCGAGGAGTCGATCATCACGAAGGTGCTCGAGTACATCCCCGATGAGCAACAGGACCAGGCCCAGCTCGCCTATGCCGACATCATCGTCTCTGGCGGACGCGGTCTGAAGCGTCCCGAGAATTTTCAGCTGATCTGGGATCTTGCCAAGGTGCTCGGCGCCGAGGTCGGTGCGACGCGCCCACTGATCCAGGCGGGCTGGGTGAGCGCGGACCGCCAGGTTGGTCAAACTGGTAAGACCGTGCGCCCGAAGCTCTACATCGCCGCGGGCATCTCGGGCGCGATTCAGCATCGCGTCGGCATGGAGAGTTCCGACGTGATCATCGCGATCAACGAGGATCCCAACGCGCAGATATTCGATTTTGCGACCTACGGCATCGTCGGCAACGCGATGCAGATACTACCGGCGCTCACCGACGCGTTCCGGATCTACGGCGCGACCGCAAGGCGTGCGGGATGACGACCCTTCCTCGAGAACGAGTTGAGGCTGAACCATGAGCGAACAGTTCGACGTCATCGTCATCGGCGCGGGCCCTTCCGGCAATGCAGCCGCCTATACGGCCGCGAAGGCCGGCATGAAAGTGCTGCAGATCGAGCGCGGTGAATCCCCGGGTTCGAAAAACGTCCAGGGGGCGATCCTTTACTCGGATGCACTCGAGAAGATCATTCCGGATTTTCGCGACGATGCGCCGCTCGAGCGCCACCTCATCGAGCAACGCATGTGGATGCTCGACGACGATTCTTATGTCGGGTCGACTTATCGCTCGCAGGCGTTCAATTCGCCGCCGTACAACCGCTACACGATCATTCGCGCGCAATTCGACAAGTGGTTCTCGAAGCGGGTGCAGGACGCCGGCGCGCTGACGATTTGCGAGACGACGGTGCTGGGGCTGCACATGGACGGCGATCGCGTGGTCGGCGTCAAGACCGACCGCGTCGGCGGATCGGTCTACGCGGACGCCGTGATACTCGCCGACGGCGTCAATTCGCTGCTCGCCAAAAAGGCGGGGTTTCACGCCGAACTTCAGCCGCGCGATGTCGCGCTCGCGGTCAAGGAAATTCACTTCATGCCCGACACGACAATCGAGAGCCGCTTCAACGTAGGCCCCCAGGAGGGCGTCGCGATCGAGATGGCCGGCAAGATCACGCAGGGCATGGTCGGCACGGGTTTTTTGTATACGAACGCGGAGTCCCTGACAATTGGCGTCGGCTGCCTGCTCTCGGATTTGCGCGCCCAGAAGATCACGCCACATCAATTGATCGAGAAGATGAAGGAGCATCCCGCGATCCGCCCACTGCTCGAAGGCGGGGAAATGAAGGAATATTGCGCGCATCTGATTCCTGAGGGCGGCTACAACGCGATTCCGACGATCTCGGGTGCGGGCTGGCTCATGGTTGGCGACGCCGGCATGTTCGTCAACAGCGTGCATCGGGAGGGTTCCAATCTTGCGATGACGACCGGCCGGCTCGCAGCCGAAACGCTGATCGAGCTGCGTGCCGCCGGCAAGGACTTCACAGCCGCCAATCTTGCACGCTATCGCAGCAAGCTCGACGACAGCTTCGTCATGAAGGATCTAAAAAAGTATCGCGGCATGCCGGGATTCCTGGAAAAAAACCCACAGTTCTTCACGCAGTATCCCGAGCTCATCAACCGCGCGGCCCATACGATGCTGCTCGTCGACGGTGCGGACAAGAAGAGCAAGGAACGCGACATCCGACAACATTTCATCCGCAAGCGATCGCGGCGCGGACTGATCGGCGATGCGTTCAAATTCTGGAGGGCGTTCGAATGAACAAGGTCGAGGAAAAGCTGTTTCAAAACCGCTATCGGGTCGACGCGGGACGGCCGCATATTCAGATCGCGGACGCCGACGTCTGTCAGATCAAATGTGAATCGAAGCCCTGCGTGGTCTGCTGTCCCGCATCCTGCTACACCAAGGAGGGGGATGGACAGGTCACGCTGATCACCGACGGCTGTCTCGAGTGCGGTACTTGCCGGGTCGTCTGCAGCGAGCACCGCAACGTGCTCTGGGAATACCCGCGCGGCGGCTACGGTATCCTGTTCAAATTCGGCTGACTCAGAATTTCTTGACCGGGATTTCGTGTTTGCGAAGCGCGTAGCCGATTTGCCGCGGCGTCAAACCGAGGATGCGCGCGGCCTTTGCCTGGACCCAGCCCGCGGTTTCCATCGCCTCGACGAGCCGGTCCCGGTCGGTTTCCGGCTCGTCCGCTGCGGGCGGCGGCGCCGGCGCATCGGTCGAGACGCTGCGTAGCGCCGGCGGCAGAACCGCGGTCTCGGCGCGCGGTTGCTCGTCGAGCGGCGGTGGGCGCGGCGGCGCCGCGGTCGGCCGTGGCGATTTGCCGTACGAGGCACCGCGGCTGATCGGCGGCGACACGATACCGTTGGTCGAGTCCGCAGGCTTTTTCCAGAGGACAGCCGACAAACATTCGTCATTGCGGCAGGCGAAATCGCTGGAGACCAGCCGTTCGGAATCCGCGAGCGTGGCGGTGCGCCGAATGCAATTCTCGAGCTCGCGGACGTTTCCCGGAAAGTAACAGGACGTCAGGACGTCCATCGCGCTCTCGGTGAGTGAGAGATTCGCATCGTTCTCCCGGTTGAATCGGTCCAGGAATTCCCGCGCGAGCAGTGGTATGTCGCCTTTGCGATCGCGTAGCGGCGGAACGAAGATCGGTACGACGCTGATCCGGTAATAGAGGTCGGAGCGGAAGTCGCCCATCGCGACCGACTCCTCCAGGTTGCGATTGGTCGCGGCGACGAGGCGTACGTCGATCTTGATCGTCGAGGTCCCGCCGACGCGTTCAAATTCTCCCAATTGCAGCACACGCAGCAGCTTGGCCTGAAACGCTGGAGAGATTTCACCGATTTCGTCGAGAAACAGTGTGCCCTTGTCGGCGAGTTCAAAGCGACCCTTGCGCTGCGCAGTCGCGCCGGTGAACGCGCCCTTCTCGTGGCCGAACAATTCCGATTCCAGTACGGTCTCGGCGAGTGCCGCGCAGTTGACGGCGATGAACGGCTCTTCATGGCGCGGCGACCAATCGTGCAGCGCCCGCGCGAAAAGCTCCTTGCCGGTGCCCGACTCGCCCCGCAGCAGAACCGGTGAGTGACTGCGTGCGACGCGGCGCACCTTGTCGAGCACCGCCTTGATCGCGGGCGTGTCGCCAATAATTCCCGCAGTCGGCTCGGTTTCGACCTTTGGCCGCGCCGAGCGGTCGGCGATCGTTCTTTCGAGCCGACGCTGCTCGTGCATGAGCCATTCACGATCGCTCGCGATGAGACGCTGCAAGCGCACCGTCTGTCCGAGCAGGTTCGCAATCATTGATAGGAACCGAACATCCTCGTCGAGGCTGAAGTAGGGCCCGTTGCCATGCTCGCGATCGATGGTCACGGTACCGATCACGGTGCCGCGATCCTTGATCGGCACGCCGATGAACGAAAAATCGTCTTCGGCCGCGCCCCAGGCCGAAAAATCCCAATGCTCGAACAAGGGGTCCTTCTTCATTTGCCGGATCACGAGCGGCATTTTCGTCACGACGATGCGTCCGATGGCCCTTTCGGGCAGGCGATCGAAATAGCGTTTCGCGTTCGCGTCGCTCCATCCGGAGCCGACGACCATTTCCGGCGCGCCCTTGTCGTCGAGCAGGGCGATCAAGCCGTGTTTCATGTCGAGAAAGCTCGCGAGCAGCTTCAGCACGGACGAAAACGAGGTTTCGAGCCTCGCGGGGACCGCGAGCAGCTTCGAGATCTCGTAGATGCCCACGAGCGCGATATCGGCCCGGCGCACGTCAAGTATGCGCCGATCGCCGCCGGACCTTTCCAGCTGACTGTGTTGCATCGGTCTCCTGGGAGTCACCGCTGAAAACGCGCACGACTCTCGATGAACCATGCAAGAAGCATGCTAGCGTGTGCTTAATAATGAGCGCGAAGCTAAGCGGTTCAATTTCTACCGGATTTGTCAGTCATGGGACGCGGCCGGCAAGCCTTTCGAAACGCGCTGCGCTCGAAAAGTGCACAGCAAGGCACCGCCCGCACACATTTAGGGCGCGCCGTGCTTTGCATTGCGGCTCGCGGCATTTCATTGGTGGGTCGAGACCGAAGATTGCGGCATTGCGGTGAGCCGATTCCAGGTTCGCTCGTCGACCACCTGCTGCTTCCAGGCGGCATGGCAGGCCTTGCAGGCCTGCAAGGTCGTCGACAGTTCATCGAGCACGTGTTGGTGACTGCGCTCGCGCGCGGCCACCGCGATGCCATCGGCGGTGTGGTGGAACGACAGCGCCTGATCCGCGAACGCCGGCGAAGCGGCGCCGAAGCGTGTACAGATTCTGCCGACCTCGTCGGAGTATCCGAGTCTGCCGGCTGCTCGCTCGACCGCTTCGAAGTCGTCCGCGGCCAGTGCGGTCACGATCTCCTGAACCGCGCCGAGGTGGTCGCGCATCATTTGCTTCTGATGATCCGCCATCATCTGCAGCAGCGGCAAAGGGCGGCGGTTCTCGATCGGCTCGCTTGCATGGGTATTGTCCGCAAACGCGGATGACGTCATCGCGAGCTCGGTCGCGACCATCAGCAAAATCAGCTTCGTTTTCGATGGGATCTGCATGAAGTCTCGACAAACGATGAAGCATGAACCATGCCATGCGACACACCCGCGTTGTGGAGCGCCGCCAGACGGCGCGTGGAGCCGCACGAGCCCGGAAGCCTCGGTCGTTTGGACGAAAGCCGACAACTTGCCCTTTGCCACGTCGCGACCGCGACAATTGTCGCGGCAGCGGGAAATCCGGTCCGCTGTGAGGCCGCCAATTCACTGGCTCGCCCAGGCACGAGTATTGCATCGTCATAGGCCACGGACTGTGCACAGAGCGCTTTGCCGCCGCCGCACCAGTGTCGGCGCATCATCAATTCGAGGACCCGATGGCCAACGTAACTTTTTCATCGCCCGTCATGCCGAAGGACATCACGGTCTATGCGGTCGCAGGACACCGAGGAACGCTGCTGGCAATCGCCAAGGCGTACAAAATCCCCATTCCCTTCGATTGCCAAGATGGTGAGTGCGGATCCTGCCAGGTCAGGGTCACGCCGATGTCGCATTCCAAGCGAATGGCTATAGCGTTGACGGAGAAGGAGAAAGAGCTGCTGCGTCAGATCGGGAAAATCACCAAGCAGGAAATCATGGAGGCCGAGGTTAACGACATGCCCCCGCGCGTTCGTCTCGCCTGCCAGTACTTCGTGCGCGACGAAGACATTCTGGTGAGCTTCGATGGGGATGAGACCTTGCCGATCAAGGGGCCCGGCCTGTCGATGGCGGCGGCGATCTACAAGGGAGGGCTCGAGATTCGCTCGCTCGACGAGTTCCTCAATTTTGCGCTGCAGGTGGAGGAGGATGCCGCGCAACACTACGAACAACTCGCCGAGGCCATGAAAGCGCAGGGCAACGCAGAGGTGTCCGAGTTGTTCGCGAAGCTCGCGGGCTATTCGCGCCTGCACTTCGAGGAAGCCAAACGACGGATGGACGCTCACTTCGTGCCGCTCAAGGTTCCTGCGCTCACGCTCTGGCCCGACAACGTAACCCCGGAACGCACGGCAATTTGGGCCGGAGATGCGCGGCTGTCGCGCCTCGATGCGCTCAAAGTGGCACTGCAGGGTGAACGGCGCGGTTATGAATTCTACTATGCGGTGGCTCACACCAATTCCGACGCGACCATCTGCGCGATCGCGAAGGAATTCGTCAAGGAGGAATCCGAGCACGTCGAGGCGCTCAAGGCTTGGATTGCGCGCGAGGAAAATGCGGATTCGCAGCCGCAGGCCCGAAAGCCGCTTCCGACTCTTTGAGACAAGGCGAATCCTCATGGAATCAGTCGAAGAGTTTCTGGCCTACGCGATCAAATTGGAACAAGAGGCGGCGCTACGCTTCGGCCAGCTCGCGGATGCGATGGCAACGGCCGGTAACCGAGAGGTCATGGAGCTGTTCCGCCGCTTGTCCGAGTATTCTCGTCTGCATCTGAACGACGCCCGAGCGAGAGCGGGGTTTCGCGAGCTGCCGGAACTGAAGTCCGGCGAATTCATTTGGCCCGACATCGAAAGCCCGGAAACCGCTGCCATTTGGGCCGCCGACCCGATGATCGGACGCGAACAGGCGCTGCAAGTCGCCTTGGCGGCCGAGAAAGCGGGCCTTGCGTATTATCAGGGCATATTGGATACGACGCGGGATCCGGAGATTCGAACACTCGCGCAAGAATTCGTCGACGAAGAAACCATGCACGTCCGCGAGCTGCAACGCTGGAGCGCGTCGGTCACAACGTGCAAGCTTGGCATACCCGGCGGGGGCGTCGCGGCGGACAAGGAGTGATTGCCTAAACTCGGGCAACATGCCGAGGCCGATGGTTCGAGTCCCTCTCTCACCACCACACTTTCACGGTCCGTTCCGGGCACATCGGTAACGATTTATACCGTCGGATTAAAGTGTTGCCTCTAATCAGGAAGGACATTGCGCGAGATGTTTTTACCAGCTGTGCTATTGAGTTAGCGTTGTGCTGTTCGAATGCCGTATGTTGTCGATTAGTACGTGGGTGCCACGCAAGAGAAGTCGCAATGTGGCTTATTTTCGACTATACCGCGCCAAGGATGTCTTTCACTACCACGCGAAGCCAGTGCGACCGGATTTCTCTCACAAGACTGCCGGCGTGGCTCACACACGGGAGTCTCCCGAGAAGCCGGGGCGGTTCAACAGGCCATCGTGAGTATCAAGAGGGATTCGTCGAGGTTTGAGCGATCGACCACGCCACGCGCTCTGCGAGGAACGACGCAAACGGTGCGATGTTGAGATCGATGCTCGCGCTATCCAATGCCTGAAGATAGCGCGCACGATCTTCCACCCGCACGACCGTCCATGGGTATCCGCCCGACGCCAACATGGCGTTCATCAGAAAGCGAGCCATTCGTCCATTCCCGTCCATGTAAGGATGAATGTAGCCGAAGAGCCAATGACCGAGTATCGCTCGAACAGCCGGTTGCTCTTCTGATTCAAGTAGGTCAAAGAGCGCCGGCATCGCGTCACGCACTGCTTCCCAACGTGGGGGTACATAGCGTGACGTGCGCAGAAATACGAAATCGTTCCGATATCCGGCAAGCGTGGTCGCAGGGATGAGTCCCGCGGCAACAGACGGTTGGAACAATTCGCGGTACCAGTCTCGATGAGCAGATCGAACCAGGGCGCCTGGGTTTGCTCCACCTATGATCTCTTCGACACTGTGCTTAACCTGCTGGAATGTTTGCCAGTAACCTCGCGCCGCCAGAGCATCACGACTCTGACGATCCGCCTCATTCGATTCCGGGCTCCAGTCCCCCGAGCGAACGCGCTCAATTAGAGTGAGTGTGACTCGGTAGCCCTCGATCGACAGCGAATGGTAGGCATCGCTCTGATAGATCTCATCGACGAAATGAAGGTAAGCCTGACGATCCGCAGGCAGTCCCGGCGCAGGCGGAAACGCGCGCAGGGCGGCGCCACGCATCGAATCCCACATGCTATGGATGCGGCCTACAATCGGTGCGACCGCCGGGGCCAGCTTCCCGAATTCGTGACCTGGAACAAAGGGATCTGCTTCGCGGACGGCGTAACCAGCACCGGTCATGGCTGCGCGGATTTCTTCGGCGACATCGGTGCGACTGACACGTCGAAACGCCCCGATCAGTCGGCCGGCAACGACGGAGTTTCCGCCGTCGAGAAGCCGGCGAAGCAAGCTAGACGGTTCACGTACCGACGCCAGTGAGACTTGTGCTTCGATGGGTTTGGCAACATAGAAGGCTTCGGGCACTTTGACGAGCGCCGCTTCGAGCGCGAACAGGCGTAGCCCTTCTCTCACGACCAGATCCCCCGAGCTTGGGGGCCGGGTCTCCTTCAAGTCATATAACGAGGTGCCAAATAAAAGACTCGTCGAATTGTTGGAGCCCTTTGGGCTGTAGATGATGACCTGGGCAGGGATGACGGTGTTTTCTGCCTGAAGCAGCAGCGATTGTTCGGCAGACAGATGCCACTCTGCGCCGAATCGCTCCTCGCAATAACGACCGCAGAACTCCCAAAAGGACGCAAACCAGGGAGTACTTTCCCCGGGGGCGGTGCCAGGGCTTGAGGCGATCAACCAGCCCCTCACGACCTGCTGCAGGAAGCCGGCTCGGAGTAGCCGCTCGCGATGAACCCGCGAAAGCTCGTTTGCTCTAAATACTCGCTTGCCGCCAGTCTGGAGCTTCTCGAGTTCCGCCAGGGATTCAGCTAGCTTTTCGTGCGGCGTGGTCATTGTACGATCTCAAGTCTTTAGTGCCGTATTATACCAAGTCTAAGATGCCGCACTAAAACAAGTCTCAGATGCTGATGCACGACAAGTTTCAGGCGCTGCCACCTGATATAATTCATTGATTCTAATGGAATAGGAGTATTTTGTAGTCGACCTCACCTCGGGTCGCTGAGCTGTCTGTCCGGCAGCAGCAGGATCTTGCATCCATCAACTTGCGCAGATTCACGCTGCGCTCAATGCGCACGGGACGATGAATGGCGCAAATGCCCCCGGCATTTCGGCGCAGGCCCGTGCACTCGAACTCACTCTGGTGACCAACTACAGGGAGTCGGTGGCGCCAAAGATTTCAAGATCGGTTACTGAACTGAATAGGTCGCTCGAGCTCTGATCGCATGCGGCAATTCTCGGCATTGAATGCTGCGCCACGACCCTTTAGCGAGGTTCAAAACCGGATTTGCCATCTTTTTGAACTCGTGAGCCGATTGCTTCGGTTTTTGCGCGTTAACTCCACAGCGGTGGAAATAACGGCAGGAGTGATCCCGATGACCGATGCTACCCTGAAATCCTTGATGTTGACCGCGGCCCAGGGCGCTTTGTCGGTGCCGGCGCACGCAAAGGAGTTTTCAAGTCATGCAGCCATCTAAGCAGTTTGTCGTTCACGGCACTTCGGGCACCACCTACACTCGAGGCAAATATTCCGTGACCGTCGGGCCCGACAGTTCGATCCGCGTGAAGCACCGGGACTGGCTCAGCAAGTATTCCTGGGCGATTTACGGCAATTATTGGACCGTCGACGTATTCGCGCGCAAGGACTCGATGGGAAGCTATGTGCCGATCCGGAGTCCGAACTGGATCTACACGGGCGAAATTCTCTATTACATCCCGACCGGGCCGAGTCCCAAGAAGGACGGACCCATAGGCGGCGTACCCTCCCCGATAACCGACAGGGAGCGGAAACAGCGCGTCATCGAACACTTCAAACTGCAGCATCCGGAGGCGAGAGAAATCGTGGAAAAGGTCGCCGACGTGGTGCATTCGGCCACCGATCTGGCGGAAGTCTGTGAAACGATCGGGGTGTTCTCCGATTCGGTTATCGATGTGACTTCGCCCATCGGCTTGGTCGCGTTTCCGATTGCCGCCGGGCTCGACATACTGAATTCGTATAAGGCTGACGAGCGGGGATACCTACTCCGAGGGCGCGCTTATGGCATGACGTCCTGGGCATTCGGCGATCCGTTGCCGCCACCACCTGCGTCTCTGCGCGGCAATTCGCAGGCGTCCGTCCAACAGGCGCTAAATGCCAACGCCGGCGACAGGGAAATGCAAAATCGGATCAGAGAGGGCGCAAGGATTGCTCAAGCCAACGCTAGCATTTTTCAACATGCCTGGACGGAAGGCGCGGAAAGCGCCATCCGGGATCTTGACAAGATGGTGCAGGAGAAGCACGTCCCTAAGTCGGATTGCCAGGTGATTTTGCAGGCTCTTGGCGATAACGACCGCAATACGCTTGCTATCAAAATCATGACGCAAATGGCAAAAGAAGTGGATGACATCGAGAGGGGAGGATTCTGGGCGCCGCCCCCCCGCTATCCAAGCCAGTGAGCCCTCTGAATCGTCCGGAGGGGGCCGGGTTCGAGCGGGAAATGCCGGCCGATGTAGGAAATTGGAACATCGGTGTCGTAGAGCGTCGCACTTGTGTTCGAGTGCTGGCGAGTTTCGCCGTTGACGCGGCATTCGATGTTCAGGTTGTGCGGATCTTCGATGAGATCCGCGCGGGACTGCGCTCGACTAGATTTCTGTCGCAGTCGATGCGCCGGGGCGCGCGGCGAGTGCTGCCGCCTGATTCGCGATGTGTCCGAAACCCTTATTTCGGGCCGCTTCCGACAAGCTCATGAGTTCCGAGCGGGCGTGCGCCGGATCGGGACCCATCGCATGGATCTGCCCGAGGATCAGGGATGCCTCGAATTGCGCGCCGACGAGCCCGTGGCTCTTGGCTTCGTCGAACGATTGTTGGGCAACGATCTCGGCGCGCGCCACATTTCCCTCGGCCAGCCTCACGCGCGCGTCCGCGAACTTCCATTCGATCCGGTCCATGAGGCTGCCGCGATCGAATAGCGCCACAGCCGCATCGACTGCCGCGCGGGCCGCGGCGGTCCGTCCCAGCCTCAGCAGTGCGCGCGCCAGGATCGCGTGCACGCGAAGCTCGTCGGTGCCTCTCTTCTCGAACTGAAACTCCGGCAGTGCGGCGCGCAGGAGCTTTTCCGCTTCGGCTGCATCAGTGTCGCATACCAATTCCGCGATGGCGACTTGGGTGGCCGCCAGATCGCCCTTGACGTCGAGCGGGGCTTGGATCGCGAGCGCCTGCTCGTAGAGTGCGCGCGCCGAGACGGCATCTCCCCGCGCCGCCCGGACACGTCCGATTTCCGCGAGCGTCATCGCTTGGTTGCCGTTTTCGCCAATGTTGCGGAAGATCTTCAGCGACAGGTCGAACAGTCGTGCAGCTTCAGCGAGATTGCCCTGGTCCGCGAGGATGTCGCCGATGTCAATTTGGTCGAGCGCCACGAGTTCCGTGTTGCCGATCGCGCGCGCCATCGAAATCGACTCTTGCGCGCGTCCCAATGCCTCGGCTGGACGCCCCTGCGCACGAGAAATCTGCCCCAAGGTTTCCAGTGCGTCCGCGACGTAAATCTGTCGGCCGATTTCACGTGAAACGTCGAGCATATCCTGCTCGTACTGAACCGCCTTCGACCAATACCCTTCGGACCGAAATATTTGCCCGAGATTGCCGAGTTCGCGCGCAATTCCCCGCTGATCGCCGATGCGGCGCACGATGGCCAGGGCTTGCTCGTAAAGAACTTGCGCCCGGTCATTGTCGCCGCGATCCATCGGCACCTCTGCGATCGAGTGCAGCGCTCGGGCGGTTCCGGCCCAATCGCCGGCAGCCTCGGAGATCGCGCGGGCCTCTTCGCAGGCCGCGGCCGACTTGTCGAAGTCGCCGAGATTGACGAGCGCCCGGCATTGTTGGGCGCGTGCCTCCGCAACCAGGAGTTTCGCGCCGATGAGTCGGCCCTTGCGTACCGCCGAGTCTGCCGCGCTCGCCTGCAAGCCGTTGTCCGATAGCAGCGATGCCGCATTGGCCGTGGCAAGATCCACTCTGGGATCAAACTCCGCCTCGCGCGGCAGGCGCCGCAGCCTCTCGATCGTTCCCATGACCTCTTTGCCTTGTCCGGCCTGAGTCTGCGCACGCACGAGCGCGAGCCCGTATTCGGGATTGTCGGGGAAAAAATTGAACAGCGTCCGGTACGCCTCGATCGCCTTTGGCCAGTCGCGGGAGGCTTCGTTGGCTCGCGCCTCGACGAGCAAGTGATTTTCGCGGACTAGCTGGCCGGCGGTTTCCAATGCGATTCTTGCTTCGTCGCGGCCCTTCGTGTCAAACCCAAGTGCGAGCCATGCCTGGGAAAGGGCCGAATGGGCGAGCGGATAATCCGGGTCGGTCGCCACTGCCTTCGCGAGCAGATCGCGGGCCGCCAACGCGTCGAATGCGCGCAGCCTCGCGAGTCCCTCTGAATAGAGCCTCGCGGCTTCCGTATTGGACGGCAGCGCATCCTGCACACGCGTGGAATCGGCGGGCAAGATGCTCGGAAGGCCGAGCCGATCGCGCAGCTGCACGCCGGAGCGCGACACCAGGTCGAGCAACTGCTGCTCCTCGCCCTCGACCGACACGCTGCTCAGAACCTCGCCGCGTGCGGCATCCTGCAAGCGCAGATCGAGGCGTATATGGCCATCCTGTGCTCCCATATCCAGATAAGATCCCGAGACGATAAAGTCGCTGCCGAGGCGCTGCCGCACCGCTTTCAGCGTGTCGGCGGAGAGAGTGGCCACATCGGGGAGCGCGAGTTCGATGCGCGCGCGCGCAATCGTCTCGCCGGGCAGTAGGCGCGCCTTCCCGCCGGCCGCAAGCTCGGTCGTCAGCATTTCCGACAGGGCCGTACCCAGCCACGCGGTATTGTCGCGGCCCGACAGATTTTTGAATCCCAATACTGCGACCGAAGGACGCGATACCGCGTACGTTGGACCCGATACCCGATCGGAGCGGACCGCGCGCACCCGCTGCACTTCCCAACTAGCAACCGCGGCCGCCGCCGCCACCGCGATCGCCGCGACCGCGAGGGATTCGCGGTGCCGGCCGGCGAATTTCATCATACGGTACGGCACCGTGGTACGCCTTGCGCTCACCGCACGCCCGTTCAGATGCCGATCGATGTCGTCCGAGAGTTCCTGCGCCGATGCGTAGCGACGCTCCGGCTCTTTGTTGAGAGCTTTCATTGCGATCGCGTCCAGGTCGCCGCGCAATTCGCGACTGCGTCGCAGGGCACCAAAATCACGCGCATTTGATGTTCGCTGCGGCTCGAGCGGATCCGGCGCCTCGTTTGGATCGACCGGGTCGCGCTCGGCCGCGCCGGCGCCGCCGCAGGCAGCGGCAACACTCGGTCGCACGGGCTCGATCTCGCAGACCGCCCTGTGCCAGTCGAGGATCGAGTGGCCGGTCGCGCGATACGGATGATGGCCCGACAGCAATACGTAGAGCAGCACGCCGAGCGAGTAAATGTCGGTCGCGGCGGTCACCGGCTGCCCGCGAAGCTGTTCGGGGCTCGCGTATTCCGGTGTCATCGCCTGCATGCCGCTGAGCGTGACGAGCGTGCTGAGCGCGAATCGCTGCGGATCGCGTAGTTTGGCGATTCCAAAATCCAGCAGTCGAGGTGCGCCTTCGTTCGTGACCAGGATGTTGCTGGGCTTGAGGTCGCGATGGATCACGCCATTATGGTGGGCGTATTGCACCGTATCGCAGACCGCGCGAAAGATCCTGAGACGCTGGCTGACGGACAGCGCATGCTCTTGGCAGTACTGATCGATCGGGACGCCCTCCACGAAGTCCATGACCAGGTAAGGCATACCGTCGACGGAACCGCCGTCAAGCAGGGTCACGATGTTCGGGTGGTCCAGCTTCGCGAGCGTTTGGCGCTCAATTCGAAACCGCTGCAGGATCTCGGTGCCTCCGTCGATCGAGCGCAGCATCTTGATCGCAACGTGCTTCTCGTAATGCTGGTCAGCCCGCTCTGCCAAGTAGACGATCGAGGTGCCGCCGCACCCCGCTTCGCGGACGATCCGGTAATCCCCGACGAGCCGGCCGCTCATGTCGACGAGCGCCGTGGGACGCAAAATCGCGGCGCCGGCGCCTTCGAAGAAGCTGTCGGCTCGCTCGTGGCTTGCCAGCAGCGATTCGACCTCGGCGCGCAGCGTCGGGTCGTCGCCGCAGGTCTCGATCAGAAACGCCGAGCGGGAGGAGGGCTCGAGTTCCAATGCCTCGCTGAACAGTTGCTTGGTGCGAGTCCAACTGACGGTCATTCATGAACCACTGTCATGGATCTCTCGAGCCAACCACGCCTTGGCGATGTTCCACTCGCGCTTGACCGTCGAGGCCGAGACTCCCAATACGTCCGCCGTCTGCTCGATGCTCAGGCCTGAGAAGAAACGCAATTCCACGATTCGCACCTGCTGAGAGTCGCAGCCGGCGAGCGCGTTGAGCGCCTCGTCCAATGCGACGACATCGGCGGGACGCTGGATTACCGGTAGAACGGCCTGCTCGAACGGAATGGCCTCGACCGCGTCGCCGCGTTTGGCGGCGTGGCGGCGGCGACTGTGGTCGACCAATATGCGCCGCATCATCGGCGCGGCTACTCCCAAGAATTGGCTCTTGTTGTGCCACTGGACGTTGCGCTGCTGAGCAAGACGCAAGAACGCCTCATTGACGAGCGCGGTGGGCTGCAAGGTATGTCCGCTGCGCTCGCGTTTCATATAGAGGACCGCGAGGCGCCGCAACTCGGTGTATACCGCGGCGATTGCGGCGTCCGGAATCATCGGTAAGGGCGTTTCCGTCATGTTGTAACGCAACAATCGAACCTTACACACGGCGGGCGGGCGCCGTTCCCCGGAGACGGATTCATTCCGAGAGTAGCGCATGCAGCATGAGGTGTCTAACGGAGGCAATTCCGGCCGGAGTCCTTTGCCTCGGTCGACGTCGAGTCGCGGCATTTGCATGTTCCCTGACCCATTTACGTCGCCGACCGCCCAGCGCCGAGTCGGCCCGCGGGACCCGGGAACGCGACTAATGAACGGGTTGAAGGCGATGACCCAAATTCTCCGCTGTTTGCGCGTTATACCGCTGACCAATTCGTGGGCCAGATTGTCGGCGTCAAACAGCGTGTTCTGACGAAGAAGCGGCGAAAGGGGGTTCCAGTGAAGAAGCTATTGAAGACAATGATCGGCATCGCGGTGTTCGGTGCAGCGATCGGCGGCATCGTGATGTATTTCACGGCAGGGATGGCCGACACCGCCGAGGCGTTCTTTCAAGCGGTCAAACGACAAGACATGTCCGCCGCACGCAATTACCTGTCGACAGAGTTCAAAGCCAACACAAATGAGGCCACATTGAAGGCGTACCTGTCGAACAACTCGCTGCTGCATTTCAAGAAGGCCAGCTGGTCGAATCGAGAAATCAGCGGCGGGCATGGAGAGCTGAGCGGAGAGGTCACCTCGGATTCCGGCGGCGTCGTGCCTCTCAAGCTCTCGTTCCTCAAAGAGAACGATGCTTGGAGGATCTACTACATCGAAAACACCAAGCCCGGCTTGCAGACAGACAGCGTTCAGACACAAGAAACCCGGCCGGTCGTCCCCGACACCGCCGACCAAATCTTGCTCGTCAAACGCTCGATGCACGACTTCGCGCTCTCCGTCAATGCCAAAAGCATGGAGCATTTCTACGGCACGCTGTCGCAAGTGTGGCAACAGCAAGTGACGGTCACGAAGCTCGATGAGGCCTTCGGCCAGGTCTACGAAGCGGGCATGGACTTGACGAACCTCGATCAAATGGAGCCCGTCATCGAACCGGTATCAGCGCTCGGTGAGCATGGTGAACTACTGCTGAAAGGATACTTCCCAACGACGCCGGATCCATTTCATTTCGAGCATCAATACGTCGTCGACGATAAAGGCTGGAAGTTGTTTGGTTTCAATTTTCGCGTGGGAACCTAAGCCGATGGCATGACGTGATCGCGATCGAATCGAAACCGGGCAGCGACACTGCTTCGGTTTCGGATCAAGTCAAGGGCCATTAACTGCAGGGAGATAGTTAATGAGTGGAACATAACAGCCGAGTCCCGAAAACAACGAACTCGCGATCAAGACCTTCAAAGCCTATGTCGATATTCTCGAGAAATTGAAAGACACCGGCGGCGCTGCCGTTGAGGGAGCCGAGGAACAGCTGAAATACTTCGGTCCGAATGCCAAATTGATGGAGGCAGCGGAAATGGGGAAGGAACTGGCCGAGGCTGCCGACGAGGCCAGCAAGGACGTGGCTGGCGACATGAAAGTCGATGCAGCCAAATCCGTCTACCAATATCCAGACGACGACGGCGCCGCGATGGGCGGACGCGGTCACCCGGCACGCCCTGCCGGATGCGATCCACAAGACCATTTCAATCGACAAGGGGTCGATCATGGCGAAATGGGTCTAGGGAGGCAAAGCGCCGTATTCCGTGAGCCCGAGGAATGACCCCCGGCAGCGGCGCTCCTGTGTCGACGTCAGTAATTCCTGGCCAGAAATTTCAACTTATGGACAAAGCGTAAATTCGGTGTAATTGCGCGTAAGCGACTGATCGCATTCTGCAAATTCAACGATTTAGTACTCACTCGAAATCGAGTCCCTCTCTCACCACCATAAAATCAAGTACTTGCCCTTTCGCGCGAGCCCGGACGAAGGTCAGCGCGTGACCTTTGCGTGACCCCAGCGCACACACCTTGCTCCGATGCCTTGATCAGCGAGCCGATCTCAAAGTCTGGTGGTTCGGAGGCGAATGTCGCATACGCCATTGACGTATGATACGTCAATGGCGTATGATTCCGCATGGTCTTCATCGAGACCCCGATTTTTACGGCTGACGTTTGCGCGTTACTCAGCGATGAAGAGTATGCAGCTCTTCAACAGCATCTCGTAGCTCAGCCGAATGCGGGGCCGGTTATTGCCGGAACGGGCGGCTTGCGTAAGATCCGGTGGGTCGTCGCGGGAAAGGGCAAACGTGGCGGTATTCGGGTGATCTATTACCACGTTGTCGCACAAGCGCAGATTCGGATGATTCTGATTTACCGAAAAGGAATCAAAGACGACCTGACGCCCAAAGAGAAGACGGCATTGCGGAAAATCAACGCGGAGTGGTGACAGTGGATAAGAAACTCTTCAAGCGACTACTGGAAAGCATGGGACAAATGGACGAGATCGTGCGCGGAGTGCGAGCACCATCGCGCGAATTCTACGTGGATGCCGCGAAGGTAAAGGCGATTCGCGCCATCACGGGTTTGAGCCAACCGAAATTCGCGAAGCTTCTTCACGTTGATGTTGGCACCCTGCGCAATTGGGAGCAGGGTCGGCGAGAGCCGACAGGGCCTGCGCAGGCGCTCTTGAGGGCAATCAAGAATAACCCCCAAGCCGTATTGAAGGCGTTGGCGGCTTGAATACACGCAAATCTGCTGTGCCCGTTTTGTGCCCTGGTTAGGTGGATTCTGGTAGGATTAGATGGCATTTAGGGCTTAAAAACCCGGGTATTTCTGCGGAGCCTGGCATTCATAATGCCGAGGTCGATGGTTCGAGTTCCTCTCTCACCACCATATTTCTAGGCTTTTTCGCGTTTTTTTGAATTGGCGTTTCTTAGTGTGCCGGTTTTTGTACCATTAACTCGTCGAGACCTCACCGTGTTCACTGCCAATTGCCACCCGCGCAAGATAGCGCATCCGTGCGCTAGGCGAGGGGAGGGTTTCACTGAATATTCCGCGAAACCCTAACCTGGCGATAGTCCGCGCTGACGCGCTTAATCGCACGGAATTTGCGCGGCGATGTCGTCCTGGTCACTCGATCGGTAGACATTCGGTTGAGGTTGACGTTGATCCGCGGTAGAGCCGCCTGAAATCCGCATGCCATCGTACAACGTCAGCCTCGATTGCTAGCGTGATGGGACGATCATCAATCGACAGAATCCGAATCGGACTGTGATGGCTGCTCATCACCGGATCTGCGTGCGCTACCGGAGAACTTCTCAATGAACCAGGAACGCCAGGGCGCAGAAGATGCGGCATAGGCTTGAAGTGCTGGAACGCTGAGCTCGATCTCGGTGCCGGAACCCGGCACCGTCCAGACAGCGAGGTTTACCCCCGATCAGCTTAGCGCGCTCGCGCATGCCATGGAGCCCGAAATGTTGCGCACTGTTATCCGCAATTTCTCAGTGACGCAGCCCCCGGCGCCAAAAAATACTCGTGGTGTAGTCCACCCAGCACGGATTTCGCCCGCACGGCAAGCTCTTCGCGCAAGTGATGTCGTGATCCTGAGCAGGGCTTGACCTGCATTGTCGCTGGCGGCGGATCGGGAACACCGGGACCCAAGGCCATATGAGGGCGCGCCGTATTGTAATGCGGAATCCACGATTTCAGAATCGAACGTAAATGCGATTCCGAAAGCGGAATCAGCCAGTCCAGGCACTCGACTCATCGAGATGGCTTGCGAAGATACTATCGCGATCGTGCAATAGATATTTGTAGCGGTCTTGCGGCCCAACGATTTCACGCAACTGCTGCAGCGTCCAGGACGCAGTCGGATGCGCGGTGACGTTGCAATGAATTAAACGTCGACTGCGATGCTCCATGACCACGAACACGTACAACTGTCGAAACGCCGCCGTGACGGCGACGAAGAAATCACAGGCAATGATCCCTCGGGCGTGCAGGCGCAGGAAGGTCGACCAGCGCAGGTCACCTCGCGGTCGGCGCGGCGGACGCCGAGGCAGATACTTGCTCATGGTTCGTGGAGACACCCGAATGTCGAGCTTCAGGAGCAGTTCATTGGCGATGCGCTCCTCGCCCCACGAAGGATTCTCGTTCGCCATCCGGCGAATCAGGGCCTGAATCTCAATCGGAATCGTCGGTCGGCCAGGTCGCGACTTTAGCCGCCAGAATAACTTCCATCCTGCTCGGTGCCAGCGGATCATCGTCTCGGGCCTCACCACAACGAGCGCGTCGCGCCAATTGAAGAATCGCGAGAGTAACGCCAGCGAGATTCGAGTGACGGGATCAATTCGCCGCGGCTTCATTCGGTGCTCTGTGTAGAGGGCCAATTGACGCCGCAGAACCAAGATCTCGGCGGCCGACGCCCGCCGCTGCCGGAACCCGAGAGCGGTTAGCGCGAGCAGACCGATCAACAGCCGCAGAACAATTTGGAATAGCGCGATCACGGATTTATGATGCCACATCGGCTTTGCGTTGCACGACTACCGCGATCGAATAAATGCGGACCAGAGCAGGAAAATCCGATGTTTTGGAAAATTGTGTCATCCGATTTAGGACAACATTAATTGACAATTTTGCCGATATGCGACACTTTTCGGACAACGACGCATTTGGGCATGTGCATTGCCTTCCGGTGCTTCAAAGTCTAGGATTTTAAGTGTTTCGGCGTCGCCGTTACGGGACATTAATTCGAGACATTTGTGACATTATCTAATGACATCCACACTGGCGGTTTTTGCCGCGACATTGATTTGACTCGAATAACCTCAAAGTGGAACACTTCGTTCAAACTGATTATGAGTGCCTGCTCCATGCAATTGATGATATTTACACGAGGCTTGTGGTCATTCTTTCTCCTGGTCGCCGGCCTGCTGCCGATCGGGGTTACCTGCGCCGGCATTGTTACCATCGATCCGCAGGCGGTTTACCCCGAAGGTCCTCTCTGGACGGGCGGCAAACTACTGTACGTTGAATATGCCGGCCCGGGCGTAAAAGTCTGGGATGGCAAGCGTACGACCATTTATTGGGCAAAGGAGCACTGTGGCGCAAATGGTCTCATCGAGTTTGGCAGAGGCGATGTGTTGGTTGCATGCTACGACGCGAATGAAATTGTCGAGCTCGATGACAACGCGCATATGGTCCGCACGTTCACCGGGGACAGCGACGGGAATCCATTCATAGGGCCGAATGATTTCGCCGCGGACGGACATGGTGGCGTCTATTTTTCGGCTTCGGGCGTCTATGATCTCAAGGCGCCGATAACGGGGCGGGTACTTCACATATCGGCGAACGGACAAAAGATCACCGAAGTCGCCAACACCATTCACTACTCAAATGGCCTCACGATCTCGAAGGACGGCAAAAGCCTGCTCGTCGCTGAAATGCTTGCAGGTCGAATTCTAGAATTTCCGATTAAGGCAGATGGTTCGCTTGGCCCACGTACCGTTTGGGCGCGCCTCCAGGATCTGGCACCTGCAACCCCCAACGAGGATGCCTATAACGGGCCAGACGGCGTAAAGCTGGGGCCCGACGGCAACTATTACATCGCGCAAAATGGATCAGGCCGGGTCCTCGTCGTGAACGATGACAAGAAACTCGTGCGAGCGATCGAAGTCCCCACCCCATACGTTACGAATATGGCGTTCGGGCCTGATGGCGTCGACACTGTCTACATCACCGGCGCTTTTGAGCAGTGGAAACCGCCTTTTCCTGGGGCTGTATATCGCTGGACGAAATGATTTTCGCCACGTGTATCCCCTGACAGCTGCAACAGGCGCGAAATTCTGAATGCGCGATTCAGTAACCACCTTCGCGCCGGCGACGGTGGCCAACGTCGCGATCGGGTTCGGGCCTGGGCGTGCATTCGATGTCATAAGTGCCGTTTTCAAAAAAGGACAATTGAATTCATTGGAGTTTTTGTTGCAAATCTGGTCTCCGAGATCGTAAATACTAAGCGATTAAATTCAACGGGATACGAGCGTCAAAATTCTCAAAACGGCACTTTTGACATCAATTGCGCAGGGAGGCGCCTAGATACACGGCCCTTGCGCCTCATCGCTGCAACTCCTTGCGCGCTTGGAAAACTCGCCCCGCCAATCCAGCTGCTATCAGGGCTAAGGGTGGAATCACCGCAGTTCCGACGGGCGCGCGGATCGATTTTCGCGAGCGAGTTTGGCATATTGCGTGCGAAGAGCCTTCGCGTGGCCGAACTACTAGAGATAACGAAGTGGGGGCACAAAAAGCCGCCGGGGGCTGCATAGAAAGCGGTTCGGCTCGACATGGCCGCGGTCACCCAAAGGGTATCCGCAGCTTGTAAAACTATATTAAGAGGGGATGCAGGTCTATGGATAAACAAAGGCACTTTGAATCGGCCCACTGTACGCGTAGCAAACACAACGTAGTAGCTGTCGCGGTCTGCGCCGCACTTTACGGACTCACGCCCAGAGTTCAGGCCGACACCAGCGCAAACTCGAGTGATGCCCGCCCGAGCACCGGTATGACAGGTGCCGATGCTTCCGATAAGACCAACGCTGTGCTGCAGGAGATCACCGTCACTGCCACGCGTCGCAACGAGACGCGCGAGTCAGTACCCTATGCCGTAGACGTCATCACTCCGTCCTTGCTGGAGGCTGAGGGGGTCAAAGACGTGGCCTCGCTCGCGCAGACGGTACCTGGCCTGAGCATCTACGACTACGGGGCTCGGTTTTCGGGTTCCACCCCGCCGATCATTCGCGGCATCAATGGGAGCCCGAGCCCATTTCGGGCCTTTCGATCCTTTGAGCAGGCACCGGTCGGCACCTACATCGGCAATTCCCCCATCGAAGGCTACTTCGAGCTGGACGATCTGAATCGCGTCGAAGTACTTAAAGGCCCGCAGGGCACCTTATATGGAGCGGGTGCCATCGGCGGCGCCCTGCGCATGATTCCCAACTCAGCCAATCCCGACAAGTTTGAGGCAGCCATCGACATGGGTGCCTCGAAGATCACGAACGCCGATGGCACGGGCGGCGAGATCAAAGGGCTCATCAATATTCCATTTGGCGACGGCACCTGGGCATTCCGTGCCGCGGGCAAGTATGACTACACCCCTGGGTGGATTGACGCCTATGGACTCTACTCAGGCACGAATCAGGGGATCTCGCATGCCCCGACGCTGGCCAATCCGTCTGAGCCCCTGACCAGCTCACCCATTTACAACTCGTACGACAACTGGGACTGGCAGAAGACCTTCAGCGGCAGAACGAGCTTGGTTTGGAAGCCGGGCACCGAATTCAATGCCGAGCTGGCCTTTCTGTACGCCAACGCCAAGGGCGACGGTGGTCCCACGGTCAACCCCGACTATCCCGGTGGTACATCTCCGTGGGATCCAAACTCGACCCTTCCCGGGGGCGGCCCTTACAAGGAGTTGGCTTTTGTCGATGAGCCGTGGAATCGCACGACCAAACTGACGTCTCTTGACATGAGCTACGATGTGGGTTTTGCCACCGTATCGTCGACCTCGTCTTACCAGACGACCGCAGGTTCGCTCATCCAGGACGAGACGGCCGACTACAGCGCCTTTGGCACTCCCCCCGGCGCCTTCCTGCCGTACTACGCTGGCGTGCCCTCAAATCCGCGCTTTGTGTACCCCTTCCTCTATACGGATCACGCAGAGTCCTTCAGTCAGGAACTGCGCATCGTCTCCACCGAAGGCCATGCCATCGACTATGTCGCCGGAGTTTTTTTCCAGCACCAGATCCGTGAGGGCGATTGGTACTCCGCGATACCTGGCTCGCCCGAATACGTGCAGGCGCAAGGCAAGTGCACGGCATATCCTACCTATGCCACCTTCTACACCCCTCCCAACTGCCTCGTCGCAGTTGGCCAGGGCGACCTGACCTTCGAACAGCTGGACGAGCAGGCGTTCGAAGATCGATCCGTCTTCGGTGAGCTCAAGTGGCATTTCATGCCGCACGGCCAGATTACCTTCGGCGGTCGTTACTACAATCAAAGCTTTACCGACACGCAGCTCTACAACGATTACACCTTCGATCCGTACCAGAACGGTCTCGTCTATCCCAATGGGACCTTTGGGTATGTTGCACCGACTCCGCACTCCTCCGCTGCGCACAAGTTTCTGGGCAAGGTCAACCCTTCGTACGAATGGGCGGACCACCAGTACGTGTACGCGGAGTGGTCACAGGGTTTTCGACGAGGCGGCGCCAATTCGGTGCCGCGCGTGGGTCCCTTCCGTGAGGCTCCCGTAATGTACTACTACCAGCCGGACACCACCAACAACTACGAAATGGGGCTCAAGGGTCGCCTGCAGAATGGCCTGAGCTACGCGGCGGATGTCTTCTACGTTGACTGGGACAAGCCTCAGATCTTCGACACTCTGCCATCCGGAAATCTCGCGGTGTTCAACGCACCCAAAGCTCGCTCGACGGGCTTCGAGCTCGAGGCAATGGGACCGCTCTTCGTGCCTGGCGTCAGTTACTCGGTGGGTTATTCGTACACCGATGCACAGCTGACCCAGAGCTTCGCCCTGCCCGCGAACAACGGCTCGTCTTCGGGAACCATCGTTCCGGGGCTGATTACCGGAACCTCCGGAGCACAAATGCCCGGCAGTCCCAAGAGCACACTGACACTGGCACTGGTCTGGGACTATAAGCTTCTCCCGGGCTACGCCCTGACCAGCGCAGTGAACGGCGTTTATCACAGTCGTACCGCCTTGCAGGCTACGCAGCCCGGCTTTCAAGGCACCCCGATTCAATATTCCTCTGACTACAAAACCGTCAATTTAAACGTCGCGTTGAAGCATTCGGGTTGGCAAGGCTCGCTGTATTCCACAAATGTCTTCAATACCCGATCGATCCTGGCGCCGCCTTCAATCCCCAACGGAATCATCAACGGCGAGGTCAACAAGCTCACCAATGACTACGTGGTGAATCAACCGCGAACGATTGGACTCAGGATCGGCTACCGGTTTTAATCCGCATCGAACAACCCCTGCTCGCGCAATGCCGCGAGCAGGGGCGCAAGATGACTCTGATAGTGACGCCAGCGACCGGTGGAAGTGCCATAAATCGGGCGGCGCACCTGCGCGGAACTGGCTGTTAACGACGCCGTCGCGTTTTTCTCGACCTGCAGTGCCCGCTCGTCCCAGCTCAGCTTGCAGTACTCGGCAAGCTTAGGTCCGTACACAGTTGGCGCTCGCACCAGCTCATCGTACGAGACTTCGTATAGTGCCTCGCCCAGACTTCCGCGCCAGTGTTGCATCAGATGCTCATGCGCGGCGAAATAGCGGGCCAGTTCCGCGACGTCATAGCTGAACGGATACCCACTAGCAAAGAGCGTGCGAAACATCGCAAAGCAACTGTCGGCAGCCGGACGACGCACGAGAATGATGCGTGCCTGCGGCAGAGCGCGATGAATGGCGCCAACGTAGAGGCTGTTGTGCGGCAACTTCTCGACAATCCGGCCGGGCTGCCTGGCAGGGTTGGCCCGCTGCGCATAACCCTCGGCCACGACCTGCTGATCCGCTGCCGCGGCACGTGAAAAGACATCCCCTGCGCCCGCGCTCGCAGCCAGGAGCGCTTGCGAGAAGTTATCGGTTTCCCCATTACTGCGCACTCCGGCCAGTCCGGTGAGGATGCGCTCGGTCAGTGTTGTGCCCGAGCGGGGCAGGCCCACGACAAAAATGTAGCGACTCGAGTCCACATCGTCCCGACGGAACTTGCCTGGCGGATAGCAATCAGCAATGCGCCGCAGTTTGTGTTCGTCGGTGCGCACGTCATAGGAAAGGCGCCCTCGGCGCCGCTGAGCTGCGGCCGCAAAGGTCGCATAGGCCTCATCGTACCTGCCTAACTCATCGAGCTCCTTGCCCAGGGCATAGCCGAGGAACACTTCACAACGGAAATCCCCTGCCCCCGCGGCCAGTGCCTGCTGGAGCTCGCGAACGTGATTGTGCTGCTGCGTGTGCACGCGCAGTTCGGAGCGCATGAGCCAGCTCTGGTATTGTCTTACATCCAGCTCGATGCATCGATCACAACTAGCCTCGGCCGCCGCGAGATCACCGAGATTGCGCTGGCTGCAGGCGAGATTGTAGTAAAGGCGCGCCTCTGAGGGCGCGGCACGCACCGCGTGCAGATAAAGCGATCGGGCTTCCTCATGTCTGCCCAGCCTCATGGCGGCGTACGCCAGGCAATCAAAGGCATTGCCATCCCCGCCCGGCAACCCCGCAGCCTGCGAAAACTGATCCTGCGCCTCCTGCCACCGTCCCTTGCCGAGGAGCGCCATTACCAGCAAGCCATGGCCACAGTTCAAGCTCGTGCTGCCGCGCACCGCCCGGCGACCGAGCACCTCGGCCTCATCCCACCGCCCGGCGTTAATCAGCTGCCATGGATCTGGCGCCACGTTCGCTCGGCCTGGCGGAGATTGGCTCACACTCATCCTATATCAGTACAGTTCGATGGCGCGGATTCACGAAGCTCCGATGGCTCTGTGCTGATCTTCGATCAGGCAGCGCGTTGCGCCGAAGTAATGATACGCCGCCCACAAGCCGGTAGGGACCAGGCAGAGCATGGCCAGGCGCAGGGATTGCCCGTTTACGATGTGCTGGGGAGCAAACCAATCGCTCAGTAGACCGACAACCTGTGGCGCCACAATCAGGTTGCATACGTTCGCGCCGAACAGGTCGATCGCGCAAAACTGAGCACGCATGCCGGGCTCGGCCAGATTGAGGAGTATCCCAAAGGTCGGTCCGATGTAGACATAAATGGCGGGAATGAAAAACCAGAAAAGCACCACCGCCAGGCGAAGTGAGTGGGTTGAATAAAGAACGAAAGTGGCCACGGTGGCCAGTGCCACGTAAACCCCGAGCAGACGCAGGATGCGCCGCGGATCAGCCAGGACTGGTTGGCCCATCAGCCATGCGGTACCTATAGTGGCAAGTCCTCCTCCCACCAGGTGCATCGGGCCGACCAAGTCCCCGGCCGCCCCGATGCTCATGCCGAAGTTGCGCATCAAATAGGCAGGCGTCCACCAGACGAGTCCCCAGCCCCAAAGAGCGGTGATCCATATGGCCATAACTAGGTGAAGAGCCGAGCGCTGCTGCTTTAGAAACAGTACGGCCTGCCACAAAGATCGATCTTCTACCCGACCACGGACATCGCACTGCCCACGGCGCGGTTCGCGAATCGTCAGGAGCAACAGCAGCCCAAACAGCAATCCTGGAACCCCTAGCCACAGAAACGCCGCTCGCCATCCCGATCGGTCAGCAATGGATCCGGCAACGGAGGACGCCACCCAGGCTCCAAGTGGCGCACCTAGCGAAAATACTGCCAGCGCCATGGGGCGCCGCTGCGCCGGGAAATAGTCGGCGATGATCGAATTGGCGCCCGGGGTTCCTCCGGCTTCGCCGATACCCACTCCGACGCGAGCGAGCAAAAACTGCAAGTAGTTCTTGGCCACTCCACAACACGCCGTCATCGCCGACCAGGCAATGACGGAGAACGCGATGATGTTTCTGCGGTTGCTCCGATCGATGAGCCAGGAGAGGGGAAATCCCAGGCTCACGTAGAACAACGCCAGCGAAACGCCGGTAAGGAAACCGATGCCCGCATCACTCAACTTAAGCTCAAGCCGAATTGGCTCAAGCAGCGTCGAAATCAGGTACCGATCCGCGATGCTGAAGGTGTATACCCCGCACATCATCACCAATACGTACCAGCGAACCCACAATGAGGCCTGTGCCGTATCTTGCGGAATTTTAACGTCGGTGTCTGGCTCCGTGAACCCAGCGACGCTTACGCCCATCAGGCAATTTCCAGAGCATTGGCCATCGGGATGCGCGAAAACAGCTTGGCTCCGCTTGGGGTGATGAGCACCTGCTGTTCAAGCTTGACGCCCTCCTGGCCGTCATCGGCGCCCAGGTACGACTCGACCGAAACGATCATGTTTTCCTGGAAGACCCCGTCGTAGCCGTCGCGGCGCTGATCGCTGGCCGGCAACACCGCGGGCCACTCATCACATAAGCCAACGCCATGTACGAGCGTCATGTACCGATTCTTCTCAAAGCGCGGCGGAACCGGCCAGCTGCGATCGGCGAAGTCATGGAAGCTCACGCCCGGACGCAGTAACGCCATGTTATGCGCCACCTGCTCCTCAGCCAAAGCATATAACTCGCGCTGCGCCGCAGTGGCCGAACGTCCCGGTACCACATAAGAGCGCGAAATGTCAGCCAGTGCACCCATGGGGCCGACCATGTCCGTGTCAAACGCCACCATTTCGCCCGCCGACACCTGACGGTTACCACACTCCTGAAACCACGGGATCGTGCGTGAGCCAGAGGTCAGCAGCCGGCAGTCTATGAATTCCCCGTCGTGGGCGATGTTGGTCGCCTGCAAAACACTCCAGATCTGATTCTCGGTCAGCCCGGCGCGCAAGCCACCTCTTAGACGCTCGATGCCAAGGTCACACACGTCCATCGCCAGCTGGTGTGCGGCGATCTCCCCCGGCGACTTGATGCAACGAGCCTGCTCCAAAGCCTCGTGCGCGTCGACGAATTCGACACCCTGCCGCTCGAGCTCCGCCGCGCCCATAGGGGTCAGATCGTCGACGGCAAGGCGACGATTGCTGCCTCCATATTCGCGCAGCAGCGCGTCGATCTCCTTTGCCCAGGAGCGGGTTTTCTCTAGCGTCCGCGAACCGGCATAAAAGTAGAACGTGGATGTGCCGGTACGTATCTCGTCGATCGTCTCAAAACCTTCTGCTAAATGCCTGCAGGTGGAAAACTCAAACATCACCACTGGCCCTTCGGTTGCAATGAATGCGTACCGACCAGCCTGTCGCAGGGTCCACAACACCATGTTGCGCGTACCCGTCGCATATCGAATATTCATTGCATCGGACAGCAGCGCACCGGCGACGTCCCGACTGCGCAACTGCTCGCGAACACGATTCAAACGATACTTCCGCAACGCCACCTGATCGATCGCATCGATGCGCGCCGCAACGTCGACGCCCAGCTGAGCGGCGTGTGCAAACTCGGGGGGCAGATCAATTGCACGAGGATGATACTCGCGGTGCCTCATCTGTTCGGCGACATGGGAAGCGTGAGCGCTCCTCCCGTTTGAGATGCCACTTCGACCTGGCCCGTCACTACTCACGCCGCAGCTCCTCCATTGGGCACACTTAGGGAGTCCATTCGTAAACCGCACCGTGATACGGTTCTTTCCACTGCTCGAACGCGCCGCTGATGTATACCTCACCGTGCGTTCCGAAACCAATGTTGGTCACGTAGGGAGTTGGCACGTCGATGGTACGAACCGTCCGGCGCTCGTCATTGACAACCAGGACACGCCCAGAGCCGTTCTGGGCTACGTAGTAGAGCTTGTCCGGACCAAGCTTTACGCCGTCCGGCCCGTTATAGGCGTCTTCATTGGGAGTACGCGACGCGAGGTCGTCCATGCGCGCCCACACGGTACGCAAACCCAGCTGGCCGCCCTGCTCGACGGGGAAGGACAGTATGCGCCCGGCCAGCATCTCGGCCACCAGCAGATGTGTACCGTCATTCGCTACCACGAGACCATTGGAGTAATGAATCGTGTTGGCTACGAGGGTGAGCTTTCGATCCGGCGTAAGGTGTACCACCGTCCCGGTGATTGGCGCCTTGATGTCATAGAGGCCCGAGTCGGTGAAGTAGACGCCTCCGTGGCCGTCTGAGCAGAAATCATTGGGCCCGGTGAGTGGGTTGCCTGCGTCGTCACTTTTTATGACCCGCACGACTTTCGCATCTTTGTCCAACTCCACGAGCGCGTTTTCGTCCGTGCATGCAACCAGCAAATGATCCTGAAAGGCAAAGACGGCAGCGGGCCCACAATGATCGCGGTGCCAATATATCTGCACGTGGTGATTGTCCCAGGTCTTGATGTTGTTAGCCGAATACTCCACATAGAACAGGCGACCGTCGTGCCACAGCGGAGATTCCGGGTAATGGGCATCTGCATCGATGACCCGCAGGCTCGATGCTGCGGCCTGGCTGAGCATCCCCAAGGTCAAACCTACGAGGCCCGCCCAGTAGATGATCCGCAGGAGAGCTGACCGCGGGCGCGATAAACAGGTGCTATCCATGATCCCCTCATTTTCTTATGCTGACGACACTGAGTGGCCTCAGCCTCACTCAGCGACGCGCGGGTCCCTGCCCGCATATGGACTTTACCCATAAGATTGACCGATTTCGAGAGCCCCGCGGGCCGCCACCCACTATGTGCGATTCAGAATGTCGGAAATTCGTGATGGACGAGCCCCGGACGAGCGTCCCGGAAAGAGAAGCGGTTGTCCAGGTCGATCCGTCCGAGCAAAGGGTGTTTACCG
>Ga0187862_10000196_pt1 | contig 69955 bp, 84 predicted proteins | sample June2016WEW_10_1_FD_133003 | JGI IMG/M metagenome (GOLD analysis project Ga0187862, IMG submission 133003) | Peatland microbial communities from SPRUCE experiment site at the Marcell Experimental Forest, Minnesota, USA - June2016WEW_10_150 | ecosystem: Environmental > Terrestrial > Soil >... | reverse complement strand
GCTCGACGGCGTGACGTTCAAGGACGGAGTGAAGGCCACCGACGACGACACCACGACAACGGACGAGAAGGTCGCCGCCTGATGCTTCACCTTCTCATCCACAACTCTTGACAATTGCTCCCTCGCACGTCGCTGCCGCGCGCTACGTGAACCCGACCGTCTGCTCGCGCTGCACTTCCTGCCCCTTGGCGTGCGCGAACAGCTCGGCGAGCGTCGCTCCGGTTGCGTCATCGGGTGCGACACCGCGCCGGGCCAGCCAGGCCGTGGCTTCAGCCTCCGAGAAGGCGGTGAACTGCAATCGCGCGGCACACCGCCCCGGTCGCGCCACCGCCGGGTGCAGACGCTTCACGGGCTCGTTGGTCGTCACCAGCACGAGCACGCGCAGGCCCTGGCCGACGATGCCGTCGACGAGGTTGAGCAGGCGTGAGAGCGCCTGTCCGGTGCGCGCCTTCGCGTCGGCCGCGAGCAGCTCGCCGGTGTCCTCGAGCACGAGCAGGCGCCACCTGGGCTCCGGCTCGTCCTCGCCGTCGATGTTAAACGGGAAAGCTTCTTCGCCGAGCACGACGTCGAGCATGTAGTCGGCGCGCTGACCGAAGAACACCTCCGGATCGACCACATAGTGCAACCCGCACCAGCTGCGCCACTCCCAGCCGAGCGCGCGCAGCGCATAGGTCTTGCCGGTGCCTGGCGCGCCGTGCCACAAGATCAGCTGTCCCGCGTCGGCCGGACGAAAGCCTGGATCGAGCAGGTGCGCCAGACGCTCCTTCACGGCCCTCGGGTAGTTGCCACAGATCTCATCGAACGTGGGCACGGCGATCGTGCGTGATATCGAGCTCGGTCCGTGCGCTCCGCACGACCAGAAGCGGACCGGGATCTCGCTGCGCTCGGTTGCCTGTGCGGCGGGCAGGCGCTCGCGCAGCCAGCGCTCGATCTCGCCGATCCTCGCGCAATCGGTCGCCGCCAGCCGGCAGTCGGCGGTCTCACCTCTGAGGGTGACGAGTGTCAGCGAGTTCTCGCCGAACAGCGGCGACAGGTCGAGCACGGCAGACTGCACGCGCGCGCTGCGCGAGGAGCTGACTGCGTACTCCGACAGGCCGTCGAGCGAGCTCGTCGAGGTCGTCCACTGCGACTGCGCCGTGTGCGTGATCCCCCGCTCGAACACCAGCACCGCGAACCGCGTCTCGGTGATGGACGACAGGTGCACCTCGTCGGTGACCGTCAGCGGTCTCCCGATTACCGACGCGCTCCCGTCGCGACCGCGCTCGTCTGTCGCTCCTGCCGTCAAAGCTGCCCCTCCAGTCAGGTCTCATCGTCGTTTGCAGTCCTCCTGCGAGGTAAGCAGTGTTGCATACTATAAGTAGCGTTGCCGTCTGCCTCGGCGGCACCTCGTCCGCGCTCGCCGCCACTCATAGGCTGTAGGCTCACGGGCTGTGGACGCGAAGCGAGGCTCGCCGGTGACGCCCGCATCGCCGGAGCATGTTGCGCTCGGGCAGGCGATTCGACAGCTACGACGCGCCGCGGGGATCTCACAGGAGGGGCTGGCGGACCGCTGCGGGATGCACCGTACGTACGTCGGCGGGATCGAGCGCGGCGAGCGCAACGTGAGCTTCCGCAACCTGCTCAAGCTCGCCAGCGCCCTCGACGTGCGGGCCTCGGAGCTGCTGAGCCTCAGCGAGAGCCTGTCCGAAGGCGCATAATTCAGGCGTGGCCGGAGGTAGGTGTTTGATCTCACAACAGCGAGGTTGCGCCGGTGAGCACCAGGTTCTTCTCGAATCGCGATGTCGGACAGGACACGCAGCTCGAGACGCTCGAGCGCCAGCAGGCGCTGCTGCTGGAGGCGCTGCGTAGCGCGGGTGACGCGCCCGTGACATACACCGAGCTGCGCGACGCCGGCATTGAGTTTCCCGCCGGCGTCGTGTCGGAGCTCGAGCTGGCGGGCGTGAAGATCGAGCGCTGCCACGAGGACGCCGACGGGTCGCGCCGGGTGGTGGGCGTGCGGCTCGACTCGGCGCACGACGCGCACGTCTCACACGTGCGCTCGCCCTACCCTCCAGCACCGGCCGGCGCCACGCCGGCGAGCGCTGCGGCCGGCCGAGCGCCAGACGGATTGCGGGTGCTCGCAGCCAGCGCGTCGCGACGGTCGCTCGCGCCGCTGGCGTTCGTTGCCGCGGTGGGCGTCGTCGCGGCGCTCGTGATCACCGCGGCGGCAACGGGCGGCGGACACGGGGGCCACGCCCTCGCCGGCTCACACCCGCCGCAGGCGATTCTCACCGCCACCGCGCCCACGCGCAGATCCGCGCCCACGCGCAGCGCTCGTCACTCGCAACCGTCGCGTCACTCCCAACCGCCGCGCCAATCGCATGTCACGCCGCCGACGCCCGTCTCTGCGGCGCTTGCCGCGCAGCTGGAGTCACGCGGGCACGAACTGCTGCAGACGGGCCAGTACGGCGAAGCTGTTCCGGTCCTCAGACGGGCGTTGGCGGCGACCGGCGAGAACGTCGGCGGGTGTCTGCAGCCGGCCAGCGAACAGTGCCTCACATACGCGTACGCGCTGTATGACCTCGGGCGTGCGCTGATGCTCAGCGGCTCCACGGTAGCCGCGGTGGGGGTCCTGGAACACCGTCTGCAGATCGAAAATCAGCGCCCGATCGTCGCCGCCGAACTCGAGTCCGCCCGTCGCCAGCTTGGCTGACGTTCGCGGTGCGGCCGTCGACGGCGAGGACGCGCGGGAGCAAAGCGACTGGCGTTGATTCTGGACGTTTGTTCGATCATCCAGCGTCGCGCTGATCGGCGAACGCCCGGCGGTCGAGGGTGCTAACGGATGCCCGGACGCAGGCATCGTTCGGGCCGCACCCGAGTTCACGCACGCATCCGTGCGTGAGGCAAGGAGGGAGAATGCTCAGAGGAGCCGATAGCGCAGGCAGTTCGCACCCGACTCAGCCGTCCTTCGGCATCAGTCGGCGCGAGCTCGACACGCGCACAAGCGTGATCGCAGTCGAAGGCGACCTCGATCTAGCGACCGCACCGCAGCTCAAGTGGATGCTTGTGGACGCGCTCGAGGAGGGCCACAGCCAGTTGATCCTCGACCTGACTCTCGCCAGCTTCATGGATTCGACGGCGCTCGGCGTGCTCGTAGGCGTCAATCGAAGCCTTGACGATGGCGTCAAGCTGGCGATCGTGTGCGCCCACGCCGGCGTGCTGAGGATCTTCGAGCTCTCCGGAGTGGACGGTGCGTTTGCGATCTCCCCGACGCTCGAGAGCGCGCTCGCAGGCGTCCACGCGCGCGCCGCCGACGCCACCCACGCCGTCGAAGCCGGCTGATCGGCGCGATCCGCTCGATGGCGAGTCACACCAACGACCATCTGCAGCCCACAGGTGCCACCCGGCCTCTGGCGGCGGTGATCGTGCTCGTCTGCTGTGTGCTTGGGCTCGCGTTCATCCCCACCGCCACCGCCAAGCGTGACCACTCGACGTCGAGCAGCGGCCAATCCTCCACGTCGAGCCAGACCACCGCGTCCTCCGGTGGCAACGCCGAACCGCCCGCGCGCACGCCCAACCCAGAGACCAAGCCAGCCGCCGGCAACACGCCCCCGGCGGGCAGCCCGACCGGGCAGAGCACCACCGAGCAGCCGCGCGGCGGCGCCAAGCACAAGGCGGCAGGCGGGCACGAGGTGGCAGGCGGGCACGAAGCGGCAGGCGGGCACGAAGCGGCAGGCGGGCAGGAAGCGGCAGGCGGCGACGAAGCGGCTGGTGCTGGTGAAGCGGTCGAAGCAGGTGCCGCCAGTCCGCTGAGCGCCACGCGCAAACAGAAAGGCACCGGACAGAAAGGCTCGGGGCACAAAGGATCAGAACACAAGAAGGGCAAGGCCAAGGAAAAGGAAAAGGAAAAGGAAGCCAGCGAACCGCCGCACTCGAAAGAAGCAGCAGGCGGAGCTCCAGCCGGGACGGGTACCTCGGGTGAAGCTGCCAGCACCCCGACACCTGCGGCGACTCCACTCGCCAGCAGCGCCGCGGTTACACCTGCGATCACCCCCACGCAGGCGACGGCGCCGGCCGCAGGCACTGCCAGATCGGGGATCGGCGGGCCCCCTACTCGCGCCGCGCATCGCGCTGCGCGTCGCCCTGCCCAAGCGCGGCGCGGCCGCGCCGGGCGGACACACTCTGCTGCTGCGGTGACAGCGTCGGCGGCGCCCGCCGTCGCCGGGTCGGCCGCGACCGCGGCCGCCGGCAGGACCCCACGTGCGCGTGACGGCTCCCAGAAGAAGACCGGCGCCGGGCGCTCCTCGCCGCTGGTCACGACGATCACGCGGATCGTCGACGTCGTGCCCACGGCGCTGCGAATGCTCATCGCCGGCCTGCTGGCGCTCGCGCTCGCACTCGCCGTGCGCTCGCGGCTGGCGGCGCGGCGCACGCGGCGCCTCGAGCGCCAGCGCGCCGAGCTGCTCGAGGACGTCGGCCTGCTGCAGGCTGCGCTGCTGCCGGTCACCCCGGCGCGCCTCGGCCTCGTCGGCACCTCCACCGCCTACGAGCCGGCGGCCGGTCCCGGCGCGGGCGGCGACTTCTACGACGTGTTCGCGCTCGAGGACGGCCGGTTGGCGGTCATCGTCGGCGACGTCTCCGGACACGGTCGCCAGGCGCTGCCGCACACCGCGCTCGTGCGCTTCACGCTGCGCGCTTACCTCGAGGCGGGGCTCTCGCCGCGGGACGCCCTGCAGACGGCCGGCGCCGTGCTCGAGCGTCAGCTCGGCGGCGTGTTCGCGACGGTCGTAGCCGCCACCTACCAACCGCGTGAGCGCGTGCTCGTGTACGCGTGCGCCGGTCATCCACCCCCGCTTGTGCTCGCCGCAGGCGCCGCCATCGGCACGGATGCACAGGCGCTTGCGCCGGTCACGGTCTGCGCCGCGCCGCCGATCGGAGTGGGAATGCGCACCGGCACACGTCAGACCGTCGTATCGGTTCCCGGACGCTCGCAGATCTGCTTTTACACCGACGGCCTCACCGAGGCGCGTGTCGGATCGGAGCTGTTCGGCACGCCGCGGCTCGTCGACGTGCTCGCTGGGCTCGGGCCCCGGGCGACGGCGTCGGCGCTCCTCGCCGAGGTGGCCGAGCGCGCCGATGCGCGCCCCGACGACATGGCTGCGTGCCTGCTCAGCGTCAACGGCGACGACCAGGCGCCGGTAGTGATGCTCGAGGAGCTCGAGCTCGATCGCGAAGCTGCCGCAAGCGAGCGCACCGAGCGCTTCTTGCAAGCTTGCGGGGTCGAGCGTCGCGAGGCGCTCGAGCTGATCCGCTCGGCGTGCGCAGCCGCTGGGCGCAGCGGCACGGTCGTGCTCGAGCTGCGTCATACCGGCGGCGGCTCGCCTGAGGTCAGCTTGCAGCGCGAGCGACTCTCGTATATCCACGCGCGGCGAGCCAACGCCGAGGTGGCGCTGTGAGCGCCGGGCCGGTGCTCGCGCCGGATGCCGCGATTGCGCTTGGCATCGCGTCCACGGCGATGCCCTTCGCGCGCACGCCCGAGGATGAGGTCGAGCGCTGGCTGCGCGTTCTGCGACTGCACGGCCAGGTGGGGATCGCGCTGCAGGCACTCGGTGTCAGCGAGCAGCCCCTCCCCGGCGGCGATCACGGTGACGGCCACGACCGCAACGTCGCGCTCGCCGGCGGCGACCGCGACGCCGTGGCGCTCGTCACTGAGCACGCCGTGCGTGTCGCCGCCGAGCGCGGCGCGCATGCGCTCGCCACCGCCGACATCCTCGTGGCGGTCATGTGCGTGTACGGCGAGGACTTCGACCGCGCGTTGCAGGTGCACGGCACCGACCGCGAGGAGGTGCTCGAGCGGCTGGGTCTGTAGATGGTTGATTGAACGGTGTAGGGCGAGCACGCTCGCTCATACATTCGTCCACTTTTCCCGGGTTTCGCTTGTGCGCGTCTTGATGCGGGCATCAATGGGACCATGGGCCTCCTGCTCGTTGTTCTGATCGCTGCGCTCGCGCTGTGCTGCTGGGTGTCCGTCGAGCGCCGGCACAGGCGCGAAGCGGAGCTGCAGCGTCAGTACGACGCCTCACTCGACGCTCAGCGCAAGGCCCAGCAACAGCTGCTCAACAGTGCACGATCGCTCGAGCGCAAGGTCATGGAGCGAACGTGCGAGCTCGATGACGCGCGCGCGGAGACCCTGCAACTGCTGGCCGTCGCGGTCGAGTACCGCGACGACGGCACCTTCCGGCACACGGAGCGGGTCGGAGTGCTTGCGGCGGAGATCGGCGCGCGTCTGGGAATGCGCGCGGAGCAGGTCAGGCGTCTGCGCGAGGCGGCCCCGCTGCACGACGTCGGCAAGATCGCCATCCCCGACCACATCCTGCTCAAGCGCGGAAACCTGACCCCTGAGGAGCACGACGTGATGGAAGGCCACGCCGCGCTCGGGGCGCGCCTGCTCGCTCGCAGCAGCTCGCCTGTGTTGCAGATGGCGGCGGTGATCGCCGCCAGTCACCACGAGTGGTGGAACGGCAGCGGCTACCCGAGCGGACTCGCCGGCGAGCGCATACCGCTGGTCGGGCGCGTGGTCGCCGTCGCGGACGTGTTCGACGCGCTCACACACGAGCGGCCCTACAAGCCGGCATGGCCCGTCGGTCAGGCAGTCGCGAGGATCAAGCGCGCGTCCGGCACTCAGTTCGACCCGCGCGTGGTCGACGCGTTGCTCGCCCTCCACGAGGACTCGACGCGGGCGGCAAGGCCTTCCCCGAGCTCGCCAGACCACTCCGCGGCACGCCGCTCGGCGTCCTCCACGGCGATCTCGAAGGCTCAGATGCTGTGGGCCCGCGCACGCGCGAGCAGCAGCAGGAACAACCGTTCCTCGGCGGCCGCCGGGAACGGCACGGGAATGCCGGTCACGAGCAGTGACACCTCGGCCGAGCGGTCGACGAAGCCGAGGATGTCGACGTACAGCGGAATCCGCAGGCCGTGCAAGGTGACGGTCGCGGTGAAGCGCAGCCCGAAGCTGCCAGTGGTGCCCGGCGCTGGCGGCGAGCCCTTCCTGGTGGATACCGGGCTCACGCTCGCCCCATGGTCTTTCTGGCTTGCGAGGAGCTTGCCGAAGTAACGCGACAGGCACGCCGGCAGACGGCCGCTGCGGTAGGCCGCGAGCTCCTTCGCCGCCAGCGCCGGCGTTTGCGCGACCGTCACTTCCGAGCTCACGCTCACGCTCGCGATCGAGATGTGGCGTTCGTAGTCGCCCGAGCCGGCTTCCGCGAGCGCCCTGGTCGCGCTCGTGGGACCCACGCAGTGCAGCAGTTCAAGTTCGAGGTGTCGTTCGCCGCTCGCGTGTTCGTGTGCCGAGGACACCTTGAAGCCGGGCAGATCGGCCGCCCGCAGGTTCACCGCGCGCGCGTACGCCTTCGCCTTTGCCTGCGCCTGTGCGAGCGACCCGGTGGTGTGGGCGCCGGCGGCACTCGTGGCCGCATGGCTCGGCGATGACTTCGCGGCGGCGGCGGCGCGCGTGCTCGTGCCCGCCGCGTGACCGCCGCTCCCGCAGCCGGCGAGCACGCCGCTGCTCATGAGCAGCACGGAGATGGCTGCCATGCGGCGCGTCACCGCCGGCATTGTGTCAGAGCGGCTCAGCCTGTAGGCGGGGTCGCACTGCGGTCGCCGGCGCGGGGCGCGACAATGCGCAGGCATGGGTCAGCCTGGCGGCTACACGGTGGAGCGCGATGGTCTCGATGAGCTGTTCGCGGCGTTGCAGCGGCGGGGCTACACGGTGGTCGGTCCGACGGTGCGCGATCAGGCGATCGTGTACGACGAGATCGACTCGTGCGCGCAGCTGCCGATCGGCTGGACCGACGAGCAGGAGGGCGGTCACTACCGCCTGCGCCGGCGCGAGGACGCGGCGCTGTTCGGCTACAACGTCGGCCCGCACTCGTGGAAGCGCTACCAGCTGCCGCCGGAGGTGCGGCTGTGGCGCGCTCGCCGCGACGCCGACGGCGGCCTCACGCAGGTCGAGCTCGAGCCGCTCCAGGCCCCGCGCTACGCGTTCCTGGGCGCGCGCTCGTGCGAGCTGCACGCGATGGGCATCCTCGACCGCGTGCTGCTCGGCGGCGCCCATCCGGATCCGGCGGATCGTGCGCGGCGCGAGGATGTGTTCGTCGTCGCGGTGCAGTGCGCGCAGGCCGGCGCCACGTGCTTCTGCTCGTCGATGGGCACCGGGCCGACCGCCGAGAGTGGCTTTGACATCGCGCTGACGGAGGTGCTCGACGGACCCCGCCACTACTTCGTGCTGGACGTCGGCAGCGAGCTCGGGGCGGGCGTGCTGGCCGAGCTGCCGCACGCGAGCGCCGCCGTGGACGAGCGCGACGCCGCGAGCGCGGCGCACGCGCGCGCCGCCGCGCAGATGGGGCGCGAGCTCGACGTCACCGACATCAGGGAGCTGCTGTACCGCAACTACGAGAACCCGCGCTGGGACGAGGTGGCCGAGCGCTGCCTGTCGTGCGGCAACTGCACGATGGTCTGCCCGACGTGCTTCTGCACGAGCGTCGAGGACGTCACCGACCTGGCGGGCGAGCACGTCGAGCGTCACCAGCGCTGGGACTCGTGCTTCACGATCGACTACTCGCACATCCACGGCGGCGCGGTGCGCCCCTCGACACGCTCCCGCTACCGTCAGTGGATGACGCACAAGCTCGCCACCTGGATCGACCAGTTCGGCAGCTCCGGCTGCGTCGGCTGCGGACGCTGCATCACGTGGTGCCCGGTCGGGATCGACATCACCGAGGAGGCGCGCGCGATCCGCGACAGCGAGGAGGCGCTCGATGCAGACGCTTGACGAGCTGATCGCCGGTGCGCCGATATTCGCGGGGCTCGCGCCCGAGCACCTCGCGCTGATCGCGGGATGCGCGAGCAATGAGCGCTTCGCCGCCGGCGAATACCTGTTCCGCGAGGGCGCCGCGGCCGAGCGCTTCTTCCTGATCCGCCACGGCGCGGTGTCGCTCGAGGTCGACGCGCCGGGTCGCGGGGCGCTGGTGATCGAGACGCTGCACGAGGGCGACGTCGCGGGCTGGTCGTGGCTGTTCGAGCCCTACCGCTGGGAGCTCGACGCGCGCGCGCGCGAGCCGGTGGCCGTTGTGGGCTTCGACGGGCTGTGTCTGCGGGGCAAGTGCGAGATCGACCACGAGCTCGGCTATCAGCTGATGCGGCGCTTTGCCGCGTCGCTGACCGAGCGCCTGCAGGCGACGCGAATGCAGCTGCTCGACGTGTACGGCCGTGGTCGTGCCGGCTGAGGCGCCGGCCGCCGGCGTTGGCGGTGCCCCATCGGCTCCCGGCCCGATGCTGCCGCAGCCGTTCACGGTGACGGCCAAGCGGCGCGACACCAGTGACACGTGGACGCTAGAGCTGCAGTCGCGCGCGGGCGCTGGGCTGGAGTGCGCACCGGGACAGTTCACGATGCTGTCGGCCTTCGGGGCCGGCGAGGTGCCGATCTCGATCAGCGGCTGGGGCGGGTGGGAACGAGGAGGAGACGGTCCGCTGGTGCACACCGTGCGCGCGGTCGGGCTTGCCACGCAGGCGATCTGCGACGCGCCCGTCGGCGCGGTCCTGGGCGTGCGCGGCCCGTTCGGGCGTCCGTGGCCGGTGGGCGAGATCGAGGGCGCCGACGTGCTGGTCGTCGCCGGCGGCATCGGCCTGGCGCCGCTGCGCTCGGCGCTGCTCACGCTGCTGGCCCGCCGCGAGCGCTACGGCCGCCTGCTGCTGCTGTACGGCGGGCGCTCGCCGGAGCAGCTGCTGTACACCGCCGAGCTCGAGCAGTGGCGGGCGCGCGGGCTGGACGTGGCGGTCACGGTCGACAGCGCCGGACCGGAGTGGCTGGGACGCGTCGGCGTCGTGCCGCGGCTCGTGCACCGGGCCCGCTTCGACCCCGCCGGCGCGGTCGCGCTGCTGTGCGGACCGGAGGTGATGATGCGCTTCACGTTCTCCGCGCTCGCGCAGGCCGGTGTCGGCAGCGATCGCGTGTACGCGTCGATGGAGCGCAACATGCAGTGCGGGATCGGACACTGCGGTCACTGTCAACTGGGGCCGACGCTCGTCTGCCGCGACGGCCCGGTCTACCGCTGGAGCGAGATCGAGCCGTGGCTCGCGATTCGAGAGCTGTGAGCGAGCCGCCCGATCCGACGCCTGCGAGCGCGCCGCGCGCGGCCGGACCGGCGCACGCCGCCCGCCAGACGCTCGCGGTGTGGAAGTTCGCCTCGTGCGACGGCTGCCAGCTGAGCCTGCTGGACTGCGAGGACGAGCTGCTGCTGCTGGCCGACCGCGTCGAGTTCGCGAACTTCGTGGAGGCGAGCAGCGCGACCGTCGCCGGCCCTTACGACATCTCGATCGTCGAGGGCTCGATCACGACGGCGCACGACGCCGAACGCATTCAGGAGGTGCGTCGCAACTCGCGCGTGCTGATCACGATCGGGGCGTGCGCCACCGCGGGCGGCATTCAGGCGCTGCGCAACTTCGCCGACGTCGAGGACTTCACCGCGATCGTGTACGCCTCCCCTGACTACGTCTCGACGCTTGCCACGTCCACGCCGATCAGCGCGCACGTGCCCGTCGACTTCGAGCTGAACGGCTGCCCGATCAACAAGCAGCAGCTGCTGGAGGTGATCGGCGCGCACCTCGCCGGGCGTCGTCCGCGCGTGCGCGCGCACAGCGTGTGCGTCGAGTGCAAGCGCCGCGGAACCGTGTGCGTGATGGTCGCGCACGGCACCCCCTGTCTGGGCCCGGTCACGCACGCCGGCTGCGGCGCGATCTGTCCCTCCTACGATCGCGGCTGCTACGGCTGCTACGGGCCGATGGAGGCGCCCAACACGGACGCGCTGAGCGCGCGCATGGCGCAGCTCGGCTCCGAGGAGATCGATCTGGTGCGCGTGTATCGCACGTTCAACGCCGGCGCGGAGCCGTTCCGGGAGGCGAGCGAGGCGCATGAGCGAGGCTGAGCGCACGCGTGTGATCCGCACCGACTACCTGGCGCGCGTCGAGGGCGAGGGGGCGATGTACGTGAAGCTCGACGGCCGCGAGGTCGCGGAGGTGAAACTGAGGATCTACGAGCCGCCGCGGTTCTTCGAGGCGCTGCTGCGCGGCCGGGCGTTCACGGAGGCGCCGGACATCACGGCGCGCATCTGCGGCATCTGTCCGGTGGCCTACCAGATGAGCGCGGTGCGCGCGATGGAGGACGCGTGCGGCGTGGCGATTGACGCGGGGCCGCTGCGCGACCTGCGCCGGCTGCTGTATTGCGGCGAGTGGATCGAGAGCCACAGCCTGCACGTGTACATGCTGCACGCGCCGGACTTCCTCGGCTACGCGGGCGCGGTCGAGATGGCGCGGGACCATCGCGAGATCGTGGAACAGGGTTTGCGGATGAAGAAGGCGGGCAATGCGCTCATGGCATTGGTTGGGGGGCGGGAGGTGCACCCGATAAACGTGCGCGTGGGCGGCTTCTACCGAGCGCCCACGCGCACGGGGCTGCGTACGCTGCTCGAGCCGCTGGAGCGGGCGCGCGAGACGGCGCTTGCGACCGTGCGCTGGGCGGCGACGCTTGACTTCCCCGACGTCGAACGCGCGCCCGAGCTGCTCGCGCTGTCCGAGCCGGGCGCATACCCGATCGACCTTGGGCGCATCCGCTCCGACCGCGGCCTGGATATCGCTGCGGCCGAGTTCGACGCGCACGTCGTCGAGGAGCACGTCGAGCACTCAAACGCGCTGCACGCACACATCCGCGAGCGCGGCACGTATCTGACGGGGCCGCTGGCGCGCTACGCGCTGTCCTCCGCGCAGCTGCGGCCGCTGGCCGCCGACGCCGCGCGCGAGGCGGGCCTCGGACCGGTCTGCGGCAACCCCTTCCAGAGCATCGTCGTGCGCGCGGTCGAGCTCGTGCAGGCGTGCGACGAGGCGCTCGCGATCATCGATCGCTACGAGCAGCCGGACGCCCCCGCCGTCGAGGTCGTCCCCCGACGCGCCGTCGGCCACGGCGCCACCGAGGCGCCCCGGGGCCTGCTGTATCACCGCTACGAGATCGACGAGGACGGCACGATCCTCGACGCCAGGATCGTGCCGCCGACCTCCCAGAACCAGCTCGCGATCGAGGAGGACCTGCGGGCTGTCGTCGAAGGCGGCCTCGACCTGACCGACGAGCGGTTGTCGCTGCGCTGCGAGCAGGCGATCCGCAACCACGACCCGTGCATCTCCTGCGCGACGCACTTCTTGCAGCTGACAGTGGACCGTGGCTGAGCAGGCGGTCGGGCGCGAGGCGGCGGGCCTCCTCGCGCAGTCCGGTGTGGTGGCGATCGGGGTGGGCAACGAGCTGCGCCACGACGATGCGGCCGGCCTCGAGGTCGCGCGCCGGGTGCGTTCACTGGCCAGCGCCCTCCCGGTGGCCGAGGCGACCGAGTCCGTCGGAGGGGCTGTGGCGAGAGCCGGGGCCGGCGAGATCGCAGTGCTGGAGCACGAGGGCGAGCCGCTGGGGCTGCTCGAGCTGTGGGACGGCGCGCGCGCGGCGGTGCTCGTGGACGCGGTTCGCTCGGGCGCCACGCCGGGCACGATCCACCGCGTGGACGTCTCGCGGGAGCCGATCCCGGCGCTGCTGCGCGGCTCCTCCTCCACGCACGCGGTCGGAGTGGGTGAAGCGATCGAGCTCGCGCGGGCGCTGGACCGCCTGCCGCAGCGGGTGGTCGTGTATGGCGTCGAGGGCCTGTGCTTCGATGCCGGCAGCGGGCTGTCGGCGGACGTGGAGGGGGTCATCGACTCGCTCGCGGAGGCGGTGCTGCGTGAGGTTCGGGACCTGGCGTCGCTCCTGCGGCGCTACGTTTGATGACACGAGACAGTCGACGATGGAGCGAAGGGGAGGCCTGATGCCCGGAGTGAGCACGACCGAGATCGACCGCGCGCGCGTGCAGGAGCTGACGCGCGTGGAGCTGGAGGCGCTCGACGAGCGCACGCGCGGCTCGGCCGCGATGTACGAGCGCGCGCGCAGGTCGCTGAGCGGCGGCGTCGCCTCCTCCTACCAGCTGCGCGACCCGTGGCCGATCTACCTCGAGCGCGGCGCGGGCGCGCGCGTGACGGACGTCGACGGGAACACCTACTGGGACTTCCACAATGGTTTCGGATCGATGGTGCAGGGTCACGCGCACCCGGCGATCGTGCAGGCGGTGCGCGAGCGAGTCGCGCTCGGCACGCACTTCGCGGCGGTGACCGAGGACGCGATCGTCGTCGCGGAGAACCTCGCGGCGCGGTTCGGGCTCGAGCGCTGGCGCTTCGCGAACTCCGGCTCGGAGGCGACGATGGACGCGATCAGGATCGCGCGGGCGCTGACGGGGCGCGACACGGTCATGAAGATCTTCGGCTCCTACCACGGCCACCACGACGCGGTGATGGTGTCGATCGGCGTGGCCTACGAGGAGATCGGCGAGCGCGAGGACCTCGCGTCGCTGCCGTACGGGGCGGGCATCCCGAAGGTGCTCAGCGACCTCACGATCGCGGTGCCTTTCAACGACGCCGGCGCGATGGAGCGCCGCATCGAGCGCCTGATCGCCGAAGACCGCAAGCCTGCGTGCGTGATCATGGAGGCGGCGATGATGAACCTGGGCGTGGTGCTGCCCGAGCCTGGCTACCTCGAGCAGGTGCGCGAGCTCACCTCACGCCACGGCATCGTGCTGATCTTCGACGAGGTCAAGACGGGCCTCGCGGTCGCGGCGGGCGGCGCAACGGAGCGCTTCGGCGTGAAGCCCGACATGGTCACGCTGGCGAAGACGCTCGGCGGCGGCCTGCCGTCGGGTGCGATCGGCGCGACCGAGCACGTGATGAGCGTCGTGGAGGACGGCTCGGTCTACCAGGTGGGCACGTACAACGGCAACCCGTTGACGATGGCGGCCGCGCGCGCGAGCCTGGAGCAGGTGCTGACGCCGGACGGCTACCGGCACCTGGACGCTCTCAACGACCGCATCCTCGCGGGCTGCGAAGCGGTGATCGAGCGCTACGGCCTGCCGGGCTACGCCGTCGGCGTCGGCTCGAAGGGCTGCGTGACGTTCTCGCCGACGCCGATCGTCGACTACGAGACGTTCAAGGCGAACCAGGATGTCGCGGTTACCGAGCTGGCGTGGGTGTGGAACATGAATCGCGGCATCTACATGACGCCGGGCCGCGAGGAGGAGTGGACGCTGTCGGTGATGCACGACGACGAGGCCGTCGACGCCTACGTGCGAGCGTTCGACGAGATGGCGGCGGCGCTGACGAGCTGAGAGCACTCAATCCGCGAGCTGCCTTGAGGAGCCGTCAGCCGCGGAACCGTTCTACAGGCTTCCGCGAAACTGTCTAGTAGCTAGCTGCGTATCTGTATAGTATGCCCATGCCCGAGACGAAAGCCTTGGCTGGGTCAAGCCCACGAGGGCGCTACACGCGGCGCATCGTGGACGACGAACTGGACGAGCTGATCGCTGGCCTGCCGGCGATTGCGCTCGAGGGTCCGAAGGCAGTCGGGAAGACGGCGACGGCGCTGCAACGCGCCGCGACCGTCTACCGCCTCGACGACGAGGCGGAGCGCTCAATCGCCCAGGCCGACCCGTCACGGCTGATCCGCGGCGAGCGTCCGGTGCTTATCGACGAGTGGCAGCGCTTGCCTGAGGTCTTCGACCGTGTGCGCCGCGCGGTCGACGAATCGGCGCCCCCCGGAAGCTTTCTGCTGACAGGCTCGGCCTCTCCGATCGATCCGCCAACCCATTCTGGAGCAGGCAGGATCGTGCAGGTACGCCTACGCCCGATGACGCTCGCGGAGCGCGGCTTCGACCCACCGACAGTAAGCCTCCGAGCGTTGCTGGATGGGAAGCGGCCACCTGTTGACGGCCAGACGAGCGTCGACCTGGAGGACTACGTCAAGGAGATACTCGCGTCCGGCTTTCCCGGGCTGCGCGGCCTCCCCGAGCGCCTCGCGCGTGCGCAACTGGACGGCTACATCGACCGCATCATCGACCGTGACTTCGACGAGCTCGGGCGCAAGGTGCGTCGGCCCGCAACCCTGCGCAGCTGGATGCAGGCCTACGCAGCGGCGACATCCACCACGACCTCCTACGAGAAGATTCGCGACGCGGCGACAAGCGGTCACGGCGATAAGCCCAGCCGAGCCACGACGCAGCCCTACCGGGACATACTCGAACGACTCTGGATTCTCGACCCGGTCCCCGCGTGGCTGCCGACACGCAGCCGACTCGCGCGCCTCTCGGCGCCGCCGAAGCACCACCTCGCCGACCCAGCTCTCGCGGCACGCTTACTCGGCGCGGACGCAACGACATTGCTGCACCCGAGCGGCACCGCTGCGCCCATTACGCGCGAAGGCACCTTGCTCGGAGCCCTATTCGAGTCGCTCGTCACACTCTGCGTGCGCGTCTACGCGCAAGCCGCGGAGGCACGTACCAGCCACCTACGCACCTGGAGCGGCGACCGAGAGATCGACCTCATCGTCGAGCGCGGACACAAGGTGCTCGCCGTCGAGGCAAAGCTCGGCCACACGCCCGACGAGCGCGACGTGCGCCACCTCAACTGGCTCCGTGACGAGCTCGGCGCCGAACTGGCCGACGCAATCATCATCACGACCGGGACGACCGCCTACAGAAGAGCAGACGGAATAGCCGTCATACCCGCAGTGCTCCTAGGGCCGTGACGATCGTCTGCCAAAGACTGTCCGGCTGCCCCCATGGCGGTCGCGATCCTTGCCCGCCCATCTATAGCGGGGGCGGGGATTGAACACCTATCAGCGACCGGGTTGTCGAGGATCGACTCGTCCCCCCTCGGCCTTCCCCACAAGCAGCAGCGCTAGCTCGTATGCCTCAGGACTCGGCAATGACCCTTCCCTGGCTCGTCGCCTCGTGGACCAGCGTGCCCCTCACGGGCGCCCACTTCTCGGCGTACTGCTCGCTGACGACGACTACGTCGGCGGGGATCAACAGCTGTCCCAGGACTCGCCCCAAGCGCGCCGTCTCAGCGAAGCGATCGGTGACATCGCGCTCGACCACGAGAAAGTCGAAGTCGCTGCGATCGTGCGCGTCGCCGCGCGCGCGCGAGCCGAACAAGATCACCTTCGCCGGCGCTGACGCAGCATCGATCAAGGCGCGACCCGCACGGCCGATCGTATCCTCCGCTACCGCAGCGTTCATTGACGCCGATTGTAGTCCGGGCGTTGCAGGCTTCAGCAGCCTGTCCGCGCTATACAGCGATCGCTTCAGTAGACGGCGCCAAAATAAACGTTCCCGGCGTATCGCTCATTATGCGCCGGGTGCCTGCAACGGCCTCTGACAGCCGCGAATCGTTGGACCAGCTGTGGGGCGGTACTGAAGCACAGACCCGTGACCACGATCCGCGCTTGGGGGCTTCGGAATTTGGCAGGCCAGTTCTGGATGCACGAATGGTCGTGGACAGCCACCTCATATGCCAACTACACCACTGGCCCAGCGCACCCGTATTATCTCGCGCCCGTGGAGATCATTCCTGACAAGCGCAAGGTCGTCGGACTGATCGAGCACGCTCACGAAGGCAAGATCTGCCTCCCCAACTTCCAGCGCGACTTCGTTTGGACACGCGAGGAGGTCGCCGACTTGGTCCGCTCGATCATCCGCGGATACTTCATCGGCTCGCTGCTCCTGCTCCGATGTGATCCGAACAACCCGCCTTTTGCGCCCGAGTTCTTGCGCGGCGCCAACCCCCCGTACAAAGACGGCCGGCCCGAGTTGCTTGTTCTCGACGGCCAGCAGCGACTGTCCTCGCTCATGTACGCGCTCACAGAACCTGACCTGTCGCTCAAGGACTCTAGTCAGCGCCGTTGGTTCTTTGTGGACCTGGACGTCCTGTTGTCCGAACCAGACAGCGACGAAGTCGTCTTCGATCGCGCCAAACGCGAGCTCCGTGGTCTCGACCAGGTCGAGAGCCAATACGAGCAGCGGATTCTGCCCTGCACCGTGCTCCTCACGCAAGACGCCTTCTACCGGTGGCGCGACGGCTTCGAAGACTGGCAGCGGAAAACGAAACCTGAGGACGAGGATCGCTACCGCGCCGAGTGGAGGAATGGCTGGACCGCCGCTGTGAGCGCCTTCCAAACCTTCGAGGTCCCGCTCGTCGAGCTGCCACGAGTCGACGACTCCGACAGCGAGTCGATCGGCCGAGTCTGCGCAATCTTCGAGAAGCTCAACTCGACCGGGGTCGACCTCTCGGTCTACGACCTCCTGACCGCCCGCCTCTACCGCTCGGGCATCCGCCTCCACGATCTCTGGAACGAGGCCGTCCAAGCCCACCCTCGCCTAAAGGCATGGTCGAAAGGAAAGGCGGACGAACACAAATTCGGCGTGCTCGTCCTGCGCACCCTTGCCCTGCTGCGCGGACTCGACCCGAAGCCCCGCATCCTCATAGACCTCAAGCCCGCAGGCTTTGAGGACGACTGGCGGCGAGCCGCCGCGGCGATGGAGCGCGCGTTGCAGCTCATCGAACATGTCGGCCCCGACGGCTTCGGTGTTTTTGCCGAGAAGTGGCTCCCCGGGTACGGGCTGGTCCCGATCCTGGCTGCGCTCCGCGCCGAGATCGAGGGCCGCAAACTAGGCGAGAAAGAGCGCGACGAGCTGCGCCGCTGGTACTGGTGCAACGTCTTCATGGAGCGATATTCGAGCGCCGTTGAGAGCAAGTCGCGCAAGGACTACCAGGAGATGACGCGCCACTGGTTCGACAACGGAGCGGGGCCCGAAGTCTTTCGGGAAGCCCAGAACTGGATCGGAGCTCCCGGCTTCCGTGTGCGCGACAGCGCAAGTTACGCCAGCGCCGTATACAGCGGCATCTTCTGCCTTCTCGCCCTACGCAACGCTCGCGACTGGCGCCGCGGCGAGGACATCCGACTTCAAGGGCTCCAGGACCACCACATCTTCCCGCAGGCATACCTCAAGCGACACGGCATTGAGAAACGAGTCGACGTCAACACGATCGCCAACCGCACGCTCATCTCCAATGAGACGAACGGCAAGATCAAGGACAAGGCCCCCGCCGCATATCTCAACGACACCGACATCTTCCCGTCTGGCCCACGACCGGACCTCCTGCAAGCCCACTTCATCGACGACGGCATCGCCGCGCGCCTCGGCGACGCGGTCGAGGACCTTTCCAACAACCAAGCCAGCCAGCTGTATGAGCGGTTTGTGCGGGACCGGGAGGCGGCCCTGATCGCAGAGATCCGCCGCGTCTGCGGGATCTCTCCGGTTTCCGCTCATCTCTCAGAGAATGACGAGACGGACGATGTCGCTGCCGACGTCAAGGCGGCGACGGCTCCACCATTCGAAACGGACGACGAGCCAGCGCTCGAGCCGGCATGACACCCGCTTGGAATGTCGAGCGGAGACCGCGCTCTATTCGAACAGCCGGCCCTCGACGTCCCGCCAGTACCTATGGAGCGTCTTGGCCTGGGCGAGCACGAGCTGGGCAAAGTAATTGATGTCCTGGACACTTCCGCCCCCGGGCGGCGCAACCGGTGGCTTGTACTCGTGGTGCGCCCGAGGATGTCGCGTGCTTCGCTCGGGCCTTGGCCGAAGCCGATCTTTGCAATCGTCTCCACGGGCGAGCCGAGCAGCTCTGCTGAGAGGGTGCTCGCGAGTAGAGCGGCAGCATCCGGCGCAGCTCGCGGTTCTCCCCTTCGATCGCGCTGAGGGCGTCATCGATGTGCTTGGCGATGTCAGGGCTGGACGCGGACGCAAGGATCGCCGGCCAGCGGGCCTGCTCGGGCACCCAGAACACCTGCTTTTCCACGTACGCGTCGCGATCGTCAAGTTCTTCTGCCCGCGCAAGCGGGTCTGCGACGTACTCCTTGCTCTTGGCGTCCGAGAGTTCGGCCTCAAGCGCTCCGCGGCGCTGTTCGAAGGCGTCGGAGATGTACTTGAGGAAGATCAAGCCCAGGACGAGCTGCTTGTACTCGGCTGACTCGACCAAGCCGCGCAACTTGTTGGCCGCCTCGAACAGCGCATGGCCATTGGGCTGCCCGTTGTCGTCCCCTTTCGCCAAGCTCGTAACGTAGCCGGTTGAGCCCGAGGCCGTCAGAACACCAGCAGCAAGGCCTGTTCTATGAAGCGGATCCGTCTACCCGGACCCCGAGACCGGATCCGGGTTCTCTCACGCTCGCTTCATCACGGGCGGTACTGGGCGCAAACCCTCAACTGCCAGGTCGCTGATATCCGGCAATAGCGGGGGCGGGGAGTGAACCCGCGCGGCTGATATCGGCGCGCCCCGCAGTTCCTCTCAGGCCGCCAGCTGCGCCGCGGCCACCGCCGCCTGTCCGTAGGAGATGGCTCCGTCGTTGGGCGGCAGCTTCCGCGGGACCAGCACGCGCAGGCCCGTGTCGGCGAGGCCCGCCACGCAGCGCTCCAGCAGCACGCGGTTCTGGAAGACACCGCCCGAGAGCACCACGGTCGGCACCGCTTCACGCTGCGCCAGCGAGGCCAGCGCACGCGCCGTCGCGTCAGCCAGGCCGTTGTGGAAGCGTGCGCTCACCACGCCCGGCGAAACCCCGTCGGCGAGGTCGTCCACGATCGCCCGCACGGTCTCGCGCGCGTCGAGCTGCAGCAGCTCCCCTTCGACCAGCGGCAGCTGGTACGCGTCCGGCTCGCCCGCTCGCGCCACTGTGTCCCCCGCGGCGACGGCCGCCGCTTCGAGCTCGACCGCCGCGCGGCCCTCGTCGCGAACGGTCATGCGAATGCCGCACAGCGCCGCCACCGCGTCGAACAGGCGCCCGACGCTCGTCGTCACCGGCGAGCTAGCGCCACGCCGAGCGATGTCGGAGACCTGCTCCCAGCGCTCCAGCTCAACCCGGCCGACCATGCTCTTGGGCAACTGCGCCTCGCCGTCAAATGCCGCGAGCAGCCACGCGCACGCCATCCGCCACGGCTCGCGCACCGCCGCGTCGCCGCCGGGGAGCCGCACGGGGTGCAGGTGGCCGACACGCTGCGCGTGCGCGAGGTCGCCGAGCAGCAGCTCGCCGCCCCACACCGTCCCGTCGCTCCCCAGCCCCGCGCCGTCGTAGATCGCTCCGATCGCCCGCCCGCGCTCGCCGTGCTCGGCCAGCACCGCGGCCAGGTGCGCGTGGTGATGCTGCACGCCGATCAGCGCTACATCCTCGCGCTGCAGCGCGTACGCCGTCGACAGGTAGTCCGGGTGCAGGTCGTGGGCGACCATCTCCGGCTCGACCGCGAACAGCGCCTCGAAATGCTCGATCCCCTCGCGGAACGAGCGCAGCGTCTCCCAGTTGCGCAGATCGCCGATGTGATGCGAGACCCACGCGCGCGAGCGGCTCGCCACGCAGAACGTGCTCTTCAGCTCGGCACCGCACGCCAGCAGAGGTGGCGCGGGTAGCGGCAGCGTGAGGCTGCGCGGGGCGTAGCCGCGAGAGCGCCTGAGCATCAGCGGGCGCTCGCCGGCCGTGCCCAGCGAGCGCACGATCGAGTCGTCGACGCGCACGTGGATCGGACGGTCGTGCAGCAGCACAGCGTCGGCGATGGCGCCGAGCCGTGCAAGCGCTTCCTCGTCGCGATAGGCGATCGGCTCGTCGCTCGCGTTGCCGCTGGTCATCACCAAGGTGGTGCCAGTGTCCGCCAGCAGCAGGTGGTGAAGCGGCGTAGACGGCAGCATCACGCCGAGGTCCGGCGAGCCGGGTGCGACCGCGTCGGCGACACGCGCTCCCGCGCAGCGGCGCGCGATCACGATCGGCCGCTCCGGGCCGCTCAACAGTCGTCGCTCGGCCGGACCGAGATGCACGAGCGTCTCCACCGCGCCGAGGTTGGCCGCCATCAGCGCGAACGGCTTCTCCTCGCGGCGCTTGCGCGCGCGCAGCTCGGCCACCGCCTGCTCGTCCTCCGCGCGGCATGCCAGGTGGTAGCCGCCGAGGCCCTTGACCGCAACGGTTCGACCCGCTGCCAGCGCCGCGACCGCGCCGGCCAGCGCGTCCTCGCCCACGGGCGCACGCTCGCTCACGTGCGCTGCGTCGTCGGACTCCTGTTCGCCGGCGAGCGCGCGGTCCGGGCAGTCGATCAGGGTCAGCACCGGGCCGCACGCCGGGCACGCGTTCGGCTGCGCGTGAAAGCGCCTGCTCGTCGGGTCCTCGTACTCCGCGCCGCACGCCCCGCACATCTCGAAATCGGCCATCGTCGTGCGTGCGCGGTCGTACGGGACGCCGCGGATGATCGTAAAGCGCGGGCCGCAGTTTGTGCAGTTGATGAACGGGTAGCGGTGGCGGCGGTCGCTCGCGTCGAACAGCTCCGCCAGGCAGTCCGCGCAAGGAGCCACGTCGGGCGACACGAGCGCCGCCGGAGCGCCGGTCGTGCTCTCCAGGATGCGAAAGCCCTCTAACCCGGTGGGGGGCATTCGCTCGGTGCTCACCTGCTCGACGCTCGCCAGCGGCGGTGGTTCGCCTCCCAGGCGCTCGAGAAAGCGCTCGACAGCCGCCTGCTCGCCCTCGACCTCCAGCAGCACCCCGCGCTCGTCGTTGCGCACCCACCCCGTCAGCGCATGCTCGTGTGCGAGCCGGTGCACGAACGGGCGGAACCCCACTCCCTGCACAACGCCATCCACGCGGGCGCGCACGCGCGTTCCCGTGATCGTCGTCATCGCTCGTCGCCGGAGTCGCCGGAGTCGCCGGAGTCGGCGGCATCCCCGGCATCCAACTCGATCAGATCACGCAGCACATGCCATGCGCTGGCCTGCGCCTCCTGGATGCGCGGGATGCTCTGCGAGCGAGTCACGATCACGTGGTCGGCGAGCTTCCCGGCCGCGATCTCGCCGCCGTCGTAGCCGACCAGCGCGACGGTCGCCAGGCCGCGCTCGCGCGCCTCGGCGAGCGCGCGGACGATGTTGGCGGAGCCGCCGCTGGTCGAGAACGCCAGCAGCGCGTCGCCGGGGCGGCCGTGCGCGATCACCTGGCGGCTGAAGATCGCGTCGATGCCGACGTCGTTGGCGATCGCGGTCACGATCGACGGGTCCTCGGTCAGGTCGATCGCGCGGCGTGGCGCCCAGTCGGCCGGCGCGGCGCGCAGGTCGGCTACGGCGTCCATCGCGTCGGTCGCCGAGCCGCCGTTGCCCAGCGCCAGCACCGTGCCGCCGGCGTGCAGGCGCTCGCGCAGCGCGTCCGCCGCCGCGATCAGAGCCTCCGCGTTCTCGTCGAGCGTCTGCGCGCGCAGCGCGGAGATCTCGCGCGCCTTCATCGCGATCGAGCCGCGCACGTCGTCGATCACGCGCTCGAGCGCGTCCCCGTCGCCGGCATCCCTGTCGCCGGCACTCGCGTCCGACAGGAACGGGTACAGGAAGCCGGCCGCGCCGAGCTCCCGAGCGCCGTTCGGGTCGGGCTCGCGGGCGCCGGTCGCGCGCGGCTGGCGGCCGGTGCCACCGCGGTGCTCGAAGAACACGTGCACGAGCTCCCACAGCACGTGGTAGGCGGTCTCCGTCAGCTCCTGGCGCACGAACGCGTCACCGGGCGGCGGTGTGAGGTTCCACTCCGCGCCAACGTCCTCGAACGCGATCGTCAGACAGCCTAGGCGCCGGGCCACGTCGATCGCGGCGACGGTCTGCGCGTCCGCGCCGAACGCGATCGCGACGTCGCCCGGCTCGGCCGCCAGCTCGACTTCCTCGCGCAGCACGCCGTGCTCGCCGGTCAGCGCACGCGCAGGCAGCGCGCGCTTGCCGACGATCACCGGATGCACGAACTCGACCGCGACGTGGCGCGCGTCCGAGCGCGCCTGCGGGGAGGCTCCCAGCGCGATCAGGCGGCCGCCGTCACTGAAGCGCTCGGCCATCACGCGGCACAGCCGCGCGAGCGGCTCGGCGGACGCAGCAAAGAAGCGCTCGTTCGCGTGCGTGCGCACCGTCAGCAGCTCGCGCACGCGTGTCACGCCACGTCCGCGAGCCATCGTGCGAACGCGTCCACCCCCTCGCCCGTGCGCGCGCTCACGAGCATGTGCTCGACGCCTGGATTGACCTGGTCGAGGTTGGTGAGGAAGCGCTCGAGCGAGAAGTCGAGGTGGGGCAGCAGGTCGATCTTGTTGATCACCACCAGCTCGCATGCGCGGAACATCAGCGGGTACTTCAGCGGCTTGTCCTCACCCTCCGTCACCGACGAGACCATCGCCCGCCTGTCCTCGCCCACGCGGAACTCCGCCGGGCACACCAGGTTGCCGACGTTCTCGATCACCAGCAGGTCGATCTCCTCCAGCGCGATCGCGCCCAGCGCCGAGCGCACCATGTTGGCGTCCAGGTGGCACTCGCCGCCGAAGCCCGGGTTGGTGTTGATCTGCGTCACCGGCACATGCAGCGCCGACAGGCGCTCCGCGTCGAGCGAGCCCTGCACGTCGCCCTCGAGCACGCCCACGCGCACATCGCCCAGGCCGTCCATCAGCACGCGCTCCAGCAGTGCCGTCTTGCCCGCTCCCGGCGCGCTCATCAGGTTGACCACGCGCACGCCCGCGCGGTCGAAGTCCGCGCGGTTGGCCCGCGCGATCGTGTCGTTCGCGTCGAGCACGCCCGTCGCCACCCTCACCTTGCTGCGGTGCACGTCTCCTCCTCCGCTCGCTCGCGCTCGCCGGCCGTTCCGGGCTCCGCTTGGTCTTGCGCGCCGTCCGGTTCGTCCTCCACCTCGATCGAGTCCACCGTCAGCTCGTCGCCGCTCAACACCGTCACCTCGGCGCCGGCGCAGCGCGGGCAGCGAAACGCGGGCTCGCGCAGCTCCCACTCGTGTCCGCAGGCGCAGCGCAGCCGCGCCTGCGCGACGTGCGCGCGCAGCTGCGCTCCCTCGCAGATCGTCCCGCTCGAGACGATCTCGAAGTAGAAAGACAGCGAGCTCGGCACGACCTGGCGCAGCGCGCCCACCGTCACATCCACGCCCACCACCGTGCGCCCGTCTGCGTGGGTGAGCGCGGCGTCGAGGATCGACCGGCTGAGCGACAGCTCGTGCATCAGCAGATCCGCGGCAGCGGGTCGCCCGCCAGCAGGTCCATCACGCGGCGCCCGCCGAACGCGGTGTCGACGAGCACCATGCCCGGCGGCTCGCTGACGATCTCGCCGATGTCCGCCGCCTGCTCGCAGCCGGGGACGGCGCGCAACGCCTGCAGCGCCGCGGACGAGCACTCGGGTGCGACGAACGCGACGAGCTTGCCCTCGTTGGCCACGTACAGCGGATCGATCCCCAGCAGCTCGCACGCGCCCGCGACCGCCGGCGCGACCGGCACCTCGTGCTCGTTCACCAGCGCCGCCACCCCCGACGCGCGCGCAAGCTCGTTCAGCGCCGAGGCCACGCCGCCGCGGGTGGCGTCGCGCATGCAGTGCACGTCTGCTCCAGCCGCATCCAGCAGCGCGTCGACCGCCGGCCATAGCGAGCACGTGTCCGAGCGGATGTCCGCCTCCAGCGCGAACTCGTCGCGCGCGAGCATGATCGCCATCCCGTGCGCGCCGACCGCGCCCGACACGAGGATGCGATCGCCCGGCGTCAGCGCCGCCGTCGAGACCTCGGCGCGCGGGTCGAGCACGCCCACGCCGGTCGTGCACGCGTACATGCGATCGGCGTGCCCGCGCTCCACGACCTTCGTGTCGCCCGCGACCACCTGCACCCCAGCCGCGTGCGCCGCCGCCGCGACCGCGTCGATCTCCGCGCGCAGCTCCGCCGCGGGCAGTCCCTCCTCCAGCACCAGCGACAGCGTCAGCGCCAGCGGCCGCGCCCCCGACACGGCCAGATCATTGACCGTGCCGTTGACCGCCAGCTCGCCGATCGACCCGCCCGGAAAGCGGATCGGCGTCACGACGAAGCTGTCCGTCGTCAGCGCCAGCTCGACGCCGTCCACCGACATCGTCCCCGCGTCGCCCAACGCCGCCAGCGCGTCGTTGCGCAGCGCCGGCAGCAGCAGCCCCTCGATCAGCGACTGCGACGCCTTGCCGCCCGCGCCATGCGCCATCGTGATCCGCTCGTCGCGAAAGCGCGCCGGCTTCGCGCGCGTGCGTTGCACGATCTCCCCGATTCGCTGCTGGCGCGTAGCGCCGCTCATACGGCCACCTCGCGTGCGCCGGCGTGGCGGCCGTATGTGTAGTAGGCCGCGCACGCGCCCTCCGGCGAGACCATGCACGTGCCAATCGGACGCTCCGGTGTGCACGAGGTGCCGAACACCTTGCAGTCCCACGGCTTGATCGCACCCTTCAGCACCTCGCCGCACTGACACGCCTTGGGATCGGCGACGCGGATGCCGGGAACGCTGAAGCGCCGCTCCGCGTCGAGCTCGGCGTAGGCGTCAGACAGCCGCAGGCCGCTCTGGGAGATGAAGCCGAGGCCGCGCCACTCGAAGTGCGGGCGCAGCTCGAACACCTCCGCCATCACCTCGAGCGCCCGCGGGTTGCCATCCCACGCGACCACGCGCCCGTACTGATTCTCCACCTCGCAGCGGCCGCCCCCCAGCTGTGCCAGCAGCATGTGGATCGACTGCAGCACGTCCAGCGGCTCGAAGCCGGAGATCACCAGCGGCTTGCCGTAGTCCTCGGGAATGAACTCGAACGGCCGCGCGCCGACGACCGTCGACACGTGCCCCGGACCGATAAAGCCGTCGATCTCGAGCGCCGGCGACTCGAGCAGCGCGCGCAACGGCGGCACGATCGTCACGTGGTTGCACATGCACGAGAAGTTCGCGATCCGCTCGGCCTTCGCGCGCATCAGCGTCAGCGCCGTCGACGGAGCCGTCGTCTCGAAGCCGATCGCGAAGAACACCACCTCGCGCTCGGGGTTGCGCCTGGCGATCGCCAGCGCGTCCAGCGGCGAGTACACCATTCGCACGTCCGCCCCCTCCGCCTTCGCCTCGAGCAGGCTGCCGTGCGAGCCGGGGATGCGCATCATGTCGCCGAAGCACGTGAAGATCACGTTCGGCTCGTGCGCGATCGCGATGCCGTCATCGACGCGGCCCATCGGCAGCACGCACACCGGGCACCCGGGTCCGTGCACCAGCTCGACCGCGTCCGGCAGCAGGCCGTCGATCCCGTAGCGGTAGATCGCGTGCGTGTGCCCGCCGCACACCTCCATCAGCTTGTAGCTGCGCCCGTCCTGCACCAGCGAGCGGATCTCCGCCGCAAGCGCGCGCCCCAGCTCCGCGTCGCGGAACTCCTCCACGAACCTCACGAGCTGACGTCCATTCGGGTCATTGTGACCCCCCGCGCCATTCGATCGCTCCGCCGGGTCATTCGATCGCGCTCCGCCGGGTCATTCGATCGCGCTCTCCCTGAGCTCGCGCAGCTCCTGCTCGTAGCCAGCGCCCATCTCCTGGAGCAGCTCCAGCGTCGCGAGCGCCTCGCGCTCGTCGATCTGCGACAACGCGAAGCCCACGTGGATCAGCACCCAGCGGCCAACCAGCGCGTCCAGGTCAGTGTCGAGCAGGCCGACGTTGACCGTGCGCTTGACGCCCGCGACGTCCACCTTCGCAAGCTGGTTGGCAGAGTCGACGACCTCCACCACTCGGCCGGGAATCGCCAGGCACACGCTCGTCGATCTCCTGTTCGTTCGGGGGGCCTGGTTTAGCAGCTTGCCCGGGCGCCCGCAACGGGAACCGGCGCGGCGGCTTACTCCAGCTCGATTGCGCGCATCGTGTGCTCGTCGGGGAGCTTCTCGAGAATGCTGCGCAGTACCTCGCGCTCGTCCGCCTGCTCGCGCTGCATGTCATTGAACAGCAGCCTCACCGCGCTGTGCGTGATCTTCATCTGCCTCGGCTCGAGCGTCACCGTCAGCATCCCCTGCGCGTCGGGCGGCTGCTCGAGGCCCGCGAGCACCTCGCGGGCGAGGCGGCGGATCTCGGGTTCGCGCGCCTCATCGGTGATCAGCAGTCGCAGCGCGCTCGCCGCCACCGGCACCTCGCGCTCGTCCAAGAACAGGTGGTATGGGGGCTCGGGCTCCGGTGTCGTGTCGCTCATAGGCCGGCAGCCTACCCGAGCGTCACTCCACCGGGATCGTGGTGCGCGACTGCTCGCGCTCGCGCAGCACGCGCGCGAGCCATCCGCCCGTGGCCGTCAGCAGCATGCCGGCGATCGCCGTCACCACGGCCAGGAGCGGCGGGAAACTGCCCAGCGAGACCTTTGCGGTCGTACCCGCGATCAGATGTGCGAGCAGCAGCCCTACGCCGTAGATCGCGCCCGCCACCAGACCGCGATCGGCTCCGCCCCAGCCGTCCTGATGCTCGAAGCCAGCGAGCACGCTGGCGACCGCGACGAACGCCGCGTAGCCCCAGTACGCGCCGCTGGAGACGCCCACCAGAACTCCTGCGACCGCCCCCGCGATCGCAGGGATCACGCCACCCAGCAGGATCTGCGCGGGTCGCGGACGGTCACGGAACAGCGTTGGTTGATGCATGTGTCTCCTCCCCGAAGTTCCCGTCAAACCCTACCGCCTCGTCCTAACCTTGCGGTGCACGTGGCCAGCGCTCCCGCACCCTTCCGCCTGTCGGTCCTGGATCAATCCCCGATCTCTCAGGGATCCTCGGGCGCGCAGGCATTGGCGAACACGCTCGATCTCGCGCGCCTGACCGATCGGCTGGGATATCACCGCTACTGGGTCGCCGAGCACCACGGCGGCCCAATGCTCGCCGGCCCCAGCCCCGAGGCCCTGATCGGGCCGATCGCCGCCGCCACCACACGCATTCGCGTCGGCAGTGGCGGCGTGATGCTGCCCCACTACAGCCCGCTCAAGGTCGCCGAGACGTTCTCCGTGCTCGCCGGGCTGTTCCCAGGGCGCATCGACCTCGGGCTCGGGCGCGCGGCGGGCACCGATCCGATGACGACATTCGCCCTGCAGCGCGATCGCCGCCAGGCCGCCCCCGATGACTTCCCCGAGCAACTCGTGGAGCTACTCGGGTATCTCGACGACCGACTGCCTCCAGATCATCCTTTCGCGCGCCTGGCAAAGACGCTGCCCGGGCGCCCGCACAAGCCCGAGCCGTGGCTGCTCGGCTCCTCGCCGCAAAGCGCCATCTGGGCTGCCGAGCTCGGGCTCCCGTACGCGTTCGCCGACTTCATCAACCCCAACGGCGCCGAGATCGCCGCGCTGTATCGCGAGCGCTTCGCCGCATCGTCGCCGGAGGGGGAACACGAACACGCCGGCGCGCATCCCCGCACCGCCGTCGGCGTGTGGGTGATCTGCGCCGAAAGCGACGACGAGGCGCAGCGGCTCGCCGCCAGCGGGCGCATGACCTTCACGCTGCTGCGCCGCGGCCAGCTGATCGCCGTGCCGCCGCCCGAGGACGCGCTGCGCTTCCTCGCGGCCGACGATCGCAGCCGCCCGCAGCCGCGCACGAAGCCAGGGTCCGAGCCGCGCCCGCAGCGGCGTGCGGTCGTGGGCTCGCCGCAGACCGTGCGTGCACAGCTCGCCGACGTCGTCGCCAGCTATCGCGCCGAGGAGGCGATCGTCGTGTGCATCACATACGACCACGACGCGCGCAGGCGCTCCTACGAATTGCTCGCGGAGGCCTTTCCGGGTGATCGTTCCAGGTTGTAATCATTACAGTTTGAAATGATTACGTTGTTCAACGAATGAGTATTTTGTGTTGTTGTGAGCGAGCCGCCCGAGTTGCGCCGCGCGACCCCAGCCGACGTCCCGGCGCTGGCGCGGATGCTCGCGCGCGCGTTTCTCGACGACCCCGTCGCAACATGGGCGTGGCGCCCAGATCACCTGCGCGAGAAGGCGTTCGAGCGCTTCCAGCTGGTCCGCCTGCGGCAGCTGCTCGCCGACGATGAGGTTTGGACGACGGCCGATCTCAGCGCTGCCGCGCTGTGGGCGCCGCCGCGGCGCTGGCGCATAACGTGGCGCGACACCGCGCAGTTCGGCCGCGCTTTTGTGCACCCGCGCCTGCTCGCGCGCCTGCCGCTCGTCGCCTATGGCTGGCACCGGCTGGAGCTCGAGCATCCGCTTCGTCCAGCTCACTGGTATCTCGCGGTGCTGGGAACCGAGCCCGCTGCGCAGGGGCGTGGCTTGGGCTCGGCGGTACTGGGGCCCGTGCTTGAGCAATGCGACCGCGACGGCGTGGGCGCGTACCTCGAGTCCTCCAAGGAGCGCAACATCGACTTCTACGCGCGCCACGGCTTTCGCGTGACCGATGAGCTGCGCGTGCTGCGCGGGCCGCCCATGTGGGGCATGTGGCGCGATCCGCGGTCGTAGTAGCAGCAGCCGCGTAGTGATCCGCGGCCGACCCGCCTCCGTATTCACAGAAAACACTGTCGAAGCGGAGGTATCCAACATGTCCAGTTCACCCAGCGAGGCGTCCGCGCCGCAGCCGGCCGGGATCGTCGAGCGCCTGGTGCGCGATGACGTCGACCGCAAGCGGTTCCTGAAGATGGCGGGGGGCGCGGGAGCTGCGAGCTTCAGCGCGTTCGTACTCGCCGCCTGCGGGAGCAGCAGCAAGACGGCTTCGACCACCGCCGCGACGGCGACCACAGCGGCCACGTCAACCACAGCGACCGCCAGCAGCGGCGATCTCGCGATCCTCAACTACGCGCTCACGCTCGAGTACCTCGAGACCGGGTTCTACGAAAAGGTCGTCGCGTCCGGCTTCTTCACCGGCAAGGTCGGCGCACTGATCAAGAGCTTCGGCGGCGAGGAGAAAACGCACGTGGAAGCGCTCAAAGGCGCCGTCGAAAAGCTCGGTGGGACCCCTGCCGCCAACCCGAACGGCAAATTCCCGATCACCAGTGCGACCCAGGTCGCGGAGCTGGCATACACGGTCGAGAACCTCGGCGCCGCCGCGTACCTCGGCCAGGCGGGAAACATCCAGAGCCCGGAGATCCTCGCCACGGCGCTCGCGATTCACACCGTTGAGGCGCGCCACGCGGCAACCCTCGGCACGCTCGTCAAGAAGTCCCTCACCCCGGATGGCGCGTTTGCCAAGCCGGCTGACATGTCAACGGTGCTGGCGGCGGTCAAGCCGTTCCTGGCCTGAGCGCAGCGACAGATAAGGAGCTGAAAAGCAATGTCCAATAACAGACTCACCGACACCGCACCAAACGGTCTGGCCGCCCCCGAGCTGGCGGACGTCCAAGTGCACGGGATGACTCGTTCGAGCTTCATCCTGCGCGGCGCGCTCGCCGCAGGCGCCGTCTATGGCGTCTCAGGCGTGACGCCGTTCGTCTCCCAGGCGCTCGCAGCGTCCGGCGGCGGCGATGTGGAAATCCTCAACTTCGCGCTCACGCTCGAGTACCTCGAGTCGGACTTCTACAACGTCAAGGGCAAGACCGTCGGTCTCAGCGGTCAGGCCAAGTCCTACGCGACGCTGTTCGGCGAACAGGAGCAGGATCACGTGCAGGCGCTCACGACCGTGATCAAGCAACTCGGCGGCACGCCCGTCAAGAAGCCGACGTTCGTGTTTCCGGCGATGAGCCAGAGCTCGTTTCTGGCGTTCGCGTCGGTGCTCGAGAACACGGGCGTCGGCGCCTACAACGGAGCCGCGCCGTCGCTGCAGAGCAAGACCGTGCTCGCAGCAGCCGGCAGCATCGTGCAGATCGAGGCGCGTCACGCCGCCGCGATCAACCTGCTGATCGGCCAGCGCCCCACACCCAACGGCGGCTTCGACGTGCCGTTGACCAAGGCCGAAGTGCTCGCCAAGGCCGGTCCGCTGATCAAGGCGTGATCCGCCGGCGGGATCTCCGCGTAGTTGCAGGTAAGCGCCCGCCGTCGGTGGACCTCGCAAGCTCAACTCAACTCAGGAGGAACCACGAATCATGGGACTGGACAACCCGATCCACATCGCCTTTCTGCTGATCCTGCTGCTGCTGGTGTTCGGCGCCAAGCGGCTGCCCGAGATGGGCCGCTCGCTGGGTGACGGCATGCGTGGCTTCAAGGATGCGCTCAGCGGCGAAAACGCTCACCCCGCACGCACGGCTGTCACCGAGACCGCGGCCCAGCCGGTCGCAGGGCCCGTCCAGGAGAAGCTCCCCGCCTAGGCGGAGGCGAGACCATGGCTGTCGCGGGCCTGATAGTCGGGGCGTAGCGATGACGGCGTCACAATGAGACCGATGTTCAAACCGCTGCGCTCCGCAGGCGACAGCTCGGCCGCCGGCCTGAGCGTGCTCGCCGACGAGGAGCTGATGCAGCTCGTCTACCGGGGCCAGGCCGCCGCGTTCGAGGTGCTCTACGACCGCCACGCCGACGCCGCGTTCTCGCTCGCCTACCGCATGTGCGGGCAGCGCGCGCTCGCCGAGGACGTCGTGCAGGAGGGGTTCCTGTCGCTGTGGCGCAGCGGCGCGCGCTATGACCGCGGTCGCGGCAGCGTGCGCACGTGGGTGCTCGGCATCGTGCACAACCGCGCGATCGACGCCCTGCGCCGGCGCACCGTGCGCGAGCGCGGGCGCATCAGCGACGAGGGCATCGAGGAACGGCTCGTCGCGCCCGAGCGCACCGACGTCCAGGTCGGCCGGCGCGACGAGGCGCGCGAAGTCCGCGATGCGCTCGAGCAGCTGCCGTACGAGCAGAGCCGCGTGATCGAGCTCGCGTACTTCGGTGGCCTGACGCACGTCGAGATCGCCACGATGCTCGACGCGCCGGTCGGCACAATCAAGGGGCGCATGCGTTTGGGCCTGGCCAAGATGCGCATGACGCTGGGTGACCCGGCGGAGGTGGTGCAATGAGTGCGGACGAGCCCCACATCGATTCCATCGATCCCGAGGGCTGTGGCGGCAACGCCGCGCCGTACGTGCTCGGCGCGCTCACCGACGAGGAGCACGAGGCCTTCCGCCGCCACCTCGAGTCGTGCTCGGTCTGCCGCGAGGAGGTCGCAGCGCTGCAGGTCGTCGCCTCGGCGCTGCCCGCCGCCGCGCCGCAGCTGAGCGCCCCGCCCCAGCTCAAGCGGCGGCTGATGTCGAGCGTGCGCGACGACGCGCGCCGCCGCGCCGCGCACGGCGAGGACCAGCTCACCGAGGACGGGCAGGGGCAGTCGCGGGCGCCGGCACGCGACCGTCGCCCGGAGGCGCTCGCGCGGATGCGGCTGCGGTGGCGGCCGAACCTCGCCGTCGCGACGCTCGCAGCCGCGGTCATCGCCTTGGCTGTGATCGCGCTCACGCCTAGCGGGGGCGGTGGCACGCGCGTCTCGCGTGCGACCGTGCTGCCGCATGGCGCGAGCGCCTCGCTCAGCGTCAGCGACGGACACGCGCAGCTGAACATCGCCGGCATGCCGCAGTCAGCGCCCGGGCGCGTGTACGAGGTGTGGCTCAAACGATCCGCATCCGGGCAAGCACTGCCGACCGACACGCTGTTCACCGTCGCCGCCGACGGCGCCGCCAGCGTCGGCGTGCCCGGCAGCGTCAACGGCGTCACGGAAATCATGGTCACCTCCGAGCCCCTCGGCGGTAGTCGTGTGCCCACGCTGCCGGCGCTGATCGTCGCACGCGTCGTCTGAGCTGCGCTCGGGCGGGGCGCGTCCAGCTGCGCCCGGGCGGGCGCGCCGCGCGGTGCGCGCACCTTCTGGTACTGTTAACCACATGGCTAACAATGAGCTTTTGGACCGTGCGTTTGCCGCGTGCTCGCACCCGATCCGCCGTGGCATCCTCGAGCGCCTGAGTGACGGCGAGCTGAGCGTCGGTGAGGCGACGCGCGACTTCGGCGTGTCCAAGCCGGCGATCAGCAAGCACCTGAAAGTGCTCGAGGAGGCGGGTGCGATCGTGCGCGTGATCGACGGGCGCACGCACAGGCTGCGCATTCAGGAGCACGCCCTGCTGGACGCCAGCGACTGGATGACCCGCCAGCGGCGGCTGTGGGAGCGCAAGCTGGACGTGGTCGAGCAGTACCTGCACGAGCAGCGTCAAACCACACCCCGAAAGGAGTCGACGTGAGCGCGACCGATTCAACGACCCTGCGCCTGGAGCGCACCTACGACGCGCCGCCGGAGGACGTGTTCGATGCCTGGACCAACCCGGAGGTGCTGCGGCGCTGGTGGGTCGCCAACCCTGCCTGGCGCACGCCGGTCGCGGACGTCGATCTGCGCGTCGGCGGCGCGTACAGGCTGTCGATGGAAGACCCCGACGCGGGCAAGTTTCACACCGTGCGTGGCGAGTACCGCGAGGTGCGCCGGCCCGAGCGCCTCGTCTACAGCTGGTGCTGGGAGGAAGACGACGGCCGCACCGGGCACGTCAGCACAGTTCAGGTCGACTTCCTCGACGAGGGTGAGCGCACGACGGTCGTGCTCGAACACACCGATCTCCCGTCACCCGAATCCCGCGACGGCCACAGCGAAGGCTGGCAGACATGCCTGGAGATGCTCGAGGCGCGTGTATTCACCCCGGCGCAACACGCGTCGTGAGCGCAGTTCGGTGAGCGCAGCTCGAAGAGCTTCAACGCGACAGACCTGACAGCAACACACCGACAACAGACAACAGCGGAGGATCACGATGGCGAACTACCTGTTTGCGTACAAGGGCGGTGCAATGGCCGAGGGCGACGCGGAGCGCGAGGCCGTGATGGCCGCGTGGGGGAGCTGGTTCGGGACGCTCGGCCCGGCGATCGTCGACGCCGGCAACCCGTTCGGCCCATCGGCCGCGGTGACCGACGGCGGCAGCGTCAGCGAGGGCGCACCGTCAGCGCTGACCGGCTACTCGGTGCTGAGCGCGGACAGTCTCGCCGCGGCGAGCGAGCTCGCCAAGGGCTGCCCGGTGCTTGCCGCCGGCGGCAGCGTCGAGGTGTACGAGACGTTCCCGGTGATGTGATCGCCGCAAGTCACGCAAGCGCGGCGGTCACGAGCAGCTCGTGCCCGCCCACGCGCACGACGTCGCCGCGGCGCAGCTGTCGCCCGCGGCGCGTCTCGCGCTCGCCGTTCACCGAAACGGGCTCGCTTGCCAAGAGGCCCTTGACCTCGCTGCCGCTGTCGACGACGCCGGCGAGCTTGAGCAGCTGCCCGAGCCTGATCGTCTCGCCCTGAATCGGAATCTCGTGAGCCACCGAGCCCCGAATCTAGCTGGTAACACGCCGGCTGGCGGCACTGCGATACGCTCGCTGAGCGATGGGCGAGCGCAGCGAGTACACACCTGGAACGTTCTGCTGGAGCGAGTTGTCGACCACCGACCAGGATGCGGCGAAGGCGTTCTACGGCGGCCTGCTCGGCTGGCAGGCAGACGACATCCCGCTGGGCGAGGGCGCCTACTACTCGATGCAGCTGATCGACGGCAAGCGCGTCGCGGCGATCGCCGCGCAGCCCCAGCAGCAGCGCGATGCGGGTGTGCCGCCGCTGTGGAGCTCCTACGTGTCGGTGGAGAGCGCGGACGCGGTCGCGGCGCGCGCGAAGGAGCTCGGCGCTGAGCTGCACGCGCCGCCGTTCGACGTGATGACGGCCGGGCGCATGGCCGTGATCCAGGACCCGCAGGGCGCCTACTTCATGCTGTGGCAGCCTGGCGAGACCATCGGCGCGGAGCTGGTCAACGCGCCGGGCGCGCTCGTGTGGAACGAGCTGCAGTCCCCCGACCTCGACGCGTCGGCGTCGTTCTACGGCGACCTGTTCGGCTGGAGCATCGAGGACTCCCCGGGGATGCAGGAGCGCTATCTGACGATCAAGAACGGCGCGGCCAACAACGGCGGCATCCGTGAGCTGACGCCGCCGGCGCCACCGAGCTGGCTGACGTACTTCGGCACAGGGGACATCGACGCAGCGCTCGCGACCGTGGACGAGCTCGGCGGCTCCAAGCTGGCCGGGCCGATCGACATCGGCATCGCCAAGCTCGCGGTCGTCGCGGACCCGCAGGGCGCGGTGTTCGCGCTGTACGCGGGCGAGCTCGAGCCCTAGAGGCTCTTAGCTCCGCGAGCCAGTCCCCGCGCCGGTCCCGCTCCCGTTGCGCCGCTCGGCCATGTCGGCGCCGGTGGTGGTGGTCATCACGGCGGCGGCGCCGCCGGTGAGCGCCCGCCGCACGAGCGCGGGCGCGAGGACCCGCAACGCCGCGGCGAGCCCGTAGGCGCGCGGCACGTAGCGTTCGGCGCGCCGGCCGATGCCGGCCTCGTAGATGGCCTCGGCGGCCTTCTCGGGCGTGGAGACGATCCAGCGTGTCCACGGCTTGGCGGTGAGCTCGGCCTGGGGAAAGCCCTCGGTGGAGATGAACCCGGGCAGCACCAGGCCGACGTGCACGCCGCGCGCGTGCTCCTCGGCGTACAGCGCGTCGGACCAGCCGGCGAGCGCGAACTTGGAGGCGCTGTAGGCGCCGCTGCCGGCGCGCGCGACGCGCGCGGCGGTGGAGGCGACGTTGACGATCGCGCTGGGCGCGGACTCGCGCAGCAGCGGCAGCAGCGCCTCGGTGAGCCGCAGCTGCGCGTCGAAGTTGATGGCCATCGTGCGCCGCACATTCTCGTAGCCGCCGTGGGCGAAGCTCGCGCGCCAGGCGGCGCCGGCGTTGTTGACGAGCAGGTCGAGCCGCCCGTACCGCTCGAGCACATGCTCGCGCACGCGCGCGGGCGTGTCCTCGTCGAGCAGGTCGGTCGCAAGGAAGCTCACGCGCGGGGCGCCGCCCACGGTGGCGGTGCCCCCGAGCGCGGCGGCGAGATCGCGCAGGCGCTCCTCGCGGCGGGCGACGAGCACGAGTGCGGCTTCGGGCTCGCGGGCGAGGCGGCGGGCGGTGGCCTCGCCGATGCCGCTCGAGGCTCCGGTAATCAGCATGACTTTGGCCATTGACCGTTAGCCTTTCAGATCGGCACACACATGAGCTGGCCCGCACCCAGCGACGTCGACGGCGTCGCTTCCACCGATCAGGCATCGGCCCGCAAGCGCGAGGCGCTCGAGTTGTTCCGCGGCCTGCCGCGCCGCTACGACGCGCTGTCGGCGGCGCTGAGCTTCTGGCAGGACCCGCGCTGGCGCCGCGCACTGGTGAGCGCGATCGCGCCGGCGGCTGGACAGCGGATCTTGGATGTGGCGACCGGCACCGGCATGGTCGCGGCGGAGCTGCTCGCGCGCGCCGACTGCTCGGTGGTGGGCGTCGACCAGAGCGCGGAGATGCTCGCCGCGGCGCGCGCGCGCTTTGCGCTCGCGGCGCCGGGCGCGAGGAGCGCGGTCAGCACGCGCGTTGAGCTGATCGAGGGGCAGGCGGAGGCGCTGCCGTTCGCGGACGACAGCTTCGACGCGCTGACGTTCACGTATCTGCTGCGCTACGTCGATGACCCCGCGGCGACGGTGCGCGAGCTCGCGCGCGTGGTGCGCCCGGGCGCGCGCGTGGCGTCGCTGGAGTTCGGCGTGCCGCCGTGGCCGCCGGCGCGCGCGGCGTGGCGGCTGTACACGGCGGTCGGGCTGCCGGCGCTCGGGCGGCTGGCCTCGCGCGAGTGGGCGCAGGTGGGGCGCTTCCTCGGACCGAGCATCCGCGGCTTCTACGAGCGCCATCCGCTGGAGCAGATCGCCGGCTACTGGCAGCAGGCGGGTTTGCAGGACGTGCGTGTGCGGCGCATGAGCCTTGGCGGCGGCATCGTCATGTCGGCAACAAAGCGCGCGAGCTGAGGCGGCGGTGGCGGCGACGCGCGAGCGGCGGGTCGCACCCGCGGAGCACTCGGCGCCGGCGCGCGAGCACCCGACCCCGGGGCGTGAGCACCAGGCGCCGGGGCGCGAGCGCCCGGCGTTCTACGCGCTCGGCGGCGGGCGCGTGGGCGACGCGGTGACGCTGCTGCACCCGCCGTACACGGCGTGGCATCTGAGCTATTTCGCGCTGGGCGCGGCGGTGGCGCCGACGCTGCACGTCAACCGGCTGCTGTGGGGCCTGGCGGCGTTCGCGCTCGCGGTGGGAGTGGCGGCGCATGCGTTCGACGAGCTGCACGAGCGGCCGCTGCGTACGAGCATCAGCGACCGCACGCTGGTGTTCGTGGGCGTGGCGGGCCTGCTGGGCGCGCTGGCGATCGGGGTGGCGGGCGTGTTGACGGTGACGTCGTGGCTGGCGCCGTTCGTGCTGGTGGGCGGGCTGCTGCTGCTGGCGTACAACCTCGAGCTGGCGGGCGGGCGCTTTCATGGCGACGCTTGGTTTGCGCTCGGCTGGGGCGCGTTCCCGGCGCTGACGGGGTACTTCGTGAATGCGGAGAAGCTGACGCTGACGGGCGTGCTGATCGCGGCCGGCTGCCTGGCGATGAGCGTCGCGCAGCGGCGGCTGAGCTCGGCGGCGCGCGAGCTGCGCAGGCGCACGCTGGCGCTGAGCGGCACGCGCACGCGCAGCGACGGCAGCAGCGAAGAGCTGTCGCTGGGCGGGTTGCTGGGACCGCTGGATGGCGCGCTTGCGGCGCTGTCGCTGGCGATCGTGGTGCTGGCGTGCGCGCTGGTGCTGGCGCGGCTGTAGCACTATGGTAATACGGAACGCCTGACGGCAGAGTTCTGCAGATCCCCCGTCACGACGAGCTCGGTATAGCCATGGTGTCACCGCGCGCGACGAGCTGCTCGATGTATGGCCCGAGCAGCGTGGCGACGGACGCGGCGCTCATGCTGGCGGGGCCTTTGGGCAGCGCGGCGTAGCTGATGGCAAGGCGCACGAGGCACTCGCTGAGCAGCTCGGCGTCGGCGTGCGGGACGAGCGGCCAGCTGGCGAGGATGACGGCGGTGAGGCGCTCGGCGGCGCGCTCGACGAGCGGCTTGCCGTGCGTGGTGAACAGCGCGAGCAGCTCCTCGGCGCCTTGTCCGTGGACGATCGCGCGCACGAGCGGGTTCTCGGCGGCGGCTCCCAGGAAGACGTCGAAGGCGGCGGCGAGCGCGCCGGCGGGGTCGTCGAGATTCCCGAGCAGTGCGCTTTCGACGGCGAGTAGGAAACGGTCGGTCTCGCGCATGACGAGCAGTTGGGCGAACTCGTCGCGCGAGCCGAACTCCTTGTAGAGGGTCTGGCGGCTGACGCCGGCGGCGAGCGCGATGTCGGCCATCGTGACGTCGGCCCAGCGACGGTCCTCGAGCTGGTGGCAGGCGGCGTCGAGCAGCGTGTTGCGAAGCAGCTCGCGCGCGGCGACGGAGTAGGGGAGGGTGGCGGTCATCGGTCGGGCTCGAAATCGACCTTGTCGCGCACTCCGCAGTCCGGGCAGGCCCAGTCGTCGGGCACATCGCTCCAGGGGGTGCCGGGCGGAAACCCCTCACGCGGGTGCCCGTGTTGCTCGTCGTAGACGTAGCCGCAGGCGGGGCAGCGGTAGCGGCTCATGCGATGCTCCGGAGGCGGCTCATGCTGCGACGCGGTAGCGTTCGAGCGCGCGGCGGCGCAGGCGCGGCTTGACGTTGGCGAGCTCGAGCTGGCCTTGGTAGTGGGCGAGCACGCGGTGGTCCATGACGCGCCGCCAGATCGGCGGGATGACGGCGAGCAGGATCATGCCGGCGTATCCGGTTGGCAGCTGTGGCGCGTCGTCGACGTGGCGCAGCGCCTGGTAGCGGCGGATCGGATTGGCGTGGTGGTCGGAGTGGCGCTGGAGGTGGTAGAGCAGCACGTTGGACGCGGCGCTGTTGCTGTTCCAGCTGTGCTCGGGGCGCGTGCGCTCGTAGCGTCCGTCGTCGGCTTTCTGGCGCAGCAGGCCGTAGTGCTCGAGGTAGTTGACGACCTCGAGCAGCGAGAAGCCGATGACCGCCTGGATCAGCAGGTAGGGCAGCACGACGAGCCCGAAGCCGGCGACGAGCGCGGCGAAGAGCACGACCGTCATGCCCCACGCGCCGAGGATGTCGTTGCGCGGGCTCCACGCGGAGGAGTCGAGACGGCGCAGGCGCACGCGCTCGAGCTCCCAGGCGGAGCGCAGGCTGCCGAGCACGGTGCGCGGCAGGAACGCGTAGAAGCTCTCGCCGAGGCGCGCGCTGGCTGGGTCCTCGGGGGTGGCGACGCGGACGTGGTGGCCGCGGTTGTGCTCGATGAAGAAGTGGCCGTAGCCGCTCTGCGCGAGCGCGACTCTGCTCAGCCAGCGCTCGATCGAGGCGCGCTTGTGCCCGAGCTCGTGAGCGGTGTTGATGGCGATGCCGCTGACCATCGCGACGGTGAGCGCGAGACCGATGCTGTCGATCGTGGAGAGGTGTCCGTACGCCCACAGCCAGCAGGCGAACACGAGCCCGGCGTACTGGATCGGCAGGTACAGGTAGGTGCACCAGCGGTAGTAGCGGTCCTGTTCGAGCCACTTGATGACGTCGTCGGGCGGGTTGCGCCGGTCCATGCCGAGCGCGAGGTCGAGCGGCGGGAACACGCCGAACACGAGCATCGGCCCGTAGAACCAGAACACCCCGAGGCCGGTGGCGTGCACGAGCCCCCAGGAGAGGAACGGGAGCGTGGGGATCAGCAGCCCCAGCAGCCAGGCGTAGCGCTTGGGGTCGCGCCAGGGTCGTGCGGTCGCGACGGTGGGGTCGACTGACATGCGTGCGGGCTCCTCGGTTGTCGTAGGGACCATCCTCTGCACGCGGACTTTACACGAGGGGCATAGAGTGTCAACTTAGGCGACACAAAGGCCAGATGCGTACGCGCGGTTGCGAGCGCGGCGCGCGCGGCAGTCCGCGCGTGCGGCCCGGCTGTGGAGCGATTTCTAAGGGGACCCCTTCCGGGGTCCGGCGTGCATCGCCGAGCGCCAAACGTCGGCGGGCGGGCTGTAGCTCAGGTGCTGGGCGGCCGCCGCGATTCCAGGTATTCCTGGTTCTGGCGGCGCTCGCCGCGTACCTGGACGGCGATGTAGACGATGATGATGTTGACGACGACGCCGATGCCACCGAAGGTGACCACGAGGCCGAAGGTTTTGACGAATGCTTCGCTGGCTGCGAGCGGCATGCGGGGAGCCTAGCAACGGAACGGGCGTCGGTGTCGTAGCCTTCCCTTTGCCGCCGCCGAGAACCGATCGGCGCACATGCACCCGGAGAGGTGCCGGAGCGGTTGAACGGGCGCGACTGGAAATCGCGTAACGGGGGCAACCTCGTTCGGGGGTTCGAATCCCCCCCTCTCCGTTGGCCTCAGTCCGCGTCGGCGGGAAGGATCGTGAACGCCCCGCCTTGAAGCGGCGTGACGGCGCGGAAGCGTCGTTCGTCGAAGCTGATGAAGCGTGTGGTGTCGTATCGGCGAGCGAGGATCACGAGTGCGCAGTCGGCGAGCCCTGAAGCTGCGCTGTGGTCCGCGTCCCAGCCGCCGTCCAAGCAGGTAGTCGACCTCCGCCGTGACCGGCGCGGGGATCACCAATGGGCCGGGTGAGCTGGCGTGGAAGCTCACCCGCCGGCGCCTGCGGGCGCGGCTGCGCGGCTTGACGTGAGACAGTCCGCGATAACGCCCCGATAACAAGTGGGACCGCGACAACCCTAGCCTGGTCTGATGGGGTTCCGGAGGCCATTCAGGTCAGCCCAGCGAGCGCCTAGGGTCGAAGGTGAGCCACGCGTTCAGGACGATCCTGTGACAAGGGACTACGACGCCGAGATCGCACGGACGATCGCGGAAGCCGAGACGCTCAAGGGGCAGATGTCCGAAGCGCTGATGGCATGGCTCGATGTGACTGCACAGTGGGCGGCGGGCTTCTGGGAAGGGTCGATCGACGAGAGCGTCCAGGAAGAGCCCGACGCCGTCATAGATCTCGGCGAGGACGTTCGCAAGGCCGTCAAGCAGGAAGCCATCGAGTTCATCGCGAACGTCCGTCCCCATCTCCAGCGTCGCCTCGTCGAGGATCGCAGCGAGGACTGGCCGCATCTCAAGCCCCAAACGGACTCGCATGATCCTGCATTCCGTCGCGAAGGGGCAAGGGGCCCCTTCGACGTTGGTAGGGACCGGGGCGAGATCTCAGCGCCGGAGCTGGTCGCGGGCCGCCTGAGCGGCGTCCTTGGCGACATCGCCTCGGTCTTCACTCATCATGGCTTCTCGCTCCGGGGTTTCGAGCACGGCGATCCCTTTGGCCACAGAGGCCGCTGGCATCCCGATCGCGAGCACAAGCCACGGTGGTCGCAGGAGATGGCCGAGGCGATGGCTGCCTATGCTGCGCTTCACGACCGATACGTCGCCGTGCTGGCCGCACAGGAGGACCTCAGGCGCGAGCAGCAGCGGTTTATGGCGAGCCGGCTGTGGGAGACGGCGTGAGCCTGTCGACGCGCCGCGGCGACGCGGCTCGAGCATCGTGCGACAGGAGCTGCGTCCCCTCAGCCCTGTCCTGGTGGCTCCACCTGGTCTGCCCGAGCGTCGCGCCACTCGCCTGACGCACAGCGCATCAGGCCGGCGAGCATCTCGCCTGTCGCGAGCGTGGCGGTACCGTGGCGGTACTCGACGGCGAGCGCGTCGGGGAGATCGTGCGGCCACTGTTCATACGAAGACAAGCGGTCGCTGCGCAGAGCCGCCTGCGGCAGCGAGGCGAGCTCGTGCGCGAGCTGGGTCGCCGCCGCCAGCGCCTGGCCGAGCGGCACGATGCGGTTCGCGAGGCCCATGCGCAGCGCCTCCGCGCCGGCGACGCCGCGACCGGTGAGGATCAGGTCGAGCGCGTTGCTGTGGCCGATCAGCCGCGGCAGGCGCACCGTGCCGCCGTCCATCAGCGGGATGCCCCAGCGGCGGCAGTAGACGCCAAAGCGCGCGTCCTCCGCGGCCACGCGCAGGTCGCACCACAGTGCGAGCTCGAGGCCGCCGGCGACCGCGTGGCTCTCGATCGCGGCGATCACCGGCTTGCCCAGCAGCATGCGCGTGGGGCCGACCGGGCCGTCGCCGTCAGGGCACACGCGCGTGACGCGCGAGGGGTCGCCACCCTGCATCGCCTTGAGGTCGGCGCCCGCCGAAAATTTCCCGTGTGCGCCGGTCAGGATCGCGACTGAGAGCGCGTCGTCGGTGTCGAAGCGAGAGAAAGCCGCGACGAGCGCATCTGCGGTGGGACGATCGATCGCGTTTGCGACGTCCGGCCGGTCGATCGTGATGACCACCACCGGGCCGTCGATGTCGTAGCGCACGCTCATCAGGGTGTCGGCTTCCTGGTCTCTGGTCCGATATGGACGGACGCGGCGACTTGACGCCAGAGCACCTCGACCACGTAGCTCTCCGGCGGCGGTGGCGTGCGGCTGAGCGCCTGCACCATCACTCGCTGCATCGCGCCGAACATCGCAGCGCCCGCGAGCTCCGCGTCGACGTCGGCCGGCAGCTCGCCGCGCGCCTGGCCGCGCCGGATGTTCGCGGCCGCCTGCTCGATCACGGCGGCGATGCGCCGCTCGTCGGTGTGCGCCGCCTCGGCTCCCCGCGCGAGCGTGCCGTACAGGACGACCGCGAAGGGGTCCGCGTAGTGGAAGCGCACGCCCTGCCCCAGGCGCAGTCGCTCGTGTGCCGCCCAGTCGCCGTGCGCGTCGAGGTTGACGTCCAGCACCTCGTCGTGCAGGCGGTCGAAGAAGTCTTCGATCAAGGCGCTCAGCAGCCCCGCCTTGGAGGTGAAGTAGCGGTAGATCACGCTCGGGACCACCCCTGCAGCCTTCGCAACGGCGGAGACCTCGAGCTCGCCGCCGGTCCTGATCGCCTCATCACGCGCGCACTCGAGCAGGCGTCGACGGGTCCCCTGGCCCTTCGCGGTCGGTGGTGCGACGACGGTGCTCATCCGCGGCAGCATATCAACAGAAGTGAACTCACTTCTTTTTATTGCTAGCCTCGACGTCACGACGCACGTCCCTCATCCGCGATCCAGGAGGAGCACGATGGCCACGCTCGAGCGCACCCACCCGACTGCAGAGGTCATCAACCAGCCGCCGCCACTGCCCGAGATGAACCTGTTCGAGAGCGATCTCGCCCTGCAGGAAGGACTTGTGCGCGAGGGCGGCGGCTGGGGCGCGGATCGCCTCCGCGCGATCGGCGAGCTGGCCGGGTCCGAGCAGGCGCGCGCGCACGTCGAGCGCGCCGAGCGCAACCTGCCGGTGCTGCATACGCATGACCGCAGCGGCAACCGCGTCGACGAAGTCCGCTGCGACCCTTCATGGCACTGGCTGCTCGGCGAAGCCGTCCGGCACGAGATTCCCTCGCTGACATGGCGCGAGAAGCGTCCCGGCGCGCAGGTCGTGCGCCTCGCGATGGGCTACGTCTGGGGGCAGCTGAACACGGGTGTGATGTGCCCGGTGATCATGACGTTCGCGGCCGCGTCGACGCTCAACGAGTACGGCGGGCCGGCCGCCGCGAGATGGCTCGAACGCCTCACGCTTCCCGACTACGAGCAGGGCGCGCTCGCCGGCCAGGCGTTCACCGAGAAGCAGGGTGGGTCGGACCTGCGCGCGACGACCACGTACGCCGAGCCGGAGGGCGATGGCACGTTCCGGCTGTGGGGGCACAAGTGGTTCTGCTCGGCGCCGATGTGCGACGTATTCCTGACCCTCGCACGCACCGACTCAGGCCTCTCCTGTTTCCTGATCGAGCGGGGCGAGGGCTTTCAGCTCGTGCGCCTGAAGGACAAGCTGGGCACCCGTTCGCTGCCGTCGGCTGAGGTCGAGTTTCGCGGCGTGTGCGGCTGGCTCGTCGGCGATGAGGGACGCGGCTTCGCCGCGCTTGTGCGCAACCTCAGCCACGCTCGCATGGGTCCCGCCGTCGGTCCCGAAATGCGAGCGGCGGTGGTCCACGCGATCCACTACAGCCGCCACCGCCGTGCGTTCGGTGCGCCACTCGCCGAGCAGCCCGCGATGCGCAACGTGCTCGCCGACCTCGCGATCGAGTCCGAGGCCGCCACCGTCGTCTCGCTCCGCCTCGCTGCAGCCTACGAAGACTACGACGCGCCCTTCCGGCGCCTCGCCACAACGGTCTCCGAGTACTGGGGCTGCGGGCACGTCACCGCACACATCGCCGAGGCGCTGCAGTGCCTCGGCGGCAACGGCTACAGCGAGCCGTTCGGCATGGCGCGGCTGTTGCGCGACAGCGCCGTGCACGCGATCTGGGAGGGGTCGGGCAACGTCATCGCACTCGACGTGCTGCGCGCCATCGCCAAGGAGCCGGCGAGCGTCGAAGCGTTTCTCGCCGAGTGTGAGCTCGCTCGCGGCGCCAACCAGCACCTCGACACGCACCTGGACCGGCTGGCGCACACGCTGCACGCGGTCGCGGCAAGCGATGACCCCCAGTTCCTCGCACGGGCGCTCGCCGAGAGTCTCGCCCTAGCTCTGAACGCCAGCCTGCTGGTGCGCCACTCGCCTGGTGCGGTCGCCGATGCCTACTGCGCCGGCAAACTCGGCCCCGACCGGGGGCACGCCTACGGCACGCTCCCAGCCGGGACCGACACCAAGGCGATCATCGATCGCGCGCTGCCGGAGTGTTAAGCCGCCAGGTGTGGCTCGAGCCGCGGTTTCGGCTCGCCTCTACGACTGCGGATGTGTCCGATCCCGAGTTCGTTACAACCCGAAATGATTACAAACCGAAATGATTACAACCCGGAATGATCTCGGCCGAGAACGATCCGGCCGAGAACGATCCGGCCGAGAACGATCCGGCCGAGAACGATCCGGCCGAGAACGATCCGGCCGAGAACGATCCGGCCGAGAACGGGCCGACCGAGACCCATTTCTATTCCGACCCGATGCAATCCTTCATGCCGTATTCGGCGGCAGCGGCGCTGTTTTCGGCGACCGAGCGCTTGAGGCCCTGCTCGGCCCCTTCGGCGAGGTTGTTTTCCTGGCTGACCGCGGCGTCGGCGATCTCAGACGCGTCTGCGACCTCTTCGGAGAAGCCCGTCAACAGCTGTTCGATCGCGTGAGCGTCGCCGGCGGGTCGCGGCAGCGCCCGCAGCTTGCCGTCGGCTGCCCGGGAGACGGTCACGACCTGGCGCGCAACCGAGACGAAGATCTTCTCGGCAGTGCTGTTGGGGAGCCCTTTGAGCGTTTCCTGACGAGCCTTGAGCGGCTGCTCCTGCGCGTTCAACTTGCGGCAGATCGCTTCGGCCTGCGCGACGAACTGGGCCTTCGTCGCGGACACGCCGGGCGTCGAGGACGGCGCGGTCGCTTGAACGGTCACGGTCCGCGTGCCGGAGCTGCCGCAGCCCGCGAGGAGCAGGGTGGCGAGGCCGGCGGCGAGACCTAGCGCTGCTCTGGGCCGGCCGGGCATCGCGTGCATGCTCCCACACGTGGGACTCGGCGGGTCGAACGATCAGTCCTCGAGGATCTGCAGCAGCCCTGGAGAGCGCTTGAAATCTGGAAGCATGGACCCACTCTTGAGGAACGTCCGCTCGCGCCAGCAACTATCTCTCCCGGTCGCGTTCGCCGCGGTCGCCGCGGCGATAGGCGTCGCGCTGTTCGCGTCGGCCACGCCGTCGCCGCTGTATGGCGTGTATCAGGCGCGCTGGCACTTCTCCACGCTGGTGCTGACGCTCGTCTACGGGGTGTATGCGATCGGCGTGCTCAGCTCGCTGGTGTTGGTCGGCGGCCTCTCCGACCAGACGGGTCGCCGGCCGGTCCTCGTCGGCGCGCTGCTCGCGCTGCTGGTGTCGATGGGCGTGTTCGTGGCGGCCGACTCGGTGGCGTGGCTGTTCGTCGCGCGCGCCATCCAGGGACTTGCCACCGGGGCGCTGCTGGGCGCGGCCGGCGCCGCGCTGATCGATCTGCACCCGCGGGGCGACACCCGCCAGGCGGCGCTGGTCAACGGCTTCGCGAGCACCGCCGGCATCGGCGGAGGGGCGCTCGTGTCCTCGGCGATGGTGCGCTTCCTACCCGCCCAGCGGGTGATCCCGTTCGTGCTCGTGGCGATGCTGATCGTCGCGCTGCTGTGGGCGCTGCGTGTGCTGCCCGAGCCGGTGGCGCGAACCACGCGCGTGCGCTTGCGCCCGCAGAGCCCGTCGGTGCCGGCGGCGACGCGCGGCGCATTCCTGCTGGCCGCGCTCGGCGTTCTCGCGTCGTGGTCGATCGGCGGTCTGTACCTGGCGCTCGGGCCGGCGCTCGCGGGAGCGCTGCTGCACACGCACTCCGAGCTCGCGGGCGGCGCGGCGGTGGCCGCGCTGTCGCTCCCCGCGGGGCTCGCGCAGCTGGCGGGACGCGGGCTCTCCAACCGCGCGCTGACCGCCGGCGGCGCGCTGCTGCTGGCGCTCGGCATGTCGCTCACCGCGGCTGCGCTGTCCGGCGGCTCGGCGCTGCTGTTCCTGCTCGCGACCGCCGTCGCCGGCGTCGGCTTCGGCCTCGCCTTCATGGGCGCGCTGCGTCACCTCACGAGCGCGATTCCCGACGGGCGCAGGGGAGGGGTGATGTCGGCGTTCTATGTCGTCGCCTACCTGGCGATCTCGCTGCCGGCGGTCGCCGCGGGATTGGCGGCGCCGGGCCTCGGGCTCGTCGACACGTTCCAGGTGTTCAGCCTCGGCGTGGTCGTGCTCGCGCTGCTCGTCGCCGCGGGAGGGCTGCGGATCGAGGCGAGCGTATCGTCTGCGGCCAGCGTCAGCCCGACGTAGTCCCGTCGAGAGACGCCCGCGGGGCGCCTCCGGGGCGATGCCGAGCGCATCGCCCCGGAGAACAACCAGCGTCTACCTGCGCGCGGGTGCTACTTGCGCGGGCACGGCGCCTTGTAGGTCTCGGTGACGGTCACCGGCTTTGATTCTTCGCCGTTTTCGGCGAAGATCACTTCTGTCTTGACCGGGAAGCCGCCTTTGGGGCACTTCTTCGGGAGTTTGCCGTAGTAGATGGCTTTCCCGTGTGACTTGCGTGCCGAGCCGGCCTTGACGGTGATCGACTTGACCGACGCGAACGGCGCGCCCGGCACGCTCGGAACGAGCGGCACGATCGTCTTGAGCTCGGGGCCGTAGCCGCCGGCGCCGTGGAGGTTGACGTATTTTCCCTTGGAGAGGATTTCGAGCGATACCGGTGAGTGGCCGTCGGTGAAGAACTCCAGGCCGCCGCCCGGCGAGTAGAACGAGGACAGTTCCGCTTCCTCTTCGACGCGTTCGCCGCCGAACGTGACGAAACCGATGACCTTGCCGATCGGCCCTGCCGCGGAGCCCTTCGGGCACTTGACCGGTCCGAACTGTTCGAGCGTCGCCGTGGCGCACGTGGGGAAGCCGCTCGTGTGCAGTTCGGTTCCCTTGGGCAGGTAGTAGTTGACGCCGATGACCGGCGGCGGCGAGCCCTGGTATTCGGTGCCCGTGATGCCGTATTCGGCCAGGTCGGCCGCGCCGGCGCCGAAGATGTTGCCCGTGCCCGGAAAGCCGGGGATCGGCACGGCGAGCGATTTGAACGTGACGGTCGGCGCGGCCGACGCGACACCGGGCATGGCCAGCAGGACCAGGCCAAGGGTGGCTATACAGGTGAATGCTCTGCGCATCGGGTTCCTCCTCGTTTGACGGACGGGTCGGGTGCGTGGCTTGCGAGCTACCCGCATCCAGCCGCGGCCAGTCCCTGCTCATGGAACACGCGCATCGCAGGCGAGTTGCGCAATCCCCGGGCGGCGAGCTGCGCGAGCTCCGCTTGACTTGAACCGCGGTTGAGCTCGTATGGTGGGCGGATGGCCGCGGGACAGGTTCAAAAGACGGATCGCGCCTCCGACGGGCTGTGGGCGCCGGCGCGCCGGGGACTGACGACCGGCCTCGTGCTGAGCACCACGTTCATCGCTGCTGAGGCGCTCGCGGTGATCACGATCATGCCGCGCGTGGCGCGCGACCTCGGCGGCTTGAACCTGTACGGGTGGGTGTTCAGCGCGTTCATGCTGGGCAGCGTCGTCGGCACGGTCGCCGCTGGCCGGGACGCCGACCGGTCAGGTCCAGCGCGGCCGTTCGTGGCTGGGCTGGTGCTGTTCGGCGCGGGGCTGGCGGTCGCGGGGCTCGCCCCGTCGATGCCGGTGCTGGTTCTCGGCCGCGTGCTGCAGGGTCTCGGCGCGGGCGCCGTCCCCGCCGTGGCCTACGTCGCGATCGGCCGTAGCCTGCTGCCGCGTCTGCGCGCACGGATGCTGGCGGTGCTCTCCAGCGCGTGGGTGCTGCCGGGTCTGCTCGGGCCATTGCTGAGCGCCGAGGTCACGCAGCTGTTCGGCTGGCGCTGGGTGTTCCTGGGCCTGATCCCGTTTGTCGGCGCGGCCGGGCTGCTGGCGCTGCCTGCGCTCGTCCGCCTGGGGCGCCCGTCGGCGCGGCCTGCTGCTGCCGAGCAGCGGCTGCTGGACGCCGTGCGCGCAGCGGCCGGCAGCGGGCTGCTGTTGGGCGGCTTGAGCTCGGACCACGCGCCTCTGGCCGCAGCGCTCATCCTCGGCGGCGTGGCGATCGGCGTGCCCGCCCTGAGGAGGCTGCTGCCCGCGGGCACGCTCACGGCGCGACGCGGACTGCCGGCCACGATCCTCAGCCGCGGTGCCTTGACGTTCGCGTTCTTCGGCGGCGACGCGTTCGTGACGTTCACGATCACGATCGTGCTGCACCACAGCACCGCCACGGCGGGCTTGGCGATCACCAGCTCGACGCTCGCGTGGACGCTTGGCTCATGGCTGCAGGTGCGCCTCAGCAGGAGCCGGCAGGCACGCGCCGTGATCCGCCTCGGTCTCGCTCTGCTGCTGCTCGGGATCACGGGAATGCTCATCGCGTTGCGGCCCGCGACGCCGATCGCCGCGGCGGTCGGCGCGTGGACGCTCGCCGGCCTGGGCATCGGGCTCGCGTACTCCCCGATCTCGCTGCTGACGCTGCGTGCCGCGCCTGAAGGACGCGATGGATGGGCGTCGGCGTCGCTGAATCTGGCGGACGTGCTCGGCACTGCGCTCGGCACGGGCGCGGCCGGCGCGGCAATAGTCCTCGGCGCCGATCACGGCTGGTCGACCACCACTGCCGTGACGGTCGCGTTTGCGCTCGCCGCTGCGGCGGCGCTGGCCGCGCTGGCGCTGACGCGGCGACTGCCGTTGCATGACCTCGACGGCGGCGGCGCGCGCGAGGCGGTCGCGGGCGTTGCCTGAGCGTTTGCGCATCCTGCTGGTGACGGGGAGCACCCGCGGCGGGTCGACCAACACCGCGGCCCTGCGGGCGGCACTCGACGCGTGCGACGAGCGGGCGACGGCGGTGCTCTACGAGCGGCTTGCCGAGCTGCCGGCGTTCAATCCCGATGACGACCAAGAGCCGCTGCCGCCGGTCGTGGCCGCGTTGCGCCGGCAGATCGCGGCGGCGGATGGCGTGCTGTTCTGCACTCCCGAGTACGCCGGCGCGCTCCCCGGGAGCTTCAAGAACCTGCTCGACTGGACGGTCGGCGGCGGCGAGATGTACGGCAAGCCGGCTGCCTGGATCAACGTTGCCGCCGAGGGTCGCGGCGAGAACGCACACGCCTCGCTCGCCACCGTGCTCGGCTACGTGGGCGCGAACGTCGTGCAGGCGGCGTGTGGACGCGTGTTCGTGCCTCGAGAGTCGGTGGGGGCAGACGGCGTCATCTTCGAGCCGGCCGTGCGTGCGGCGATCGCTGACGTCGTGCGCGGCTTCGTGGACGGCATCGTCGAGGACGGCACTTGACATGTGGCTGCAGCGCGAGCTGACGCTCGAGCCCCTGCCGCGCGGGTTCCACCTGGTCACGCGCGAGGTGCTGGGCGCGCTGCCGGAGATGCGCGACGTACAGGTCGGCCTGCTGCACCTGCTGATCCGTCACACCTCCGCGTCGCTGACGCTCAACGAGAACGCCAGCCCGGACGTGCGCCGCGACTTCGAGGCGTGGTTCAGCGACGCGGTGCCCGAGCGCAGCGCGCTGTGGACGCACACGCTGGAGGGCGCCGACGACATGCCCGCGCACATCAAGGCATCGCTGCTGGGACCGTCGCTGACGCTGCCGATCAGCAGCGGTCGGCTGGCGCTTGGGACTTGGCAGGGCATCTACGTGTGCGAGCACCGCGACCACGGCGGCCCGCGCTCGCTGGTGGCGACGCTCTGGGGGGAGGCGGCGGAGCGGCGGTAGACTACGACGCTCTGCGCCCGTAGCTCAGCTGGATAGAGCGTCGGTCTACGGAACCGAAGGTCGGGAGTTCGAATCTCTCCGGGCGCGTAGCAAGATTTCCCTGCAAATGAGCTAGTCTTAGCGCGCAGGCAGACACACTGGCCAGCCGGTCACGTGAGCGGAGTACCACTCCGAAGTACCAAACGAGCGCCGAAGTGCAAGGCTGGGGCAAGTGACTCAACCCCGCCGCGCCCTCTTCTACGGTCGTACTCATGGACATAACCGCACCGCTGACCGCTGCCGACGTGATGAACGCCGCCGAGGTTGCCGAGCTTATGAGCGTCCCGCGATCGACCGTCGAGCATTGGGCGCGGCAGGGCACGATCCCCTCGCGCAAGATCGGCCGGCGCCGCCTCTTCCTGCGTCCGAAGATCGAGGCGCTGCTGTTGGGCGATGTCGCCTAGGTGGCGCGCAGGTGCCCACCAACGCAGAAGCGACGCCCGACCTACAGGCGCCGCTCCCTCACTTCCCCTCAAGCTGAGGCTACTCAGCCCTTCCACAGCCGGCAGTTGCCACGAACCGCCTCACGCCGCCACCGCCAAGCAGCCGGGCAGGAGATCGCGCGGCAGTTCCTGCTTGAGCGCTCGTGGTGCCTGTCGCTGATCGCGGGCCAAGGTGATGCCGGTTCGTGCCATCTCGGCCGCGAGCAGGTGCGTCATCTCCAGCCGCGCACGCTCAACGACACGCGCGTCCCGCCACTCGGCGAGCATTCGATCGAAGGCGACCAGGTATGCCTTGAGCACGCCCGACAGGGGCGGTTCTCTCCTGCCGAGGGGCGTCGGCCGATGCCAGCCTTGGCGGACGCGTAGGATCGCCTCAGCCCTCGTGTTGACGCCCAGCCGGCGGCGCGCGCTGAGCACCTGTTGACGGACTGTCGAGGGTGTCTTGCCGCAGACCCGCGCCACTTGCTCGACCGTCCGTCCCATTGCCAGACCCGACATCACTTCCCACTCGCCAGGCGTAAGGTCGCAGGCCGCCGGCTTGTCGAACCGCCTCCACGCGTTCATGAGCAACCCCGCCGATGGCAGCGCCACGATGGAGGGCGCACCGGCACCGGCCGTCGGCACAGAGGGTGCCTGCGCCGCCCGTGAGGGATCGCGAGTGTTCGAGCGCGAGATCTCATCGCGCACCTCATGCGAATGTCTCCTGGCGCTCAAGGGCGCTTGCGATCTTCTGCCCAGCGAGTTGTAGATTCCCGCCCCCTGGCCAGCACTCAAGCTCTGACGGCGCGAAGCAATCCCGCACGAACTCCCCCGCACGCATCAGCGCTCGCGCCTGCATGACCGTTAGCTCGACGTGGATCGTCTGCTCGCCGCTCATCGCCGCGTCTCCCCGGTCGCTCGGTCGAAGCGCTTTGCGCCGATGCGATCCATTGCGTCCTGTACCGGCGTCGTCGTCCGACCTAGTCGTTCGTCGAGTAGGCGATCCTGCTCGGCCATGCGTGCCGCCCACTGTCGATCGACGATCTCTAGCCTGCGCCGACGTTCTTCGATCTGTGCTTGGCTAGGCATTCCGTGCCGCCAACTCCAGGCCGACGCTCTCGGCCCATATCTCGATTGTGCGTGCGCAGGCGTCGGCGCGCTCCCGCTGCTCCCTTGCCGCGTCGCCCGGTTCGGCCATCAGACCGTCCTCGGCGATCAGCCGATGCGTGAGCACCTGCTGCAGAACGCCATAGTGCGCCTGCACGTCGATCTCGTCTCGTGCGCCCCACTCGATCGAGTCGAGCACCGCTCGGATCGCCTCGAACTTGTCCACCTGCGCCCGGAACGCGCGAGGCTCCATGTCGAGCACGTCGAACTCGACGGCCGTCGTCATCAGCGAGTACAGCAGCGACTGCAGGAGGATCTCTCGCAGGTCTCCGATAGGGCTACCACCGGGCACATCCAAACCGGCCTCCCGCATGAATGCCTCGATCTGGCCGGCGTACTCGCTCGCGCGCTGGCCTCCCTTAGCGTCCGTGTCCTCTTTGGCACTGGCCTGCATGTCTCGCTCGGTCGCTAGACGATCAGCGAGCGCATCCCGTAGCGCCTCGCTGTGCTCACTCAGGTCGATGTCCCCGTGCTCACCCCACCCGGTAGCGTCGAGCAGCGCGCGAATGCGGTCAAGCCGCGCGAGCGCCTGCGGGTACGCGTCAACGTCGAAGCCGCAGTTCTCGACGGCTTCGGCTGATGAGCGCAGCCATTCGAGCAGGGACTCCAGAAGTAGAGGTAGGAAGTCGATCGATGCAACGATGATCCGGCTAGGCTTCGGCATGTCGTCACGGCTCCAGTCGTGTCGGCCACGCCCTCGGCCGCTTACCACGGCGCGAGGGCACTTTTCTGGCGTTGTCCGGCGAGCGTACCTCTTAGATGAGGTTTCGTCAATGCGGCAGGACGTAAGGCGTGGTGCCGATGACGCGTCCGTGAGAAGGTGCGCCCGTGCCGCGTGCTCCCGATCCAGACCGTGCTCTCGCGGCGGTGCTCAAACGCCTGCGCGATAAACGGACGCAGGAGGCCGTCGCCTGGCACGCCGGGATCGCCGTCGCCACACTCCAGAAGATCGAGCATGGGCAGACCGCGCCAAGCTGGGACTCAGTGTGCAGGATCATCGACGCGCTGGGTGTCTCGCTCAAGGATCTGGCCGAGGCCGTTGAAGCTGAGCGTCGTTCCCCGTCCTGAGAGCGCCCTGCGCCGCCGTCGGCCTGTCCCCGTACTGGCCCGTGACCTTCTCCCACACGAGCCGCAAGTTCTCGTCATCGTCCTTTAGCGACACCAGCTCCCTAGCGACCCTCTCGGAGCAAATACGACCCATGGGTCGTATTGCCTCCGCTACTTCAGCCGCCTTGATCTGCCGTTCGGAATGGCGAGCCGACATCCCCCACCGCTCCCGGCAGTAGTCCTCGAACGTGTCGTGACCGCCTCATTAGGAATCCGACCAATTGGTCGTACTGCCTTCGCTGCACCCCCTCATTGGGGAATGGGTACCTTGGTACCCACGACCGCAGCAATCTCCGCAGCGCCGATTTGCTTGTTGACGTAATTGTCACGGGTGAATGCCGGCCAGCTCGAAGTTTGGTGCACGGATGCCGTGGTAGATTCAGTGCAGTCGATCTGCGCCCTGAGCCGATTCGATGTCGGCCAGCTTCAAGTTGTTGCACGGATGCCGTGGTAGATTCAGTGCAGTCGATCTGCGCCCTGAGCCGATTGCGCCAACTCGCGGTTGCCAAATCGGTCCGCCCGGACCGTTTTGAGGGCATCACGACGCGCGATTCAATGTCGGCCAGCCCCTAAGTAGCTGCACGGATCGCGTGATAGTTTCAGTGCAGTCGATCTGCGCGCCCTGAGCCGTCCCGACTCCCGCCACCGGTGGTTGAGTCAGTCCTACGATCCTCCCGGGAGGTTGCCATGTCCCGAGTCAACTCGACCGCGACACAGCCCATAGGAACGCGCCTGCCGCCTCGCGAGTACACGCGCCTGCGGGAGGTCGCCAGCGCACAGGGAACCACCGTCAGCAGTCTTCTGGCACGCCTCGCGCGCCACGAGATGCGGACGTACCGCGCCGCGTAGGCGTTTCCCTTTTCCTTGCCCTGGCGGTCATCCGCCGTGACCATCCGCGGGACGTTGCCGCCGGCCGCTTCACGCGCGGCGATGGTCGCTTGCAGCACCGCCCCTTCCCATCGAGGGGCGTAAAGCATAGATGGTGGGACCTTCACTTTCATAAGGCCGTGGGTACGGCTGAAAACGACATCGGGCGCAAATCCTCCGCGCCAAGAGCCTTTAGGGGCGATCGACAGAGTCTGCGAACGGGCCACCAACGGGTGCCTCGGGGTCGCAAGGGGTCGGGTCACTGATGTGTGGAAGCTGGTCAATTCGTGGGATGGGTCCTTTAGGTAAAGCATTCCGTTTCGATGTTGGCACCGTCTACTAAGTAGACAGTGTCTACATAGGCTGGCCTCGGCATAGCGCCCTGAGCTTCAACGCACCTGGCGAGTGGGCAGCACACACATTCGCTAGCTGATCTCGAATCACCACGCAGCGTCGAACACCGTCAACTACCACGAGGGAGCCGACCCATGTCCAGACGAGAGCAGGAAACGAACGTCCGCGTCGTCAAGCGGGAACACGCCACGGGCCTGAACGAGCTTGTTCGAGCAGTCAACGTCGGCGAGCTTGAACGTCAGCTAACGCGATCGGGTGGACGTAGCGTCGTCTCCCGAGAGCGCTTCGCAGGGATCGAGGTCCCGGCATGATGCGGCAGGTGGTTCTCGGCGGGCTGGCAGGTGACCCTGAGCGGCCGTTGACGTGGGGGTACAAGTTTGAAGGTGCTGCCGTCGGGCGAACGCAGCGGGAAAGGTCACCAGTCCAGACGACCACCATCGCCCGCGACCCTGTCCCACTTGCGGCACTCCCCGAGCCGGTAGTCATATGAAGCGCGCCCGTATAGCTCGCCGATGGCTTCGCGCCCACCTGCGTCCGGTCGATGACCGCGGCCGGCTGATGGCCACCGTATGAGCGAACGCAAACCCCGAGTCCGCCACGGTCACGAGAGGCACCCTTACATCGTTTGGGTCTTGCCGTTTCCGCTCGGCCCGGATTCGCGCATCCGTGTGCTCGGCTACGACGCGAATACCCGTCATGCACGTGAGCACGTAGAAGCACTAGCCGCCGATCGACTAAAGGACTGACTGACAATGTCTACTGACACACAACCCACTGGCTAGATCCGCCTCAGCACGCCAGCAGACGCGGCTGACCATCCAACATCGTCAAGCACGGTGAGCTGATCGGGTGGCTGGAGCAATACGCAGGCGGAATGAGCGAGCGCACGAGTCAGGAATTGCGCCAACTCGCGGTAGCCAAATGCGCGAGCCCTCGCGGATTTGAGGGCATCACGACGGTTCACGAGGCACGCGAGATCGCCGCATCGATCCCCGTCCCGCCCGGCCTCAACGCCCGCCTAGAGACCCCCGAGCAGGTAACCAGTACGACCAATTGGTCGCAACCCTGACCGGAACAATTGTTCCCACGACCATCCAACCACCCCAACCCGACCAAGGACACGTTCAACGATGCCTACACTTTTCCGCATTCGCCGTAGTTACATGACGACCAAAGGCCGGCTACCGCTTCGCTTTGTCGGATTCTACCTGTGGTTGACTTCTTCACGCGTTCTCGAAGTTCGGTTCAGCCCGTGCCCGGCCCTCGAACTGCAGCGCATCACGTTTAGTCCACGTGCTCAGGCAGTGAGAGATTCAAGGAGCTGATCGAGAGGAGTTCGGTAGCGAGACACAGGCCGGGAATCTTGAAAAGCTCAAGGGAACGCTTGTCCCCGATAACTACATCCGCATAGCTCGCCTAGCGGCGCAGCCGGCTGCGGTGCTAGATCGCCTTGCGACCCACCCGGGTGGGTCGCAAGGAGACAGCCTCTCCCGCCACCCGCTCCCTAACTCCGACCAAGGACCACCGAACATGCCAACAGACTCACGGAGCGCCGGCTGGATCGCCTACAACAGGCTGCAAGCAGCGGTCGCTAAGCACCTAGCACGCTCTCAGCCGTCGCATCCCACGTACTGCTTCGCTGACGAGAATGACGATGAGCTTCACGCGGCCTATCGTCGAGTCCTTCGCGACATCGCGCCGCCGATCCCACGCCGTCCGCTCAAGCTCGACGCACTGGTCATTGTCAGGCGACCGGAACCGAGCGACGATGACCTAGAGCAGTGGTCGCGTCCTAGCTGACCACCTAGACACGGGTGTCTTCTCGCCGTACTCATTAGCTACTGCGCGAGTGACCTTTGGGAGGCCGCGGAGGGCGCTCTCGGCCTCCTTGATACCGGCTGGGCGCCCGCTTGAGCGGGCCTCCAGCTCTGCCCGGTAGGCGAACAGACGCCGGTACAAAGCACACGAGTCACGCAGACGCACAGCAGCCCCCTCTCGCCCCACGCGATAGGCGCAGGCAGCGCACCCTCCCACTGCTGGGCGATAGCGGCTCCCGCGTCGATCCGTGAGACGTGGCATCTGGCGGTCCAGGGACCTGGAGTGCTGGTGGTCCTTCGGCTGCCGTTGGGGGCATTGTCAGAGGGGTGGGGTACGTCTCGGTTATCTGGTTTGACTGACGCCTGGTGGACCTCAGATTTTTTATCGCGCGTCGCTTCAACCTCTCGAAAACGGGGCAGCATCTCCAAATCCCCCGTGTTTCCGGGCCATCCGCCCGCTTGTGACAAGCAGGAATGCCCTCGAATCGGGCGATCCACCGCGATTCGCCCCTCGTATCTGCCTAAACGCGCCTGAAACGGGGCCACCGACGGCTCTGCAGCACAAAGCTCCTGGCCAGAGACGGCCTCCTGACGACCAACCCCTGGAGGAACACATGAGTCCACCGAAGACCACGAAGGCACCGACGCACTTGAAGGCTGCCGGCCGGCGTTTCTTCAATGACATCGCGGCCGAATGGGAGCAGCGCTCCGATGAGTTGTCGCTGTTGATCGCGGCGTGCGAGCAACTCGACATCTCGGAAAGCTGCCGGAAGACGATCGCGGCGGAGGGCCTGACGATCACTACGGCCAAAGGCGCCGTGAAGGAGAACCCCGCCCTCGCGACATCGCGACAGGCTGTGCGCCTCTTTGCCGCGCTCTGCAAGCAGATGCACTTCGAGGACGAGACGCCCGATGCCGCCTACAAAGGCCGCGTCCGTCCGCATCGTCACCGGAGGTCGTGATGTCAAGAAAGCGAGCCGCGCCCGAGACCCAGGCGGCCGGCGCCACCATCACGAACACCACGGAGATCCCACCCGATCACCTCGACGGTGGCGATCCGCTGCTCCGCTGGCTGCGCGAGACCCATTCCGCGTTCCTGCCGAGCGCTGCCCAACTCGCCGCTGTCAATCTCAAGGGTGAAGACGCGATTGATCGCGATCGATTTCTGCAATACGCCTTCTGTGACGAAGACGCGAATCTGCTCGTAGAGAGCGTCGAGAATGTCCGCGCATACTTTCAGAAGGCCGACCCCTATGCAGTCCAGAGCGACGACGGCGCGCGTCTGAACGGTCTTTATCGTGAACTCGCCGAGCGCCACAATCTCCCGACCGCACGGTGGGGAATGGGCTCCTTTCTCGCCGAGCACATCAACACCTAGCCTGGCCAGCATCCCGTATCGACCAACAGCATCGAACACCACGGAGGAACCAATTGACCGACCTAACGACCCAACTCGCGAACGCGCGAGCGATTGAGGCTGCAGCCAATCTGAGGGCTGAACGTCTTGAGGCGACTGCGGCCCAGCCCCGAGACGAGGACGGGCGCTTCACGCCGCAGACACCCGCATCGCCAATTCTCACGGCCCTGAGCCGCCAGAAGCCGTCACACGCTTTCATCCTGGCCAAGGTCGCCCCGAGCAGCACGCCGACGCAGTAACCAAACCCGCAAGCAGGAGGAACTGAAAATGCCAGAGAGCATCGCCATATTGCCGAACGAGCCGGCCCGTCATATCGACTGGAGCGCTCCTGAGCCGTGGAGGCCGTGGGGAGGCGACCCGTGCAAGCTCGCAGGGGGATCTGAGCTAGTCCGTGGCGCCAACGCGCTCGCCGACGCATGGGTCGAGCGCAATCGACATCTTGAGGACGTGAAGGCCGAGCCTGAGCGCGCGCGACAGGCCCTGATGCTCCTTCACCAGGAGTACCTAGCAGAGCTTGAGCGGGCATCTCTAGCCGGGGAGATATCGACGCTGGCACCCGCCCTCGAAGCCAAGCGCGATAGTGCCGAAGCCGACACGAAGGCAACGCGCTTTCAAGACGCCGTCAACATCGCGGGTCAGCTAGTCGAGGACGCCCGGCTGACGTACGAGAACTATCTCGTGACCAACTCCACTGCGTTGCTGGCTGAGATCACTCCCGAAGCTGTGAAGGTGACAAGGGATATTGAGAGGCTGCGCGTCGAACTCGCCGCCAAGCTCGCGCCCCTTGAGACGCGCTGGTGTGAGATCCTCGTGAAGTCACAGAAGGCCGTCGGCTTTGTCACCGATGGCCCGCGCCGCTCCGACTTCCCGGCCGAGGGTGAATACGATCGCGCGCCGGTCCCGAGCGCTGAGTCGTTGGCGCGCTGACAATCTTGTCTGGCCGGGCATCCTCCCCCGGTTTCAGCAGGGACGCTCAATTGGCTCGATGGGCGTCAGATCAGCTAGAGCCATGCGGATGGCGTTCGCACGCTCCGCGCCCCGGCAATTCGGCACGCGATGTGTCGGCCGGGGCGCTAAGCGCTCCCCCCAACTTCGATAGCAAGGAATCAAAAATGTCACCAATACGAGACCTAAAAGCGGCCACGCCTGATTTCGCGCCGATCGATGAGGTACAGCAGCTAGCAGGAACGACATCGCTTCACGCAATCTGCGTGAAGCAGGCAATCCCAAGTAAAGCCCCGCTCGCAGCGAGTCAACCGACTGTGCTCCCGTTGAATGCGGCACTGGTTGAGATCGCGCAGAATCCGGTGTCTGAATAGTATGGCTATCACCACGAGCGCGGTTGAAGCCGCGAGTGAATATATCCACGGCACGAGTCGGCCCGATCGCTCTACATTCGCAGCCGGTGAACGTCGGGTACAGCCTGGCCAGGTGAATCGGTCACTCGACGCGATCGGCACTCCCACGCGGACCCGCACAGAGCCTGTCGGCAGCGAGCATTCCCACAGAAACCTCAGAAGAGTCGCGCGTGGCGAACACAAGACCCCGATCTTCCCCGATCTGACCCTCATCTAGGAGACAATACACAATGACAGACGAGCTAGCAGGCACGCCGAGCCGAGAGCTTGGCCCCGATTACATACTAGGTCCTGGCGCTTGTGGAACGAATCAGTGGCTTGGCAGTTTGACAAACCACCACGACGGCACGAGTACGCTTGGTCCCGATGGTAACAAGGTCATTGCGCGAAGCTTGCCGCTCACATCCGGGCCGCCTGTGGGTAAGCCGACGGCTGCTAATCCCTGTGGCAAGAATGCCGGCGAGGCATCATCCTCAGACTGACCGGACCCACTCAACACCGAACGGAGCAATCAATGACGGATATTGTCACAGACCCACGTCTCGCAGGACCCAACCCTGTTGTCGGCCTGCGCCCCGGCCCACATCCCGAGGCTAGGGATATTGCCCTTGCCACGGCCAAAGGTGAACACAAGCCGCTCGACGGCACACGCGAGCAGGCCAGCGCCCCCGGCAACGATCGCCCCTTGCTGGATGGCCCCGTCGAGTCCATCGAACCGTTCACCCCGTAGATGCCGTCATTCTTGTATGTCAGCCATGACGTGGGCCACCTGGCTAGCGGTCGTCCAATCTGTCACGGCGAAGTCGTTGAGGCTGACGACCTGGTCGACGCGGATCAGCGCTTGATCGAGCTTCGCCATCTGCTGCCGATCGAGCCGCCGGCACGTAAGCGCAGGGCCAAGGATCAGCAGCCCGCCTCAGCCCCGTGAAACGCCCCTCTCGCGCCCGGCGCCGGCTGGGACGATGGATCCGGTGTCGAGCGGGCTTAGGTGGCGCTGAGCGCCTGTCCAAGCTCAGCACCCTGCGTAGGCTCGAACGCGCGCGTGAAGATCGCCGCCTGCTCGGACGCCGGCTTGGCGTGGAGGTAGCGTCCGGTCGTGGCAAGCGCGCTGTGTCCCATCGCAGACTGGATCGTCACGAGATCGACGCCGTCGGCGGCAAGCAGCGAGCCGTACGTGTGCCGTAGGTCGTGGAAGCGGAGCGGGCGCAGGCCGGCCGCGTCACGCGCTCGCTTGAAGCGCCGACGCAGCGCCGAGCCGTCGAGAGGGCGCCCGAGCGCATTGCAGAACACCAACTCGCTCATTCCCGTGAAGTCCTGGCGCCGGCTCAGGCGATCGAGCGCCGCCGCCGCTTGGTCAGGCATCGGCACGCGCCGGACGTGACCGCTCTTGGTAGACGACTCGACGCCGGCCGACATGGCACGGCCGACCGTCAGCGCGTGACCCGAGAAGTCCACGTCTCGCCAGCGGAGTGCCAGTAGCTCCCCGAGACGCAGGCCGGTGTATGCAGCCACACGGACAAGCTCGGAATCCTGGCGATACTCAGTGGCCATGCTCGCACGCGTGCTGTCCTTGATCTCCCAGCCCTGCGCAGCGTCACGGGCGCGCCCCTGACCAGTAGCGAGCGCCCGAGCAAGCGCCTCAACCTCATCGGGCGCGTAGTAGACCAGAACGCCGCGACCCTGCTCCCGTCGCTTGTCCGTGGCACTGGCTGGGTTCACCGGTAGTCCGTAGGCCACCTCACGCATCCCGTAGCTGAACACTGCCGAAACCACAGCGCGGTACTTGTTCACGGTGCGGGCGCATGCTGTCTTCCCCACCTTGGCTAGCAGCGTCTCAATCTCACGCGACGTGATCTGCGCGGCGGGACGATCTCCAAGAGCGTGCATCACGTGTCCGTTGATCTTGCCGTCGCCGCGCTTGTATGTGGCGCCTGGCTCTGCAAGCACGCTCCGATGATCGCGCAGCGTCGCCGGCTTGGCGCCCTTCACGCCCTCAAGCCAAGTCAGATAGTCGCGGGCAACTTCGCGGAAGGACACGCCGGCTGTCTTGCGCTCGCGCTCGACCCGCTCGACTTCGGCGGCGTCGGTCACGTATTCAGCGACGACCCCTGCGGCCTTGACGTGTGCTCTGCGTTCGTCGAGGGCATCGGCGGGCACGCGGCCATGACGTGGGTGCCAGCCGTCGGCGTCTCGTTCGAGCCACGCCAGCCCTAGCCGGCGTTTGATCTGCTTGCCGGCGTGCCGAAACTTCGCCTCGTAATAGACGTTCCCGCGTTGCTCGACGACGACAATTGACCAGCTCGGAGTATTGGGCATGGCTGCGACTCTAGCACGAAGTACCAGCGGAGTACCAAGCCAGCGAAGTACCGTTTGGAGTACCACTCCAGCTAGATCACGAGTGGCAGAGCGCGATCTGAGGGCATCAGATCGGCCGAGTTTAGGCGCCTCGTTTACCTTCTGTCGGTCTACGGAACCGAAGGTCGGGAGTTCGAATCTCTCCGGGCGCGTCCGCAAATTACCGTGATTCACAGGGATTTTGCGCCTTTGGGCACGACGTGGCCGCGGGCTGATGCGCTGTGTGTGCCACAGATGGGTACCAATCGAACGGTTCGGGGTGCGCGAGTACATACCGCCGGGCGTCGCCGCCCGCCGTTGTAGCGCGCTGGGCTGCTGCACGCACCACGGATGGTGGTTGGCTCCGCGACCTCGATCGCGATAGCTTCTATCCGTGGCGTGCACACTCGGCAAGGCTGGGCGTCGCCGGTCAGAGCACGGAGCGTTGCCGGTGAGTAACCACCTGCTAGGCCAGGTTCGCGTTGGGCGGCTGCCTGCCTACCCGAGCGGCATGGTCGCGCTGATTGCAGGGCTGGGCCTCATCCTCACCGCCTGCGGTTCCTCCGCCGGGACGGCGACAGCCAGCGTGACGCGCCTGTCGTCATCCTGCATACCACCCGCATTCAGGCTCTTCGGGCCCCGGCCCGCGCCCGCCAAGGAGCTCTCGACCCCGTTGGAAGCCACGATCCTCTCCAGTTTCACCATCTTTCGCAGATCAGCGTTGCCGAGCGACGCGCTTTCGGAGGTGAAACCAGAGGGCGACGGACTCGACCGCGAACTCTCCAAGGTCTACGAGCTCTCGGGCTACTACCCCGCGTATGTACGTCAGCTGACTAGGCTCCCCGACGGCCGACGCTATTTCGTGATCCCGGCGTACGGGCGCTCCGAAGCGGTGCTCCCGGCCCACTGTCTGCCGGCCGGCGAGCGGGAGCGACGCGCACTCGTCGAGGAGCAGCACCGACGTCTGGTCGAGCCGGTCGACTGCATCATCGAGATGGGGGGCAGCGAAAACGCGCCTCCCCTCGGGTGTGAACCATTCGCTGCGGTCGACGAAGCTGGCCGGGTCTTCGAGCCGGACCTATACAAGGCACTGATCGTCGAACTTGTGCCCGATGGCGTCGCCTCGGTGCGCATCGCCTATCGGGAAACGACTCCAATCGTCGTGCCCGTCAGCGAAAACGCTTTCTGGTTCACGCCACCACCACCGACGCCTCGCGTCGCGGCTGAGCTGAAAAGGCTGGAGCCCGAGGTCTTCGCTACGCACCTCACTCGGGCCCAGCGTCGCCGCTTCACGTTGCAGTGGGACGAGGCCGTGCAGGAACCGAGCCAACGAAGATCGAATGGCTCGACAACGCCGACGGACTGGTGCGCGCAATCAGCCCCCCGACCGCCGGTAGCAGTTCCGAGACCTCGGTCGGCAACCTCCGCGCACCCATCGAAGGGTGACCAGGCTGTGCGCATTGATCCCTGAGGACGACGAGGAAGATCAGACGAGATAGCGGGGAGCTTTGGGATCGTCGGTCGCCGTCGGATCGTGCGCGCGGCTTTTGTTAGACCAAAGAGGAGTCGGTCCAACTAGCCGGCGATTCAGCGTCGTAGAATCGCCCCGTGAGCCGAGGCCGACGGAGCCACATATGGGCTTGAAAGCGCGCGTAGGCAAGGCGGTGCAGAAGCGCATCGAGGCGATGCCGTCCATTCAGGCCGAGAAGGTGAGATCGGAGCGGATTGCGCCTGTGCAGCGCGCTGCCCGGAAGGCGGCGTATAGCGCGCCCGACGATGAGAGCGCCAGAGTGGCGCTGCGGGATCGTCTGCAGGCCGGCCCCGACATTCTGACTGAGGCCACGATCGACCTCTCAAGACGCCGTGATGACTACATTCATGATCGCGCATATCGACTGCTGTCGGCTGCGGCAGCGGACACCGCGGTCCAGCCAATCGCGCCCGAGCGCCAAGTCCTATTCGCCGAAGAAGAGAGCATCGGGAGGATCCCAATCGAGCAAGCATTCCAGCGGCTGGCAGAGCTGCAGCCTCGCCTGCTAGACGTGAAGCGCGCCGCGGAGATCGGCGACCCCGGCGCGGACGCCGAGGAGCGTGGTCTTCCAAAGCACCTTCGTCAGATGCTTCACGGGCTTGTGGGCGCCGGCTCAAGTGGCGATCACGAGCTGATCCGCACGAACCTCGCCACGAGCATCGTGCACCAGTATTTGGAGCAGCTGATCGGTCGGCCGCGCGCGGGCGACCCGCAGACGGCGTACTTCGACAGCCCGACCAAGCAGATCGTCACCTCCGTCGCGTTTGGGCGCAACCGTCCTGGGACGTGACGGACCGCTGCGCGGCTCGTAGGTCTTGCCGGTCTAGCTTGCCCCAATCTACGCGGTTCGGCGTTGGTCGATCGGTCTGCGGAACCGAAGGTCGGAAGTTCGAATCTCTCCGGGCGCGCCAATCTGGTCACGGTCAAACTCCGGCCCCAAAAAACGGGGGTCGGAGTTTGCCCTCGTCCGGACCCATCGGCGTACCTGCATGGTGCTCGCGCACTTCGGGCGACGCGTCAAGCGGGGCGCAATGATGCGGGCATACGGCTTCGCAATGGTGGCCGTCTGGATTTCGCCGTCTTCTCCGACGCGGATCTCGCTGAAGAAAGCTTGATTGAGCAGCCGCTTTCCAAGGTCGCTTGCGGCTAGATAGGTCTCCAACGGGGTCTCCGTGAGCTTGAGTGCCTCGTCCAGGGCCTGGCGGATCTCCGCAAGCTCGAACTCTGAGCGGCTGAGAAGTTGCTGGAGGGTTCGTTCCTCGGTCTCAATGCGCTCGGTCTGCCTGCGCATCACGTTGTCCGAGACGCCCTTCTTGTAGTGGAGGTCTAGCAGCTTCTCTTGCTTGTCTTCAAGGGTCTGGAGGCGCCTGCGATGGCGCTTGGCGGACTTCTGAATGACGCCAGCGTGCTCCTTGGCCAGCGCCGTGACGGCCGCACGGATCTTCGCGATCTGTCCAGGTTGGAGCTTGAGGGACCAGTAGAGCGCGGCGACCTCGATCTCGATCTGGTCGACCGGATAGTGCCGAGTGGCGCACGTACCGCCGTTGCGGCCCTTGCGTCTGACACAGCTGAAGTACTCATAGATGCCGCCGACCCCGCGGTGCTTGCCGTAGATGAGGCGCGAGCCGCACTTGTCACACGTCAGGCTGCCCTTGAGGTAGTGGTGGTGCTTTCGGTGGCGGTCTCCGGCGGCGCGCTTGGCGTCGAGTCGTAGCTGCACGCGGTCGAACAACTCTTGGTCGATCAGCTTCGGGTGCCGTCCCTTGGCCCGCTTTCCCATGTAGACCACAATCCCGACGTAGTAGGGGTTGCGCAGCATCTTGCCGACGGCAGGCCGGGACAGTGGGCGTGAGGCGACCTTACGGGTCGGACGAGTTGTGAGTCCGTGGTCTTCCAATGTGTCGCGAAGACGGGTGACGCTGTAGTCGCCGGTGGCGTAGAGGTCGAAGGCGAGCTGCACAAGTGGGGCGCGCTCATCGTCGATGACGATGGAATTGATGAGCCGGCCCTCGAACTCGACTGGCGTGTGTTTGTAGCCGATCGGCGCCGTGAACGGTGTACCCCCAAGGCGGTGCTTCTCTATCTGACCCTTGCGGATCTCATTGGCCAGGTTCTCGTTCTCGTACTCTGAGAAGGCGGCGTGAATGCGATGGTTGAGCTTGCCGGCGGGCGTGGCGTCGATGTGCTCAAGGACCGAGGCGAGCTGTGCGCCAGCCTCGCTCAGACGGTAGTCGATCACGGCATCGTCCATTGCGTTGCGGGCGAAGCGGTTTAGCTTGTGCACGATGACGAAATCGATGTCACGCTCTCGCTCTATATCGGCGACCATCGCCATGAATCTCGGCCGGTTGCGAGTCTTGGCGGTCTTGGCGAGATCGACATACTCACGCACCACCACGGCACCAAGCTCAGCGGCCTTGCGTTGGCACGCCTCACGCTGAGCCGGAATTGAGTAGCCCTCATCGCCGTAGCCACGGTCTACCTGCTGATCGCTCGAGACACGGAGGTAGATTACCGCCCGCTTCATCGCCGGCGCACCTTGATTATCGTTTCTTGTTTTGTAGCTTGTGGCAATTGATCCTCCTTTCTTTGGTGAATTGGCTTAACCATTTTCCCGTTAAGTCGCCGGTTAAGCAACCTGTTATTTGGTAGGTGTGGGTCGGTCTGAACGATTGTCCAGACCGACCCGTTGGCTCAGTTCAGCGCCTCCAGACGTTCGGTGATGGCCTGCTTCCGGTCGGCAGCGCTCGCTTTGAGCGCTTCATACTCGGCCTTGGCCTCGTCGGCCCTGGTCTTGGCCGCTTCGACCTCCCGGTCGATTGATTGAATCGCCCGCTCAAGAGCGGCACGAGCGTCGGCCAGCGCATCTGCCGGCGACGTTTCCCGACGACGGGTCCGTGATGGTTTGGCGCCTGCCTCGCCGCCCTCGACCTTGCGCTTGTGGGTGTAGTAACTTCCTCGAATCGAGTCGACCGGCTGGCCGTAGGACTCGGCGAGTTGCTTGAAAGCGTCCGCCTTCGCGGTGCCCCCCTCGACCAAAGCGTTGATCTCGTCCCATATATGCTCGGCCTTGGTAGCCATGATGGTTCTCCTTCTCGTAGGTACTGAATGGCCATGTCGGCGGGCGTAAAGACCGAAGTCCTTACACCAGCCGTGAGGCCAGCCAGCCCTCACGTGCGCTCCCCGGCTGCCCAATGCGTCAGACGAGCACAAGCAATGTCGACGTACTTCGGCTCGCGTTCGATGCCGAGGAACAGCCGATCCTCCATGACGGCGGCGATCCCGGTTGTCCCGCTACCGGCAAACGGATCGAGCACCAGGCCGCCCGGTGGTGTGACCAGTGCCACCAGCCAACCCATGAGGCTCAGCGGCTTTACGCAGGGGTGAATATTGCGCCGCAAGCGCGGCACCGGACGGCTGTAAAGCAGATCCGATTCCAGCGGGAGCTCGTCGCAACCGGCCTCCCGCTCCCGCTTTGATGCCTTGGCACAGAAGAACAGGCGACTCGGGCGAAGATCAGGATGCGCGGTGTCGATCAGCCGGGCCGGGCAGTCGCTCGCGCATCGTGTTGCGGTACAGCCCGTAGCGTGGGAGAGTGCGACGTGCGCCGGCCAGTAACCGTTTACGCGGGACGCTTCGATGTTCAACGCTCCGGTTCCCCACGCCTCAAGATTGCGCGGCGTGGTGTTCGTCAGTGGCGCTCTGGCGAGCAGGATCGGCTCGTAGGCGGGCTTGAGCAGTGGCGCGAGTCCGCCGGGGAGCTTGTGGGCTTTGGGTGCTCCCTGCGCGTGGAGCCACAGCAGCACGTCGCGGATCTCGAGGCCCGCATCCTCGACCCCGGTTGTAAGGCGATGGAATGTGCGCGGGGCGCCGAACGCGATCAGGTGCCCGCCGGGGCGCAGCAGCCGCAAGCACTCGCTGGCCCACGCTTGTGTCCACCGCTCGAACGCTTCGACCGTGCCTGGCGCGTCCCAAGGCTCGTCGTGAAAGCCGATCCCGTACGGCGGGTCCGTGATGACGGAGTCCACCGAGTTGTCGGGGAGCTTCGTCAAAAGCGCCAGCGCGTCAGCCTCAATGAGCCCCCAGGCGCGGCCGGCATCGTGGTAGAGCGCGACCTTCGTGGTGGCACTCATGAGCTGACCTCCGTTGCGAGAAAGCGGGCGGCTTCATCGAACTGGCAGACCGTGAACAGACGTCGGTCATCGATGGGCAGCCGTCGCAGTACGTCCTCGATCTGGTTGGCACGGTGCTCATCGGGGACCACCCAGACCACCCTCGGGTAGACGCCGTGCTCGCGCTGCTCGCTGCCGGATCGGTAGTGGGCGAGATAGCGGCGGCACTTCGCGAGCAATGTGCCGGTGTGCTCGCTCGCCATGTCGATCTCGCAGAACCAGCGGTACTCGTAGGCGCTGCCGGGAACAGCGACCCGTAGGTAGAGGTCGGGCTTCAAGATGAGCCGAGCACCCATCGGGCCGAGGAAGGCTCGCCAGCACGCCGGCTCGGCCTGAATCTCGATGCACTCGACGAAGCCTGCCCGGTCGGCTTCGTAGAGTCGCACCGCCACCTCGCAGATCGTCAGCGTGTGAGCGATGTGCCGGTCGCTGGGTGCGCCGAGCCGCTTTTGCACGAGCCCTTTCCGGGCAAGCAGCTTCACGCCGGCGACCCCAACCGTGTAGATGAGCGTGTCGGAGCCACCGCGCACGCCGCCACGAGCACGGCCGGGGAGCGGGTCGAGCACTCGCCAGTCGACCAGGCGCTTCAAGGCCCGTCGGCCGACCCGCGCTCGCCGGTCACCGTCACCGGGGTCGCTCGGCCAGAAGCGCCTGACCAATTGCTTGCCCGAGGCCAGGCGATACTCGCTGACGAAGGCAAGCACTGCGAGGTCAAGCTCGCTGAGGTCAGCGGCTATGCGATCGAGCCGGCGGGCGGAGATGCGAGAGGGACGGAGCAGGGCAGAGTCTTTCCGTGTCCTTATTTCGGGATAACCCGGCCCTGAGCGGGACTTTCGTTGGTCTGAACTCTGCGCGATAGGTCGGGCGATCGGACGGCTCATTGCACCCTCCGAGCCCGGCCCAGCGGACCCTCCTCGTGGCGATCCCCGTCCTCGAATCCGTGGCGCAGTTCCGCCTCGACCTCGCGCGGGTCGCGGCCATAGCACGCAGCGCTCAGGCGGCGGATAACAGCTCCCTGGCCGGTCCTGGGCGGTGGTCCCTCGGTGCGTCCGGTGACGACCGTGACGGCATTGCCCAGTCCGCTGCTCAAACGAGCGGCAACCTCAAAGCGAGGCAAGCCCATGATGTCGGCGACCGTCAGAGGCGGGAGCTCTCGCGCCAGCCGATGCGCTTCATCGCTGCCGGCGCGGTAGGTGATCAACGTCCCAGCGTTCGCGAGCAAGCTGTTCTTGACGCTCTCGCTCAGTCTCGACAGTCCCTGGGTTGCTGCGACAACACCACAGCCGAGCCCGCGACTGCGCTCGAGGAAAACCTCAAGACCGACCGGCAGATGCAGCGAGGCCAGCTCGTCGCAGTAGAAGTAGACCGGCCGGCGACGCTCCGGTGGGAGCGCGACGCGCGCCTCGATCGCGGTCCAGACGAGATAGCCAACGATGGCCGACAGCAGATCGCTTGCAGCCTCACCAGCGGCTGGCGACAGCGCAACGAGCAACCACCGCCCTTCCGCGAGCAGCTCAGGCAGCTTAACCAACGGCCGGCGCTGATTGATGATGCCGCGCAAGGCCGGGCGGGCGAGCAAGCTCGTGATGCGAGAGAGTGCCGGGGCGATGAACTCCTGCTGTTGCCCTGGGCTGGATTCTTCATAGCTGCGCCACTGGCCCACCAGGATCGGATCACTCAGTTTCGCCACCGCCCGCCTGCGCAGGGCCGCGTCGCTGTAGAGGCGCATCCAGTCCGAGAGCACAGGGTTTGGCAGCTCGATGACGGTACGAAGCCCGAGCCGCAAGAAGCTGTCGATCCGAACACCCCAGGCGTCCTTGTAGATGCTTTTCAGGACAGCCAGAACGGTGTCGGCGCGCATGTCTGGATCGCCGTGGCCGAGCAGATCGAGGCCCGGCACCGGCCCCGTCTGAAACGGGTCAATCACCACGACCCGGTCGACCGCCTCGGCTGGCACCGAATCGATCAGGTCCGCAACGAGATCGTTCTTGGGATCGAGGACTATGCCGCCGCACCCTTGGGCGAGATCGGCCAGGATGCAGCGCATGAGGAGGGTCGACTTGCCGGCGCCGGTTGGCGCAACCACCGCCATGTGGTGGCGCGCGGCCTCGGCAGATAGCGCCACCGGCCGCTCGCCACGACTGTCACGCCCGATGAACAGCCGGCGACCCTCGCGGGGGACGTGCCGTGGCACGGGCAGCTCACGCGAAACACCGATCTCGACCCCTGGGATCAGTTCGTCGCCGAGTGGAAGTGCGAGGCAGGGGAGCAATTCGCTCGCATTGAGGAAGCCGCTCGTCCTGGTGGTGCGTGGCAACGAGGCCAGGCTTCGACCACCACGCTCGGAAGTGATGCGCGGGCCACCGACCGCTCCACGCCGTGAGCGAATGGAGCTTGCAACATGCTCAGCCAGCTCGCGAGCACGGGCAACGCGCTCGGTACGCACGAGTACGAGCGCTGCAACCTGGAAGCCGCCGCCAAGCTGAGTCTTCTGCTGCCACGCCTGCTGGATGACGCGGACCTTGCGATCCGGCCGCTCGCTGGTGTGCAGCTCGGGCGCGCGAGCTGGGCGGACGGCCCATCTCACAATCACCTGCTCGCCGGGGGCGAGAGCACTCAAGCCACTGAGCAGCGTTCGAGAAGCAGCCTCCGGGTTCTCGGTTACAAGAACGCTCGGGGTGGGGATGAACACCTTAAGCGACAGCGTCGCCCGCCGGGTCTGGACGGGAGCCTCGGTCACTCGTAGTCCCGGCATCGCCCCGCTAAGCACCGCTACGACCGACGCTCGCACTACCGCCGGCACCCACATGAAGAACTTGATGCCGTCACCATCGGCGGCGATCTCGAATAGCAGCTCGACTTCGTCCGGCAGACCGGAAAGCGCGTTGAGGGAGGTCTTGGCGACGACGGGTTCGACGTCGGCGGGGAACCGCAGGGCGAGACGCACTCTGCTCGCTCGCATCGCTTCGTCACGGCGGCGCTCGTAAACCCAAATACTTGTTATCAGTGCTGATCCGCCACCGGCCGCCGCTAGGGCGGGAACTAGGTCACTATTCATGTGCCCGTCCCTGGCGCTTTGTCTTCTCCTTGGCCTCACGTTCTCGGCGTTCGCGCAGAACCCGCTTTGCTTGCAGCCAATAAATTAGGGCGAGTTGCTCAGTGTCAATCTCGTCCCGCCTCACACCCTTCACTTTGATACGTCTAGTCTGTGTCATATATACACACCTCCTTTCGACTTAGTTGCTACATGGTTTGACCTCCTTGTTTGGTTGGTATCTCTAGTATCCCGAACAAAAAACGAACAGAATATGTCTAGTTCTCCAATTTCAAGCGGGATCGTTTTGTGATTTGCTGTCAGTCTTGACAGCCGAGTGCTAGACATCACCATCGGCGCGTGTAGAACCAGACCACGCGGAGCACCGCCGCCGCGATGGCGGTGACGAGGATCACGGGGACCAGTGCTCCCAGGATTTGAGCGATCCTGGGGCCGACAGCGCCGAGCGCCACCAGCCCCAGGACCACGATTGCGACTGTTGAGACGAGCTTGGTCATGCGCTGCGCCTGCTCAGCAGCTCGTCCATTGCTACACCGAGAAGGCCGTCCGTCACATCACGCT